>Ga0302320_10026608_pt1 | contig 11193 bp, 4 predicted proteins | sample Bog_T0_3_FD_202130 | JGI IMG/M metagenome (GOLD analysis project Ga0302320, IMG submission 202130) | Peat permafrost microbial communities from Stordalen Mire near Abisko, Sweden - Bog_T0_3 | ecosystem: Environmental > Terrestrial > Soil > Wetlands > Peat | place: Sweden: Abisko, Stordalen Mire... | reverse complement strand
GATCTGGATTTCTATGGACTCCTTTGGGGTTTCGGACGCGTTCGCGCAAACATTGGCGCAGGAAGCCGTGCAGGGCAGCGAAGTACCAGCGGTTGCCGTCCCGGTCGTTCCGCAGCAGGTTCGTTTTTCGGGCAAACTCGCCTCTCGTTCCGGCGACACGGTGGAAGCGGTCTTCCGCATTTATGCGGTTGCCGAAGGCGGAGATCCGTTATGGACCGAGATGCAACGGGTAACTGTGGCGGAGGACGGGGCCTACTCGGTGCTGCTGGGGAGCGCGAACGCGAATGGCCTGCCCCAGACAGTCTTTGCGGGAGGCGCGGCGCGATGGATGGGGGTGAGCGTGGAACGGGGTCCGGAGCAGGAGCGTGTATTGTTGTCCAGCGTTCCCTATGCCATGAAGTCGGCAGATGCGGAGTCGCTCGCCGGCCACGCGGCCTCGGATTTTGTCACGCAAGAACAATTGGCCCAGTTCTCCGGATTATCAGGTCACTCCGCTCAGACAGGCGTTGTACCTCCAGTGATAACGCCGCTTAGTGCGGGCACGATCACCGGCTCCGGCACCGCCGGCACGATTCCGCTCTGGACCGGAACACTCACTCAAGGCAACTCGGAAATCGTTCAGGTGGGCTCGGATATCGGAATCAACGAAGCCATTCCTGGTGCAACGCTGGATGTGGGCGGCACCACACTGCTTCGTGGGACGGCGACATTCCCCGCGTTAGGCACGGCGACCACATCGGCCGGATATCGTTCGCAACTGCTGGACTTCACCGACAGCGCGTGGTCGACAACAACCAAAGCTCCAGTCGCTCAAACCTGGAGACTTTATGTGACGGACTCAGCCAACAATAGTGCCAACCCGACGAGCAGTTTCAATTTTCAGTTTCAGAATGGAGCAGGAGCGCCCACGCCGACTATCCTCTCGATCGGGCAAACCGGCGTAATCGCCTTCGCACCCGCGCAGACCTTTCCAGGCACAATCACGAGTGTAGCCGGAACGAGCCCGGTAACCGCGACTACGACATCGGGAGCGGTTACTGTGAGTCTGGACCAGACCGCATTGGTGACTGACATTGCTCCAGCCATAGCTACGGCCACCACGCCGACGCTTCAGAGCTCGTTCAACGGCGTCTATGCGCAACTGGGGGCTGCTAATACTTTCTCCTCCAGTCAGACGATTCAATCCGCAAGCGTCATCTCCGGCAACAACAACGACGAAGGAGCAATGCTGCTTGTCACGAATACCGGCGATGCTTTTTCCACGGCAATTACGGCTTCGAATGGTGGAAAGTACGGTACTGGTTTGGTTGCCACCGCAGGGGACAACGGAGAAGGAATCCAGGGAGTGGGTACCCAGACGGCCGGCTCGATTGGAGTATTCGGTTACCTTGCAAACTCCGGGGGGTTCAGTAGCTCCTACTTCCTACTGGAATCTGACGATGGCCTCAATGCCGGCGTTTGGGCAGACGGCGCAAATGGTCAGGAATCGGCTCTCATTGCCACCTCCGACGACTTGACCGCGGGAATCTTCTTCAATGACAGCTCGGCCTCGCCGACAATTCAAGTCCTCAACAATTATTCTGGCGGACCGACCGGCAACGCGCGCGCGGGAATTGGTTCGGTGCTGCGCGCATCCGGGCCAGGGGGGATGTGCGGCATCAATCAGACGGGAAATCTTTCCTGCACAGGACAGGTGAAGGCAGTCATCTCCACCAAGCACGGCGCCCGCCAGGTTGAAACTTACACAGTACAGTCCGCGGAGAACTGGGTGGAGGATTACGGTTCAGGCCAGTTGAACGGGGGCAGCGCAACAGTGACGGTGGAGCCGGCGTTTTCAGAAACCGTGAACACGGACGTTGAATTCCATGTCTTTCTGACGCCTGGCGGAGATTGCAAAGGCCTGTACGTAACCAACAAAACGGCAGGCAGCTTTGAGGTGCATGAACTGGGCGGCGGCACATCGAGCATTCCGTTCGACTACAAAATTGTGGCCAAGCGGAGCGGCATGGAAGAGGAGCGTCTTGTGGACGTGACGGAGCGAATGAGAAGCGAGGACGAAATGTCTCGGTTCAAGAAGCTGGATCGTCCGTTGCCCCGAAACCCGGTTGCGCCCCACGTGCATTCTGAAGCTACGCGCACCGCGGCAGCAATCAAGCGGTAACTTTGCTCCGAACTCATCGGTGGAAACCATCAGGCACCGCCGGGTTGCGATGACTGTGTTTAGTTTTCCTGCACTGCGTTTTTGAAGGTGGGCACAAGAGTATCAACTTTCTTTTGTCACAAAATCGCCGGGGAATACACATTTGAATGCCGGAAGTTCTCAAACCGGTAAGTCAAGGAAGACATTCGTATGCAAGATGCAAGCAGGATTTACGAACGCATGCGCTTCGCGCCTCTCCGCACTGTGGCCGCATCGCTGATCTGGACTCCCATCTTTATTGGGATATCCGCGCATTCACTGGCGCAGAATACGGCACAGGTTGACGTGCTTGAGAGAGACGAGACGGCTGTGGCTGGTGCTGCGGTGGTTCCACAACAAGTGCGGTATGCGGGAAAGCTGGCGACGCGCGCGGGCGATACGGTGGAGGCAGTTTTCCGGATTTACGCAGCTGTTGAAGGCGGCGAACCGCTGTGGACAGAGACGCAGCGTGTGACGGTGGGGGAGGACGGGTCCTATTCAGTGTTGCTGGGCGGCGCTAGTCTTAGCGGGCTCCCTCAGGCAGTGTTTTCAGGCGGCGCGGCGCGATGGCTGGGTGTCAGCGTAGAGCGATCTGCTGAACTGGATCGGGTGCTGCTGTCGAGTGTTCCATACGCGATGAAGTCGGCGGATGCGGAGTTACTGGCGGGACATGCGGCCTCGGAATTTGTTACACAACAGCAGTTGGCGCAACTGGCTCAATCAGCAGCTGAATCTGGGCGGCAGAGTGGTGCGGCTCCCGAGGTGCAGCCGAACACTTCCGGCACAGTGACAGGCTCAGGAACTTTGGGAACGGTTCCGCTGTGGACCGGGTCGCTTACACAGGGCAATTCAGAGATTGTTCAGGTGGGCTCCGATATCGGAATTAACGAAGCCACTCCCGCTGCGACGCTGGACGTGGGCGGCACGGCTATGTTTCGTGGGACGGCTACGCTGCCCGCGGAGAATACCGCAACTGCGTCGGCGGGATATCGTTCGCAACTGCTGGATTTTACAGACAGTGCATGGTCGACAGCGACGAAGGCACCGGTCGCACAGACGTGGAGACTCTACGCTACCGACTCAGGCAATGACTCCACGAACCCTACGAGCAGTTTTAATTTTCAGTTTCAGAATGGTGCAGGTGCTGCAACGCCGACTGTTCTCTCCATTGCCGAGACCGGCGTAATCAGCTTTGCGCCTGCGCAGACATTCCCAGGAACCATCGAGAGCGTCACTGCGACCAGCCCAGTAACCGCAACCACCACGTCGGGGACGGTCAGCGTGGGACTGGACCAGAGCGCGCTGGTTACCGACATTGCGCCTGCCATGGCAACTGCAATTTCTCCGACGCTGGAGAATACCTACAACGGTGTGTATGCGCAATTGGGGGCCTACAACAATGTCTTTACGGGGTCCCAGACGATCGAGGGCGCTTCAAACATCTATGGATCGATCACAGGGGAAATGTTCAGCGTGGAGAACACAGCCCCGTCCTTCGGTGAGGCTATCTCTGCTTCCTATCCCGGCGAGTTTGGCTACGGCATAACCGCGAGCGCAGGCATCGGCGGAATAGGCATTGAATCGGTTGGTACCCAAGGCGGTGGGGCGATCGGAGTAATTGGCTCTTTGCCAAGCAACGGATCGCCTAGCGGGTCCTATACGTTCCTTCATTCGAATCAAGGATTGGATGCGGGCCTGTGGGGTGACACGGCTGACGGCGGGACAGCAGGCCTGATTGCCACCGCTGACAACGAGTATGCGGCGTTCTTCCGCAACGACAGCGCCACAGTTCCGACGCTAGCCATTGTCAATGCCGACGCAGGACCAACCGAAATGGCTCGCAAGGCTATTGGGTCAGTGTTGCGCGCATCCGGGGCAGGGGGGATGTGCGGCATCAATCAGACAGGTAACCTCTCCTGCACGGGACAGGTGAAGGCGGTGGTTTCGTCCAGGGATGGTGCGCGGCAGGTGGAAACTTACACCGTGCAATCGGCTGAGAATTGGGTGGAGGACTATGGCTCTGGTGAACTGAATCACGGCAGCGCAACAGTGATGGTGGAACCGGCTTTTTCTGACACTGTCAACACCGGCGTTGAGTTCCATGTCTTTCTGACGCCCGGCGGAGATTGCAAGGGACTGTACGTGACCAACAAGACGGCCGGCAGTTTTGAGGTGCTCGAACTGGGCGGAGGAACTTCGAGTATTCCGTTCGACTACAAGATTGTGGCCAAGCGGAATGGCATGGAGGATCAGCGCCTGGTGGACGTGACAGACCGCATGAGGAGCGAGACGGAAGCGGTCCAGTTCAAGCCTTTGGCTCATCCATTGCCACCGACCAACTTTGCACCGCGCAACCGTGCGACGGTGGTGGGTCATTCGGCTCAAGGTCTAAAGCCGTAGCGGCTGTGGCATCTGTTCGGATTTTTGAGGGAGTTTATCTGGCTGCTGCGTTGCCCGTCTATCATGGAGAAAGTGAAAGACGGGCAAACAGCTTGAGCGGGAAAATTCGGGTGCGATTGCGCGCCGTGCCGGTTTTGGTGTGGATGGTGCTGATCGCGCTGGCTCTGCGCGTGGCCGTGATTCCATTCGATACGATTGAGAATTTGATGGGTGCGGACCACCTCATGCTTCACGCATGGGCGCCAGGGAATGTGGCGCGCTCAATCGTTGCCGGGCGGGGTTTCGGGAGCTCCTTCTTCGCTGACCAACCAGGCGCGACTACTCCTCCGATCTTCCCGTACGTCGTCGCAATTTTCTTCCGGCTGTTCGGCGTGCATACTGCGCAATCGATTTTTGCGATTCATGTGTTTGATTGCGTGATTAACTCTCTGGCGTGCATTCCGATATTTTTTATCAGCCGGCGGAGCTTTGGGTCGCAAACAGGGCTGTGGGCGGCGTGGGCATGGGTGTTCTTCCCCTATGGGATCTACTTTGCGGCGGCCTGGGCCTGGAGTACGCACCTGTTGCTGCTTGGCTTGCTGTGGCTGCTCTATCTTGCGCAGGAGATGGAGGTCTCGCCGCGATTTGGCTTGTGGGCCGGTTTTGGCCTTCTCGCCGGGCTCACGGCGCTGGATGAACCCTCGGTGCTCATCGTGATTCCGTTTCTGCTGGCCCTGGCGGCCTTGAGGCTGGCGCGCGCCGGCAAGCACTGGCTGGTGCCGGGGATGGTGGCTTCGGTTACGCTTGCGGCCGCTATTGCACCCTGGCTGATTCGTGACGCGCTGGTGTTTCACAAGTTTATTCCGATTCGCGGCAACATGGGGCTTGAGCTTTGGTTGGGGAACAACGGGAATAATGTTCGCTGGGTGAGCGATGACCTGAATCCGCTGAATAACCAGATGGAACTGGCTGAATACAACAGTGTGGGCGAAGTCGCCTACATGGACCACAAGGAACGCCAGGCCAAGGAATACATCCACGAGCATCCTAGCTGGTATGCGTGGATGTGCGCACGGCGAGCCTTCTATTTGTGGACCGGATATTGGAGTTTTGATCCCGCCTATTTAGCCGAGGAATCTATGGATCCGGCTAACATCCCATTCGCCACCGGCATGACGCTGCTCGGGCTTGCGGGATTTTTCCTGGCCTGGCGTGAGACGCCCTTTGAGGCAATCCGCTACGGAGGGGTTTTGTTTCTGTACCCGATAACGTATTACTTCTCTCATCCGGAGCCCTATTTCATGCGCGCGATTGATCCGCAATTGGTGATTCTTGGGTGTTTCGCGATCGTCAGCTGGATGCAGCGAAAAAAGCACGTGATCGAAAAGCCTTGAGGGATTGCCGAGGCTAGAGTCAGTTCCTCGCAAGAGCAGCACCTCAAGATCGAGTGCGAAAGCGAATGGTATGATTGGTCGGTTTGACGAATTGCAGGAGAGAACCGTTCATGCTGAAAACATTTTCATTCGCGCTTGTTTTGCTTGCCTGCCCCTTCATTGCTTTTGCACAGAATCTGGCGATTCGCTTTGAGCCGGGAGCTAAAGTTTTTCGGCTGGATGGCGGCGGAGTTTCGTATGTGTTCGGCGTGAACACGCGCGGGGAATTGCAGCAGCTCTATTGGGGTGGGCGGTTGGGTGCGGCAGACAATTTTTCGCAGGCCAGTCCGATGCCGGAGTGGGCGTCTTTTGATTCTTCGTACAACAATACGCCGCAGGAGTATGCGGGATGGGGAGCGGGCCTGTTCAACGAGCCTGCATTGAAGGTGAGCTTTGCCGATGGGAACCGCGACCTGGTGCTGCACTATGAAAGCCACACTGAGACGTCTCACGGATTCGACGTGGTGCTGAAGGATATTTCGCGGCCGATCTTTGTGACGCTGCACTATGCGATGGATGCGGAGAACGGGATTCTGGCGCGGAGTGCGACGATTGAAAACCGTGGAAGCGATGCGGTCACGGTTGAGCAGGCTGCTGCGGCCGCATGGGCGCTGCCGGCGGGACACTACACGTTGAATTACTTGACGGGGCGCTGGGCTGGGGAATGGAACCTGAACCAGGAGACGGTGCATCCGGGGGCGCGCGTGATCGAAAGCAGGAGAGGATCAACGGGGCACCAGGCGAATCCGTGGTTTGCGATTCAAAGCGGCGAGGCCGACGAAGATCACGGGGAGGTTTGGTTTGGTGCGCTGGGATGGAGCGGCTCCTGGCGGATCACTGTCGAGCAGGATCAGCTCGATGAAGTGAGAGTGACCGGAGGTTTCAATCCGTTCGATTTTGGATATGTTTTGAAGGCTAGAGAGAAGTTGGAGACGCCGATTTTTTACGGAGGCTATGCGGAGGATGGGTTGGGCGGGGCTTCGCGGCTGTTGCACGGCTTTGAGCTCAAGCATATTCTTCCACGGACACAAACGACGGCGGGGCAGGCAATGCCAAAGCCGAGGCCGGTGATCTACAACTCATGGGAAGCGACGGAATTCCGCGTAAGCGAAGCTGGGCAGATGGAGTTGGCGGAGAAGGCGGCAGCACTCGGCATTGACCGATTTGTGATGGATGACGGATGGTTTGGACAGCGCAAGAACGATCTTGCGGGACTTGGCGACTGGTATGTGAATCAAGAAAAATTTCCAAACGGATTGAAGCCGCTTATCGACAAAGTTCATTCGTTGGGGATGGATTTCGGGTTGTGGGTTGAGCCTGAAATGGTGAACCCAGATTCGGATTTGTATCGCGCACATCCGGATTGGGTGCTTCATTTTGCCGGGCAGCCGGAGACTGAGCAGAGGCACCAGTTGGTGCTGAATTTGGCGAGGCAGGATGTGCGGGAATATGTATTCGGGTTTCTGGATAAGATTCTGACCGAGAATGATATTGCATTTTTGAAATGGGATTACAACCGCAACTGGAGCGAGCCGGGCTGGGATCAGTTGCCGCCGGCGGAGCAGAAGCGGGTGTATGTGGAGTTCACGCAAAGTCTTTACGGGATTCTGGCGGAGCTGCGGAAGAAGCATCCCAGGGTTGAGATCGAAAGCTGCTCCGGTGGCGGCGGGCGCGTGGATCTGGGGATTTTGCGTTACACAGACGAGGTGTGGCCTTCTGACAATACGGACCCATTTGACCGGCTGACGATGCAGGATGGATTCAGCTACGCGTATACGCCGCAGATCATGATGGCGTGGGTGACGGACTCACCGCACTGGTTGAACGAGAGAGCCACTTCGCTCACCTATCGCATGTTGAGTTCGATGCAGGGGTCGCTGGGGATTGGGGCCAACATTGCTAACTGGACGCCGGAGGAAGCTTCGACCGCCAAGCGGCTGATTGCGGCTTACCACCAGGTGCAGCCGACGATTGTGCAGGGCGCGCTGTACAGGCTGATTTCTCCGCGGGACGGGAGCGAGTTTTCTGCGACGCAAACGGTGCGCGCCGACAAGGGACAGTCGGTGGTGTTCGCGTTCATTCATTCAACGCAGACGGGGCATTCGTTTCCGACACTCAAGTTGAAGGGGCTTGACCCGGCGGCTGAATATGCGTTGAGTTCAATTGAAGGCAAGGCGCGGGCGGGGACTCCGGCTATGGCGAGCGGGGCTTGGTGGATGAATCACGGGCTGGAATTTGACGGTGGTTTTCGCGGAGATTTTCAGGCGATGGCATTCCGCCTGGATCGGAAATGATCCGGGTTGAGGTGTTCGGCCATTGAAGGGGTGTAGTCCTGGTAAGGTCGGTGCTATCATCCTGCAGGCAGTGGAATGCTCCAAGCCGGATTTGGATCGGGCTTTGCGGCTCGATCGGGTCCTCTCTGGGGTTACCCCAGGGGAACGTGAATAACTGGCAATTCGTCGCGCGACCGGCAGTGCGCTTGTGCGCACCGATGATCGCGCAGGGTCAGACTCGTTGGAGCATTCCGCTGTTTTTGGCTATGCTAAGTCCATCCTCTTATTCTGCGGTGGCGCGGTCCATTCTGGCTGGAGAGCCGGCAGCGGATGCCATTACTGCGCGGGTGCGTCGGACTCTGGGCAGGAATTGGCGGTGGGTGCGTGGGCTGGCGCAGAGGTATATGCGGGAGTTCGGCTCGCAGGTCCGTCCAAGGCGCAGAGATGTTATCGAGTTTCTGCTGGCCGACGAGGGACTGCGGGACGCTGAACGTAAATACAAAGGCGAATTACGTATTGCGCAGTGGCTTGCTGAGCCCGCGCGGATGCAACCGGCAGATGCGGCGCGGGCGTGGGCGATTCCGAAAATTGAAACGGTGGGAGAGCTGGCGGCGTGGCTCGGTGTCGGCGTGAGTGAGCTTGAGTGGTTCGCGGATTTGAAGCGGCTCAACGCGCGAGTTGGGAGCGGCGACGGGCCGGTTGGACACTATCATTACCGCGTCCTGGCGAAAATAGGCGGTAGTATTCGACTTATTGAAGCGCCGAAGAAAAAGCTGAAGGAGTTACAGCGAGTTATGCTCGCCGAGTTACTGGCTGAGATAGCGACTCATCCTGCGGCGCATGGGTTTCTCAAGGGACATTCCATCAAGACATTTGTGGCGCCGCACGTGGGACAACGCGTAGTGCTGCGGATGGATTTGAAGGACTTCTTTCCGTCGATTTCCGGGGCGCGCGTGCAGGCGTTCTTTCGCACGGCTGGGTATCCGGATGCTGTGGCCGATTTGCTTGGTGGTATTTGCACGAATGCAGCGCCACGCAGAATGTGGAAGACACTTGGAAAGGGATTGGACGCGATGGCAATTGCGGAGGCGCGGGCGCTTTATGCGTTTCGACACTTGCCGCAGGGCGCTCCTACTTCGCCGGCACTCGCGAATCTCTGCGCTTATCGGGTGGATTGCCGCTTGAGTGGATTGGCTGAGGCGGCTGGCGCGACTTACACGCGTTATGCGGATGATCTGGCCTTTTCTGGCGGCAAGGAATTCGAGCGCTGTGTGGAGCGATTTGCTGTGCAGGCTGCGGCGATTCTACTGGAGGAAGGCTTCACGGTTCATCATCGCAAGACGCGCGTGATGCGGCAAGGGGTGCGGCAGTACCTCGCTGGGCTCGTTGTCAATGAGCATATCAATGTGGTGCGCGCGGATTTCGATAAGCTCAAGGCAATCCTGACGAACTGCGTAAGGCATGGAGCGGAGAGCCAGAATCGCGAGGGTCATCCGGCGTTTCGTCTGCATCTGGATGGGCGGGTGGGTTTTGTGGAGATGGTGAATCCGGTTAAGGGAGCGCGGTTGCGGAGGATATTTGAGGGGATCGAGTGGTAGTGTGGTTTGGAGCTATTCGCGACAAAGAGCAACCGCAGGTCCATTCGACTACGCTGCGCTTCGCTCCCCATGAACAAAAAGGCTGGTTGGATATATTCAGCAAGTTAGCCGCGGCTTCGCCGCGATAGCAAGTCAGCGAGTTAGCGCAGGACCCGATTTCCGACAACTGTTCATTTCAACCGTAACTCGACGCCGCGAGTCGGGCTGCTCCTGATGAACGGGGTTGGTTGAGATTTGAGGTTTCCCGCCCTTGCGCCAGAAAAAAGGCGCGACCCAGAGGGTACCCCGACGGGGCACGGAGCTTTTGTACTGCGGCGTTCATCTCGCTCGCCGTAACTTGCCCCGCGAGTCAAGCTGCTCAGGATGACAAGATTTTTTTGGGATTATTAGAGAAGAGCGCCTCCAGCTAGAAGCTAAGAGCTAGTAGCTGGAGGCTGTATTACCTAACGTGTCTTGCGGACTTCTTCGACGGTGACTGGATCGAGGAAGGGCATTGAGGCGCGGAGTGTTTTGCCGATTACTTCGATGGGGTGCTTGGCTTCCTTCTTGCGGAAGGCGTCGAACTTCTTGCGGCCGGTGCTCTGGTCTTTCAAGAAGGTCTTGGCGAATTTGCCGTTCTGGATTTCGGTGAGGATCTGCTTCATCGCCGCGCGGCTTTCGGCGTTGATAACGCGCGGACCGCTAACGTAGTCGCCCCACTCGGCGGTGTCGGAGATGCTATAGCGCATGTAAGCGAGGCCGCCGCGATAGATTAGATCGACGATGAGCTTGAGTTCGTGCAGCACTTCGAAGTAGGCGCTCTCGGGCTGATAGCCGCCCTCGACCAGGGTTTCAAATCCGGCCTTGATCAATGCGCTGACGCCGCCGCAGAGCACAGCCTGCTCGCCGAAGAGGTCTGTCTCGGTTTCTTCTTTGAATGTGGTTTCGAGAACACCGGCGCGGGTGCAGCCGATGCCCTTCAGATAGCTGAGATTGAGCGCGTGGGCGTTGCCGGTTGCGTCCTGATGAATGGCGATGAGTCCAGGGACGCCGCCGCCTTCAGTGAACACTTCGCGCACGCGATGGCCAGGAGCCTTGGGTGCGGCGAGGCCTACGTCAATGTTCCTGGCGGGGATGATGGTCTTGAAATGGATGTTGAAGCCGTGGGCGAAGAGGAGAAGCGCGCCGGGCTTCAAGTAGGGTCCGATCTCTTCGGCATAGAGCTTGGCCTGGGTTTGATCGGGGGTGAGGATCATGACGACGTCAGCCCACTTGGCGGCCTTGGAGGGGGTGGTGACTTCGAGGCCGGCCTTCTTTGCTTTGGCACGGGACTTCGAGGTAGGTGCGAGGCC
>Ga0302320_10026606_pt1 | contig 11193 bp, 10 predicted proteins | sample Bog_T0_3_FD_202130 | JGI IMG/M metagenome (GOLD analysis project Ga0302320, IMG submission 202130) | Peat permafrost microbial communities from Stordalen Mire near Abisko, Sweden - Bog_T0_3 | ecosystem: Environmental > Terrestrial > Soil > Wetlands > Peat | place: Sweden: Abisko, Stordalen Mire... | reverse complement strand
CGATATGCCGGTAATGCCGAGGGCTATGTTGCCGGTGTTGGAGAGGGTGACGGTCTGGGCCGCGCTGGTGGAGCCGCTGAGCGTGGTGAAGCTGAGCGATGGCGGCGTGAGAGATGCGGATTGGACCGCAGCGGCCACGGTGACAGCAACTGGCATCGAAGTCCTGGTGGCAATATCCTTGTCCATAAAGCAAACTAATTCCGACAGCCGGTACGCCCAGGTCGCTGGCCGCCATCATTTGGTCCCCGCCAGATTTCCAAGGCCGCCAAAATACATGGGCAGGGTTTCACTCAGCATGAACTCCATGCTGAAGTACGGAACTGTCGAAAATGCTGTATCTGGGTGCTTATGCTGGATCCATGCATTGGCCTGACACGATTCCCGATTCTGCCGCAGCAGACTGTCGAGCTTCCGGCGGAACTCCGGCCCACATAAGAGAGCCTGATTTTTGCGCGAGACCGTGCGCAGAATGACCCATGGGTTTTGAGTCGTTGCCCAAAGGCATCTGTCAAGCGCTTCCCACAACTCGTCCGATGCATGGTTCTAAGACCAGAGAAGATTGAGCGCCAACTCAACCAACGCAACAACGCCGTCAATCTTGAACCACTTAGATGGAATCTTCGGATCGTTCAAATTCTCCCCGTGGACGCCGACGACGAGTGCCTGTTCGCAGTAGGAACTTGTAGATGATTCCAAGATGGCAGAGGTGGTTCAACACCAAATCATCCCCGCCTGCGCCCATTTCGAAGGTCGGAATGGACTGACGTTCGGCCGAAATGTCATTTTCTTTCCCAGAATGCACTTCTTATTGGGCAAATTGGCGGGTGAGTACAACTTTAGTTTGGAATTTTTCACAGGAAAGCGGTTGACACCGACCTGCACGCACAGCATTTTTCTCTCATGGCTATGGAAAACCGGACGGAAATTCCCTTGATGAAAGAAATGGGAGGAATTCCGCTTCGGCCAAGAAAGATTATTAGCAAGAGATTAGGCTCAGAACGTTTTAATGGGTTCTCCCTTATTCCGGCTGAACGATTGCACTGATTGCCTCCAGAAATGCACACGCACCGAGTGGTGTTTATTTTACGCGTCTTTCTGGGGCTCAATGACAATATTCGGGAACGACTCAGCATCTCTTTTGGGGTTTGTCCGCAAGCTCCGTGGTGGCTCACAGCCGATTCTTGCGCAGGCAAGCGACGGGGTTGATTACGTCGTCAAGTTTGCGAACAACCCACAGGGGCAAAACCTCCTATTCAATGAGTGCATGGGAAGCGAGTTGTTCCGCGCTTGTGGGTTGGCCGTTCCGAAATGGAAGCCGCTGCTGGTCACGGATGCTTTTCTCGACCAGAATCCTGGCTGCTGGATGGAGATGCCAACAGGCCACTTGAGACCCACTCAGGGGTTGTGTTACGGCTCCCAATTTCTTGGCGGCGCGGACACACAGCTTCTGGAAATCCTCCCTGGTTCCAGTTTTGGTAGGGTCCGCAACCGGAATGCATTCTGGTTCGCATGGCTGATCGACATTTGCGCAGATCATGCAGACAACCGGCAGGCTATCTTCGTCGAAGATGCCTCCAGAACCTTGCACGCAACATTTGTCGATCACGGACACATGTTCGGCGGTTCCAAAGGCGAACAATACAAATCGTTTATCGCGTCGCGCTATCTTGATAAACGTATCTACCCGGATGTAGTCTGGGAACAACTTCGCAACTTTCAAGCGGTTGTGGGGGCTTTGGATGTAGACCGGCTTTGGCAACGAGCGCAGCAGCTGCCGGAGGAATGGACAGAATTGTCCGCACTCCGCCGTTTTGCGGAATGCCTTGACCGACTGGAAACTCTGAGCTTTTTGGAGCAGACGCTCGTCACAATGGTCGGCACCATAGGAAATGACAATCAGCAAAGTTGCACAGATGCAACCCAATGGAGGAAGCCGCCTGTACCAATATTGCCTTCTGGAGTACAACCCGCAGACTCAGGGCGGCTCGCTACTTCGCGCGCGGTTTGCTTTCCTGCTTGCGCTTAAGGACGAGAGAGGCAATCTGGACTTCCGGGTTCACCCCCAATGGTCCGGACTCATACGGGCAGAGGATTCCGAGTACATCGAGTCGTTGCTAACAGATTGGCCGATTCGCGCCAAATTTCAGCCAGACGACCTCTTCAAGCAGCTGTGTTCCTTGTCTGTTGGACCATTGCAGACGAAGCAAACCGGCCAGAACATAGCGGACCACCCAGCCGTTGCGGAATTGATATCGACATTTGAACCCGTCTAACCCTGCCTTAAAATCTATCTTGGTACCGGGCCGGCGTGAATGCGGCGATCGCGCCGAGGGGCGCGTTGCGGAGTTGCGTGATCACCCGTGATCCCTTGGGCCTATTGCGTATTCCAGTGATGTGGGCCACTGATTCCGTTCGATCGGGGCCGAAGTCGGAGCGAAGCGACGCTGGTTGGTTTCTACCGTATCCAGGTGGCCCACATGAGTCAAGAAAAGGGTCAATAAATGTCAGGTAGCGTCATTTCGTTTCTTGCCCTTCTGAGCGGCACGTAAGGACATGGCGCTGCCTCAGTTGCAGGCAGCATCCGAGTTCTGCCGCGAAGGCGACACTCTGGTCATCCACTTGATGGACCGGCTTGCCCGCAATCTTACCGACTTGCGACTCCTGGTCAAGAGTCTGACCGACCGCGCCATTGCCGTCCAGTTCATCAAAGAAGCGCTCATCTTCACCGGCGAGGACTCGCCGATGGCCAACCTGTTGTTGTCGATGCTCGGTGCCGTTGCTGAGTTCGAGCGCACTCATCCTGGTGCGCAGCGCGAAGGCAATGCCTTGGCCAAAGCCGAAGGCAAGTACAAAGGGCGCAAGCTGTCGCCGATAAAGGCCAAGATTGCCGACCTTCGCCGGCGTGCCGCACCTGGCGAAAAGAAGCCTGCGCTCGCTCGCGAGTTCCGGAACTGTCGGGAGACGCTTTATTGCGCTCTCCGCAAACCAGTCGGGTAACCACTCAGCTCAACCGCCAACCACTGGCCAAATCCTCCCAGGCCGATTAAACACACTCATCAGGTGCCCACCAAAAGGTGGCGCCGGCGCAGGTACTGCATCAGGATGCCTTCGTAGACCGCATCAGACGTGTGAGCATCCGACGGTTAGTTTCATGCCGGCACTGAGGCTGACCGGGTCTTTGAAGGTCACGATCAGCCTGCCTCCGGTATGTTGCTGAGACACGGCGACGGTTGAGCCATCGACCTCCGAGTGAACTGAACCTGAAGCGGAGGTGCGGAGCGCGAGGGTCTTGACAGACAATGTGCCCCACTTTATGGCAACTTCGGCGCGCAGGGCCTGGGCGTCTATTTTCTGGGTGAAACTGCCCCATCCCTCGGCGCTGGTGAATGCGCCTTTGAAGTTCTCAGCCGCGATGCGCGGAGCGAAGCCAATGTGCTGCAGTGGACCGTGATATTCAAAGCCGCAGGCGGCGAGGAAGACGCCGTAGCTTGCCATGCTGCGGGCGTAGTGATCACCGCACTCGATCTCATTCCATGGATTTCTACGCCGGGCATGATAGCGCTCATGGAGCGCTCGCACCACGGCGAAGCCCTCCTCTGACATGCCTTCCCAAATCATGTGCCCGGCGGCTTGGTATTCGAATCCATTCATGCATTCGTTGAAGTAGCCCGCAGCCCAAGCTGGCCCCTTGCCCTTGGCGTTTTCGTAGTCCCAGTCTCGCTGGGGGAAGGTACACATCAGCAACCCTGCCTCACCCGGCATGGCGTACCAGCGACCGGGTTTATGGGCTGCGCGATAGGGCCCGACATCCGGGGTGAAGTTATAACGATAGAGAGACTTCAGCGCCGTTCTGGTCTCCTTTTCAGGGAAGATGCGGGGCAGCCCAACCTGGAAGGCCCAGCTCTGGCCCATCACCTGATCGATCTCGCAGCCGGACCCGGAGTTGATCGCATCGAGATGGGCAGCATCGATGCGGCTGAGGAAGTATTCGCCGTTGAACAGCTGTGCGGCAATGTTTTTGCGGCCCACGGTCAGGATGGTCAGGCACTCGCCGGCGAATTCCGCGTCGCCGAGATCTTGCGCCATCTCGACGGAGGCCGCCAGAGCGGCCAGATACAGGCCGCTGAGCCAGGAAACCTTGCCCCACCAATCCGTGTCGAGCGTGTTGTGCTGGTTGCTCTCGATGAGCCCGTCGCCGTTGTCATCCTTGGCGATGAGCCATCCCATGGCCAGCTTGATGCGAGGCCAGTTGCGCTTCAGAAAAACACTATCGGCAGTCATCTGATGTTCACGCAGCGCTCGCAGCACGTAGCCGGACTGCGCATCGATGGCTGGAATGTCGTTGAACTCGCCGCGGAAGTGGATGGCCCCATCTGGCATCTGCGCCAAGCCAAAGTCTACCCGCTCACGAACGTCCCGCTCCAGATCCGGAAACAGGCGGGCGATAGCCTGGGCGTATTGATAAACGTGGCCGCAGGTTCCCTGGCAGTTGCCAACACCTTCCCAGCCATAGAAGCGGCCATTGGCGAGGCGGTGGCAAGTGGAGGTGGCAAGGATCGAGCTGTTCAGAAAGGTTCGATCGAGGAACCACCAGGGAAGACTGGAGTCATACCAGGTATCCCGCCAAAGCCGGGTTTGGGCGTTGAGGCGCTCGAAATTGGCCGCAACATAGTCGACAACTTCCGCGGCGGATGAGAACTGAGTCGCGTAGTAGCGTCCGCAGTTCTCAAACGAGTCCCGGATCGATTGATTGGGAAAGTGCCACGCGATGAGGAAGGTGACCTTACGGGATGCACCGGGCTCGAGGGTAAGGCTGCGGGTGAGCTTACCGGTCAGCTTGCCGGCAAACGGCGCTGCAGCGTCGCCGCTTGTTTCTTCAGCGGGCGCACCCAGCAGCGCCAGGGACATGGTGCCAAAGTCAGAGAGTGATTCAAGCCTCTTCCCGTCATAGGCGGTGGGGCCGGCAGCAGGCTCGGCGGAAAGCAGCAACTGCGTGTGGCCGGGCGATTTCCGAACCGCATTGCGAAGCACTCCGGCCTCGTGGCGATGGTGAATGCAAACGCCGTTTTCGAGTTCACCGGCGAGCGTCGCAACTACGGGCGCTGTCGTGACGTTGCTCAGCGTGAACTGCATCACCGTCACAGGCAGGCTGGAGTCGGGGGTGTTGAGAGGAATGAAGGGCGAAAAAGCTTCGAGTTTGACGCCGAGGGGCAGCTTGGCATCGATGTAATCGACAACGCCGATGGGATACTCACCGCGGAAGGTGACCTCCTCTACACCGGCCTGATCCAGCGCAATCGTGCGGTCACCCAGTTGTAGGGTGAATCGCTGCTCGATGGGCGACTCGACCGTCATCTGGTTCGAGTAATGGCACCCGTTTCTGTCTGGCGTGTAGATGTACTGGTTGAAGATGTCCCAATGCCAGAGACGCCCATCGCCACCGAGGTAGAGTTGTCCGGCGCAAAGGCCACCGACGGGCATGCCGATGTACTTCATTTCGCCACGCGACTTGGCGTAGTGCTCGGGCTCGCCACGGAGAAACAGCGACTGCATCCATGCCGCGGGGAACTTGGCTTCAAGAGGCACAAAGCGGCTGACGTCTTCTGCGGAAGCATAGGGGCTGAAAGCTCCATGGAGAGGGTTCAAGGCCAGCAGCGCCGCACCGGCGCTCGACGTTCTGAGAAACGCGCGGCGGCTCCCGTCCTGCAGGACTTCGTGGGGCTGCAGTGCCTGCTGGGAGGATTGGTTTTCGTCCATGATCAAGCCCTCTTGCCGTTCTGCTTCCGAAGCGCGGGGTATTCGCGAGGATATTGCAGAACGCAGTCCTGGGATTTCCGCTCATTTCCAGCTTAATGCAGATGGGCCTGACTACCATCATCGTTGATGCAGGCCTATTCCAGTTGTTCGGTGATGACCCCTATAAAGCAGCCTCCAATCTTGCGCATTTGCTGGTCGCTGGAGGATCATTCTTGCCATGCGGGAAGTTTTATCAAATCTAGTTAGATGGGTATCTGCCTCACTCACCAAGCCACCAGATCTTGAGGTGCCAGGAGTTTGATCGACTTTTCCAAACCACGCCAGAAGAGTTCTCTGCATGCCTAATTTCCAGCAGTGAAAGAAGTTCTTCAAGTTTGGGAAGAAGGTCGTGCAGGAATTTCCACGGGAATACAGGTTGCAGCTGATTCTTATAGCAGTTTCCTGAAAGCGGTTGGGTTCAATGTGCCAATGGCAGCAACTGTACTCGGAGTACCTTCTGGCCACGTGCAGGCTGGTCCATTACCCGGTCTCGATGTTTTCCGAATGACAATCGCAAGAGAGGATTTGGATCATCCCGAAGACGATCTGATGGTGGCGTACGGCTTCTATATCGTCTCACGCGAGATTCACGAATCTTCTGCTGGGAACGATCCCGACAGCAAAGAAAGGATAAGCGATGCGATATCGCATTATGCAGACTACTACCGGTGTAGCTTCAATAGAAAACTGACAGATTACTACCGTTCTTTGCAGAACATCGAGAGATGGAACAGCGCACTTTGGGAACTGAGAGCCAAATATGGCACGAAAATGACGAACAAGGCAATGTTCATGACTACTCAGCAGTGGAAGCCGTTCGGATCGATCAAGGGAGATGTGAATTTCGACAACTACTACTCCCTACGAATTCTGGCCGGCATCAAGGCTCTGGATAACAACGCGGAGACCCTGGCAAGGATGCTCAATCATTCCTTGAGCAAAGAGGGCTACACACGCCAAACGCGCAGAGGTGATACAATGTAGATACGGAGGTGACATATGGAAGCCTTGGTGTTGAAGTGGGGTAACAGTCTGGCAGTGCGCTTGCCAAAACAGGTCGCTGCCGAGGCGCGGTTCCAACAAGGGGATCGCATTTGTCTTGAAGTAGATGAAACGGGTACAGTGCGGATCAAGCGCGCTTTTCCCACACTGGATGAACTGGTCGCGCAGATTACGCCCGAGAACCGTTATACGGAGAACGAAGTAGGCGTAGTCGGAACGGCTGGAAAGGAAGTTGTTGAATGGTGAAAACTCCGTACGTTCCAGACCTGGGGGACGTCATCTATCTCGACTTTGATCCGCAAGCAGGCCGGGAGCAGGCAAAGCGTCGGCCTGCTCTTGTTATGACCGGCCGCAAATACAATAAAGCAGCAGGTCTGGCCGTTGTGTGCCCTTTAACGTCTGTGATCAAGCCCTATCCATTTGCCCTGCGTGTTCATATCAATGGGCGGGATGGCTGTGTCCTCACCGACCATATCAAAAGCATGGACTGGCAGGTTCGCCGAGCTGAGTTCTATGATAGGGCACCAGATGCAGTTATGGCGCAAGCCCAAAATCTGCTAGGCGTCCTGCTGGGCATTGACTGATTTCCTTCGGTTTTTCCGCAGCGACTGGTCGAAATCTCCTCGATGCTTGTCTTCATGACTCACAAATAAATTGTGGAAGGGAACTATGTGCCAGTTGCCTACTTCGTTAGGGAACCTCTGCACAAGTTCGCGATCCGCGGCCAGTTTTATCAAAATTGAAGTATGAAGCGGAAGGCGCATCTTCAGCGGACGTTGGCGGCTCAGGCGAGTCTTGAGAAGTATGGTCGCAGGCGGCGGTCGAGAGCCAGTCAGGGCGCTTCCCGGAGGCCATGGAGTTGTTGAAACATGCTCTCGCGCTGGACTCCGAGTTCACGGCAGGGTGGCTCGACCTGTCCTCGTATGCCGCCAATTCCAACGACCGCGCCGCCATGATCGAATATCTCCAAAAGGCCTAAGCAGTGCGTTCGCAGGGCACCGCCCCCGTGCGGTACTTGACCGAAGCGCTACGCAAGCGAGGTGTAGGGCGATCTCTTGGGTGCGGAACAGAGCTACAAGGCGATGCTGGCGCTCTATCTCCGCAACGCGACCGCGCATTACGCACTGGGCGATACACAGAGCCAGATTGGCCATCACGCCGACGCCGCCAATACGCTTTCGCGCGCGCTGCTGCTGGCGCCGAACTATGCGGTTCTCTATTACGGCATTTGCACGGAAAAGACGAAGGCTGGACTGCACGACGAGGCCAAACATGCCTGTGACCGTGGGATTGCCCACGGCCTGGACAGCGAGATCATCCGCCTTGGTCTGTTGAAGCTCGCCATGCTCAAACACGATCAACAACTCTATGCACAGCAAACGGCCTGGGCGGAACAGCACGATCCACCGTTGTTGTTTGCCGCCGAGGCCCAGGATGATTTGATGGAGGGCAGAGTACGGGATGCCCTGATACATGTCGCGCAGGCCTGCACCTTGCTCGAGCCTAAGCAGGATGCTGTCTGCAGCGAGTATCGCTTCGGCAATGCCGCGGAATTGGCGCAGATGGGAGAGACAGATCTCGCTCAACAACTCATCGCCCACCGAGCTCCTGCCCCCTCGGACTTCAACGGCTTGACCACGCTGGCGGAACTTGGATACCGAAAGGATTTCGAAGCCGGTCTCAAAGCGCACCAACTGCAACATCCCATCTCGCCGTCATGGGATGCCAAGGTAGGCGCTCTTGTGCGTGCCGACATGCTGCTTGCAGACCATCGCCCGTCCGAGGCGATCGCCGCTCTCGAACCCGCCCGCGCGTATGAAGGCTCCAGCCTAGACTCCTGGTATCTCCGTGCCCTCGCATTTGGTCAGAATGGTCAGCCGGACAGGGCCGCCGCTGAGTTTCAGCGCCTGCTCAAGGCACAAAGCATCGATCCAGACAACGTGGAAATTCCGTTGGCGCAGCTCGGACTGGCAAGAGCGCTTTTCGCTGCTAATCGAAGAGAAGGTGCCCGTCGGGCCAACAAAGAATTCCTCTCGACGTGGGCCCATTCAGACACAGATCTCATCCTTCCAGCCCAGGCGCGGAAGGAGCTGGCTGGCCTCGATGGGCCGACGAACTAATGGCCGCGCAATGCACAGCGTGGGATCGTCGCTCTCGGCCGTTGGAAAGCGTCAGAACTGCGCTTGCGGCGCGAGCGCGCACAGCCATTGCAGCACTCGGTACCCTGCCACGGTGTCGAGTCTGAGGACTCGAACTACAACTGGCCGCACGGGCGCGCCTACCGGAAGAACATGTTCCTGACATTGCGCTGCTGTGCCTTTGCAGGTGTTCTACTGATCAAACAACTGATTGAGCAAATTCAACTCGACTGTTTCTGCGATATGCCCCTACATAAGGTCGAAGCCTTATTCCAGCATGCCCAAGATGGGGTTCACTCAGCGCTCACCAACTAAGTCAAGAGGGGAGATCTGAACGCTTAGTGCGCCAGCAAAAGCTGGCAGGAAATAGTCGATGAAAGTTCGATACGGAAAAGAAATGGCGAATCATTCCGGCCCCGAGTCATGCAGTGGCGCTCGTGAGGGCGCGGCTGAAGCGTTGACAGGGGAAACCGGCAGGCCAGGTATAGAGCCGCGAAATCCGGAATCCGGGATGCCGACGCTGTTAAGCGAAGCGGAAGGCAATATGTTGCAGGGCGTTAACCGCCAGTCCTGCAACGATCCCGCGCGGTCGGAGACCCTGTGCACGCCGGGAAGTTTCCTGCACAGAAGCTGGGAGGTCTCATCTGTGCCCGCGCCACATGGTGCGGGCGGGGCGGGGAAGGCTAAGGGCTGTAATCCTGCCATCGACGCGGATGAGAAGTCGGATACGCCCATATTACCGAAGAAGCCGCCGAACAAAAGAGGTAACTCCACGGAGGCGGTGGAGGGAAGGGGCGTAGCCAAGGGGAACACCGACAAGACTCCCGCACCCCGGACGCAGTGCCGGACTAGTTGTGCGTCGATGGGTCTTGAAGGTGTACGCGAAGCAGCACTCCGTGATGGGCGGCTGCGGTTCACGGCACTTCTTCACCACATTACTCCGGAGCTTTTGCTGCAGAGCTTCTATGCTCTTCAGCGACAAGCTGCGGCGGGTGTGGGCGGAGTGACGTGGCGAGAGTACGAGAAGCTTCTTCGGGACCGGCTTCCGGTGTTGCACCGGGAGATTCATACCGGAGCCTACCGAGCGCAGCCATCGCGGCGGGTTTATATTCCCAAAGCAGATGGTCGTCAGCGCCCGCTAGGCATTGCCTCGATTGAGGACAAGGTCGTGCAGCAGGCCGTGACGACGGTACTGAGCGCGATCTACGAAGAGGATTTTCTCGGGTTCTCGTATGGATTCCGGCGAGGGCGCGGACAGCACGATGCGCTGGATGCTCTCACGACAGGAATCACAAGCCAGAAGGTGGACTGGATTCTGGATGCCGATATCGTCTCGTTCTTCGATGAACTCGATCATGAATGGATGATGCGGTTTCTGGAACACAGGATCGCCGACAAGCGAATCTTACGGTTGATTCGCTGCTGGCTCAAAGCAGGAGTGATCGAAAACGGAAGCAGGAAACCCTCGCAGAAGGGGACGCCTCAAGGTGCGGTGATTTCGCCGTTACTGGCGAACATCTATCTGCATTATGCTTTCGATCAGTGGATACACGCCTGGCGTAAAGCACCAGGACGCGGCTGCGTGATCGCGATTCGCTATGCTGACGACAGCGTGGTGGGATTCGAGAAGAAGGAGACAGCCCAGCAGTTCCTCACACAGTTGCGGGAGCGGCTGGGCAAATTCGGTTTATCGTTGCATCCGGATAAAACGCGGCTGATTGAATTCGGCCGCTTTGCGACTGAGCGTCGTCGCACCCGGGGTGACGGGCAGCCGGAAACCTTCGACTTCCTCGGCTTCACTCACTGCTGCGGACAGGACCGTAAGGGGCACTTTCGAGTGACTCGCTTGACGGTGAAGAAGCGAATGCGAGCAACGTTGTCCGCGATTCGGGAAACGCTTCTCCGACGACGGCACGAACCCGTGCCCGTTGTTGGCACATGGCTGCACCGTGTGGTAGAGGGCTACTTTCGATACTATGCTGTGCCCACGAACCTGTTCCGATTGGATGGCTTCCGTGCCGAAGTCTGCCGCGCTTGGCGGCATGCACTGAGGCGACGCAGCCAACGAACCCGGTTGAACTGGGATCGATTCAATCGGACGGTGCTCCAGTACATACCGCGGTGCCGAAAGCTCCATCCATACCCGGAAGAGCGCTTCTTGGCGTCACATACCTTAGGCAAGAGCCGTATGCGGTAGTGCCGCTCGTACGGATCCGCGCGGGGGGCGATCAGTGATGGTCGTCCCTACCGCGACCGT
>Ga0302320_10026605_pt1 | contig 11193 bp, 16 predicted proteins | sample Bog_T0_3_FD_202130 | JGI IMG/M metagenome (GOLD analysis project Ga0302320, IMG submission 202130) | Peat permafrost microbial communities from Stordalen Mire near Abisko, Sweden - Bog_T0_3 | ecosystem: Environmental > Terrestrial > Soil > Wetlands > Peat | place: Sweden: Abisko, Stordalen Mire... | reverse complement strand
CCCACCTGCACCTTGTTCGGGATGCCGCCGAGGGCGATGACGGCCCAGTTCTCAAATTCAAACGGCGGGATGACGCGCAGCTTCTCCACCGTCCACGGCAGGTCGCGGACGACGAAGCCGCGACCGGCGCGCCAGAGCGGTTCGCTTTCCGGCAACGCGCAAACGTCGCGCAGGCGTTTGGCCATGACGCGGCAGGCGGTGGGCGAAATATCAATGTCAATGACGTGGCGATTTTTCATTGAAATCCACGATAAATTCCATCTTTATCAACCGCATCAGCAAACTCATCAAAACCCATGTTTGCTGTCGAAAGATTGTTTTCAACTTCCCACAACGCGGAAAGTATGACCCGGAAAGTGCGTCCTGGCTTATCCTGTAAATCTACGACCAAAATGGGATGGTCGGGTTTTGTGAGAGCAATATGGTCAATTATAAATGCGTAAGTTTGAGGTAATTTCTCCGAAATCAATGGAAGCATTTGGTCAGCAGTGAGGCCTTCATATTTCCGGTCACTGATGAAATTTACGTTGGCGGTGAAATCATCACTGGAATTTTCTGGATTTTGGATGGCTGCACAAAACGATTGCCAACTAGCCTCATTTGAAAAATCTGTCCGCAACACGGGCGAGTTTTGTTCTTTTGCTTGCAATGCCCCATCCCGATTCTTGCGGATTATCGTCGAATCAGGCTTGAGTTCGATTGCTTTATCATAATCCGCTAGTGCGCCGTTCAAGTCACTTTTGAGGTATTTCAAAAGCCCGCGATTATTATAGGCTTCCGCCGAATCGGGTTTAAGTTCAATTGCCTTGTCGAAATCAGCTAGTGCGCCGTCAAAATCTTTGACCTTTTGTTTTATTGATCCACGATTACTGTAAGCTTGAGACATATCAGGTTTAAGCTCGATAGCTTTGTTATAATCAGCCAATGCACCATCCAAATCATTTTTCGCCCGTTTGACTTGGCCGCGATTGTTGTAGGCGTGAGCGATATTTAATTTTAACTCAATTGCTTTGTTGTAATCCGTCAACGCGCCGTCCAAATCACCTTTGAGTCGCTTCGCATCGCCGCGATTGTAATAGCCAACAGCAGAAGCAGGCGAAAGTTCAACCACCTTTTCGTGATCAACAATAGCACCATCGAAATCACCTTTGGCTTGTCTGACAAGGCCGCGATTGTTGTAAGCTGTGACCAAGTCGGGCTTAAGTTCAATTGCTTTACTGTAATCAGCCAACGCACCATCCAAGTCGCCTTTAGCTCGCCTCGCACTGCCACGGTTGTTAAAGGCTTCGGCAGTTTCTGGTTCTTGAATCTGTTCACTCATAGAATTAAGGTTTGAAATTTAGTTCTGAAAATTATTCTCCCCGAAAATCTGGTCGAGCATGACCTTGACGTAGAGGCTGGCGTGCCAGTCGCAGTGGTAATAAAAGCTGCCGGTCTTTTTGAGGACGTGGGCGAGTTGCACGCAGCGCGGGCGCATGCAGTCAATGTAAGCCCTGGTGTTCTCGTGGCGGTCTTCAAAGGCGCGCTTCTCCTTGGTCTCGCCCCAAAATTGGCCAGTCCGGCACGGACCGTCGGGCAGCTTGGCGGGCTGTTCCAGATTGTCGCCGCAATAAACGACGCGGGTGTCGAGGAGGGCGGAGGGTTTCAGTTTTTTGGTAGGGACGACTTCCACGTCGTCCCTGATTTCAATTTGGGACGCGGTGGAACGCGTCCTTACCGCCGCTTTCTTGGCCATGCGGGAGCTTAGGGGAACGCGGCGGCATCGTCAATGTGGCGGGTCGGGTAACACCCCATGGGAACTTTGCCGCCGGCTGGTATCTTAAACCGCCAGTGAACAACCAACATCAACCAAATAAAGTATGAAAATATCACACGACGATAAATGCTGCGACCAGACCAAGCCCGCCACCAAAGTGCGCATGGGCCGCGAAGTGCCGGCCCATGAAAAGACATCCAGTTGCGATTCGAAAAAGGATGCCAAATGTTCTGACGAGAAGGAAACGGCGGCTGAAAATGCGGCCAGCTCCCGGGTTTGACGGACAGCCGTTACAAACCCATCTTTTGGGTGGCCGGTTTTCGGCCACCCGGGAGACCGTGTTTAAATTCCTGCAAGCGATTTGAAAAAGTTCCCCGGCAATATTCCGCTGGCGGCCAAGCTGGCCGTCACGGCATTTCTCGCCGTGCTCGTGCCGGTCTATCTGCACACCTACGGGCCGACCAATTTCCTGTGGTTCTGCGATGCCGCCCTGGTGCTCACGGTGGCGGGCATGTGGCTGGAAAATCCGCTGCTCATCAGCATGTGCGCCGTGGGCATCCTGCTGCCGCAATGTGTCTGGCTCGCGGACTTCGGCGGCCATCTGCTGGGATTTCACCTGCTGAATCTGACCGGTTACATGTTTGATCCGCACATTCCACTGTTCACGCGCGGGCTGTCGCTGTTTCACGGCTGGCTGCCCATGTTGCTCGTCTGGCTGCTGTTCCGGCTGGGCTACGACAAACGGGCCTTGTGGGCCTGGACCGCCCTGGCCACCGGGCTGGTGCTGGTCTGTTACTGGTTCACGCCGCCTGCCGGCGCGCATCCGACCGATCCGAACATTCCTGTGAACCTGAATTATGTCTATGGTTTCAACGACCAGCAGCCGCAACATTGGATCAATCAAAACCTTTATGTCGTCCTGCTGCTGATAGTGCTGTGGCTGGCCGCTTTTGTTCCAACTCATTTGCTGTTGCGGAAAATTTTCGGTAGGGAAACACCCCATGGCTACCGCTTACTCTCTCCGCCTATTTTGCTGAAGACGCAATGAAGAAAAAAGTTCAACCGGCGCGCGTGTCCGGCAAAAAGACGCGGGTTGAGCAGGCGGAAGCCCGGACGGAACAGGCGGAGACGCGCACCGAACAGGCCAAGACCCGGGCAGAATTGGCGGAGACGCGAACGGAGCAGGCCGAAACCCGCACCGAACAGGCGAAGACACGAACGGAAAAAGCTGAATCCCGCACGGAGCAGGCTGAGACGCGCACCGAGCAGGCCGAGACCGCCCTGCAAAATGAGGTTCGCAATGAAGTGGATCTGCGCCCGGAAATTTCCACACGACTTCTCAAGAACATCACTCCGGATGGAGCTGCCGACCAGAAGAGTCCGCTGGATCCACTGACGATCCGGCAGCGCGAAATTCTCCTCCTGATCGCTGAAGGCCAGAACACCAAGCAAATCGGCGAAATTTTGAAGGTCAGCCCCAAGACCGTCGAATACCATCGCATGAAACTGATGAATTGCCTGAAGGTTCACGACATTCCGGGCCTGGTGCGGCTGGCGTTGCGGGAGGGATTGATTCCGCAGGAAATTTAATTTCAAACCGGACGAACCATGAACGTGATGTCTCTTGACCGCGCCCGGCACAACCATTCAAAAGTGGCGAGACACACCGGACAAATCGTCGCCCTGTTGAAAAACATCGGCGTGCCGAAAAAAATGCTTTACGTCCGGCGTTTGAGTGACAACGGATCGTTTTGGTCACGCCGAATCAATCATCTGCAGGTTTTGGAACAGGCGCGCCGGCTTTACCGGCAGCAGATTGTCCGCGTGCATCCGGACATAACGGGCGGCTGCCCGGAGCGGACGATCCAACTCAACGGAACGTGGGACAAGATCGAGCGACGTTTCAAGGCACATGGCCATGAATTGTGGTAGTGGCTTGAGTAGGCCGGCACCAGCCGGGATGGCAGGCGTTTGAGCCGGCCATCGAGGCAGGGTTTATCCGCGTGTGCGATAGAAGCGCTTCGAGAAGCTTGCCGCATTCGTGTCCGTAAAGGAAAACGAACCGTTGGCACCAACCGTCACGGTGCCGATGACCGTCCAGGTTTTAAAATCCTGCGTGGCCTGGATGTCATAGGTGTGGCCGACCGGACCGGTCATGGTCAGGACAAACTGCTTTGAGGGTGTGATACCAAGCTGCAATCCGGTAAAAGGCATTGGCACGGTGTAAGCCACTTCGCCGGACAACGCACTCTCCGCGCCAGCGGCGCTGTAAGTGGTCGCCGCAAAGTAATAAGTGGCTCCGACAACAAGATTGGGAACCGTCAGACTGGTTGCCGTCCCAACGGAAGTCTTGTTTGTGTAAACGCCGCTGGCTCCGCCGTAATAGATGTTGAAACCCGCGACAATCGGGTTAGAACTTGGGCTCCACGCCAGGGTCACGTTTGCCTGGGCTTGCGCCGACATGATCAAAGCCGTGCAGATCATGAGACCTGCCAGAAACTTCGTCAGTCCTGTGATTTTTGAAAACTGGCGCAATAATATGTTTATATGTTGCGCGCTGCGTTTGTGTAATTTGGTCATATCCATCTTTAGTCTTTGTGAAGTCTGGCTGCGACTAGGGCGTTCCTTGCTCACTAGGAAAACCCTTGGCACCAATACGGAGCAGTGGATCCGGCCCGATGGAAGGCCGGTCTGGCGGGTTATTCCAAAATCCGGTAGAAGCATTTTGAAACCGGAAAGGAATTAAATTCGCAGAAATTTTTGGTAGGGTAACACCCCATAGCGTTCACGAGGACTCAGGTGCATTGTGACGTTGGGCAAGGAAACGCTCTTTCAAAGTTGAGCGTCCAAAATCCCGATGAATTACCTACCATGAAACACAATCACAATCACGACAACGTCCCCGGTACCGCCGCACAATTAGTGCCGGTCCGTTTTGAGTTCACCAATCAGACCGCCAAGACCGTTTGTCTCGCGGGCACCTTCAACCACTGGCAGCCCGAGGCCAAGACGCTGCATTCCTCCGGCGTCGGCAACTGGTGGAAGGAAACTTCCCTGGCTCCCGGCACCTACGAATATTGTCTGATTGTGGATGGGAAATGGATGCCCGATCCGCTGGCCAAGGAAACCGTGGCCAATCCGTTCGGTGGGAGAAACTCGGTCCTGACCGTGGCGAGTTCGCCGGCGGCGGCGCATCGGGCCGACGCGGAAATTTTACCGTTGAAAAACGCAAACAACCAAAAAACAAAAAAAGCATGAACAAACACACACAAGCAACCAGTAATGACATCGGCGCGCTCGCCGAAGACGCCCGCGCCTTGATGAGCGCCACCGCCGACGTGGCCGGAGAAAAAGTCGGGGAAGCCCGCAAGCGGCTCGCCGACGCGCTGGAACGCGCCAAGGAAATCGCCGGCAATGTCCGCGACAAGGCGGTCGCCGGCGCAAAAGCCACCGACGAAGCCGTGCATGAACATCCTTATCAAGCCATCGCCATTGGCGTCGGCGTCGGGGCGATTCTCGGCTATCTCCTCGCCCGCCGTTGTTCCCGTAGCTGCGACTGATTATGTTATGGAAGAATCCACCGTCAGCTTCCGGCAACTGACCACGACCTCGAAACATTTTGCGCGGCGGCTGCTGACCATCGGTGAAAACCGGCTCGAACTGTTGACGGTGGAAGTGCAGGAGGAGCGCGAGCGTCTCCTGCACGCCTTCCTGCTGGCCCTCGGCGTGGCGACGTTTGGTTTGCTCGCCGGCCTGACGCTCACCGCGACAATTGTCGTTCTATTGTGGGCTTGGTCGCCTTGGGCTGCGCTTCTGATTTTGACCGGCATTTACAGCATCGCCGGAATTTGTCTTTACCGGCGGCTCACCGGTGCGATGCGCAACTGGCAAACGCTTTCCGCCTCGCTCGACCAACTCCGAAAGGACCGTGCTTGCCTGGAAAAAATTCTCACATGAAGCCGCTCGAATCGCGGAAACAATTATTGGTCGCGGAAAGCGAACTCAACCGTGCGCAACTGGTTCAGGAATGGCGGATAATGGCGGGCGAAGCCCGCACGCTCGCACACCAGGCCAAAACCATCAGTTCCCTCGCATCCGCCGCCGCTGCGATGGTTAGCGGCTTGTTGTCGCTCCGGCGCAAAGCCGCCGCGCCCGCTGCCGAAAAACCTCAATGGTGGCAGTCGATTTTGAAAGGCGCGGGACTGGTTTCCTCTCTCTGGCAATCGTTCCGCCCGCCGGGCCATGATCAATCAGAAAAATAAAACGCGGCGAAACTCGTAGGTAATTCCATCCGCGCCGACTCATAATGATTCATGCTGCCCGTCACTGCCATCCGCAAGGTCGCGCTCCTCGGCGATTATCTCCCGAGGAAATGGCTTTGGGCATTTGTGGCATTTGCAAGGCTTGAAAGCCCCGCTCACCAATTGGGTCTCGTGACAGCCAGCGTCCGGTGGATGGACAGTAATAAGCGGAAGCAATTTGTGCCGTAAACAGTGCAAACAAAACAATGATGATTGATTTTGTAGTTCTCATGGTGTTCGGAATGGATTTTGTGGTTGAATTTGTTGAATCACCAAAATCAAAACAAGGCCATTAATGCCACGAATGCTCATATCCGCCGATTGAACATACTGGATGCTCTCCAATTCGACCTATTGTGTAAGTTCCGCCGTTTGGACAAACTGGAATTTTATTCGACCAAAACGCAGGGAAATATGGTCTTAAATCATCCCACGTCGGAAACTCAAAAGCTCGTTGAGCGTTTCCCCGCAAAATCAAAGGGCAATTCGCAATACTCTCGCGGCAGGACGACGAAAACGTCTTGATCATGTTCTCGCCGAACATCCATTTCTGGGCCGATCCGAAAATCCTGATCGCACCCGCGCAGCCATGGGAATTCATCAAGCTGGGCAACTGTGGTTCACCGATTGAAACCGAGACTGGATGGCTGGTGTTGACCCACGGTGTCGGCGCGATGCGGAAGTATTGCATTGGCGCCATCCTGCTGGACTTGAACGACCCGACGCGAGTTCTCCGCCGCCTGCGTGAACCGTTTCTGTGTCCGAACGAAGCCGAGCGTGATGGTTATGTGCCGAATGTGGTCTATACCTGCGGCGCACTGTTGCATGGTCACGAACTCATCATCCCCTACGCGATGAGCGATTCCGCCACCAGTTTCGCCACCATTTCTTTGGACGAACTGCTGGCTGCGATGGAATAGTAAATCCACCAGGCAGGTTTACACCCCATCTCTGGCCATGCTTTCGACCTTCTGGACGTGGCTACGCAAACAGAGCCATGTTTCGGTGAATCCCTTTGAACTGGTGGAGCGGGCGGACACGCGCGGCAAGCATCGGATTCAGCGGCGCGCGTTGTCGGATGCAAAATCCGTCCGGTTGCGGGCAGTTGCGGGCAAGAATCAACTGGCCTATATGCTGCCCCTGTATGCCGGTCTGCGACGGAACGAATTCCAGACACTGCGCTGGTCTGATTTGGTGTTGGGCGAGTCCGGCGGATTGTTGCGTCTCCATGCCGCCGTGAACAAGAACCGTAAGGAACAGCGCCGGCCGCAGGCATCGAAAGCAGCGCGTGGACGGTTGAAGAACTCGTTAAACATTGTGGTGAATAACCAGGACTACCTGGACAGGCTGCAAGTGGCTGTCTCGCAGTTACACAACTGCGGGGCGACTTGGCGCGAGACTGTTCCTGTCCACGAAGTCTTTTGCGGCCAAACCGTCTGGCAAGGCGAGGTTGAGGTTTTTGATCTGACAGGACACCCAAAGACCAAACGCTGCTATGGCTGGTCGCACCGTGACGGCAAGAATGACGAGACTGAACGATTTGTGACTGTGCTGGAAATCCCGCCAGTCGAATCTGCTTTAACCGCCGTGCGGGTTAGCATTGTTGCGGACGGTAAAAAGCGTAGAAATCAGGAGCGGAAATGAATTTAACAAAAAAAATTCAAATTAGGGCACTGCCAAACATCTTTACAAATTTCCCGCCCGGTTCTTAAATACGGCCACGAGAAAAGAACCCACCTGGCATCCTTCCGAGTTTCTGATTTCTTGCCGTTTCTCGGTTGAAATCTAAAAATAATTCAAGGCCAACGAAGGCCAAAATCTGTGTAGCCGGTTTGACTTGCAAAAATGTTTAATTTGCCACATAGCTGTAAAAATAAAATCCAACCAAACATGAAAACCAAATCCAATCAAACCATTCTCGCCGCCGCGCTCGCCCTTGTTTGCGCGCTGGCGTCCACCACCCACGCCCAAGACAGTTCGACCTTTGACAGCTCGTTCACCCTCGCGGAAAACGACGCGGTGGCCACCGCCGCCGGCGGCGCGGCGGCGAGTGATGACCAGTCGCAGGATCAGGAAGCTGACCTGGCCAAGAAGCTCAACAATCCCGTCGCCAACCTCATCAGCGTGCCCATCCAGAACAACTGGGATTTCGGCCTCGGCCCGGCGCACGCGATGAAATACACGGCCAACATCCAGCCGGTAGTGCCCATTTCCATCAGCGAGGATTGGAACCTCATTCTGCGCACCATCGTGCCGGTGATCTATCAAGAGGCGCTGGACAACAATCCCAAGGCCCCGGCCAGCGTCGGGCAGAGTCACTCCGGTCTGGGCGACACCACGCAGAGTTTTTTCTTTTCGCCCAAGAACCCGGTGGACGGCTGGATTCTGGGGGCCGGCCCGGTGGCTTATTTGCCCACCGCCACCACCAGTTATCTGGGCAGCGGCCAGTGGGGCGCGGGTCCGACCGTCGTGGCGCTACAGCAGGAGCACGGTTTTACCTACGGCGTGCTGGCCAACCAGATCTGGTCCTTCACCGGCCAGGCGGGTCGCAACGAGGTCAACGCCGCCTATGTCCAGCCGTTCATCGCCTACACGACGAAGACCTACACCACGTTTGCGGTAAACAGCGAGTCCACCTACAACTGGCAGGCGGAACAGGCGACGGTGCCGATGAACTTCATGGTGCAGCAGGTGCTGAAAATCGCCGGCAAGCCGATCGCGTTTCAGGCCGGCTACCGCTACTACATCAACAAGCCGGATGGCGGCCCGGATTGGGGCTTGCGCTTCACCATCACGTTCCTGTTCCCGAAAAAGAATTGAACAACCACAACCTTGGAGTAAGGCTTTGAAAACCAAATTTCGACCAAACCGCCTTGCCGCCGCGCTTTTGGGCGCGTTTGTGTTCACCTCGCTCCACGCCCACGCCGCTGGTTTATCCGGCAGCGTCCAAGGGGCGGGCCAGCCCATCGCCGGATCAACCGTGACGATCTATGCCGCCGGCGGCGGTGCGCCCGTGCAGTTGGCGCAGGGCAGGTCGGATGACAACGGCGCATTTGATCTGGATGTCACCCCGCCGTCTGCGGAGAGCGTGATTTATGCCGTAGCCAAAGGCGGCATGCCCAAGGCGGCGGCGGACAAAGGCGCGAATGACGCCATCACCTTATTGGCGGTGCTCGGCACCACGCCGCCAACCAATGTCGTCGTCAACGAGTTCTCCACCGTCGCGTCGGCGGTGACGTGCGCGCAGTTTCTGACGGCTGAAATGTTGAGCGGCAAAACGCTTGGTCTGCGCATCGCGGCGGGAAATGTGCCCAACTTTGTTGACCTCGAATCCGGCGGCTACGGCGGCACGATTCAGGACGCGCTCAACAGCGGCCAGACGCCCACAATGGCGAAATTCGCCACGCTCGCCAGCCTGCTGGCGGGTTGCATCACGCAAGTGACGCCGGATGCCTGCAGTAATTTCTTCGCAGCGGCCACGTCGCCGACCGGCACGGTTCCGATGGATACCTTGACTGCGGTTGAGTCCATCCTGCGCAATCCGTGGCACCAGCCGGAAAAAATCTTCGCCTTGCTGGATGATTTCTATCCCGTGCCGAAGGGCAAGAATTTGCGCCCGACTCCGTTCATGCCATACCTGACCTGGGCACCGAGCGCGTGGGTGCTGCCGCTGAAATTCACCGGCGGCGGTTTGAGCGCGCCCGGCAAGCTGGCGATTGACAGCCAGGGTAATTGTTGGGCGGGCGACAATTTTATCGTTGGCGCGCAGAACCAGGATTCGTTGTGGGCCGGCAACCTTACCAAGTTTGCGCCGAACGGCCAGCCGCTCTCGCCCATGACCTATGGTTTCACCGGCGGCGGAGTGGAAGGCATCGGCTTTGGGATGTGCATAGACGCGCATGACAATTGCTGGGCCACCTGCTACGGCAGCAAGGCCATCGTGGAATTCGACAACACGGGCAAACCACTCTCGCCGCCCGGCGGCTGGACGTTTGGCGGACGCCTCGGCCTGATGCAAGGCATCATCGCCACGCCCAATGGAGATATTTGGGCGCTCGACATCCAGAATTCCAAGGTGGTGCATCTGCCCCAAGGCAATCCGGACCAGGCGGAATTTCTGTTCGTGAACAAGACCGGCAAACCGCTGAAAAATCCCGGACATCTGCTTGCGCCCTTCAGTCTGGCGATTGACCAGCAGAATCGCATCTGGGTCGCGAATGGTGCGGGTGACTGGGTGAGCCGGTTTTCGGCGGATGATCCGGCCAATACGGTGAAAAAGTTCAAGACCGGTTACAGCGTCAGCGGGATGGCCGTGGACAGCCAGGGCAACGTCTGGGTTTGCAACCGTCTTGGCAACTCCTGGCGCGGCCTGCTCACCTGGATGCACATACTGGAGGTGGCCAAGCGCAACGAAAATCCCGACCCAGTCCTGACGACCGCCTGTTCCAAGGAGGCATCCGGCTATTTTGGCGGCAGCGTCACCGTGCTGCGTCCCGATGGCAGCAAGGCTCTCGGCCAACCAATTTATGGCAACGGTTTGTTTTGTCCCTGGGCGGCGGCCGTGGATGGCGACGACAATGTCTGGATCTCCAACTTTTCCGGCGCAAAAGCCGGGATTGTGGAACTGTGCGGGGCCAATTCCAAAGCGTGGCCGCCCGGCAAAAAAATGGGCGATGCGATTTCGCCGCCCAACGGGTATGTGGGTGGCGGCCTGCAAATGCAGATTGATCTGGACATTGACCCGGCGGGGAATGTCTGGGTGAGCAACAACTGGCAGGACATAAACAGCGCTCTCAACAAGACTGCCGAACCCCTGTCCACGCTCGGCGCGGGTCAGGGCGTGGTGGTGTTCTATGGCGTGGCCAAGCCGGTAAGAACTCCGCTTATCGGGCCGGTGCAACAGCCATGATTAAAATGATTCGCTTGTGAAACACGCGGGCCAGTCTGGTGGCAAGTGCGGCTCGCACTGGCCCGCGACTTCACCGGCTAAAAAAAACGAACTTATGAGCATTCCATCCGTTGAACCGCTTTACGTCACCTCGCTGGAGGAAGTTTTGTGGGGCGCAATCCTGGTGTCCATCACCCTAGCCATACATGGATTCGGCATGTTGGCGGTGATCCGGGTCAACTTTGCCG
>Ga0302320_10026604_pt1 | contig 11194 bp, 8 predicted proteins | sample Bog_T0_3_FD_202130 | JGI IMG/M metagenome (GOLD analysis project Ga0302320, IMG submission 202130) | Peat permafrost microbial communities from Stordalen Mire near Abisko, Sweden - Bog_T0_3 | ecosystem: Environmental > Terrestrial > Soil > Wetlands > Peat | place: Sweden: Abisko, Stordalen Mire... | reverse complement strand
TTGAAAAACTTTCCGCCGCTCCCATACCCCTCCCGCCCGCGCCTGGTGTAAGATGCAAGCATGCTGAATTTTGACACACCATCGTTGCTGGAGCAGGGCCGGCGGATGCATTCCACAGGCAGACTGTCGGATGCGGAGCAGCTTTACCGCCAGGTGCTCAAGCAGGATCCCAACAACGTCGACGCCCTGAATCTGCTGGCCACGCTGGCCATCCAGATCAACCAGCCGCAGGCCGGCGAACAGCTCGCGCTGCGTGCCTGCCAGGTGGCGCCACAGTCGCCCGTTCCCTGCGTCACCGTCGGCAATGCCCGCCTGGCGATGAAGAACATCAACGGCGCCATCGAGGCTTTCGTCCGCGCCCTGCAGATCAACCCCAATCTTCCGGACGCCTTTTACCAGTTGGGGCTGGCCTACGCCCAGGCCGGCCGCAATGCCGAGGCCGCCGGGGCGCTGGAGCGCGCCTGCCAGCTTGCCCCCAACATGCACGAGGCGTTCAATAACCTGGGCGTGCTGCTGACGCAGATGGGCCGCGTCGGCGAGGCCGTGATGGTCTTCCGCCGCGCCGCGCAGCTTCGGCCCGACATCATCGACGCCTGGAGCAACCTGGGCTATGTGGCGCGCACCGCCGGCCTGGTGGACGAAGCCATCGAGGCCTCGCGCCGCGCCGTGGGCATCGATCCCAACAGTTCCTCGGCGCATCTGCACCTGGGCATCGCCCTGCAGGCGGCGGGCAAATTCACCGAGGGCCTCGCCAGCATCGAGCGCGTGCTGGAACTCAATCCCGAAAATGTCGAGGGCCTTAATTCACTGGGCAACGGCCTGCGCTACCTCGGCAAATCCAAGGAGGCCGTCGACGCCTATCGCCGGGCCATCGCCATCAATCCCGACTACGGCCAGTGCCGCAGCAACCTTTCCTCCGGCCTGGCGGAAATCGGCTGTTATGACGAGGCCATCGTGGAATGCCGCCTGGCCACCCAGCAGGTCCCCAACGACGCGGAAATCCGCAGCAATCTTGCCACCCTCCTCATGGCCATTGGCGACATCATCGGCGCCACCGCGATCTACCGCGAGGCCGTGGCCATCTCCCCGGCGGCCCCGCGCGTGCGCAGCAATCTGCTGATGTGCTCGCTGCACAACTGGGAGATGCCGCCGGAGGTGATGTCCAGGGAGCATCGCGACTGGCACACCTACTGCGGCGCGCCGTGCGCCCCGCTGATCAAGCCGCTTTCCAACAACCGCGATCCGGACCGCAAGCTGCGTGTCGGCTACATGTCGCCCGACATGCGGCTGCATCCCGTCGCCTACTTCTTCGTCCCGCTGATTGAAAACCACGATCCCAGCCAGTTTGAAATCCACTGCATCGCCGACGTCCCCAAGCCCGACTACGTCAGCGAGCGCATCCGCAAACACGCCTTCGCCTGGCATGAAATCAGCGGCAAAAGCGACGACCAGGCCGCCGACATCATCCGCAGCCTGGGCATCGACATCCTGGTCGATCTCGCCGGCCACACCTCGGGCAACCGCGTGCCGGTCTTCACCCGCTGCCCCGCCCCCGTGCAGGTGTGCTACCTGGGCTATTCCTTCACGCTGGGCACACCCACCATCCCCTACCGCTTCACCGACGCCATCTGCGATCCGCCGGGCGTGACAGATCATCTGCATGTGGAAAAGCTCATCCGCCTGCCGGAGGTTGTGGGGTGCTTCGATCCGCTGGTGGTGGAGGACCTGCCGGTGCAGCCGACGCCGGCGCTCAAGAACGGCCATGTCACCATCGCCTGTTTCCACCGCGGGGCGAAACTTTCCGAGCCGGCGGCCAATCTATGGGGGCGGTTCTTCGCCGAGGTGCCCACCGCCAAGCTGATGCTGGTGGGCAACGGCTACCGCTTTCCGACGGAAATCGAGCGCGTCAAGCGCTGGTTCAAGGGGCACGGCATCGATGCCTCGCGGATCGAGTTCCGCCCGTCGGTGCCCTACGACGAATATCTCAAGATCTACAATGATGTGGACCTGGTGCTCGATTCCTTCCCCTTCAACGGCCACACCACCAACCTTCAAGGCATGTGGATGGGCGTGCCTTTTGTCACGCTGATCGGCCAGACCTACCAGGCGCGGATGGGAGCCAGCGTGCTGACCAACCTGGGCTTGCCGGAGTTGATCGCCCATTCGCCGGAGGAGTATGTGAACATCGCCGAGGGGTTGGCCAACGACATTCCGCGTCTGGCGGCATTGCGTGCCGGGATGCGAGAGCGCCTGCGGCAATCGCCGATCATGCAGCCCAAGCGGCTGGCGCAGGCGATTGAGGGGAATTACCGCGCGATGTGGCGGGCGTGGTGCCGGGGGGAGCAGTTGTAACTTGTAACCGGCGAAGGCAACCATCCCCTCTCTGGCCGCGTCATTACGTCTCCGCCGCCGGTGCCGCGGCCGTTCCGCCAAACAATCCCTCCACACTCGTCACCGGCCGCCAGTTCTGACGGTCGGTCGACACTTCATGAAAGCGCGAAACCGCACCCTGCCGCACGTGGCGCTGCAATGTGGCCAGGTCAAACGGGCCTGTCATGCGGCCGCGCAGGCGGCAGTAATACCTGGTGGCGTTGGGGTCGGCCGACGCGGGCGCGCCTGCGGGAGTTGCTGGTGCCGCGGCTGCGGTTGCCGGCCTGCCAAAGGAACGAACCGGAACCGCAGACCTGATGGGAGCCACAGGTGCCACGCCGCCGCCGACGGGAATCGCAGTTGGCACCGCCGCCGCGCGTGCGCCTGCCGCCCGGTCCAATTCCGCCAACAGCGCCCCGGCGCTGGCCGTGCGGTCGCTCAGGGGCTTGGCCGTCAGGTGGGAGATCACCTCGCTGAGTCCCGGCGGAAACTCCTTGATCAACTCCGCCACCGGCGGAATCTTGGCCCCCATGGAATAGTGCCACGCCATCCACTTGGCCGAACTCACTTCATGCTTGGGGTCCTTGGGATCGAACACCGCTGGGAACTGCGGACGGTAGAGCCGCGAGCCGAGGGCGTATTCGTACGCCACGTGGCCCAGCGCGTATAGATCGGAGGCGGGAACGGCGCGGCCAAGTTCCTGCGAGAGCATTTCCGGCGGAGCGTACTGGATCGTGGCGGCGGTGTAGGCGATATCCGACGCCGCCGGGCCGGAGGAATCAAAGCCGCCGAGGCGGAAATTTCCCAAGGCATCGACGTGAATGTTTTCCGGAACCACGGCGTTGTGCAGCAGGGGCGGGGTGGCCCCATGCATGGCCGCAAGCGCCAGGGCGACATGCCGCAGCATTTTTTCGATGACGGCGGGATCGCCGGGTCTTTCCCCCCGCAGGCCGGCAAACGTGTTGGCGAGCAGTTCCATGGCGATCCAGGGCTGGTTTTCCGTCACGCCCGCGGAAAGCAGCGGCACCACGTAGGCGTTGGAGGTCAACTGCGCCATCACCCGCACCTGCGAATGAAAGCGGGTTTCGATGGTCTTGTCCTTGGGCGACAGGTGCGGAAAGACCTTCAACTGCACCCGGCGCGTGGCGCCGCCGGGCAGTTCCTCGTCGGCGCGGTAGAGCACAATGTCGCCGTGGGTCTCAAGGGCCTCGTGGAGGCGGAAACGGTCAATGGGTTTGGCCATCGTTGCATGTCCCTGAAAAACAGACGTTGCCGTTGCGGCATGTTCGCCGGACGGTCATTTGGCCAGTCCGGCCTTGGAATTACAGAAATCGAGTTTGGTGCGCACAAACTGCTCAAAGGCCGCGGCGGTCTGGTCGGCATTGGGGCTGGGCGTTTCGCCGGGCTTGAGCAGCAGCAGAGTATCCCAGAGCGCCCTGGGCTTGTCCGCGGCCAGGGCCATGCAGTGGTACTGCTCCTCCATGGCGTCGATGTACAGTTGCACTTTCTGGTAGTCGAGGGCGGCGCTTTTGAAAAGCTGGGTGGTGCGGTCGGTGACTTCCGGCTCGGAGGTCGCCGAGACTTCCTTCCGCCGGGCCGAGATGAAATAGAACGCGACTTCCGGCGGCATGCGCTTGGCCTCCACCTCGGCGTTGACCCATTTCAGCAGGTAGGCATGCGCCCCCGGCCAGTCCATCGTCTGCGCCGGCTTGCTGAAGACCATGCTGGCCACTACCGCCAGCACCAAAAGCGCCACCGCGCCGATTGTCCCGCGCATGACCCACGGGTTGGCCAGCAGGCTGGCCTGCGGGCCCTCGGTCGTTTCAAATCGCAGCACCGTGTCGTCGCCCACGCGGATGCGGTCGCGCGCCCGCAAACGGACGCGCCCCGATATTTTGCCGTCGTTGACCAGCGTGCCGTGGGCCGACAGGTTCTCGATCATCCATTCCTCGCCCACCCGCGTGACGAGCGCATGCTCCCACGAAACGTCCGGCGACGCCAGCTTGGCCTGCGCTTTGGCGCCGCGGCCGATGATCGTGTCGCCCGTTCCCACGGGAAAGGCGGTCCCCTTCTCCGGCCCTTCAATGATTCGCAGCATCGTCGCCATGGGCGTCTCAGACCTTTCTATCGTTGCACGGCGCGGTCCCTGGTCCCGCGCCGCCTAATTGAATGACGTTCCGTTGATCATCAGTTTGACGATGAACGGCCCGAAAAGCATCAACAGCGCCGCCGCCAGCACCAGCGTGGAGGGGATCATCACCAGCACCCCCGCCGCCCCGGCGCGCGACTGCGCCCGCAGCACGCGTTCCGACGACAGCCTGTCGGCCAGCCGCTCCAGCGTATCGGCCAGGGGCCAGCCGAGTTCCTCCGACTGCACAATGGCGTCGGTCAGCGAGTTGACATCATGAATCTTCAGCCGGTCGCTGAGGCGTTTGAAAGCCTCCGGCCGCGAGGCCCCCACGTCGATTTCCGCGAGCACCTGGCCGAATTCCTCGCCGATGGGATGCTCGCGGTAGTCGTCCACCACGCGCGCCAGGGCGATGCGCAGGCTGGTGCCGGCGCGCAGCAGCAGGACAATCAAATCCAGCATGTAGGGCATGGCCTGCAGGATGAGAATCTCCCGGGCCGCGGCGCGGCTTTTGAGAGACGATACCAGAATGAGAAAGCCGATGGGCATCCCGATGAGGCCGATCCACGCCAGCAGCGGCCCCAGCAGGATCGCGACCGACCCGCCGAGCACGATGGTTGTGAGAAACGCCAGCAGCATTCCCAGGGCGACCACGTCATCGTCCTCCAGCCCGCCGGGATAGCCAGCCTGGGCGTAAGGCACGCGGACGTAATTCCGCAGCACGTGCAGGTTCATGGGCCGCAGTGCGGCCGACAGGCCGAGGATGATGGGAAGCGTCCAGCGGAACAGGAACGAATCGCGCAGCGCCCGCTGGCGCATGTCCGAGCGCCGCATCGAAGTGCCCAGCAGCGGCGTCAGGCCCGATTCCTTCTGCAGGTGCCGCAGGCTGTAATACGTGACGATCACCACCGCCGAGCCGAAGACCAGCGAGGCGCCCAGGGGCATGGCTATGCGCAGCGTCTGGTTCAAGCGTCCCCTCCGCGCGCCAAAGGAAAATGTTCCGCCGATATCAGCATGCGTTCCTCAAACATCCAGCCGCACGATCCGCGACGCGAAATAAATGCCGATGCCCGCCAGCGTCGCGGCGATCAGCAGGATCAAAAAACCCTGCCGCGTGGTAAACAGCAGGATCGTGTCGTCGTAATCCACCGTGGAGATGAACAGCAGCATGACAAACGGGGCCACCATCAGCACCTTGATGTTGGTCCGCCCCTCGGAGGTGTGGGCCTTCACCGTCTGGCGCATCTGCTTGATCTTGTCGAGGGAAATCGAGATGCGGGTCAGCGTTTCGGAGATGTTGCCGCCCATCTGCCGGTTGACCAGCAGGGCGGATGAAAACAGGTTGAAATTCGGCAGGTTCAGCCGGCGTTTCACCTCGAGGATCGTCGCCTCCATGTCCGTGCCGAAGGCGTAGCGGTTGGACATCACCTTGAACTCCGTCCGGATCGGCTCAGGCGCCGTCTCCCCCAAACGCTGCACGCACTGCACCAGCGTCAGGCCGGCCCGCAGGGAATTGGCCATCGATGCGATCGCCAGCGGCAACTGCTCGTCGATTTTCGCCCGCCGCGCCTGCCACAGCCACTCCACGATGATCCGCGGCACAAACAGCAGGATGCACCACAGGATCAGCGGCACAATCAAATGCCCCGATACCCAGATCATCCCCCCCAGAATGGACGCGGCCACGATGTACATCATCCACGTGCGCGCCACCGCATTGCCCGGCGTGGGATTGAAACGCAGGCTCGTCTCCGCCATCCACAGCACATGCGACAGATAAATCCGGCGGAAATAATCCCGTCCAAACCAGACCACCAGCCCGATCGATATGCCGACCAGACTGGCGCAGAGCATGAATACTGCGGCGGGAACGGTCATCCGGTCCTCACTTGGTCAAACCATGAATTCAACTGCAGAAACCCCTTCTCCACCATCTCCCCCAGAAACCGCGGCATGTGCCCCGTGGGCCGCAGTTGCAACTGCCCTTTGTACTCCGTCGCCCGCATGATGTCGCGCGTTTCCACCTCGCCGCTGACGGGATGCAGCCCGATGACCTCCGACACCTGTGACACCAGGCGCTGCCCGTTGCCCAGGCGCTCCACCTGGCAGATGATGTGGATGGCCGAGGCGATCTGGCGGCGGACAGCGGGGAGTGGAATCTCCGCCGCCATCAGGATCATGGTTTCGAGTCGCGCCACCGAATCGGAGGTGGTGTTTGCGTGGATGGTGGTCATGGAACCCTGGTGGCCGGTGTTCATGGCCTGGAGCATGTCCACCGCCTCGTCGCCGCGGCACTCGCCGACGATGATGCGGTCGGGCCGCATGCGCAGGGCGTTTTTGACCAGGTCGCGGATGGTGTAGGCCCCCTTGCCCTCGGCGTTGGCCGGCTTGGTTTCCAGCGACACCACGTGTTCCTGCTGCATGCGCAGTTCCGCGGAATCCTCGATGGTCACCACGCGTTCGGCCGCCGGGATCATGCCCGACAGCACGTTCAGCAGCGTCGTCTTGCCCGAACCCGTGCCGCCGGAAATCAATATGTTCGCCCGCCACAAAATGCACGCCCGCAGCAGCGCCACCGCCGAAGGCGAAATCGAGCGCCACCGGATCAGGTCATCCACCGACACCTTGTAGAGCGGAAATTTGCGGATGGTGATGCACGGACCCTTGATCGCCAGCGGCTCGATAATCGCGTTGACGCGGCTGCCGTCGCGCAGTCGCGCATCCACCAGCGGCTGGCTGCGGTCGATGCGCCGTCCCAGGGGGGCGACGATGCGCTCGATGATCGAGATGGCCGAATCCTCGGACGGAAACACCTGCGGAATCTTCACCAGCCGCCCGTTGCGCTCGATGTAAATCAGAGACGGGCTCACCACCATGATTTCCGTGATCGACGGCGAGCGCAGCAGGTCCTCCAGCGGACCGAGGCCAAAAATCATGTCGTACAGCAGCTTCTTCAAAAACGAGATGATCAGGTATGTCCGCGTGTTCTCCAGCAGCGTTTCCAGCACCGGCCCCACCGCCCGGTCGAAATTCAGGTCCAGCATGTCCTCCGCGTTGGCCGGAACCGGCTTGTTGTCGGGCACGCCCACGCGGGCGCACAGCGCCGAGACCGCCTGGTCGATGGTCGCCTCGGTGTCCGGGTTGATGCCCAGCTCGCTCCATTCGGTCGTCACCTTCTGCTGCGTGGAAAACCGCTTGAAGATATGGTCGCCCGCCCGGCCGCGCAGGGCCCTGCGCACCAGTTGCGGCGTCAGATCGGATTCAAACACCTGCGTCTTGAACTCCGACAGCAGCAGGTCATCCACCACTCTGTTGAGCTGCTCGGTCCGGTCGGACCCGAAATCCACCGCCGACCACGCCCCCAAACGCAAATCCAGCCGCCGCAGCACGTTGGCGTGCAGCGTATTCTGCAGTTCCAGCAGCTCCGCGTCGTTCGCCCCCGCCGCCACGACTTCGACCTTCGGCTCCTCCAGGGTCAGCACAAATTCCATGATCCGCAGCACGCCCGGCACCGCCACGCGCACCTTCTGCCCGGGCGCAATCTCCTTGCCGTCCACCTCGATCGGATTCACCCCAGGCAAAATTGTCAGCTCCCACCCCGCGCCATCCTCCGTCCGCTCCACCCGCGCATGGGTCGGCGATACAAACCGGCTCTCCAGCTTCACGTCCGCGTCGCCATCACGCCCGATGGTAAACCCGCCCAGCCCCTCAAAGGCCGTCCATTGCCGATTGGTCAGTGTGTTTTGGACCTGCACGCGCATCGCTGGTGCTTCCCTTCTGAAATCCGACAACCTCAAAAAGCCCGATCCCGCTTCACGCGCTCCGGCATGAAATCCGCCCCGACTTCAACGCCCGCGCCCCGCCGGGACCGGCGGCGTCGCGGGAGTGGAAGGTGCCGCCTCGTCCGGCGGCCGCGATGCCAGCAGCAGCGTGATGGGCAACTGCGAGTTTCCGCTCAGCGCCTGGATGGTCTTTGATTGCGACAGGGTCACCCGCAGCATGATCGTCTGCTGGGCGTCGACGGACCCTCCGCCGCCGACCGCCCCACCCACCATCAGCGGCGCCAGGCCGCCGCTGAGCCGGTTGTTCACCGCCAGCACCTTCAGCGGCGGATCCGATGGCAGAATCTCGAGCGTCTCCCATTTGCTGTTGGCCACCGTCGCATCCGTCGGCGCGCCCACATTCGGGCGCGTCACCAGCAGCCGCACGTAATTCCCCGCCTGCAGCATCCCCCCCAGCGCGTTGGGGCCCTTCACGGAAATCGACATGGCCATCCATGGATCCGCCAGATCAAGCGTTCCCAATTGCCCCCCCACGTCCGCGAGGAACAACGGCGTATCCGCGGGGATAAACCGGTTGACACGCTCCCCTTTGTACTGCCCCCACGCGGCCGCATCCAGCATTCGGCTCTTCATCTTCGCCGCGTCCGCGGGGTTCACCGGCACGGTCCATTTGACGATCTTGAAATCACTGTCCGGATTGAGTGACGCGCCGGGGTTGATATCGTGCTGCGCCATCACGACATCCATTTTCTGCTGGTTGTCCACGCTCGACGCATTCTGAATAAACGCAAACGCCATCACCATCGCCAGCACCCCCAGCACGATCGCCGCCAACATGAAGACCTTGCTGGAATTGCCACCGCCATTGCTGTCAGCCATGAAACCTCCTCGCCCGGCACACGAAGAATCACCCGCGCGCCCGGCAAAATGCCACCATCGTCACTGGCCTGTGATCTGCTATCGTATTCTTTCCCAAGCCCGCCCGTCAAACCGTCATTCCCCGGCCGCGGGGACGCCGTCCGCCGCCGGCACCGCTGGAACCCCCATTTGAGCCTCCTCTGCCCGCTGGGACTTGCACTTCGCAAACGCCCGGGCGATCGCCGCCCATAGCCGGTTTTGCGCCCACTTGAGCCCATCCTGCATCGCCATGTCCGCCGCCCCCACCAGGCTTCCGGCGGTCACCGCCAGCAGCAGGGCCAGCAGACACAGCCCGGAATGATTCACTTTCTCCGGGTTGACAATATAGAACAGCGTGGTGATGACCGGAACATGAATCAGATACAATGCGTAAGAATAATCCCCAAAATGCTCCAGCGCGTTCTTGCGGACCGGCTTGCCCTTGCCCCGCTCCCAGGCCGAAAATGCGAAAATGATCATCAGAAACCCGGTGGAATGGAGCAGCAGTTTGAGGATCGTCCAATCCATCCCCGTGTACGCCGCAAAGCGTTGCATCCACCCGTATGTAAACAGCATTTCGCTAAAATAGTAAAGGAACGCCGCGGGAACCAGCGACGCCACGGGCCAATGCCACGAGAGCGCCGGCAGCCTCTTGAAGATGTAAAAGCCGATCCCCCCCACCACAAACATCGCGTTAAACGGGGACAGAAACATTTCATTCCAGAGGGGAAGCTGATAGTCCTTGATCGCATGAAAGTAGGGCTCTGCCGTCAATGCCCAATGGTCGTTTTGCACCGCCCGCAGACCGACATATGCATACAAAAAGGGCATCACCATCAGTACGGCCAGCCACGCCACCAGAAACGGAAGAAAATACCGGCGCATCCACCGATTGGCGAAAACCGCGCATACCAGATAAAAGACAATTTCGTACACCAGCGTCCATTCCACAGTCAGAGGATAGTCGGTGTTGAGGCCCTTGATGACATAGCGGCCAAACGGCAACAACGTCATTGGGACACCCGTCTTCAAGCCAAATGGCTTGACCCCCAACAGAATCCACTTCCCTACAAACACCAGCGCCACCACCGCCCAAAACGTGGAATAAATGCGGATCATCCTGCGGGACAAAAAATGCCTGTACCCGCTGTCCACCAGATACCCCATCAGGAACCCGGAAACCACGAAGAAGAACCAGCAGCCATGCGAAAATACGGGACCGCACCAACGAAAAATGGTGTTCGGATCCTTAAAAAAACCTTCGGTGGCGTAATGGTTGATGTGAAACAGCACCACGGCCAACGCCGCGAAGCCCCGGAAAATTTGCAGCGACCGAAAGTACATTCCCCCCATCCTATTGGTTGGCCTCCCGGCCCGTCAAATACCGCAAATGCGATAGAAGCTCCCGCCGCCACATATCATGTCGCATCAAACCAATCCGAATTGACGCCGCGGAGCGGATACCCTGTTCGGGGTGTTCCCCAGGGGCACATTTGACGATAACTATTACATACTCGCTGCCATGTTCGTTACAATGACCCTTTTCCAAAGAGCACGCCCATGTCTGCTTCAGTGTTGTCCCCCCTTGCCAATCCAAGACCCTCCCACCCCGGCAAATGGCACCCCTTCATCCCCAAATCCATCGTCTGCCTCCGCGAGGGCTACGGACGCCAGTTCTTCTTCAACGACCTCTTCGCCGGCCTCACCGTCGGCGTGATCGCCCTGCCATTGGCGATGGCCTTCGCCATTGGTTCGGGTGTTGCGCCGGAAAAGGGCCTCTACACCGCCATCATCGCCGGCTTCATCATCGCCTGCCTCGGGGGCTCGCGCGTGTCGGTCGCCGGTCCCACCGGGGCGTTCATGCCCATCCTCTTTGCCATTATCGCCAAGCAGGGGTACCAGGGCCTGGCCATCGCCACCATCATGGCCGGCGTCATCCTCATCATCATGGGCCTTGCCAAACTCGGCTCACTCATCAAGTACATCCCCTATCCGGTTACAACCGGTTTCACCAGCG
>Ga0302320_10026601_pt1 | contig 11195 bp, 8 predicted proteins | sample Bog_T0_3_FD_202130 | JGI IMG/M metagenome (GOLD analysis project Ga0302320, IMG submission 202130) | Peat permafrost microbial communities from Stordalen Mire near Abisko, Sweden - Bog_T0_3 | ecosystem: Environmental > Terrestrial > Soil > Wetlands > Peat | place: Sweden: Abisko, Stordalen Mire... | reverse complement strand
ACCCGAGGATGGCCACCACGCGGACGACCGCGACATCCCAGCCGTTCGCCTTGGCCAGCCCGAGACAGACACCGGCAATCTGGCGGCCCACGCGCGGCCGAATCAGCGGCCTGCCCGGCATGGGCTGCGCCGCTGGAATGGCTGCGCCGCAGCTCGAGCAAAAGCGCGCGCCCACGGGCATTCCGTTTCCACAGCGAGAACAAAAGACGGACATTTTCGCTCCCTCCTCAGAATCGATCACACAATCAGGATACGCACATTCAGAATACGAAGAGCAAACCACTACGGTTCCCGCGTCCACTCCGCGGCAAATCGGTTCTCAGTTCCCTTTGTAGGGGCTGTGCAGCAGCTTCCGGGCTGTATCGGCCCGCGATGTGTTGGGCCCGGCATCAATGGCCGCCTGATAATCCTTCAACGCCAGTTCGCGCTCGCCGTTCAGATCGCGGCACTCGCCGGCGTTCAGCAGCGACCGGATCTTGAGCTCCGCGGCCACATCCGGGGTCCATGCGGTCTTCTCGTACGCCTGCGCCGCCTCGGTGTAATGGCGCTGCCCGCGCAGCGCGTCGCCCAATCCAAAATAGGCCAGTTCCAGCTTCGCTTCCGCAAAGTAGCCGGGTCTGGCCGCGTCGTCGAGCAGGTCGCGGTACGCCGCAACCGCCGTCATCCCCTCGCCGTCGTCCTTGCGCAGGTTGGCCTCTTCAAGTCTGAACAGAAAATCGTGCGGGTACTGCTTTTCAAGGCCCTGCACCACCTGGATCGCCTCTTTGTACTTCGACTCCCGGCGCAAAAAAAGCGCGATCACAGTGCGCGACTCCGCACTGGTGATGACCCCGCGGCCCCCTGCGTCCCTCAGCATCGCCAGGCCCGTCGACTTCGACCCCGTGATGCCGGCAAACCCGATCATCAGCTTGAACGGCCACGGCAGCGCGCCCACCACGTATTCGTAGACGCCCGCCACCAGCTTCGCGTCCACGTAGTTCGGGTCCAGTTGCAAAACGCGCTGTTCATCGTCCTTGGCCTTCGTGGCCAGCCGGAAGCCTGCGCCATAGCGCCGCTCCACCATAGCCACGTAGGTGCATTCCAAACTTTGCACCCAGCCACGTGCAAAGAGCGCATCCACATCGTTGGGGTTCTTGCTGAGCCTCCAGTCGGCCTCGCGCACGGCCTCGTCGGCAAGGCCCACAATCTGGTCGCGCTTCTTCGGGTCTTCCTCTGTAGCGTGCCGGCCGGTCAAAAAGCCGTCGTTGGCGTAAAAGGTCGTGTCCAGCAGGTCCTGCCGGAAAAGCTCTTGAAAAATCTCGGCGTTCAGCAGGTACGCCGTAGCCTGCGGATCGCCCGGATGCTCCTCGTGGAAGTGCTCGAAGCGCGCCACGGCGCCGGTGTAGTCCAGGTTGTAGAAGTGCTCGTAGGCCTCGCGCACCTGCGGGTCGTAGTTCATGGGATTGGTGTCAACACCCGCGGCCCAGGCCGCGCAGGGCACACCCAGCCCCGCAACCCCCACAGCCAGCACCAGATTCCGAAACCATCCCGTCTTCACCCTGCAATCTCCTTCGAATTTCCAACTCCTAGCTTCAAGCTTTTCACATCCAGCCTGCAACCCCACGGCGGTCCTTGACTTTCTCCAGCGAGCCGAACCCGGCAATCACAAGCTAGGAGCTAGAAGCTGGCAGCTAAAAGCTGATCAAATGCTTTAGCATTTGATCATGCCCATCCCTGAACGGCTGAATCCGGCCTTTGCCCCCACCCGTCCGCAGGAACCGGACCCGCTCCCAGACCCGATCGAAGCAGCCCGCAAGCGCCTCATCGTGGCTCTCGACGCACCCGGCGCGGCCGAGGCCCTCGATCTGGTCGATCGCCTTGAGGGTTCCTGCCGCTGGTTCAAGGTGGGCCTGGAGCTCTTTGTCGCCGCCGGGCCCGCCGTTTTGGAGCCGCTCATCGCCCGTGGCCACTCCGTCTTCCTCGACCTCAAGTTCAACGACATTCCCAACACCGTGGCCGGCGCCGTGCGTTCGGCCGCATCGCTGGGTGTCCGCATGATGACCGTTCACGCCTCCGGCGGTCCCGCCATGCTCCAGGCCGCGCGCGCCGCTCTCGACGGCCTCGCCGACCCGCCCCAACTGCTCGCCGTCACCGTCCTCACCAGCATGGATCAGTCCCAGCTCAAGGCGATTGGCACCAGCCGCACACCCGCCAAGCAAGCGGAACTGCTGGCCAAAATGGGCCTTGCAGCCGGAATGCGCGGCTTCGTCTGCTCGCCTCAGGAGGTTGCCGCTCTGCGCGCCCTCACCGGACCCGAAGGCGTGCTGGTCACTCCCGGCATCCGCCCCGCCGGTGCCGATAAGGGCGACCAGAAACGCGTCGCCACGCCCGCCGATGCCCTCCGCCAGGGTGCCAGCTACCTCGTCGTCGGCCGTCCCATCACCCAGGCCCCTGACCCCGCCGCAGCCGCCGAAGCCATCCTGAAAGAGATGGCCGAAGCCCTCGCGTCGTAAGCGCATAGACGCGAAAAAGCCCGGCCATCAGCCGGGCTTTTTCGCAAACCAAATCTCATTCAGCGCTTAAAGCTTTTCGTAAAAATCGCAAGCCGAGCACGAGATATAGACTCCGCCGGGGATGCCGCGCTCGCGGTCCTTTACGCGCTTGACGATGCGCGTCGGCTTGCTGCACTTGGGACAGTCGGTCGACTTCGTCGTGTCCATTTCCTTCTTGCGGTCACCTGTTTTTGCTATCTTGGCCATCGGTCGGGTGTTTCTCCTTCTTGGGGTGTCTCTGCACGCATCCGCCATGCCAGGGTTCCCAGCGACAGGTCTTCGTCGATGGGGTGGCGGAGCGGACGGCTTCAACGGCGCGGTCCCTGGCTCGCCCGAGGGCGCAAACACAACGCCCCGAGGCAGTGGAACTCGCTCTTTCCAGTTTACAGGAAGGCTGCGGCCAGCATTCAGCCCACCGGCTTGGCGCCCGCCTCGGCAATGAGCTGGTTGGCGCCGGAAGGAGGTGCGGCCGGTTGCCCCGATGGTTGCGGCGTCGAGGGTTGCTGCGCCGCGGGCGCCTGCGAGCCATTCGCTGGCGCTGGCTGCGCCGTCGGTTGCGGCGTAGAGGGCTGCTGATCGTCCGGATTCGCGCCCGGATCGGAATCCTGCTGGTCCTTGGGGAACCGCACCGGCTTCATGATCTGGGTATCTGCCGTGTCAGTCGGCAGCGATTCGCCGGGCTTCCGCAGGCTCGGCGGCGGGGCCGGCGCCTCCTTGTTGGGATCGCGCTCGACGTGTCCCTCCCGGACCACATGCACGTCCGTATCCGCCGTCTCCGGCGTTCCGCTCGCAAGCATCATCGGCGACACCACATCCTCGGTGAAGACCTCCAGCGGCTGGCCCATCCTGGCAATCTCCACCTGGAGCACCCGGTTGCCGTTGAAGCGGACAAAGTCCACATCATCGGGCGGCTTGCCGAAGATCCAGATCTCGATCGGCATCTGCCCGTCCATCTCGCGCGTCTTCGTCAACGGCTGCCCCTTGGCAAACCGCACCATATCCATGCTCATGCCCACCAGCACCTGGTGGTCGAGAATGGCCTTTTTCAGCGGCGCGGGAAGCGTATCGGTGAAGGCCTCGATCGGCGTCTTCACATCGAACGAGATCAGCGGAGCCAGCAGCGCCTTCACCTGCGCCGTCGTCAGCTCGGGAATATGATCCTTGAAGGTGAGCGTGAGCCGCGCGCCTGTTGCCTCCTCGCCGTCGCCCTCCAGCACCGGATCGGGCTGAGTGCCCGGACCCGCTCCGATCTGAACATGGCGCATGAAACGGCGCTTCGCTTCCGGCCCGCCGTTCAGGTCGAAGACCATCCTGTCCCGGTCGACCTTTACATCGGTCACCACCAGCCGTTCCCCCGGCTTGGCCGAGATTCCCTGGCTGACAGCCATATCCACGTAATCTTCCCCGGCCGGGCTGAGTTTGCCGTTCGCCGCCAGCGTCAGGCCCTTGTGGCCTCGCGGAAAAGGCCGCATCGCAAACCCCTGCTCCGACTCCATGTCCCGGATCAGCAGCAGCTTTGTCTTGGCGTCAAGTTCTGTGTTGGTCAGCTCTACATGCGTGGGCTCGACCTGCGCGTATCGTCTGTCAACCTGAAGCGTAACGGCCCCATGATTGCTGCCGCTCACGTTGCCGCTGGTGTCGATGACCAGCACCTGGGCCGCGGCCACCCCGCCTGCCAGCAGCACAGGCCCCGCGCAGCAAGCCACGCACACCATCGCAACCCGCACGATGCGCTTACGCCGATGGACACATGCGGCCGCCAAGCGAGTTGGCCGCGTTCGTTGAGACAGGACTGGCTTGCACATGGGGGCCTCCCGTGCACACCAACAGCATCGCGCAAAAGCGAGTCCCGTTCAAGCGAAAAGGTCAAATCCGCGCGCGAACTTCACAGGTTCGGCAGATCGAACGGGAGTGCCGGAGCTATCTGGAATTGCCCGACGGCGGCTCTGCCAGGGGCGCTGCCGGAGTCGCCGGGCCTATCTGCACCAGCGTCGGCGTCACGGGTGCGGCTTCTCCCATGGCTGCCTCATGCTGGGCGCGCGCGGCCGCATCCAGATCCACCGGAATCCCTCCCGGCACAATCTGTGGCGCGTTGTAGCGGTAGTTCAGCTCGCGAGTCACCTTGAAGACCACCGGCAGCACTGCCAGAAGCGCCAGAAACGCAAACCAGCTTCCATCCAGGCCAAATCCGCCTCCGGTCAGCCAGTTCGGCCCCAGCGGATCGCCCTCCACTACCGGCGAATGGCTGCTGATGCCGCTTACCGTGAGCCCGAAGAGCAGCGCCCGGCTCGCCTTCCAGCCAAAGTTGAGTCCCCAGCTTACCCACAGAGCCCGGCTGCGCAGGTAGGCCGCGGAGAGCGCCAGACCCAGCGCAATCGAAACCAGAAAGCTGGCGCGGCCCGCTCGCGGCAAATACGACTGCACGGTCGCGTAGTATGCCGCAAACCCCAGCGACGCCCCAAACGGCCCCACGGCGTCCACAAGCAGCTGGAATCCGTAGCCGCGAAACGCAACCTCCTCAGCCAGTGCGGCCAGGGCAAAAAAGGCCGCATCGACGGCCAGCCAGCCCCATGCGGAGTGCCCGGTCGCAATTGACACAACGATGCCGCCAATCACCGCCATCGGCAGCACGCAAACCACAGCCAGTCCCCAGCCAACCGCCAGGCCAACGCCAGCCTCGCCCGTCCAGCCCGCGCGCAGCGGCAATCCCTGCTCCCGCACCGGATTGACCTGCCGGTTGAGCCAGAATCCCATCGCCGCGTAGCCCAGCAGCAGCAGGAAAACCAGCATGGCCTGGCCCACCAGCGGCGACCATCGGTCGCTGGCCAGACCCTGCGCTCCCTGCCGTGCCACCGACCGCGCCAGAAAGTAGTAGAGAACGGCAGCCAGAACCTGCATGTATGCGCGCAGCCGGCCGCCCGTTGCGGTGGGCGCGTTCATGCGCATCCTCCCGCCGCGGCCCTGTCGGCACATGTGCCCCGGGCCGTGCGCGCTCTGTCGCGCGGATTCACACGCGGATTTAATTGACCTGCCAATTTGTTCATCCGTTTTAGCCGCACTTGCACCGCCGTCTCTAGTCTTCCGTATAAAACTGCGCGATGTTGCGGAACTTCTGCTGCCGCGCGGCCACCAGCTTGTCCACCGGAACCGCCTTCAGCTCGCTCAAATGCTTTTTGAGCATTCTGCCCAGCAGGCCGGCGCCCGCCTCCTGGTCAGTATGGACGCCCTCTGGCGGCTCGGCGACGATATCGTCCACGCAGCCGAGCGCGGCCACCTCAGGCGCGGAAATGCGCATCGCTTCGGCGGCCAGTTGCTTGTGCGCCGCGTCGCGCCACATAATCGCCGCGCAGGACTCCGGCGTAATCACAAAGTAGAGCGCGTTCTCCAGAATCAGCACCCGGTCGCTTACCGCCAGCGCCAGCGCGCCGCCCGAGCCGCCCTCGCCGCTGATCACTGAGATGGTAGGCACGCGCAGCCGCGACATCTCCCGGAGGTTGCGCGCGATGGCCTCGGCCTGCCCACGCTCCTCCGCGCCCAGCCCCGGATACGCGCCCGGCAGGTCGATCAAGCTGATCACAGGCCGCCCGAACTTCTCCGCGATCTTCATGCACCGCAATGCCTTGCGGTAGCCCTCGGGATGGGGCATGCCGAAGTTGCGCCGCACCCGGTCCTTGGTGCTGCCACCCTTGCGGTTGCCAATCACCATTACCTCGTCCGCCCCCAGCCGCGCCATTCCGCAGGCCACGGCTTCATCGTCGCCGAAGGCGCGATCCCCGTGAATCTCGCTGAAATCAGTGAAGATCCGCTCGATGAAGTCCATGGGGTAAGGCCGCTGGGGATGCCGCGCCCGTTCGATTCTGGCCCATGCCGGCGAAATCGCCTGTTCCGGCTGGGAAATCCCTGTTTCCTGTTCGCTCATCGGTACCTGGCGCCGTTGCGGGCAATGCCCGCCGGCCCTCTAGTGATTCTACGGGCCAGAGCCAGTTGGGACAAATGTAAGAAAAAAGGAGGAGTGCATGGTTAGCCGAGGCCTTGAAGGGGCACGGCTAAATATATGCGCAAGAATTCATTCCGTAGTGAGGGGGTGCCTTAAGGCCCGTTTTTGGGAATTGCTTTTTGGGCAAGAATAATTCGGCAATTCTACCAACAGTAACGAATTGGTAATTGACGGCTTGGCGACTAACTCTCGACTGGAATTCCGAAGTCGTATTTCTATCGAATCCAGGCGTCGTATTTGCCGGACTCGAGATCATTTGCGACTTCGCTCAGGGACTGCTCTGATCCTATGCATCCACTTAGCATCTCCACTCTGACATCGGAATCCCGCAGAGATATGCGCAACTGCTCAAATCTTCCTCTTTTGAGTTTTCGAAGACCGGCGAGCGCATAGCTCTTCGACTGCGGATTCCCTTCGACATAGAGCTTCTCTAACAAGTTGATCGCTTTCGCTGGGGGCAATGACATGATTGCCTTGAAATAGATTTCCCCTTCGGAAGTTGTGGCTCCAAAACCTACGGGACCAAATGCGAAGACATCGATGGTCGCAAGTCGTTGCAGCGCGACAGAGATTGAATCCTGTGAGAAAGCGATTACGCTCACCCAGACTAAAAAAACAGCGGTCCACCTTTTCATGGCGTTTCCCTTGGGCTGCATTATAGTTCGACACTCTCAGCGAGCAGTTCCGCAGTAGACCAGCCTTAATAGCTGAAGAAGTGGGGCGGATGCGCGATTCCTCGCACTCTCCGTCCGACACGACAGAGAAAGTGCAAGTCAGCCCCCATTGCAAATCTGTTGTGGAGGATTGCATGCAATGCGGCTTGGCGGGAGTGAAGTGTTACCGCGCGCCGTTTCCGTGCCCAGCCCGCTGCACCGCGAGCCTGCTCACGGCCTCGCTCTGTTTCACCATCTCGTGGACCGAGAACCCCTTCTCCGCCAGCGCGCCCGTGGGGCAGGCCTGCACGCACTTGCCGCAGCCGGTGCAGTTGCTCGCATGGCCCCAATCCTCCTTCAGGTCACTCACGATCCGAGAGTAGATGCCGCGCGAGGCCACCTCCCACACGTTCGCCCCCTCCAGCTCCGCGCACGCCCGCACGCAGCGCGTGCACAGAATGCACCGGTTGTGATCGAGCACGAAACGCGGATGGCTCATATCCACCGTCAGCCGCGGGTTGTTATAGGCATAGCGCACATGGGTCACACCCAGCGTCTGCGCCAGCGACTGCAGCTCGCAGTGGCCGTTTGACACGCACGACGAGCAGATGTGGTTGCGCTCCACCAGCAGCAGTTCCACGGCCATGCGCCGGTACTCTGTCAGCTTGGCCGATGTGGTCTTGATTGACATCCCCTCCTGCATGGGCGTGGTGCAGGCGGGCAGCAGGCGGTCGGTGCCCGCCAGCTCCACCACGCACACGCGGCATGCGCCCACCGCGCTCAGGCCCTTCAGGTAGCAAAGAGACGGAATCTGCTTCCCATTGGCGTGGGCCGCTTCCAGGATGGTCTCGCCCTCGTGCGCGGTTACCAGTTCACCGTCAATGCGGACTGAAATCGTTTTATTCGGCAACGGGTCGCTCCTTTCCCTCTCTCGGGCCTCAATGGGTATTGACGGTGGCTCTCAAATCGCAGCGCAGGCAGCGGCGGCACTCTTCCAGCGCCTCTTGGTCGCTCAGTCCGCCCACCACCTCCTGCTCCGTGCGCGCCCTGGCCTTCGCCGGCAGCGAAGGCGCCTCATGGCGTCGGCTCAGGCTCGGCTCTCCCGGCGCCTGGCGGCTGTATTCGAACTCGGGGAAGAGCCGATCCCAGCGCGGAACGCCCGTCCCTGCCTCAGCCATCAGCCGCTCATCGATCTTGCGCGCCGCCTGCTTGCCGCCGCTCATCGCGTTCGACATGTTCGACGCGCCGGTAATCACGTCCCCGCCCGCGTAGAAGCCGGGCCGGCTGGTCTCCAGAGTGAAGCGGTCCACCGCCAGCGTGCCTTCGTCTTTCAACTCCAGGCCCGAGGCACGGCAGAAGTCCATATCGAAGGTCTCGCCCACGGCCAGGATCACGCTGTCGCAGTCGAAGCGCTGCACCTCGTCGGTAGGAATCGGCCGCTTGCGCCCGGACTTGTCATACTCGCCCAGCCGCGTCTTGACGATCTCGATGGCCTTCACGTTGCCTTCCGCGTCGCCCAGGATGCGGTGCGGCGCGGCCAGAAAGACGAACTTCACGCCCTCTTCTTCGGCGGCCTGAATCTCCTCGTCGATGGCCGGCATGTCCTTGCGCTCACGGCGATAGAGAATGGTCACGCTCGAGCCCATGCGCAGCACCGTCCGCGCCGAATCGATGGCCGCGTTGCCGCCGCCGATCACCGCGACCCGCGAGCCCATCTCCAGTTTTTCGCGGCGCGCCACCGTCTCAAGAAACGGCAGCGCCGGATGCACGTTCTTCAGCTCCGTGCCCGGCAGATAAAGCCATGATTCCTTCCAGGTTCCTATCGAGAGAAACACCGCATCGAAGCTGCTGGCCAGCTCATTCAGCGGAAGTTCGAAGCCCACGCGTGTGTTGAAGATCATCTTCACGCCCATGCGCTCGATCAGATCCAGCTCTCGCCGCAAAACCGCCTTCGGAAGGCGGTACTCGGGAATGGCGAAGCGCAACATGCCTCCGGCCTCGCCGCGCTCCTCAAAGATCGTCACGTCGTGGCCCAGCATGGCCAGATAAAACGCCGCCGTCAGCCCCGTGGGGCCTGAGCCGGCCACCGCAACTTTGCGCCCCGTGGGCGGCAGCTTGCTCGCCAGAATCCTTTCGACCATCGGCTCAAAGCGGTCGGACTGGTAGATCTCATCCGCGATGTGCCGGTGCACCTCGCGCATGTTCACCACTTCGTCGAACGATTGCCGCCGGCAGCGGTTGTCACAGGGATGCTGGCACACGCGGCCCGTCGAAGCCGGCAGCGGATTGTCCAGGATCACCGACTCGAACGCATCTTCCAGCCGGCCCTCCTGGTAAAGCTCAAGAAAGCGCGGAATGTTCATGCGCAGCGGGCAGCTATTCTCGCAGGGCGAGAGCGCCAGCTCCTGGCACACTCCCGCGCTGCAGCGGTGGGCCACTATGTGGTCCTCATACTCCTCACGGAAGTGCCGGATCGTCGTCAGCACCGGATTGGGCGCCGTCTGCCCCAGTCCGCACAGCGAGCACTCGCGGATCATGCGGCCCAGTTCGTCCAGCAGCGTCAGATGCTCCGCCGTTCCGCTTCCCTGGGTAATCGAGCTGAGAATACGCAGCGCCTTGTTCAGCCCCACCCGGCAAGGCACGCACTTGCCGCACGACTCGGAATGCGTGAACTCCACAAAGTAGCGGGCCACGTCTACCATGCAGTTGTCTTCGTCCATCACCACCATGCCGCCGGAGCCCATGATGGAGCCGATTTGCGCCAGCGTCTCGTAGTCCACCGGCGTGTCGAGCATCTCCACCGGAATGCAGCCGCCCGAAGGCCCTCCGGTCTGCACCGCTTTCACCCGCCGGCCCGTTGCCGCTCCTTCGCCGATGTCGTAGATGAATTCCTTCAGTGGAGTGCCCAGCGGCATCTCCACCAGGCCCGTATTCTGCACCTTGCCCACCAGCGAAAATACCTTCGTCCCGGGGCTCTTCACGCTGCCGGTCTCGGCAAACCATGCTGGCCCGCGCGTCACAATGGGGGCGATATTGCACCATGTCTCAACATTGTTGATGTTGGTCGGCTTGCCCCACAGCCCCTTCTGCGCCGGGAACGGCGGCCGAGGATGCGGGCGTCCGGCAAAGCCTTCGAGCGAGGCAATCAGCGCCGTCTCTTCGCCGCAGACAAACGCTCCCGCGCCCTGCACCAGCTCGATGTTGAAGTTGAATCCGCGGTCCAGAATGTTCGCGCCCAGCATTCCAAATTCGCGCGCCTGCTCGATGGCGCGGCCCAGTCGCGCGACCGCCAGCGGGTACTCTGCGCGCACATACACGATGCCGCTTGTCGCGCCCATCGCGTAAGCGCCGATGATCATGCCCTCCAGCAGCGAGTGGGGGTCGCCCTCGATCTCGTTGCGGTTCATATAGGCGCCGGGATCGCCCTCGTCGGCGTTGCAGATGATGTACTTGGTGTCCGACTTGGCCTTGGCCAGAAAATCCCACTTGTTGGCGGTCAGGAATCCTGCGCCGCCACGCCCGCGCAGCCGCGCCGCCTTCACCTGCTCGATCACGCCCTCCGCGCGCCCGTCGATCAGCACTTTGTAGAGTGCCTGGTAGCCGCCTACGCCGATGTACTCCTCAATGTCGGTCGGGTTGATCAGGCCGCAATTGCGCAGAACGATCTTCTTCTGTCCCTTGAAGAACGGGATCGCGTTCCACGGCGCAATCTCCGGGTAGCCCTGCCCGTAGCGCAGGAATCCGGTGATGTGGTCCCACTCTTCGATCTTGCAGTAGATCAGATCGGGTGGCATCACTCCGGTCGAAACGCCTTCCAGGATGCGCCCCGCGTCGTTGGCCCGCACGCGGTGCAGCATCACCAGCGGACGGCCCGGCAGACGCACGCTTACCAGCGGCTCCTGAAAGCACGATCCGAAGCAGCCCACGCCGGCCAGCAGCACATCCAGACCCGCGCCTTGTATCGCCTCGTTCAGCGCGTGATACACCTCTTCCGCGCCGTTGCCGCGCCCGCAG
>Ga0302320_10026596_pt1 | contig 11195 bp, 9 predicted proteins | sample Bog_T0_3_FD_202130 | JGI IMG/M metagenome (GOLD analysis project Ga0302320, IMG submission 202130) | Peat permafrost microbial communities from Stordalen Mire near Abisko, Sweden - Bog_T0_3 | ecosystem: Environmental > Terrestrial > Soil > Wetlands > Peat | place: Sweden: Abisko, Stordalen Mire... | reverse complement strand
GGGCGGGGACGCCCGTGCCACTACTGATATGAGCGAGTTCCGTTATCAAGCGGTTGAGCCAACCGGAGCAAGCATCGCCGGTGTTATTGAGGCCGACGACCGCAAGAGCGCACTCCAGCAATTAGGCCAGCGCGGACTGTTTCCCTCGAAGCTGGAACTTAACGCCGCCACCAACGGCGGCGCAGTCGGTACGTCCATCGCCGTCACACGGCAAACCCCTACCGGAATATCATTCGGCCAGGGCATCAAACGAAAACAGATCACCGCCTTGACGCGTGAAATCAGCGCACTGTTCGGCGCAGCCATTCCCATACCCCAGGCATTGGACAGCCTCGGCGAAGAGGAGGAAAACCCCGCGCTCAAGGAAATTCTCTTGAAAATTGGGGACTCCGTCCGCAAAGGCACGGCGTTTTCCGCGGCCCTGGAGGAACATCCCAAATTATTCGGCAAACTCTATTCCAGCATGGTGCGCGTGGGTGAGGAAGGTGGAGTACTCCCGAGGGTCATGGCCGACCTCGCCACCCTGCTCGAACACGAAGATGAAGTTCGCGGCGAAGTTGTGTCGGCCGTGGCGTATCCAATTTTTGTCCTCGTTTTTGGCGTTTGCACCGTGACCGTTTTGCTGACGGTCGTGCTGCCGCGTTTGTTCAGCATGCTACAGGACATGCTGCCGGTATTGCCGCTGCCCACGTTGATCCTGCTAAACGCCAGCCATACGCTGCATCAATACTGGCTGTGGTTCCTGATCGGCTTGCTGGCCATGATTTTCAGCGTTCGCTGGTACATCGGAACACCACGCGGCGCGGTGCACTGGGACAATCTAAAATTACGCCTGCCGTTGATCGGCCCGGTCATCCGGGCGGCTGCCCTCGGCCGGTTCGCCCGGACGCTGGGCACGCTCGCCAAAAGCGGCGTCTCCTTGCTGCCCGCCTTGAAGATCGTCGAAAATACCATTGGCAACCGCATCCTGGCGCAGCAGGTCGCCAGCGTCGCCGAAGAAACGCGCGGCGGCGATTCGCTGGCCGGACCATTGCGCAAGCTGGGCCTGTTCCCGCGGACCATGGTCCAGATGATTGATGTCGGCGAACAGACCGGCAAACTCGACGAAATGCTACTCAAGGTGGCGGAAATCGAGGAGCGGCAGATGCGGGCGCGCACTAAAATTCTAATTTCGCTTCTGGCCCCGGCCCTCATTCTGGTGGTGGGTTCGCTGGTGGGCTTCATGGTGATGGCCATTCTGTTGCCAATTTTCAAGATGAGCAGCGCGATTCACTGAAACCCCAAATTAACTATGAAACTACACGCGAAGAAAACATCTTTGTCCGCCTTCACCTTGGTCGAAATCATGGTGGTCGTAATCATCCTGGGCATTCTGGCCGCAACCATCATCCCTCAATTCATCGGCAGTTCACAGGATGCAAAAGTGGGCGCGGCCAAGGCCAGCGTCGCCGAACTGGAATCCGCCGTGGAACGTTTTTACGTTCAGATGGACCGTTACCCGACCGCGGATGAAGGGCTGAAAGTCTTGATTGAAGCTCCCGCCAATGACGATGATAAAAAATGGCGCGGGCCCTACATCAAACAGCTCCGCGATGATCCGTGGGGCCATCCGTACCAATACGCGTACCCCGGAACACATCATCCGACGAGCTTCGACCTGTGGTCGGCTGGCGGGGACGGCAAGGCAGAAATTGGCAACTGGTAATGCGCGCCCATCTGTCATCGCGGGGCAGCTTCGCCGGCTTCACGCTGATCGAATTGATGGTGGTCATCACCATCATCGGCATCATGACTGCGATGATGATTCCCGAAGTGAAGGGGTCGTTTCAAGACGCGCTGTTGCGCTCAACCGGCCGCGAGCTGATCAATGTCTTTGACCTGGCCTACAGCCGCGCCGTGAGCCTGAACCAGACCCGGCGCGTGCTTCTGGACGAAACGAGCGGCCGCTATCAGGTCGAAAAACAGGTCATGGAAAGCGGCCAGGAAACCTTTGTGCCGGCCGATGATGTCCCGGGCGAAAAGGGCCGGTTGGATTCGCGCATTACGATGGAATTCCGCCAGCCGATGGAAATTTCCCCGGAGGAAAATGTGTCGGCCCCATTTCCAGTTTCCGGGAATGCACCAGACGGCACCACCATCACTTTTTATCCGGACGGCACCGCCGATGCCGGGGAGATTGTGCTCCGCGACCGCGGCGGCTTCCGGCTGGGATTGCAAATCAACCCGGTGACGGCGCGCGTTCGCGTCATTGAAATGGAACGCGAGGGCACGCCATGAACGAGCGCGCCGGATTCTCGCTGATTGAAGTCATGGTGGCCGTCTTGATCCTGGCCATCGCCTTAACCGGCCTCACCGCCGGCATTACCACCGCCCTCGGCTCCAGCAAAGATTCAGAATTGCAAACCACCGCCGCCTTGTTCGCCGCCGGCCAAATCGAACTGTTGCGCGCCCAAACCGACTGGACCGACGGCACCGACCAGGGCGATTGCGGCGCGGGCCTTTCACTCTACCGCTGGCGGCAAACCGTCAGCCCCACGGACACCGACGGACTGCACGAGGTGGATGTAGTCGTGGAGAATTCGCAGACCGGCCGTTCGATTTATGAGTTAAAAACCTTGCTGTTCCAAATTCCGGAAGACTCGCAGCACAAGGGCAATTCGACGAGAGCGAAGAGGAATCAGTCATGAAAATCCCTCGCCATAAACCAAAAGGGTCCAGCATTCGCGCCAGCGTCTTGGAGTGCGCCAGCCCTCTGGCGCTTTTGCCCCGCCAGCCAAACCGCGTTCAATCTACCCGCGAGATTCGCCGCTCCGCCGCCTTCACCCTGATCGAAGTTATGATCAGCGCCGCCTTGATGGCAGTGATATTGGTGAGTGCGTACTTGTGCCTGGGCGCGGGATTTTCAGCGCAAAAATTGATCGAGCCGCGCGTGGAAATCTTCCAGAACGCCCGCGTGGCGCTGGCCATTGTGTCTGCGGACCTCCGCGCAGCCTGCCCGTTGTCCAAGGACGACGATTTTCTCGGCATGAACCGCAATGTTGGCGATGTGGAGGCGGACAACCTCGATTTTGGAACCCATAATTACACGCCCCGCCATGCCCGCGAAGGTGATTTTTGCCAGGAAAGCATTTATCTGGACAAAAATCCGGAAACGGGCCAACTGAGCCTTTGGCGCCGGCGCAATCCAACCATCGGGCTTGAGGCGCTCACGGGCGGCACGAAGGAGGAATTGGCCCAAGGTGTCGTTGGTTTGAAACTGGAATATTTCGACGGGCTCGACTGGTTTGATACCTGGGGCAATGTGGACACGAAAAAGCAAAATTCCGCCCGGCAACAAAGCAACCTCGTCGGCATGCCCGAAGCCGTGCGCGTCACGCTACTGATGGATTCCAATCCCAGGCGGAAAAAATCCGACACTGCCGCAGGCGAAGAACGGCCGGAACCGCCGTTCGTATTTCAAACCATCGCACGGTTGAACCTTTCCGCCGCGACACAGGCCTCCGAGAATCCATCCAGCACCACTTCGCCGGATGCCAGTCCATCTTCATTACCCGGCCAGCAAGGTCAGGACAACGGAGGCAGTAACTAGTCTGTATATGGCCAACGTCCAGTCATTCCCAGGTACGGCGCGTCGCTCCGCGCGCGCCGCCGCGAATCAAGACGCACCCTGTCTTGTTCGTGGCGCGCGCGGAGCGACGCGCCCTATCCGCACCCACCAAAACGCCTCCATCCTCGTCGGCCTGCTTTGGTACTTGGCGCTGTTGTCGGTCGTGGTCATCGGCGTGCTCCACACTTCGCGAATGGATTTGCTCGTGGTGAAGAATTACGGCGATCGCATCCAGGCGCATTACCTGGCGCTGGCGGGCATTGAAAAAGCCCGGGCGCTTCTGTATCGCGATGCGCAGGATCGCAGCCGCACCCGGAAAAACCACACCGGGAATTATTATGATAACGCCCAGGAGTTTCGCGACGTGCCTTTCAGCCGCGGCACGTTCAGCGTCCTCCGCCGTGGCGGGCCAGACGAGGGCGGCGGAATCATCTACGGCGTCAGCGACGAGGAAAGCCGGCTCAATGTGAACACCGCCACTGCCGATGAACTGGCCAATCTTAAAAATATGACGCCCGATGTGGCCACCGCAATTGTGAACTGGCGCGGCGGCGACAATACCACCATGGCTGCGGAAGCGCAGTATTACCAGGGGTTGCAACCGCCCTATCAGCCCCGCCTGGGGCCGTATCAAACCGTCCGCGAACTGCTGATGGTGCGCGGCGTCGCGCCCGACGACTTGCTGGGCCGCGACACGCATGCGAACGGGTTGCTGGCGGCGGCGGAGGGAAATAATTTTGCCTTCCCAGATTCCGTTGACCGTGAGGACCTCGGCTGGGCGGGAATTCTGACCGTTGATTCAACGGTGCAAAATTTGAACGCCGCCGGCGAAGACCGGGTCAACATCCAGACCGCGGATCAAAGCGCGCTGACGGGCATCCGGGGAATCACCCCACGAATCGCCCAGGCCATCATCTCGTATCGCGGCCAGCATAATTTTCAGGGCATTGCGGATTTGCTGGATGTCACGCCCCCGCAAAATCAGCAGGGTGCCGGCGGCGGCTCCGATCAATCAGGAAACAGCGTGGTAAGCGAAGACCTGTTCATGGACGTTGCCGATGACATTACGACGGACAATAATCAAAGCCTGGCCGGGGCCATCAACATCAACACCGCCGGCGTGGACGTGCTCGTCTGCCTGCCCGGCATGACCCGTGAACTGGCGCAATCCATTATCTCGCGCCGCTCATCCGCCGGATTTTTCGCCAGCACCGCTGAATTGCTGAAGCTCCCCGAAATGACGCGCGATATTTTCAAACAAATCGCCCCCCTCATCACCGCGCGCTCGGAGACTTACCGGATCTTGTGCGAGGGAAAAATCACTTCCAGCGGCGTCCGGCAGCGCATCCAGGCCACCGTCCACATCGGATTGAGCAGTCAACAGATACTTTCCTGGCGGGAGGATGACTTGTGAAGATTGCCGAAATTCTGCACCCGCAACCCCTGTTCGTCGAGATTGCTCCCGACCGCCTTCTGGCCCGGCGTGGCGACTATGGAGTGGAAGTGCCGCTGGAGCGCGGACCCGCCGGTGGCCTCACGGCCCCGGCAAAGGAAAAAGCCGTTGCAACGTTGAAAGATTTCTTGAAGGCAAAAACCTGGCAACCGCGCGTGCGCGCCTGGTGCGCCATCACCGCCCGCGGCGTGTCCTTACGACGCCTATCGCTTCCGCCCGGAACGAAAGAGGAATTTCACGAGCGCTTGTTGCTGCAGATTGAAGCTGAGTTTCCGCTGCCGCCGGATGAAATGGCGTGGGGCTTCCAAACGCTCGGCCAGGCGCACCCGGGCAACGGCGCGATGGCCCGGCAGGATGTGCTGGTGGCCGCCGTGAAAAAAGATTTGGTGCTGGAGTTTTACGAAATCCTGCGTGCCAGCGGGGCGGAACCGGCTTTCACGCTCGCCTCGACGGCACGCTGGAATTTCGCCGGACAACCGGCAAATTCCTTCGCCATGCTGGACATCGGAACCAGCCAATCCGAACTGACAATTTTTGAAAATTCCGTTCCTGCGACGTCACGCATTGTTTTTTGGGACGGCACAAACCCCGGCAGTCTGCCGGACGCGCAACTGGAAATTCTGGCGCAAACCATCAAGGGCAACCTCGCTGGCCGGAGGTTATTGGTGTCCGGCAACCGCATTTCAAAAGAATTCACGGAGCGCCTGGAACGTTCTTTGGGAAATGGCTGCCGATGTGAACCTTTGGAATCCACATCGGCCACCGGAAATTCCACGGCCATTTCGGGCCTGGAGAAATCCGTTGCGGAGGCCGGCAGTCCGGCCTTGGTAATCCGGCTGCAACCAACGAGCGTTTCCACGGCAAGCCTGGCATCCTTGGATTGGAAGACCTGGGCGCCGCGGGTCGGCGCGCTGGTCGCGGCCGTGTTGTTGCTGCCCTATGCCGAGGCCCTGCTGCTCAAACCGCATCTGGAAAAGAAAGTTGCGGCGTTTAAAGCGGAGTCGGAGCGGTTGACGGTGATTGATCGCGAGCTGGATTTTCTCAGCAATTTGAAACTGAGCCAGCCTCCGTATCTGGATGTCTTGTACGTATTTTCCAAGTCCGTGTCCCCGGGCACGCGGTTGGATTCCCTGTCGTTGAACAGCCACGGCCAGGTTTCCTTGCGTTGCGCGTTTCGTGACGGCCAGCAGGTGGCCGATTTTCGCAACAAACTAATTGAATCGGGATTTTTCACCAACGTGGTCGTGGAAGAACAGGTGCCCACGCCTGACCGGCAGAGAGTGAACGTGCGAATGAGTGCGCAGGAGAAAACCGCGGCTGAAATGCAAATAGCGTCCGCCCGGCTGGCGGTTAATGACTCCAGCAAAACGGAAAAATCTTCGCCAGCCGGAGCCCGGCCGCCGGCACCGCCTTTCGCGCCTGGAATGGGAGGAGAGCCACAATGAGCCGTCTGCAAACCATGACCGACCGCGAAAAACGCCTCGTCCGGCTTGCCGGCATCGGTATTGCCATTTACCTGGCCTTGTTTGGCGGCTTTGAATTGTGGAAGTCCTTCGACAAAAGACGGGCCGATTATCAGCAGCTTGTGCAGGAGGCGAAGGATCTGCGCCAACAGACGTTGCCGTATCAAGACAAGGTGCTGCTGGTAAAAAAGTTGATGGAAGATTTTCACATGGACCCGGCCAAGCTGAAAAAGGAAACGGTCGTTTCCGAAGCCAGCGCGGCCATCCAACAGGCGGCCAAATCCGACGGATTGCAAATCGGACCCATTCGCGAATCGCCCGCCCACGGTTCCAGCCTGACGCTGGCCACGATGCAACTGGAGAGTTCCGGCCAGGTTCCCGCCGCACTGGCATTTCTCGCCAGCCTGAACAGCATTGGCTTCCCACTGGTGGTGGACTCCGTGCAATTCACCGCCGACAACAGCCGGCCCGGCCAGGTCAAAATGAATCTGACCATCTTTATTCTGGATTTCGCCCAGCAAAAAGGACCAAAGGAGGCAGCCCATGCGTGAATTGCGTGAACGCGCCGAACCGGCCTTGAGAATCCTCTGTCTCGTTTTGGCGGGAGTGGTCCTGTATGAACTGGCGGGAATGGTCATTCGCTGGAATCCGTTTCACGGCACCACCGTGCCGGAATTGCCGGCCCTGGCCTCGGCAACGAATACCGCGCCGAGTGTGGCGCATGGAAGCAACGTCGTCGCCACAACCATGGGAATAAAGGGAACAAACAGCGTAACCCATTTGCCGGCGACTAACTCCATTCTGACGGTCAGTGTACCGGGTACCAATCTCAATACACAATCCCCGCCCGCACCGCCCGGGACAGGCTTGCTGGTCAGCGTGAAATCCATGGCGGTGACGAACGGCGCCACCAATATCATTGCCAAAACGGTCCCCATGCCGGGCGCAACCAATGATAGCAGCGACACGGTTTTAACCAACGGGAAGACTAATCTTTTACTCTCAGCCTCCGGGACCAATGCCGCCGCGAAAGAAAAAAAGAAAAAGTCCGGTGCCTCATCAATGCCCGGAATGGCCGGCATGAATTTCAATCCGTTCGGGCCTTCTGGCAGACACGGCCCGGATTTGCCGCCCGCCATCCAGGCGCGCATCAGCAAGATTACCGACAGCGAAATTCTCGGGCCCGTCATGCGTCCGTTGCCCATGGGGCTGTTGGGCATCGCAGGCAATGTCGCGTTTCTGCGTTCGGACACCGGCCAGACCGGCCTGGTCAAGCTCGGCGACACGCTGGATGACATCAAGCTGCTCCGCATTGGTGTCAATCGCGTGTTGATCGAGCAGAACGGCGAAAAAAAGGAGCTGACCATTTTCTCCGGTTATGGCGGCGAGAGCCTGTTGCAAACTGATTCCACCAATGAAAACAAAAACCTGTAACTACGACCTCTTTTGCCGCGCGGCGGCAGGGTTGTGCCTGGTCACGGTCTTGCTCTTGTGCCTGATGCCTGCGCGGGCGCTGGCACAAATGCCACGAAACATGGTCATGCCGCCGGGCGTCTCTTTCGGCGGGCCGCCCCCGGGCGGTGACAGCCACTCGTCGTCATCCGATTCATCCGGCAAAGACTACGGCCCGTGGATTCCCTCCGCACCGCTCGCGGCCGGATCTTCGACCAATGACGCCACCAGCGACACCAATCTCATCCAGTTGAGTTTTCAAGGCGCGAATATTGACATGGTGGTGCAATGGCTCTCTCAAACCACGGGCAAAAGCGTGCTGAAACACCCGCAGGTGCAGTGCCAGTTGACCATCACCAGTTCCAAAAAAGTCACTCCCCGCGAGGCGATCAATCTCGTGTATCGCGCTTTGGCGCTGGAGGGTTATTCGGCCATCGAGTTCAGCGATTCCATTCTCATCGTGCCGCAGGACAAAGAGCCGCGCATGAGCCCGGAACTGCTGGGCGGCTCGCAGACCAATGTGCCCGAAGGCCGCCAGCGGCTGGTGAAAGTCTTTGATTTGAAATTCGTCAAGGCCTCAGACGTGAAAGACCGCATCGCCACAGCGCTCTCGGACAAGGCGATTGTTTTTGTGGATGAACAGGCCAACGAAATCATTATCACGGACTACAACGACAACATTCGCGCCGCCGCCGAACTCATCGCCGCACTCGATACCAACAAGCCCGAAGACGTCACCGTGCGGGTCATTCAACTGAAAAATGTGTCGGCCGGCGATCTGATGAAGGAGATCGGGCCGCTTTACGACAAAAAGAATGCCAAATCGCTCAAGGACACCGTGGCCGTTACGGCAGATGAACAGGCCAATGCATTGCTGGTCCTTTCCAGCGAGGCCAATTTCAAGGTCATTCAGCAGTTTGTCAGTTCGCTGGATACGGAGGAGGCCCAGGAAAAAGTCATGCGCACGTTCACGCTCAAAAATGCGGACGCCCAGGACGTGGCGAAACAGTTGCAGGATTTAAACCAGCAGCAAAGCGTCAGCACCCGTTACTATTATAATTTCGGCGGCTCCACGTCTTCGGGCGACAATTCCAAAAAAATGACCGTGGTGGCCGACCGCCGGCGAAACGCGGTCATCGTCCAGGCCCCGCCGTCCCAAATGGATTCCATCGAACACATGATCACGGAACTCGATGCGCCGGTCAGCGACGACAGCCTGGCGCCGAGAATTTATCCCATGAAATACGCCAGCGCGACCGACATTGAAGATGTCCTGAACGAGCTGTTTTTGAAAAAAACCCAGCAGCGCTCCTATTGGGACTTTTTTGATGATTCCTCGGACACCTCCACCCCGGACCGGGACGTGGGCCGCCTTTACGGGAAGGTCCGCATCACCAGTGAGCCGAACTCAAACGCCCTCATCGTGACCGCCAACTCGAAAGAAAATCTGGAAGCCGTCGAGCAGGTGATTGACCAGTTGGACCGCCCACCCGAGGCTGCGGAAAGCACGCTGCACATCGGCTTGAAATTCGCCAAGGCGGCCGACGTGGCCAACAGCATCAACGTCCTGTTCGCCAAGAACGGTTCCCCGCCGCTGCGGCCTTCAACGCAGCAAAACCAGCAGAACAATGCGAACCAACAGTCGTCCCAGCAGCAGCAGCCCCAACAATCGAGCGACCAGGCAGAAGCCGGCTTTGACCTGGGCACAGATACCAAGATTGAAGGCTATTTCCCCTGGCTCGGCGGTCAGCCGGATAATCAGCGCTCAGGGGACACCCATGCAGTGCAGCCGGTGAGCGACTTGATTGGCCGCGTCCGCGCCGTGGCGGATGAACGCAGCAATGCGCTGTTGATTTCCGCCAACGTCCATTTCTTTCCGCAGGTGCTCAAATTGATTGATGCCCTCGACGCTCCGACCGACCAGGTATTAATTGATGCGCGGCTGGTGGAAGTGTCGAGCGATTATCTGGACGCCTTGGGCGTGCGTTTTTCGCCGGACGGCAGCCAGGAATTTACGGGCGATGACCTGGATAATTCGGTTCTGGCCGGTGCCACCGCCGCGTATCAACGCGGTGTTGGCGCCAACACCACCGTCAATTCGCCCACGGCGGCGGCTGTCGCGCAATCATTGGTCTCGCTTCGCTCCGGCGTGCTCGGAGGCACGCTCAGCATGGATTTCCTCGTGCAATTTCTGCGCCGCACCACTGACGCCACCGTGCTGGCTGAACCGCAGATCAACATCCGCGATAACGAAACCGGCAAACTGTTCGTCGGCCAGGAAGTGCCGGTGCCCAACAACACCCAAATCTCGTCCGTCGGCTCGCAAAACACTTCCATCATTTACAAGGACGTGGGCGTGGTGCTGGAAGTCACGCCGCACATTAATTCCGAGGGTGACGTGGAATTGAAAATCCACGCCGAATCCTCGACCGTCGTGCCCGGGCAGACCGTGCTTGGCGGCGATGTTTTCAACACCATCAATTTTCGCAGCGATTTGACCGCCACCAATGGCCAGACGCTCATTGTGGGCGGCATCATTCAAAAGCAGGTTACCGACACGTTGAGAAAAACGCCGATTATCGGCGACGTCCCGGGCGTAAAATGGGCCTTCAACAAGAAGAACAAGACGACTTCGGACGTGGAATTGATGGTCTTCCTGCGGCCAAGAATTATTCGCTCCGTTGAAGACGCTAAAACCGCTTTGGCCGAAGTGGATAAACAAGCGCCGGCCGTCAGGAAATATCAGGACCAAGCGGCCCCGACGAAGGTGGACACAAAACAAAAGAAAACGGATTAACACTCCCGTCGTCGAAATTTTGTAAAGCATTTGGAAGTCCGCGCCGCCGCCTGTCACACGCTATCAAATTTCAAAGATACCTACCGTCCATCACGAGACATTTCACATACCCCACATGGTAGGGCGCGTCGCTTGCCCAGACGCAATCAGATTGCAAGCATACCAACCGCCCGGCAAGAGACGTTTTTTCTCAATCAGGCAGCCATCGTTACCAATCGCGGCGCGCGCGGAGCGACGCGCCCCACCTTTATCCGATCCCTTGTCTACCTCACCCAAATTGGATGAGTGGCGGCGTCACCGTGAAATTTCCAAATGTGCAACTGAGTTGTGTTTTCGACACCAATGGCGGGTTGAATCGGCGGCGGTGAATTCTTACTCCATTCTGCCGAACAATTATCCAGCGTCACCCCGCCCACAAACTGC
>Ga0302320_10026595_pt1 | contig 11195 bp, 9 predicted proteins | sample Bog_T0_3_FD_202130 | JGI IMG/M metagenome (GOLD analysis project Ga0302320, IMG submission 202130) | Peat permafrost microbial communities from Stordalen Mire near Abisko, Sweden - Bog_T0_3 | ecosystem: Environmental > Terrestrial > Soil > Wetlands > Peat | place: Sweden: Abisko, Stordalen Mire... | reverse complement strand
AATGCGCGCGAGCTTCGGATTGAATCCAATCCAGACGCCAACGGGGACGGTCCATGCCGCGCCCAGAAGCAGCGTGAGATTGACGCGAAGGAAGGTTGCGAACAAGCCCATGCCCACTTCGCCGACCTCGCCGCGAGTCAAACCCGTCAACAGAAGGACCACTTTGACGATGGCGTATCCAATTGCGCCGATCGCCGCTAAGCCAATAATCCGGACGATCCATAGCTTATAGTCGGCGCGGGGCGCGCTCTCCTTCGGCGCGACGTGCTTTTGCGCGAAGTGGGTCGTAAGCGCTTCGCGCATCGGCACGAACGCCGCCTTGCGTATAGCCGCCAATCCAGTGGAGCGCCGAATGACATTCAGCACCCAAGAGTGCGGAATGTCGGAGCTTTCCACTTGTTCTACTTTGAATTTCTCCGCCCATGCGATTACGGGCCGCCACACTAACTGGTCGAGTAACACGATGACGGCGACCATAGTGCCGAGTCCCCACAGGATTGATGCGGTATCGCCTTCGCTGGCGGCGGTTTGTAAGTATGAGCCGAGTCCGGGCAGACGGAAGTCGCGCGATCCCAGCACAAACATTTCGCAGGCCATCAGGAAAAACCATCCGCCCGCGACCGACATCATCGAGTTCCACACCAAGCCGATAGCGGCGTACGGTAATTCAACCTGCGTGAAGCGCTGCCACCAACTGAAGCCGTAAATGCGAGCGGCCTCGCGCATGTCGCGCGGAATGCTCTTGAGCGAGGCATAGAAACTGAACGCCATGTTCCAGACTTGTCCTGTAAAGATGAGCAGTATGGCGCCCAGTTCGACTCCCAACTGGCGGCTGGGAAACAATGCGACCATGGCCAGCATGACGCCAGGAAGAAAACTCAACACCGGAATCGACTGCAACACATCCAACAGTGGAATCATGAAGCGCTCAGCCCTCGGATTGTAAGCGGCAATGTATCCGTAAACGAGGGTGAAGGCGAGACTGACAACGTAAGCGACGCCAATGCGCAGTAAGGAAAATCCGGCATAGGCAGGAAGCGCCCAAAGGCTGCGCGAGATCGGCACTTCCGGCGTAATCGGCCCCAGCCACGACTTGCCGACCATCACAATGCCGTAGAAAAGTGCGATGCCGCCGGCGAACATCAGCAGGTCGGGCAGCGACGAGGTCTCCACTTTCGGCAGCAGCGACCAGTAGGCTGCAAACGACCGCGAACCGTCGGGACGACTCATGGCTTGCCCACTGGGGCAGGAGTTTCAAGAGAAGGCTCGGACAGGATGAGGCGGCCGCTTTGCGGATCGTGATCGAAAATTTCCGCGTAGCGCCCCCAGTTCATCGCCGTCTGAAACTGGCGTTCGACTTCATCGGCGCTGAAGTGCTCGTCGAGAATGTCGTGGAAAAACTCGTCGGGAATGGAATGATCGGCCTTGGCTTTGAGTACACCTTCGATGCATTGCAGAATGGTAACGTGCTTCAGTGCGGCTTCGCGGAAAAGCACTTTGCGAGTTTGAATATCGGCTTCCGCAAAAGCTTTGCCTTCAGGCGTAATCTGCACATCGCCTTCCTGAAGCGTGGCGAAGCCGAAGAGCGTGGCGGCGTCAATGATGGGCAGCAAGTCTTCCGCATCCATTACAAGTTTTTCCGCGAGCTTGTAAAGATCGGCGTGGCCGCCGCCATCAAGCACAATCTCGAGCAGGCCCGCGACGCCGGCCATGCGCGCGTGAGGCAACATCTGATACTTCTGCCGCGGCGGACGCTGAGTTGTCGCAGCTCCATGCCCCGGCGTAAGCGTGGCAGGCAGCACATCCGGCTGCGTCATGATTTTGTAGACGTAATCGACGTACTCAGAAAACTGCGCCGCCTTGCGATCGCGCGGACGCGGCAACTCAATCTCGAAGTCGCTGCGAATGCGCGCCGGATTGCGTCCCAGCACGATGACGCGATCGGCAAGCAGAATCGCTTCTTCAATGTTGTGCGTGACCAGGAAAATCGCGCTGGTCGGCATTTTCTTGCTGAGCCAGAGCTCCAGCAATTCGCCGCGCAGATTCTCCGCCGTAAGCACGTCCAGCGCGGAGAACGGCTCATCCATGAACAGCACTTCCGGTTCGACGACGAGAGCGCGAGCAAATCCGACGCGCTGCTTCATGCCGCCGGAAAGCTCTTTCGGATAAGCCGTTTCGAAGCCGTCCAAGCCAACCGTGTCCAGCATTTTGAGGGCACGCTTGCGCCGTTCGATGGCCGAAACTCCGCGCGCTTCCAGCGGCGCCTCGACGTTTTCGAGAACGTTCAGCCAGGGAAAAAGCGCGAAGCTCTGGAACACAATCGCTACGTTAGGCGGTTGATCGGCGACCGGTTTGCCATGCCAGAAAACTCCACCAGAAGACGGCGGCGAGAGCCCGGTCAACATGCGCAAGAAAGTAGACTTGCCGCTCCCGGATGGCCCCAGCAGCGCGATGATTTTGTCCGGCTGAATCGCGAGGTCGGTGGGCGCAATGACCTCGATGCGATTTCCGTCGGGCTGCGTGTAGTACTTTTCTACCGCGCGAGCTTCGATGATGGCTTCGGACAAACTAAAATCCCCTATGGCCTGCAGAATTTCGACTAGGAAGATTGTAACCAGATTGCCGCGTTGCGGATTACAAGATTGTAAAAGACAAACAAAGGAAGCGCATTTTATGCGGCGAAATCTTCGGGCGGCGAAAGCTGAATTGTCGGCGGAAGCCGATCGGTAACTTCGGCTAGCCGCGCCAACTTGTTGGCTAAATCCGCCGTTAACACGCCGGGCTGCATCCGCCATAGATAATTCCCCTCGTGCCGGCTGGGAACATTCAGCCGCGCCTCGCTGCCCAGACTCAAAACATCTTGCACCGGGAAAATAGAAAAGTCTGCGACTGAACCTTGCGCGGCGCGGATCAGCGACCAGTTCACTCCGTCATCGGATCGCCCCACCAGCGCTTCGACCGCGCTGCGCTCGGCGTCTGAAATGCTATTCCACCATCCGAGGGTCGTGTCGTTGTCGTGCGTTCCTGTGTAGATCACGCGGTCATGAGTGAGGCGATGCGGCAGATATATGTGCGCACCCGCATCCCCAAAACCGAATTGCAGCACGGCCATGCCCGGAATATGGAGGCGTTCCCGCAGCGCATTCACATCGGGAGTAATGACGCCGAGATCCTCCGCGAAAAACGGCAGCGCACCGAGACTCTCGCGCAACTTCAGGAACAAATCATCCGACGGGCCATCGACCCAGCGGCCATGAATCGCAGTCGGCTCGTCCGCGGGAATTTCCCAGAATTGCGCGAAGCCGCGGAAGTGATCGAGCCGAATGTAATCGCAAGTCAGCGCAGCCCAGCGCAGACGTTGAATCCACCAGTGGTAGCCGTCCAGCCGCATCTTGTCCCAGTTATAGAGCGGATTGCCCCAGCGCTGACCGTCGGCACTGAAGGCATCCGGAGGAACGCCGGAGACGACCTCAGGATCGAGGTTGTCTTTCAACCGGTAAAGTTCGCGATGTGACCATACGTCGGCGCTGTCGTAGTCCACAAAGATTGCGATATCGCCGACCACCCGAATCGAGCGCTCAGCGCAGGCCCGGCGAAGCGCGCGCCATTGCTCCCAAAAGAAGAATTGCAGCACGCTGCATTGCTGCATTTCGTCTGCAAGATCGCGCTTGGCGTCGACCAGCGCCGTGGCTTCGCGACGGGCAAGTTCTTGCGGCCAGTCTTTCCAGGCGCGGCGCTGATACTTATTGCGCAGCGCGTCGTAGAGGGTGAAGTCTTCCAGCCACCAGTGATTTTGTGCGAGGAAGTTTTCGAAGCGCGCCCGGGCAGAAGCCGGTGCCCCGTTCAGGAAGTTTCGCGCGGCCTCAAGCAGCAGCGGCAACTTTCGCGCATGAACTTGCTCATAATCGATGGCGGAAACTTTCGCGTCGAGTTCGTTTAGACGCGAATAATCGAGCCATCCTTTATCGGCTAGCCGCTCCAGGCTGATCAATAAAGGATTGCCGGCGAATGCCGAAGTGGACGAGTATGGCGAATTCCCATTCGCAGGAGGGCCGAGCGGAAGCACTTGCCACAACCCCTGCTTCGCCTCTCGTAAGAAATCAATGAACTGATAGGCGGCGGGACCGAAATCCCCTATTCCTCCGCGCGACGGCAAGCACGTGGGATGCAGCAGGAGTCCGGTGGAGCGGGGGAAAGACATAAATGCTTCTGGGATTTCTCTTTGTAACGGAGCTTACGAATGGCGACGAGTAGGCTCGGCGGCCTAGTCGCCTTCCTCGCCTTCGCCGCCTTGCGCGTGGGTCAGATTCTTTAGCTCTTTATCATTGATCTTGATCTTGCCGCTCTTTTCCATCTGATCGCGAAGATTGACCACGAAGATGCCGAACAACTCCTGTTGTTTGCCTTGCAGCAACGAGTCGCGAATCTGGTCGGCCTTCTGGGCGTACTCTTCTTCCGAAGGGGCCTGTTGCGCGGTCACACTCAACACCGCGCCGTTGGTAGCATTGACCAGCGGGCCGCTGATGTCACCAACCTTCAGGCTGAAAGCCACGTTGGCTGGGCCGGACATGGCGCCGATATCGGGAACCTGGCCGTCCGGCTTCACGAATCCGTCAGTCGACTTCATTGTCGCGCCCAGCTCTTTTGCCGCCTTCTTCAAATCATGGCCGGCTTTGGCGCGGTCGGATAATTCCTGCGTCTTCTGCGAGAGCAGCGAGGTCGACCGTTCTTCTTTGAATTCACTTTCCACGCGGCTGCGGATCTCATCGAATGTCGGCGTCGCAGCTGGCTTGATCGCCTGCAACTGGAAGATGACGAAGCCCGAGGGAATTTGCGCTTCATCCGCAGGAGCCTTGTCGGCGGCATTGAACACTGCGTCCATGAATTGCGGCGCGCTTCCGATGCCGGGCAGCGAATCGCTCTTGGCAACAAAGTCCGTGGTGATCACCGAAAGCCCCTTGGATGCCGCCGCTTTGTCCAACCCTTGACTCCGAGCCTGCGCCACCAGTGCGTTGGCTTGGCCTTCCGCCGCCTGCTCCGCCTTCTGCTGCTTGATCAGCGGCTCAATCTGCGGCGTCACTTCAGCCAGCGACTTCAGGTGTGCATCCTGCTTGTCGTCGATATGAATGATGTGGAAGCCGTAACTGGTCTGCACTAAATCGCTGGTGCCGCCCTTGGGCAGCGAGAACGCCGACTTCTCAAACTCAGGCACGGTGCGTCCGCGCACGATCCAACCCAGCGATCCGCCATTCTTCGCGCTACCCGGATCCTCAGAATATTTCGTTGCCAGCGCTGAAAAGTCGCCGCCTGCTTTCAATTGTTTCAACACATCCGCAGCCTTCTGGTGGGCGTCTTCAATTCCCTTGGGATCGACTTTGCCGTTCGCGTCCGCAGTCGGCGTCTTAATCAGAATGTGGCGAACGTTGACCTGCTCAGCCACGCGATATTCGTCCGTATGCTGATCGTAATAGCTCTGCAAATCGGCCTGTGAGACTTGAACCTGGCTAAGCAAGCGCGACTTATCGAGCACAGCGTATTGAATCTTGCGCTTCTCCGGAATCGAATTCTTATACTTCGCCTGATTCGTCTGGTAATAGGCTTTGAGTTCGCCCTCGCTGGGATGAATGTCCTTCATCACATCATCCTTCGTGATTACGGCGTAGTCGAACTTCACTTGATCGTTCTGCTTGTTGAATTCCTGGCGTACTTCAGCGTCTGTCACAGAAGCGCTGCCCGCGACCAGATTGCGGAGCTTGTCGAACACGATCTGGTCTTTGACGCCCTGCTCAAAAGTCGCGACCGTCAGATTGTTTTGCTGCAACAGGGTCTCGTACTCGGTCTGGCCGATAAAGTTGCCGCCGGGAAAAAATGTCTGCGCATAGCGACCATGCTGCAACTCTTCGCGCAACTCCTCGTCGGTGGAGCGCAGGCCGAGATGATGAGCTTCCGCCAGAATAACCTGCTGATCGATTAAGTTATCCGCCGCGCGCTGCGCGAAAAATGGTAACAAGGCGGCGGCTTGTGCGCCCGCATTGCGGAATTGCTGCGCCACCATTTGCTTGGCTTCGCGCTGCACTTCAGGCGCGGTAATCTGCTCACCCTCGACGGTCGCGACCACGCCTTGACCAGGCGCGCCAATGCCGAGGCTCGTGGCCAATCCGCCGGGGATAAAGCTGATGACCATGGCCGCGCAAATGAGTAAAAGGATGCCGCCGAGGACGGCCTTCTTGAGAGGGCTGGGAGTTTGCAGGAAACGTATCATTGATTATGTTTTGCCTTGATTATGGTTCGCTTTCCACGCCAAACGGGTGGGAGAAGAAACTTAATTATAAACCACGGTTGCGGCGCGTTTTCGGCGGCTCAAGGCTTAAATTCCCGCTAATGGCTGTGTCCGCCCAGAAATCGTCCCAAGCCAATCCGCACCTGCACCGTATTAATCCCCGGATTCGGGACGGACAAACCTGCGTTGGAGATATGCGCATAGCGAATCTCGGCGCTCCAGTTATATTTTCCCCGCAGAAAATGCGCCCCCAGCGCGGCCGCGGGAGTGAAATTCACGTCGTTCGTGCCCGTCGGAACATCGTGATTCGTGAACAGAACCCCTCCGCCCAGTTCTAAATAAGGAGCAATGCGGCCACGGGTGGCGAAGTTCCACTTCAATCCCAACGGATCAAATCCAGCGCCATACGCCGTGTTGTACTTCTGAAAAATTACATAAGCAGGGATGATGCCGACGATGTATTCAAACCGTCCCTTGAGGAAGCCCGGCCCAATCGGCTTGGTGAGAATGCGTCCGTAACGCGCACCCACATTCCATACGCTGGTCTCGGCGGTGCCCCCGGGAACGGAATGTCCGCCGCCCGTGTAAACCTGAATTTCGCTTCCGCCCTCTTCGGGACGCCCCTGGGCAAACGCCGCAACAGATAAAGATAAGCAGACAACGATGACCGAAACGACTTGCGATTTCTTCATAATCCCAGGCCGCCATCAACCGCCAAGATTTGTCCTGTTATGAAGTGCGGAGCAGTCGCAAAAAACAGCGCGGCCGCGCCGATCTCTTGCCCTGTGCCGTTGCGCCGCATCGGCGTTTGCTTGGCCATTTTTCGCATAAACGCAGCCGCTGATTTTTCTCCCAGATCGATCATCCCCGGCGCAATGCAATTCACCGCAATCTCTGGCGCTAACGCCTTCGCCATCGCCTTGGTCAGCATATGCACTCCGGCCTTTGACGAGCAATAATGCACATGATCCGCCCAGGGACGCAATCCTCCCAACGACCCCATATTGATGATCCGCCCATTGCGCTCGCGCAAAGTCTTCAGCGCCGCTTGCGAAACCAGAAACGGCCCGCGCGTGTTGGACGCAAAAATCGCGTCCCATTGTTTCACCGTGATGTCGGCGAACTCCACGGTCTCGTAGTTCGCTGCGTTATTCACGAGAATGTCAATCCCGCCAAGTTCCCGCGTAGTCTCTTTGATCGCCGACTTCACACTCTTTTGATCCGTGATGTCGCACCGCAGCGCGATGGCGCGTACGCCGAATCCTCCCAAATCGATAACCGTATGCTGCGCGTCTTTCGCTGAGTTGCGAAACGTGATGGCCACATCCGCGCCCGCTTCCGCCAACGCAAGTCCGATCGCGCGCCCCAAGCGGCGAGCGCCGCCCGTAATCAGCGCCGTCTTTCCCGCCAATGCTTTCGCGCCATACATTCCCTCAGACATCCAAAGATTGTAGCCTCTTTCCACGCCAGCTTAAGATTTCCCCATCTCACAAAATTATTTGGGAAACCGCTAAGGCCAATTGATAGACTCTGTTTATGCCTGAGCCCAAGGAAGTCATCGTTTACTCGCGCAAGGGCTGCCATCTTTGCGAAATCGTCAAGGAAACGATCGGCAAGGTGCATCGCCGAGGAGGCTTCTCCTGGCGCGAAGTCGACGTCGATACCGATCAAGATCTTCGCCGCCAATACTCCGACGAAGTTCCCGTCGTCTTTATCGACGGTCGCAAGGCTTTCAAATACCGCATGACCGAGCAGGAATTTGTACGCAAGCTCGCCAGCTAGGCCGTCCAGCTACTTAGTCGCTGGCACAGTAGTTGGCGCCACCGTCATCGGCGCGTCCTGCCCCGTCAACACCGCAGTGGCCGTCGCAGGCATTTTATCGGCATTGGCCAGCATCAGCGACACCTGCCACATTTCCAGATCCGACAAACTCTTGCGGAAGCCAGGCATGCCAGTCAGACGAATGCCGTTGGCCGTCTTCCAATAGGTCTCGCCCGCGGGATCGTCAGTCACGCCGTGGCCGCGAAACAGTTGCGGCGGATGCGGAAATTCTCCCTTGGCGATGGCGCCCTCTTCTGTGCCCGGGGTCCCGTGGCACACTGCGCAGTTGTTGAGATACACGTGCACACCGGCGATGTAAGTCGCGTCGTTGATTTCGAATGGCGCTTGCTTGGGAGCTTCTTTATCGACACGGGCATCCAGCGCCATGTTCGCGAGCTGTTTTTCGAACGGCATCGGCGGAGCCGAAGTGGCCACCGGCGCAAGGCCACGCGCGAAATAAACGTAAGCGCAGCCAGCAAGGCACACTGACGTGACGACAATTCCCAACAGAAATCCCTTCATTCGTTCTCTCCTGAAATGGCGTGCGGACTTGTCGAAATTCTACCAGCAGATAATCCCGTGTAAGCTCAAGCGTCCTCGCTCGTGCATAGTCGTGGAAACGCATTCGCGCGACGAAGTACGAGCGAGGACACTGGCGCCCTGCAAATTACACATTTTTACGCTTGCACCATTCGCTTGCGCATACTGCGCAAGAGTTTGCGATCTTTGCCAAAAAAATCTCAGTCGCACGCAGAAATCGGCGTCCGGCGGCTAATTTCCCTTGACTTTATTTTCATCGGAGTTACGATTCAATCCGCGGAACATTACAGCAATTTTGGATGCTCTCGCAAAAGTCCATGAAACGCTTCAATGCACCTTGCAGTAAAAATCCCAGGAGGAACAACCAAGTGAAAAAGAGTCTCTTTGCAGTTATGTTTGTTGCCGTATTCACCTTTGCCGCGATGGCAGCTGAACCTTCCTTGACTTTGGACAAGAAAGGTACGCAGTCGCACAGCGGATACACCCCGACTTGGGGCCTGCCGCACACCCCCGGTTCGATCATTTTCTACGGTGGCGACACCAACCCGAATGATCCGAACGCTCAGGGCTTCGCCAACGAAAACACCCTGCTCGTTCCGACCAGCTACACCTACGCAGCTGTGAAGGCTCCTGCGAAAGTAACCGTCGGCGCCATCTTCAACAACACCGTATCGACCATTGGCGACATCTTCGATCCTGCAACCGGAACCTATGATGTTCGCACTGGCGTTTCGGAAGGCAACGGCGGAAAAGATCTGACCAGCGGCAGCGGCGCGCAAACCGCAGTTGCTACCGGCCGCGATCCTTTCGGCTTGCCCGAGTACACCCTCACCGTGAAGTTCGCAAAGCCGCTGACGGCGACCGCGGGCACCACCTACTGGTCCACGGAAGTTCCGCAGTGCACCAACAGCAGCGATTCGAACTGCGATTCCGCCGAGTACTTCGTGGATAACACCACGCAGGAAACCAACGGCGTCAACGCGAAGGATCAGGTTGCTGGTCAGCTCTACTTGAACTCGTCCTACTTCGGGTTCACTTGGGCCAACTGGTGCGATTCTTCCCTCGGGCAGGATTCTGAGCAGTGCGCCCGCGAGTCCTTCGGCTTCACGAACTAATTATTCGTGAAAACGAAGCAGCGCTTGCAGTAAATTTGAGGAGGAGTTCGGGGCAACCCGGGCTCCTCCTTAACCTTTTGGCGAGTCATAACCCCTATTACGGAGAACGCCGATGAAGCGCACACTCTTCGCAGTCGCGCTGGCCGCACTGGCCAGTTTCCCCGCCCTGGCGCAAGATGCCAAAACCCCAACTCTGACGCTGCACACCACCGACAACACATCCAAGTCATCCACGGCCCGCATCTGGGGGCTGCCAAAGGTTCCCGGCAACATTGTGTTCTACGGTGGCGACAGTAACTCCAACTCGGCGGGCTACGCCAACGAAAACACGTTGCTCATCGGCGACACTTCGGTCTACGCCGCAGTGACCGCTCCCAAGAGCGGCAAGGTTACCGTCACAGCAGTTTTCTTCGCCACGACTTCCACCGTTGGGGATGTGTTCGATCCTCCGACGGGCACCTACGATGTCCGCATCGGAGTGTCCAATGGCAACTGCGGTACAGATCTCGCAAGTGGGAGCGGGCCGCAAACCGCTGTCCCAACGGGACCCACTCTTGACGGTATCCCGGAGTATTTCACGACCGTTGCCTTCGCCAAGCCGCTCACCGCCCAAGACGGCGTGACCTACTGGTTTAACGAGACTCCACAATGCACAAACAGCGGCGAATCTGCCTGCGATTCCGCCGAGTACTACTTCGACACGACGCCCAACGAAGCCAACGGCGTGAATGCGAACGCGCAGCCCGCAGGACAGCTGTATGAAAACTCCAGCTTTTTCGGGTACACCTGCACCCAACTATGCAGCACTAGCGATCAGGCCTGTAGGGGCTCGTGGGGGTTGCAGAACTAGTTTGAGCGGTCGGGCCGAGAGCGCTAGTACCGCACGCTCAAGATCCCCTTCGACTTCGCTCAGGGCAGGCTCTCGTCCGGCCCGAAGAACGCCGGATCTTCGGGATGACTTGGTTGAAGGGGGGCGCTCGACGAGAAAAGCTACCGCCCGCCGGGGACTAGTTTCAGTCCTTCGGCTTGCAGGATGCGTTTGACTTGGTTGCGGGCGTGCGTTGCCCAGGGGCCGGAGGAATCGAGGCGCAGGTAGGCTTGCCAGTGCCGCAGCGCTTTGCGCGGCTCTTTGATTTTTTCGTAGGCCAGGGCGACGTTGTAGTGCGCGTCGGCGTAGGTGGGTGCGAGTTGCAGCGCGGTGTTGTAGGTGATGATGGCCTGGGCTACGCGTCCGGTTTCGTCGAGCACGTTGCCGAGATCGAAGTGGGCCAGAGCGTAGCGCGGATCGGCCGCGATGGCTTTGCGGTAGTGTTCTTCGGCCAGCGCGTAATCCTGACGGTTGTAATGCAGCGTGCCTAAATTGATGTGCGCGGCGGCGTGGCTGGGATCGAGCTTGAGCACTTGCTCATAGGTTGCGATGGCCTGCGCTTGGGTGTTGG
>Ga0302320_10026592_pt1 | contig 11196 bp, 15 predicted proteins | sample Bog_T0_3_FD_202130 | JGI IMG/M metagenome (GOLD analysis project Ga0302320, IMG submission 202130) | Peat permafrost microbial communities from Stordalen Mire near Abisko, Sweden - Bog_T0_3 | ecosystem: Environmental > Terrestrial > Soil > Wetlands > Peat | place: Sweden: Abisko, Stordalen Mire... | reverse complement strand
GCCTCCGGGTGCAACCAGTCCTTGCACTCCGCTTCTCCCTTCTCCGCGTGCACATGCACCGGCTCGTTACCCTCGTTCGAATAGAAGTGAAAACGCCAACCCTGGACATAGAGAATTGTGGGCATCAATTCATACTAATCATTATAAAGCGTCTTACGACGTGTGGCGAACGCCCAAATGCACCCACTTAAGGCGCTAACGCTCCGAAGATGTCTGGCCGCATGGCGGCCGTGGCAGGCCGGGCAATCCGTCACCTCGGCCGGTCGGGTCGCGACGGCGGCACAACTCAGAGAAACCCACCGCCAGCGCATGATGCATAGATCGAAGCGCATCTAAGGCTCCTGCACAGGCCAGGAGCCCTGGAGCCTACTCTTCTTTTATAACTATTACAGTGACTTCCGCGGTCACATCCTTATGCAGCCGCACGGGCACCTTGTACTCCCCAAGCTGCCTGATGGGCTCGTCCATCAGCACCTTGCGGCGGTCGATGGTAAAGTTTTTCTGAGCCAGCGCATCGGCCACATCCTTCGACGTAACCGACCCGAATAGCTGATCGTTCTCGCCCGCCTTCTGCGCGATGGTCACGACCACTCCGGACATCAGCTTCGAGAGATCCTCGGCTTCGCCCTTCTGTTTGGCTTCGCGCCGCAGGTGCGCCTGGCGCTCCTGCTCGACGATTTTGCGGTTGGCGTCCGTGGCGGCCACGGCGAGGCGTTTGGGCAAGAGGAAATTGCGGGCGTAACCGTTGGCCACTTTCACTACCTGGCCCCGGGTCCCCAGTCGTTCGATATCTTCGCGCAGTATGATTTCCATGGTTCCGCTCCTAGAACTGCGCCGCGAACGGCAGCAGGGCGATGTTGCGCGCCTTCTTAATGGCATCCGTCAGCCGCCGCTGGTGCGGGGCGCAGACGCCGGAAATACGGCGCGGGACGATCTTGCCGCGCTCCGCTACAAATGAGTGGAGCAGCTTGGTGTCCTTGTAATTGATGTCGTCGATCTTCTCGACGCAAAAACGGCAGACTTTCTTGCGGCGGAAATACGCTTTCTTCTGCGTGGCTACCGCTTTGTCTCCGCCGGTGGGGCGTTGTCCGGCGCTGCCCGGTCTTCCTTTGAATTCTGGCATGGGATCTCCTTACGCCTCCTTAGGCGCCTCTTTGGGCGCTTCCTTCGGCGCTTCCTTCGCCGCCTCTTTAGGCAGGCCGGGCATCGCCGCCGCCGGGGCGCCTTCGCCCATCATCTGTTGCGCCACCGATGGTTGCGGAGCGGCCGGCGCGGCAATCGACTTGCGATGCGCGCGCTTGTCGCGGTCCTTCTTGCGCTTTTCGAGGCGCTTGAGCGTCTCGTCAATGCGCACGGTCAAAAACTTGATCACCAGATCCGACACGCGCAGCCGGCGTTCGAATTCTTTCACCGTCTCCGGTCCCGCGGTGAACTGCACCAGGACGTAAGCGCCCTCGCGGTACTTGTCCACTTTATAGGCCAGCTTGCGCTTGCCCCACTTTTCCACTTTGTCCACCGTGCCGCCGGCGGTCGAGACAGTCGTCTTCATCTGTTCGATGAAGGCGTCCACCTCTTCGTCCGGCGCGTCCGGCTTCGCTATAAACAGCTCTTCGTAGATTCTCATGCTTCCTCATTTAAGCCTGGGGCGCGACGATTGAATCTCGCCATGGCCTTTTCGACGCCTTCGGCAATTATGGAGACAACCGCGTCGGCCCCATCGGCCACCAGTTGCTCCAATTCCTTATGCAGCGAGCGCTTGAACGGCGACAGTAAATAGTCGACGCCGCTGCTTAACGGATGGCCGGGATGAATCCCCAAGCGCACCCGCACAAAATCCTGCGTGCCTACACTGCGGATCGTGGATTCCACTCCATTGTGGCCGGCGGACGACCCGCGCGGCTTGATCCGCAAACTGCCCCACGGCAGGGCCAATTCGTCGTAAACCAGAATCAGGTCCGCTGCCGCCATCAAATGCTTTTCCATCAGCGGCGCAAGCGACGTGCCGCTGAGATTCATAAATGTCTGGGGCTTGGCCAGCATCGCTTCTTTGCCGCCAATTTGCCCCAATCCCGCCAGCGCCTTCGAATCGCGCCTGGTAACGCGGATGTTGTGCATCTCCGCGAGCCGGTCCACCACCATAAAACCCAGATTGTGGGGGGTGCCGGCGTACTCCTCGCCCGGATTTCCCAGGCCTGCCACCAGGAACATGCGGCGCTACTTTTTCTTGGGCTTGGCCTCGTCGGCCGCTTCGTCCTTCTTGCCCTTCTTGATGACTTCCGGTTCCCCGCCCGCTGGCGCCGCCGCTTCCGCGGTGGGCGCTGCTTCGGCAGCCGGCTTCACTTCTTCGGCGCGCATGGCTACAATGTGCGCGATCACGGTTTCGGGCGCCCCCAGCAGTTTCATCGACCCGCTCAAGGGCAGGTCGCTGAAGCGCTTGCTTTGTCCCATCAGCAGCTCGGTCACATCCACGACGAAGTTTTCCGGGATCTCATCGGGCAGGCACTCGATTTCAACCGCGCGGCTAATCACTTCAAGCAAGCCGCCCTGCGTCTTCACGCCCTTGGGCTCGCCGGCCGTGCCGATCGGAACCGAGACACGCAAGCGCTTAGTCAAGTCGATGCGCTTCAGATCCGCGTGCAACAAGTGGCCGCGTACTGGATCGTTCTGGAAATCGACAAGCATGACGGGCGTGTTTTCCCCGCCTTCGATATCCAGGTTGAAAATGGTGTTGTAGCCGCCCGTCGAGCGCATGATCTGCGCGATCGATTTGGGGCTGACGGACACCGCGATAGGATCTTTGAATGCCCCGTATACTACCGCGGGAATGAATCCCCGCATGCGCGTGCGCCGGGCTTCGTTCTTGCCGCGCGATTCACGAGGTTGCGCGGCAACCGTTATATCTTTTCTCACTGCATTTCTCCTTCAAGGGACGCAAGTCCGATCGGCTTTTGCCTAACGTGGGTTGCGTTGCCCTATATCCTGAACCTACAAAAATAAACTGCTCACCGACGTTTCTTCGTGAATGGACTGAATCGCCCGCGCCAGCAGCGGCGCCACGGAGAGATATTTGATCTTGCGCGAATGCTTCGCTTCGTCCAACAGCGGGATCGAATTCGTAAAAACAACTTCTTTCAATGGCGAGTCGTCAATCCGCTGCACCGCGGGCCCGGAAAGCACCGCGTGCGTGGCGCAGGCGCTTACACTCCGGGCGCCCTGCGCCAGCAGTGCCTCCGCGCCTTTCACCAGCGTACCGGCCGTATCGATCAAATCGTCCACCATCAAACAATTCCGGTCTTCCACTTCGCCGACCACATTCATCACTTCCGCCACGTTGGGCTTTTCGCGGCGCTTATCGATAATCGCCAAAGGCGCGTTCAGCCGTTTGGCGAACGCCCGTGCCCGCTCCACACCGCCCGGATCCGGCGAAACTACGGTAAGATCCGGCACCCCCAAGGGCTTGAAATACTCAATCATCACCGGCGCTGAAAACAAATGATCCACAGGAACGTCGAAAAATCCCTGTATCTGCGCGGCATGCAGATCTAACGCCATAATGCGATCCGCGCCGGCCCTTTCCAGCAACGAGGCGATCAATTTCGCCGAGATCGGAACGCGGGGCTTGTCCTTGCGATCCTGTCGGGCGTATCCATAATAGGGTAACACTGCCGTGATGCGGTCTGCTGAGGCGCGCTTGGCCGCGTCGATCATCAGGAACAGCTCCATCAGGTTGTGATCGACCGGACGGCACGTGGGTTGGATGAGGAAGACATCCGCGCCGCGAACATTTTCCTGGAACTGCAGGTACACTTCACCATCGGAAAAAGTTTCGAGCATCAGGTCGCCAAGTTTCAGACCCAACGAAGCGCAGATCTCTTCGGCGAGGCACGGATTCGCGGTTCCGGAGAAGACTTTTAAACGATCGGGCGTCAGCGCCCGGATCGGCTTAACGGCGGCCATAGTTTTTCTTCAATGTGCGGTCGGAGTGCCCGCCACCACAGATTTCGGTAGCGCGCCCGGCTCACCAGCGATATCGGGAAAACACGTTCGTCTGCAAATGACTGGGCAGCTCGCCGGCCCTGCTCCCGGGTGCCAAATAAACCGAAGAGCGCCGAGCCGCTTCCGGTCATCATCGCCGGATTCGCACCCAGCTTTACGAGCCGCCGCTTTATCGCGGCGAGTTGCGGGAACTGCTCGAAGACTACTGCTTCAAAATCGTTAACATTCCCAGCGCCGGTCCCGGCTCCAAGTCCGCCCCACGCCTGCGACTGGAAACTAACTATTTTATTTTGTTGCGATTCGGTTGTCAATCGGGGCGCCAGCGCCCCATACGCCGCTGGGGTCGAGACATGCACCTCCGGCGCGACTAATATCCCGTTGCGCGCCGGTGGATCGGGCAGCGGATACAACTCCGTGCCGCGGCCTATGGCGACAGCGGCGCCGCCGAGCAGGAAAAACGGCACGTCGCTGCCCAGCCCCGCGGCCAGGTCCATCAGGCGCGCCAATGGCAGCCGGCGCTGGGCCAGGGCGGGCAGAGCCAGCAGCACCGCTGCCGCATCCGACGATCCTCCCCCCAAGCCTGCTCCCATGGGGATCCTCTTGCGCAACCGGAATTCGACGCGGGCGGTCATGCCTATGGCGTCGAGCGCCAGCGTGGCGGCTTGGGCTATCAGATTATTTGGAATATCCACGTCGCCGCCAATCTCAATCGTAGTGCCGCGCGCGGGAGTCAGTTCGACATGTATGACATCTGCCAGCGAAATGGTTTGAAAAACGGTGCGGATTTCGTGATACCCGTCCGAACGCGCGGATAGGACCCGCAGATCCAGGTTGATCTTGGCAAGGGCGCGCAGACTGGCCCGGCGAGTCTGGCTCATTGGTCGTACTTCAGCAGCGAAAACACGTCATATCCTGGCAGTTTGGCGCGCCCCTTCAGGAACGTGAGTTCAATGGCGAAAGCCAACCCCGAGACTTTGCCGCCCGCCTGCTCCACCAGACTTGCCACTGCGGCCGCCGTGCCCCCGGTCGCCAGCAGATCGTCCACGATCAACACCCGGCTGCCCGGCGCGACTGCGTCCTTATGCATCTCCAGGCTGTCGGTGCCGTATTCCAGATCGTAGCTCACGCGCAGACATTCCGATGGCAGCTTCTTCGGCTTGCGCACCGGCACGAAGCCCGCGCCCAGCGCATAAGCCAGCGCCGGAGCGAAAATGAAGCCCCGAGCTTCGATGCCCAGGACCATATCCACTTGCGCGTCGCGATAGTGTTCGCACAGAGCGTCGATCACGCCGCGCAGCCCGGCTTTGTCTTTCAGCAGCGTGGTGATGTCGTAAAAAAGGATCCCCGGCTTGGGGAAATCGGGCACTTCGCGGATTAGCGACCTCAGGTTATCCATTACACCTCAATTTGAAATTCCAGATACTCCTTGAAAGCGGCTTCCTGCTCGTCGACGCCGCGCACCTCGGAATACCTCGGGCCTTTGCGCAGTGCGGCGGCCAGATCCGAAAGCTTATGGAGCGGTCCGGCTGCGTATACTTCCACGGCCCCGTCGTCCAGATTGCGCACGTACCCGGTCAAGCTCAGCAACGCCGCCGCCCGCTGCGCATAATCGCGGTAGCCCACCCCCTGCACACGCCCCCTCACGCGGTAGAGCCGGGCCGTCAAGGGAGGGCGGGACATGGAAAAACGAGAATAGCACGATGAAAAATACCTGGTTTGCCCTTCCAGCGCCAAACCGCCGCTCCGGAACCCGACGCAACGCATCCCCCTTTCCTCCCGTCTGATAAACTACACGGAGAAGTGCGCGTGAAAGTATTATTTTTCGGGGTGCTCAAGGACATCGTCGGCCAAGCGGAAGACCAGCTCGACCTCGATTGCAATCCCACATTGGGCCGCGTCTTCGACCATTACGCCAGCCGGTTTCCGCGCATGCGGGATCTGGCGGGCAGCATCCTCTTCGCCCGCAATCAGCAATTCGCCGCACCGGCCACCCCCCTCGCCGAGGGCGACGAGATCGCCTTCCTTCCGCCTGTCAGCGGAGGTTCCGTCTCTCCCCTCGAAATTTCGCATGCCGGGAACTTCTTTGCGCTCACCTGGCATCCCATCGTCAGCCGCAAACTCGTGGATCGACTGCTGCAAGCAGAGGACGGCGCGGTGGTCACTTTCGAAGGTGTGGTCCGCAACAACACCAATGGCCGCCAGACTCATTACCTCGACTACGAGTGCTATGAACCCATGGCCCTCAAGTTGATCGCCCAAATCGGCCGCGAAATTGCCGCCGCCTACGCCATTGAGCGCATCGCCATCGTCCACCGGCTCGGACGCATACTGATCGGCGAAACCAGCGTGGTGGTGATCGTCACCGCGGCCCATCGCAAGGCCGCCTTCGAAGCCGCCCAGGAGGGGATCGACCGTCTGAAGCGTCTCGTTCCCATCTGGAAAAAGGAGCACTTCGCCGATGGCGAGGTCTGGGTGGAAGGAGAGTGGGACCGCAATGCTGCACTGGCTCAAGGCGGTTAGCGCCGCGCTGGCGCTGGCAGCCGCCTTAAACGCGCAGATTAAGGTCCAGGTGAACTTGGTGCGCGTGCTCGCCACCGTCAAAAACCCCGCCGGCGAATTGGTGGGCGCGCTGAATAAAGACGACTTTGAAGTTCTGGACAACGGCGTCCTCCAGCAAGTCGCGGTTTTCGAGCGCCAGACCGAGCAGCCCCTCTCTGTTTCCATGATGGTGGACGCTTCCGGATCCACCGCCAAGGATCTGAAATACGAAGTCGATTCCGTCGCCCGCTTCTTTAAAACCCTGTTTGCCGAGGGCAATCTCAAGGACTCCGTGGCGCTTTACAGCTTCAATTACCAGGTGACGCTCCACAATTTCTTCACTCATAATCAAGCCCCGCTCGAGCACTCCCTGCGCCTGATTCAAGGCGAAGCCGGCACCTCCCTTTACGATGCGATTTTCCTGGCCTCTCGCGCATTGGAATCCCGCGACGGGCGAAAGGTCATGGTGATCGTCACCGACGGCGGGGACACCACCAGCGTGAAGGACTTCCACGCGGCGCTTGATTCCGCCCAGTTAGCCAATGCGTCCATCTATCCGGTGCTGGTCGTGCCTATCACCAACGATGCCGGCCGCAATATAGGCGGCGAGCATGCCCTCACGACCATGGCGCTCGGCACCGGCGGGCGAGTGTTTCAGCCCACCTTGGGACCCGCCCTGGACGCCGCCTTTAGCGACATCATCAAGGAACTCCGCACCCAGTATATGCTGGGCTATTACCCAAAGAATGTGCCGCTGACCAAGAATCGATTCCATCATCTGCAGGTCCGCACCCACCGCCCCGATTTGCGGGTGACCGCGCGCAATGGCTATTATGGGGAGGCAGGCGGTAATAATCAGGAGAGCCAGCTACGACAAGACCAAGCGGAAAACCCGGGAATCGCGCTCCCGAACAAACCTTTGAAGAAGTGAGATACCTCAAGCATCTGATTGAGGCGGCCACCCCCGTGCGCATCAAACTCACGGATGGCGAAGAAGTATTGGGCACCATCGAGTATTACGACCACTCCTTCATCCGCCTCACGCGCACCGACGGCCCCAACCTTTTTATATATAAACACGAGATCAAATATCTCGTCGAAGGCGGCTAGCGGTCCGCTGTTCCTTTGCGCGGCGCACCGAGCGGTCTTATACTTTTTCCAAAATCATGAGTTCCCCCCTAGAAACTGCGGTCGAGATTGCGCGCGAAGCCGGCGCCTTGCTCGCCGCTTACTACGAGCGCCATGTGCCGTTCGAGCTGAAAGGCGAATTCGACCTTGTCACGGAAGCCGACCGCGCGTCCGAAAAACTGATCGTGGAGCGGCTGCAATCCCATTTTCCGCTGCACGGTATCGTAGCCGAGGAAGGCGGCGGCCACGCCAGCTCTTCGGAATATCGCTGGTACGTGGACCCGCTCGACGGTACCACCAACTTCGCGCACTCCCTTCCCATATTCAATGTCACTCTAGCGCTCGAGCAGGCTGGCGAGATGATCGCCGGCGTCGTATTCGACCCGATCCGGCAGGAGATGTTCACCGCCGAGCGCGGCGCCGGCGCCTGGCTGAACAATCGCCGCATTCATGCGTCGACGGTCACTCGCCTGGATAGTTCACTGCTATGCACCGGCTTTCCCACGCGCCGCCGGCATCTCAACGTCAACGTGCATTTCTACCATCAGTTAGCCATGGCCACGCACGGCGTGCGCCGGACTGGCTCGGCCGCCATAGATCTGGCATGGGTCGCCTGCGGGCGCCTGGACGGTTTTTGGGAATTCGGACTGAAGCCTTGGGACATGGCCGCCGGGCGCCTTTTAGTCGCCGAAGCGGGCGGCCAGGTCTCCGATATGCGCGGCCACCCGCATAACTTCGACTCGTCTCATCTGCTGGCCGACAACGGACACCTGCACGGCCAGATAGTGGAGATATTCAACGAAGTCTTCGCCGGCAGTTTTCGCGTGCCCCTGCCTGTCATTTCCCCTTCGTAAAACTTGAGATGCTCTTGGTAGGCACGGGCAGATTCGAACTGCCGACCTGTCGCTTAGGAGGCGACCGCTCTATCCATCTGAGCTACGTGCCCGCAATCTTTATTATTATAGCGTTCCGCCCTGTTTATGGAGCGGCAGGATAACGCTTCAATCCTTTGCGGCCGATATCGGTGCGGTAGTGCATACCTTCGAAATGGACCAGGCGCGCGGCGGCGTAAGCGTTGTCGATTGCGGCTTTAAGGTCTGCGCCGGAAGCGGTGACCCCGAGCACGCGGCCGCCGGCGGTTTCGACGCCTGCGGGGCTTTGGCGGGTACCCGCGTGGAAGACCGCCGCGCCGGTGGACTCGGCGGCTTCGATGCCCTGGATCGGTTTGCCGGTTGCGAATGCGCCCGGATAGCCGCCCGATGCCAGCACCACGCAAACCGAGGGGCCTGGATTCCATTCGATGCCGGCCGCCGGCAACGCTCCCCGCGCGGCCGCCAGGAGCAACGGCGCGAGGTCGGTTCGCATGCGGTGCATGATCGGCTGCGTCTCCGGATCGCCCAGGCGGACGTTAAATTCCAGAACTTTAGGACCGCTGGACGTCATCATTAGTCCGGCATAGAGAAAGCCCGTGAAACCGGTGGCTTCGATGGTGGGACGAATGATGCTGTCGAGAATGGCGCGATTCTCGGCGGCGCTGAGGATGCGGGAGTCGCAATACGCCCCCATGCCCCCGGTGTTGGGTCCGGCGTCGTTGTCGAAGACTGCTTTGTGATCCTGCGTGGGTTCGAAGGGAACCACGTTGCGGCCATCGCTGACGACGATGTAGCTGACTTCTTCTCCCCTGAGGAACTCTTCGATAACAAAAGGCGGTTGGAGGCAGGCGATCGCGGCTTCGGCCTCCGCCCGGTCCTGGGCGATGACCACGCCTTTGCCGGCGGCCAGTCCGTCGGCTTTGATCACCACCGGGTACATAAAGCGATCCAGTGCGCGGAGGCCTTCGCCGGCGGTGGCGGCGGCCACGAAGGCGGCGGTAGGGATATTGCTTTGCAGTAGGAAGTTCTTTGCGAATATCTTGCTGCCTTCGAGACGCGCGGCGGCTGCGTTGGGCCCGAAGACAGCTCGGCCGCTCGCGCGAAACGCGTCGACAACTCCAGCCACCAGGGGTGCTTCGGGGCCCACCACGGTCAGATCGGCATCCACCGCTTCGGCCGCGGCCAGGTAGGCGGCAGGAGATCCATCGCCCGCCTGCACGCATGTGGCGATACGCGCAATGCCTGGATTCCCCGGCGCGGCGAAAACGCGCTCTACCGCGGGACTTTGCGCGATGCGCCAAGCCAAGGCGTGCTCCCGGCCGCCGCCTCCGATAATCAACACCTTCATAGCCGATACAATGATAACAATGCGCGAGACTTACGACGTGGTGGTGATCGGGGCGGGGCATGCGGGGTGCGAGGCGGCTCGCGCCTGTGCCCGCATGGGCCTTCGGACCGCCATGGTGACCATGAACCTGGACCTGATCGCTCAGATGTCGTGTAATCCGGCGATCGGAGGCATTGCCAAGGGCCACCTGGTGCGCGAGATCGACGCTCTCGGCGGAATCATGGGAGAGATCGCCGATGCAGTCGGAATTCAGTTCAGGCTCCTCAACACCAGCCGCGGCCCGGCGGTTTGGTCCCCTCGCGCGCAATGCGATAAGAAGATGTACCGCGCGCGCATGCGCGAGGTGCTCGAACTGGAGCCCAATCTGCGCATCAAGCAGGCCGAAGTCGCGGCCCTCGAGATTGTGGAAGACGGGGCCCAACGCCGCGTGGCCGGCGTGCAATTGCGCGACGGCCGCGGCATTCAGGCAGCCGCGACTATCGTGACCACCGGCACTTTCTTGAACGGGCTCGCCCATGTCGGCGAAACCCAATATAGCTGCGGCCGAAACGGCGAGGCGCCTTCCCAGCTTCTGGGCCAGCAGTTGCGGACCCTCGGCCTACAGTGGACTCGTCTGAAAACCGGTACGCCGCCGCGATTGGATGGCCGAACCATCGATTGGAGCCAGTTCGAACCGCAGGCGGGCGATTCCCAGCCGACGCCATTTTCCTTTATGACGGAAAAGATCGACCGTCCCCAGGTAAATTGTCACATCGCCTACACCACTGAGGAGACCCATCGCATTTTGCGTGAGGCGATTCCGCGTTCGCCGCTCTACAGCGGGCAGATCGAGGGCGTGGGTCCGCGGTATTGCCCGTCCATCGAAGATAAGGTAGTCAAATTTCCCGATAAGCTGCGTCATCAAATTTTCCTGGAGCCAGAAGGCTTGGATACCCACGAGGTTTACGTCAACGGGATGTCGACAAGCATGCCGGTTGATGTGCAAGAGGCTATGGTGGCTTCGGTGCCTGGGCTGGAGCGGGCCGAGATGATTCGGCCGGGATATGCAATAGAATACGATGCGATCGATCCTCGCGAGCTGAACCACTGCCTGGAGGTGAAATCTTTGCGGGGCCTCTATCTGGCCGGCCAGATCAATGGCACATCGGGGTACGAGGAGGCGGCCTGCCAGGGTTTGGTGGCTGGCATCAACGCGGCTTGCGCCCAGCGGGGAATGCCGCCGGTGATTATCGGGCGCACTGAAGGGTATACCGGCATTCTGGTCGACGATCTGATTACCAAGGGCGCCGACGAGCCGTACCGCATGTTCACGTC
>Ga0302320_10026590_pt1 | contig 11196 bp, 9 predicted proteins | sample Bog_T0_3_FD_202130 | JGI IMG/M metagenome (GOLD analysis project Ga0302320, IMG submission 202130) | Peat permafrost microbial communities from Stordalen Mire near Abisko, Sweden - Bog_T0_3 | ecosystem: Environmental > Terrestrial > Soil > Wetlands > Peat | place: Sweden: Abisko, Stordalen Mire... | reverse complement strand
CCGGCTGTGGCGCGACGGATATAAGATCGCCGAAGTGCCGATCATTTTCACCGACCGCGTCGAAGGCTCGTCCAAGCTCTCGCGCGGCATCGTCACCGAGGCGTTCTGGATGGTCTGGTGGCTGTGGCTGCAAAACGGCCTGCGCCGCTGGCCACGCAAAAAACAAAAAGAGTAACCGCTTGCGATAAAAACCCGTCCGCAATACTGTAAATTGATTTTATGAAACTAAAACTGCTCCTCGCCGCGCTGCTCATTTCGACCACCACCCTTTTCGCCGACATTCCGAAGGCCGGCGACACCGCGCCCGCGTTTGCGGGCAAGGATCAGGACGGCAAAACCGTCAGCCTCGCCGACTTCGCCGGCAAGAAAACCGTGCTGCTGTATTTTTACCCGAAGGATTTCACCGGCGGCTGCACCAAAGAGGCGTGCGGCTTCCGCGACCGCATGGGCGAGTTGCAGACGAACAACGTGGCAGTCGTCGGCGTGAGTTTTGATTCCGCCGACAGCCACAAAAAGTTCATCGAGAAATACAACTTGAACTTCACCCTGCTGGCCGACACCGACGGGAAAATCACCGACGCTTACGGCGTGAAAATGCCGGTGATGAACATGTCCAAGCGCGTGAGCTTCCTCATCGGCCAAGACGGAAAAATCATCCACGTCACCGACGCGATGAACCCGCAGACGCATTTTAGCGAGATGCAGGCGGCGATTGCCGGTTTGAAAAAGAATTAGACGGAACAAATTCCGGGACGCGCGCGAATAAACTTTTCGCGCGCGTTTTATTTTCTAAACTGGCCGCGTGTCTCTCAAAACCGGCGACAAGCTCACCCTGACCATCCACGACCTGGCGTTCGGCGGCGAAGGCGTCGGGCGCGTTGGGGCGGAGTCGAAGGTCGAAAGTCGAGAGTCGAGAGCAAAACCGGATTTTGCGGATGCCGCAGCCCTCGACCCTCGGCCCTCGACCCTCGACAATTTCGTCGTGTTCGTGCCGTTCGTGCTCCCGGGCGAAATCGTCGAGGCCGAAATCACGGAGGTCAAAAAGAATTTTGCGCGGGCGAAATTATTGCGCGTGGAAAAATCCTCGCCGGAGCGCATCACGCCGGAATGCTGTTACTTCGGCGCGTGCGGCGGCTGCCAGTATCAGCACATTGACTACGCAGCGCAGTTGCGTTTCAAGCACAAGCAGATTTCGGATCTGTTCGAGCGCGTCGGAAAAATTCCGGCGGACAAAATCGCGCCGGTGATCCCAAGTCCGCAGCCTTATGGTTATCGCAACCGCATCATGATCCGCAGCCAGTGGAACGGCCCGGCCAAAAAACTGGTCATCGGCTTCATCCGCGCGGACAACAATTTCGTCGAAGACATTGAGGAATGCAAAATCGCCGAGCCGGCCATCAACGAGCAGATCAAAAATGTCCGCGCGAATCCGCCGCCGAAGGGCGGCATCAAAATCGTGCTGCGGATTCCGCCGGAAAACTGGGAGGTGCCGCCGGATTCATTTTTCCAGAACAATTTTTTTCTGCTGCCGAAACTGGTCGAGACCGTGCGCGGATTTTTGCGCGACAGCGGCGTGCGGCGTCTGGTGGACTTGTATTGCGGCGTGGGATTTTTTGGGATCGAACTGGCGGACTTGGTTGAATCCTTTGTCGGCGTGGAATATGACCAGCTCGCGATCAAAGCCGCGCTTAAAAATGCGGCGGCAAGAAAGATTTCCAACGGCGAATTTGTTTCCGCGAAGGTTGAGGAAGTTTTGCCGGAGTTGCTCAAAAAGTTTTCGCCGGAAAAAACGTCGGTGATTCTCGATCCGCCGCGCAAGGGTTGCTGGCCGGAAACGCTGAATTTGCTGCGCGAAACGAGGCCGGCGCAAATCATTTACGTCTCGTGCCATCCGGCGACGATGGCGCGGGATTTGAACATATTGTGCGCGGACGGTGTCTTTGAACTGGCGCGCGTGCAGCCGCTGGACATGTTTCCGCAGACGCAGCACGTCGAGTGCGTGGCCGATTTGCGGGCCGGGCAAACAATTCTTGCCAACCAGCGAGACATGGTTTCAACTGAAGCAACCTGATGACGAAAGAAGTCCGAAAAGACCCGCGTAAGAGATTTGTTCCGCGTTTTTTGCCGTGGCTGCTGGGGACGGCAGCGTTGCTGTTTTACGGGTTCACGCTGAACCGTTCGTTCTCGCTTTCCAACCTCACCGAGGTGGCCAGACTGTCGGGCTGGACCTGGCTGCCGGAATTCACCGGCCCCGTCCAGTTCGCCGCCACTTATCCGTTTCGCTGGCTGCCGCCTGCGCTGCTGCCGGCGGCGCTGAATTTTTTTTCCGCCGTGTGCGCGGCGCTGACGCTGGGGTTGCTGGCGCGGTCGGTGGTGTTGCTGCCGCAGGACCGGACGGACGCGCAACGCAAGCGGGAATTGAGCGCGTTTTCTTTTTTGACGACGTGGTCGGCGTGGCTGCCGCCGGTGCTGGCGGTGGCGGTCGCCGGTTTGCAACTGGCGTTCTGGCAGCACGCGACGAATTACACCGGCGAGATGCTGGACTTGCTGCTGTTTGCGTTCGTGGTCTGGTCGCTGGCGGAATACCGGCTGGACGAGCGCGAGGGCCGGCTGTTCGTGGCGGCGGCCGTCTTCGGCGCGGGCATGGCGGACAATTGGGCGATGGTGGGATTTTTTCCCGTCTTCATCACGGCGCTCATCTGGATGCGCGGCTTGAATTTTTTCAACCTGCAGTTTCTCAGCCGCCTGACGCTCTGCGGGATGCTCGGCATGTTGTTTTATTTTCTGCTGCCGCTGGTCACGGTGATTTCCGCGAAAGTTCCCATCAGCTTCTGGCAGGCGCTTAAATTCGGCCTCGCGTCGCAGTGGATGTGGGTGAAGGCGTTTTTCACGATGCCGGGGATGCGCCACAACCTTGGTCTGATGTCGCTGACAACGTTGCTGCCGGTGTTGATGTTGGCGATCCGCTGGAAATCGTCCTTCGGCGACAGCAGCCGGCTCGGCACGGCGCTGGCGAGCAACATGTTTCATGTGGTGCAGGCGGTCATTTTCGGCGCGAGCGTCTGGGTGGCGTTTGATCCGCCGTTCAGCCCGCGCAACCTTGGCTACGGCTCGCCGTGTTTGACGCTTTCGTTTCTGGGCGCGCTGGGCATCGGCTATTTCAGCGGCTATTTTTTGCTGGTCTTCGGCAAGACCGAGCCGCAGTCGCCGGGCCGGTCGAGGCCGCGCGGAAACGACCCGATGCAATTTTTGAATCCGTTTGTGGTCACGGGCGTGTTTGTGCTGGCGGCGCTGGCCGTGTCCGGGCTGATTTACAAAAACACCCCGCTGATCCGCTCGTTCAACGACGACACGCTCCTCAAATACGCCTCGCTCGTCGCGGAAAATTTGCCGCGCGGCGGCGCCATCGTCTTGAGCGACAGCGATGATCCGAACCAGGAACAACCGTGGCGGCTGTTTGCCGTCCAAGCGGCGCTCGTGCGCGAGGGCCGGGCGAAGGACTTTTTGCTGCTCGACACCAAGGCCCTTTCCTATCCGGCTTATCACCGTTATTTGCACCACAAATTTCCGCAGAAATGGCCGCAAGTCGTCAGCGACCAGGACATGAACGAGCTGAACCCGCACGGGCTGCTCGCCATTTTGAACCTGCTGTCCAAGACCAACGAGATTTACTACCTGCATCCGAGCTACGGTTATTACTTCGAGCAATTTTACGCGGAGCCGCACGGCCTGGCTTACAAATTAAAACCGCTGCCGGAGGACACGCTCGTGCCGCCGCCGCCGGGAAAAGAATTGATCGCCGAAAACGAAGCCTTCTGGTCGCGCGCAGAAACCGAGGCGCTGTCCCGCGTCGAAAGCGAAATCGCGCCGCCCGATCCCAACGCACCCAAGACGGCGGGCCAACGCCTGCTGGCACGGCTGCACGTCAAAAACGAATCCAATCCCAGCGCCCCGCTCGTCGGCGGCTATTACTCGCGCGCGCTGGATTTCTGGGGCGTCGAACTCCAGCGCGCCGGCGAACTCGAAAAGGCCGGCGCCTGTTTTGAGGCCGCCCAAAAACTCAAGCCGGAAAATTTTGTCGCGCAGGTCAACTGGCAGTTCAACCAGGACTTGCGCGCCGGACGCAGCGTGCCGGTGGATTTGTCCACCACCAGCAGCGACCGTTTCGGCAGTTACAACAACTGGATGGAAGTGACCGACGCCGGCGGGCCGTTTGACGATCCCAGTTTTTGCTTTCAAGCCGGGCTGATTTTCATCCAAAACACCTACCTGCGCCAGGCCGTCGGCTCCTTCGCGCGCGTCAGCGAACTGGAAACAAATTATCTGCCCGCCCGGCTTTTCCTCGCGCAACTTTATCTCGTCAACCACCTGCCGGACCGCGCGCTCGCCGCCCTGCGCGAACCGCGCGCGCAGCCGGAAATTTTTTCGCTCGGCCCGACCAATTCCACCGGCGTCAACATTCTCGCCGCTGGCGCCTACCTGCAAAAAAATGACCTCGTGCGCGGCAGCCAGTTGATTGAGCTGGAAATTTCCCGGCATCCCGATGACGAAAGCCTGCTTGACGCCGCCGCCCGGGCCTACATGGTTCACGGCCTGTTCACCAACGCGCTCGCCGTCATGGATCGCAAGCTGAAAACCGCGCCCGATGACCCGACCTGGCTTTTCGGCAAGGGCCTCGCCTCGCTGCAAATCAAGGCTTATGGCAACGCCATCGCCGCCTTCACCCGCGTGCTGGAAATTCAAACGAACAACTACAACGCCCTGTTCGACCGCGCCGTCGCCCGCCTCCAAAGTGAAAAATTCGACGCCGCCCGCGCCGACTACCTCCAGTTGCAGTCGGCCTTTACCAACTCGTTTCAGGTCGCCTACGGCCTTGGCGAAATCGCCTGGCGCAAACACGAGACCAACGAGGCCGTGAAAAATTACGAAATCTATCTGGCCTACGCCAACACGAACACTGCCGAGGCCACTAACATCATTGAGCGGTTAAAATCGTTGAAACGTTGAACGGTTAAATTGTTGAAGCGATTCAACGATTCAACTATTTAACCCTTCAACGATTTGAAAATCACCCACATCATCACCCGGCTCGTCCTCGGCGGCGCGCAGGAAAACACCCTCGCCACCGTCCTCGGCCTGCGCCAAAAATCCGGTGTCGAAGTGAATTTGATCTCCGGCCCGACGACTGGCCCTGAAGGCTCGCTGGAAAACGCGGCGCGTAAAATTCTTTCTGACTCTCAACTCTCAACTCTCAGCTCTCAACTGGAAATAGTTCTCGAACTCGTCCGCCCTGTAAATCCGCTCAAAGATTTCGTCGCGTTGCGGAAACTGGAAAAAATCCTGCGCGCACAAAAGCCCGACATCGTCCACACGCACAGCGGCAAGGCGGGAATTCTCGGACGGCTCGCCGCCAAACGCGCGGGCGTGCCGGTCATCATCCATCACATCCATGGCCCGTCGTTTGGAAATTTTCAAGGCCCGCTCGCCAATTTCATTTTCACCGTCGCCGAACGCCGCGCCGCCAAAGTCACCGACCATTTTTTTTGCTCCGCCAGCGCGATGACCAAACTTTATCTCGCCGCCGGAATTGGCGAACCGGAAATGTTCACGCGCATTTTCAGCGGTTTTAATTTGGAACCGTTTCTGAACGCGACGAACGACCTTGCGTTGCGAAAAAAACTTGGCTTTGAAGAAAATCATTTCGTCATCGGCAAAATTGGCCGCCTTTTCAAGCTCAAAGGCCACGCCGATTTGCTTACTGCGTTCGCCAAAATTCTGCCGCAAGCTCCACACGCGCGGCTGCTGTTCGTCGGCGACGGCTCGCTGCGCAACGAAATTGAAAATCAAATCCGCGCGCTCAACCTCGACGGCAAAGTCATCTTCACCGGCCTAGTTCCGCCCGGCGAAGTCGCGCGCTATGTCGGTATCATGGACTGCCTCGCGCTTTTGTCTTATCGCGAAGCGTTGTCGCGCGCTTTGCCGCAAGCGCTCGCCGCCGGCAAGCCGGTCGTCGCCTACGACTTCGACGGCGCGGATGAAATTTGCCTGGAAAACGAAACCGGCTTTCTCATCCGCACCGGCGACATTGAAACCGCCGCGCAAACATTGTTGCAGCTTGCGAACGATCCCGTCTTGCGGAAAAAATTTGGACAGCACGGCCGGCAATTCGTAAAAGAAAATTTCTCCGTCGAAAAAATGGTGGACGACCAATACAATCTTTATCTGAAACTGGTTGCGGAGCGCGAACGGTGAAATCGCGGACGAGCCGTCCGCGCTCCGCAAAATGAAAATGCCAAATCGTGAACTTTCCCTTCAACTTTTTTCTCACCGCGCTTGCGGGCGCGTTTCTGACGACGCTGCTCGCCCTGCCCCTCTGGCGCAAATGGTGCCTGCGCACAAATCTCGTGGACGATCCCGGTCATCGCAAAATCCACGACCAACCAATTCCACTCGCCGGCGGACTCGCCGTGCTGACGGGAATATTGCTGCCGCTTTTTGCCGGCGCGATTTTGCTGAAACTCGGCGTCGTAAAAATTTCTTCCGCCAACTTGATTGTCCACGGCCTTGACCGCCGCGCGTTGGAACTCGCCGCCATCGCGTTCGGCGCGATTGCCATCACATTTCTTGGCTGGCTCGATGACAAGCACGAATTGAAACCGCTGCCGAAATTCGCCGGGCAATTTCTGATCGCCCTGCTCGTCGCCATCGCGTGCAAACGCATCACGCTCTTCGTGCCAAACATTTTTTTTAGCTACGCCATCACGATTGTCTGGCTGCTCACGGTCATCAACGCCTTTAACTTCATGGACAACATGAACGGCCTGTGCGCCGGATTGGGTGCAATCGGTGCGTGGAAATTCGGCGTCATCGCGGGCGCGGACGGCGAATATCTCGTCGCGCTCATCGCGCTGCTCGTGTGCGGCGCGCTGGTCGGATTTCTGCCGTGGAATTTTCCAAACGCGCGCGCGTTTCTGGGCGATGCCGGCAGCCATCTCGTCGGCTACCTGCTCGCGGTGCTGGCGATTTTGCCGCACTTTTACACTAAGCAAAATCCGCATCCGCTCGCCGTGCTTTCGCCGCTGTTTGTTCTCGCAATTCCGCTGCTCGATCTCGCGCAAGTCGTCATTTTCCGCACGGTCAAACGCAAGCCGTTTTGGATCGGCGACACAAACCACCTTTCGCACCGTTTGGTTAAACTCGGATTAAATCGGACAAAAGCCGTTTTGCTGCTTTGGCTCGCGGCCGCCATCGTTGGCTTAATAGCCCTCTGGCTTTGAAATTGGCTGACCGGCAGGTCAGCCCTACCAATTTTGGTAGGGCGGCGCTGCCGCGCCGCCCAAACTTTGCGTTTGGTTTTCTTTCGTGTCTTTCGATTCTTTCGCGGTTAAATTTTTCCGGTGAAAATTCTGTTCATCGGCGACATCGTCGGCCATCCCGGACGCAACGCCGTCAAAATTCTGCTGCCGAAATTGCGCGCGCAGCACGGCCTCGACGTCATCATCGCCAACGGCGAAAATTCCGCCGGCGGCAACGGCATCACGCCCGACATCGCGCACGAACTTTTCGGCTACGGCGTGGACGCCATCACGACCGGCGACCATTTATGGGACCAGAAGGAAGTCATGGAACTGCTGCAAAACGAAAAACGTTTTCTGCGTCCGCTGAATTATCCGCCCGGCACGCCCGGCAAAGGCAGCACGATTTTGAAAATCCGCGACCTGCCGCCCGTCGCTGTGATGAACGTGCAAGGCCGCACCTTCATGCAGCCGCCGCTGGACAATCCGTTCACGCTCGCGCTCGACGAGGCGAAATGGCTGCGCCAACACACGCCAATCATCTTCGTGGATTTTCACGCCGAGGCGACCTCGGAAAAAATCGCGTTCGCGCGGATGCTCGACGGCCAGATCAGCGCCGTCGTCGGCACGCACACGCACGTGCAGACGGCGGACGAACAGATTTTTCCCGGCGGCACGGCGTATCTGACCGACGCCGGCTTCACCGGCCCGCACGAAAGTGTTTTGGGCCGCGAAATCCAGCCGGTCATCACGCGCTTCCGCACGTCCATGCCGCAACGGTTTGAAGTGGCGCGCAACGACGTGAAGCTGCAAGGCGCGGTGATTGAAATTGACAACGCCAGCGGTAAGGCGTTGAAAACCCAGCGCGTGTCGGAAGCAATATTATGAATACTGACACGAATACTATTTCATATTCCTAAATCTATTGGCAGACTTTTTCAGCAAAAGTTCTGGCGAATTTTTCGCGGCTATGGCAGGCGCATTTTTTGGTGCAGCCTGTGCGTTTTGGTTTGAGCGGTCAAAAGAGAAAGAAAAGAAACAAGCCGACGAATGCGCAGCAATTAGGCGCTCGTAATTAGCGTTAATCGGGCAATTGAATACACTTGATAATATTAAAGAACAACATTTAGACCTTTTCCAAAAATGTCCGATAAGAGAAAGAAAGCTGATTCAATTCCGCATGACAGACGCTTCATTGCGTGTGGCCTACGATTCAATTTCATTTTTGTTGACGACAAAAAACCCAACTTTAATTCTCGATGTTCAAGCCGCCGAACAGTCATATATTTCCGACATGGAATCTCTGACATGGAGAAATGACGCTTACGAAAAATTGCACATGAATAGTAAGCTTGAGAAAATAGATAATCAAACTGGGCAATGCAGTATTCGAATTGAAGACCCGCGTGGTCTAAAACTTCTTAAAGATTCAACCGATGCGCTTTATACATCGGTGGATAAGGCACGCGTCAGAATTGATTTTCAAATCAAGGAGCTTCACAAGGCGGGAAAGCTGCTTTATCCAAAAAAAGAGTTTCTTCAAATTGCAGGTAGAAAATAATTTGATGGGCAAACAAACCAAATCGCAATGGGGATTCGGCATGTTGTTTTTACCAGCGCGTTTTCAACCGAGCCGTTCGCGCCAGTAGCCGGGACGCCGTTTCATGTGCATCACGGCCACAATCCAAACGTAGCCGGGTTTCTCCAGAAAAATAACGGCGTAGGGAAAATCGGGGCTGAAATGCCGTCGCGCCGGCGGGTCAAATTTGCGAAAGTGTTGCGGATCGGCGCAGGCTTCGCGGAGCAATCTTTCCATTTCACGATAAAATCTGACGCCGAGTTCTGCGGAAATTTCAGAGTAATAACGGATGGCTTCGGCAAATTCCTCGTCAGCTTCAGGATGAAGCGAGAATTTCACAGCCCGGCGATTTTGCGCGCGCGCGCCAGCGATTCTTCAAGCGGAACGCCTTTGACCTTGCCCGATTCAATCTCTTCAATGCGCCGGTTGATCTCGGTTTTCCAAGCGGCTTCGATTTCCGGGGCGCTGGCGTGCAAGTCTTCGGTCAGGCGGTCAACCAGTTCGCCAACACGCTCTGGCGGCCAGTTCTTCGTTTCTTCGACAATCTCATCAAGCGTGATTCGCATGAGGTGAATTTAGCGTGATGCGGGACAGTTTCAACTTGAAATTTCGGCGGATGGTTTCTTACTCAAGGTGCCGGTTCCGGTGGCGGCAGTTGATCGAAGCGGCGTTTCACGTCCAGCCCGCGAAGCTGCTGGTCGGCGAAATCCAAAATGGCCGTCCAGTCTTCCGGCGCGAGCATGTGTTTGCCCGGCCGGAAATTGATGCCCAGATGTTCCGGCACGCCGAGCAGCGCATACGCCGGCTTGGCGGCGAGATACGACTGGACGAGCGCGTTGACGCTGGCGGCGCTGTCATTCAAGCCGTCGGGCGCGATGAACACGCGTGGCGCGACGAGGTCAATGAGCCAGTGCTGGTCGAACGGAAGTTTTTCGACCTGGCCGGAAAATTCCGCGAGGCGCGGAATCGTCCATTGCGGAAAACTTTTCACGATGTTCTCCAAACCTTCCCTGCCGCCGCGGCCCTGGCCGTTGAAACGATACGCGCCGGTGCCGCCGCAGCCGGAACCGCAGGGCGCGCAGAGCGCGAAGCGTTCGTCAAACGCACCGGCAACGAGCGTGGCCTTGCCGAGCCGCGAATGGCCGACGGCGACGAATTTGGATTTGTCCGCAAAACTTTGCGACTCCAGATAATCCACGCAGCGCGACATTCCCCACGCCCATGCGCGCAAGTCCGCCCAATCGCAATGCGGGTAGGCCCGAAAAAATCCGGTCTTGCGGTAATCGCCGCCGTCCTGTCCGCAATCCTGATAAAAAAATGTGACGACGGCGTAGCCACGATCCAACGCCTGCCGGTATTCCCGCGCCGCCGATTCAAGAGAAATAAAAGTGTGATAACCCGGCGGTTTTTTTGCGGGCACGGAATTTGTGCCGGTGACAATTGCATTTGTCATCGGCAGCGGCGGACTTTCGGAAACCGCAGAAAAAGAAGGGTGAACAATTGTCGGGAACGGCGCTTTGATGCCGTTGGTTTCAACGGGCAGGAAAATTGAAATGTCCAATCCGAGTTTCTCATCAGGACCAAAAGTCAGGTGGACGAGGCGATAATTCACCTTGCCGTCGGCGAGCAATCTGGATTCGATTTCGTGACCCGCGACATTTCCGGGCGGCGGCGGCGCGTGGCCGAGGGCGTAATGCTCGATGATTGCTTTCATCTCTTCGCGGTGCGCCTGCCATTGTTCCGGCGTCGCGATGGTTTTGCCATCGTCGGCGACGAGCGGATTCGGCATATTCGTTTGGACGGGCAAATCGGCAACGGCGGGAAAAGTTGTTGAAATATCCGCCGCGTCGGATTGGATTGGCCAAAGCAACCGGCTGGCAATAGCCAGCCCGATAATGAGAACGGGCGATGAAAAGAAACGCGCTGCTTGGGACTGATGACTCATGGCGGCAACAATAAGCAGCTTCGGAAAAGTGTCAATTTCCGTGTTTCATCCGTGGCGAAATAATTGAATCTTGATGAGCAAGCCAGCCAAATTATTTGTTGTGGCAATTTTATTCATTGCCTTCACCGCGAATTGCGCCGGGACGAATTCCGTTACGCCGGCGGCAAATGATTCAACCAACAATTGGAAACTCGTCTGGCAAGATGAATTCGACACGAACGGCCCGCCGAATCCGGCGAACTGGAATTACGAGCGCGGCTTCGTGCGCAATCACGAAGCGCAATGGTATCAGCCGGAAAACGCGTTCTGCACGAACGGCCTGCTCGTCATCGAGGCGCGGCGCGAACACAAACCGAATCCAAATTTTGCCACGAACG
>Ga0302320_10026589_pt1 | contig 11196 bp, 10 predicted proteins | sample Bog_T0_3_FD_202130 | JGI IMG/M metagenome (GOLD analysis project Ga0302320, IMG submission 202130) | Peat permafrost microbial communities from Stordalen Mire near Abisko, Sweden - Bog_T0_3 | ecosystem: Environmental > Terrestrial > Soil > Wetlands > Peat | place: Sweden: Abisko, Stordalen Mire... | reverse complement strand
ATTGAACAATCTGAAAGCGTTGCCCGCAACCAATGGAGCGTCGCCGGCATTGGTTGTCACCGTCAACGTCCCGCCATAGACAACCGCCTGGCAGACAATCTGGTCGTTGGTCTGGTTGTTGTGCGATACCGACATGGTGGTGGCGCTGCCGGAATTCAGTGCCAGACTGTTGTTGATCGTCAACACCGTCCCCGCCACATCGGTGATCGCTCCCGGGGCAACGATGCCGACAGACTGAACATTGACTGCACCGCCGATGGTGCCAGAACCGCCCGGCGTGCCGTTGGCGACCGTAACAGCGCCATTGCCAATCGAGCCGCGCACCAGCAAGGTTCCGCCGGCCACGGTCACCGCGCCGTTTCCAATCGTTCCACTCACCAGCAATGTCCCGTTACTGACGGTCGTGGCGCCTGTATAAATATTTGCGGCCGACATCGTCATCGTCCCGACACCAGCCTTGACCAAGCTGGCGGAAGCCTGGGTGCCTCCAGAGTCGCCTAGCCGGAGTGCATTCTTTAAGTTGCCAGACGAGGATACAACCGCGCGCCAAGGAAAACCAGAATGGTCGTGGTAAACAAGATGACTGCATAGTCGAGACCCAGACCGAAGACGCTCGTGCTGCCCGCCAACATGCAGGTGCGCAGCGCATCCACGACATAGGTCAGCGGATTCAGATGAGAAATCACCTTCAACCAATCGGGCATGATGTCGGTCGGATAGATTGCGTTGCTGGCAAAGAACAGCGGCATGGTCAGCACCTGGCCGACGCCCATGAAGCGTTCACGCGTCTTCACGATGCACGCGATGATAAGCGAAAACGTCGAAAACAAAGTCGCGGCCAGGACCACGATGATCAGCACATTGAATAGCGCGAGCGGACTCCAGTTCAGCTTCACTCCGAGCAACAGCGAGAGGATGTAGACAATGACCCCCTGTGAAAGTATGCGGATGCCGGCGGAGAAGCCCTTGCCAAGCACCAGCGCCGCGCGCGGAGTCGGGCTGGCGAGAAATTTCTGCACAATGCCGAGGTCGCGCTCCCAGATAACATTGATGCCGAAAAAAATTGCCACGAACAGAACACTTTGCGCCAGGATGCCGGGAGCAATGAAATCCAGATAGGGGATGTTGCCCGTGTGCATCATCCCGCTGCGTGAGAAGACCTGTCCGAAGATGAGCAGCCAGAGCGCAGGCTGGAGCGCGCGCGTGACGAGTTCCGTGAAATCGTGGCGCAGCTTGCGCAACTCAAATTCGGTGATGACAAAGGTCTTCTCAATGAAGCCGGTCAATGGATGGATGAAAGTTGCTGTCATAAGTCATCCCAGGCGCTCGGCCGTGGCGCGTTCGGCGGAGACGGCGCGAAAGTTGTTGCCGGAATCCAGCGCGCTGCCGGCATAGTGGACAAAGACATCATTCAGCGTGTGGCCGCTGCCCAGCGAAGCTTCAAGTTCCTTGCAGGTGCCGAGCGCCGCTACTTTGCCTTGGTGCATGATCGCCATGCGGTCACAATGGCCTTCCGCTTCTTCCAGATAATGCGTGGTGAAAAACAGCGTCGTGCCATAATTGGCGCGCAGATCCACGAGATGTTTCCAGACCGCGTCGCGCGCAATTGGGTCCAGCCCGACCGTTGGCTCATCAAGGAAGAGCACCTTGGGACGATGCAACGTGGCTTGGGCAATTTCCAGCCGCCGGACCATGCCGCCGGAGTATTCGCCCACCATGCGTCCGCCGTCCGCCGTCAGGTTCATGAATTCCAATGCCTCCGCAATGCGCGCCTGCCGCTCGCGGCGTGGCAGATCGTAAAGTTTGGCGAAGATGAGCAGGTTCTCGTAGCCGGTGAGCGAGCCGTCCACGGACACCGCCTGCGGCACATAACCGATGGCGCGGCGCACGCCGACCGGCTGGGTGTTGATGGAAAAACCGGCCACGCTCGCCTCGCCCGACGTGGGCGGCAACAGCGTGGTGAGCATCTTGATCGTGGTGGTCTTGCCCGCCCCATTGGAGCCGAGCAGGCCGAAGACTTCGCCGGCGTTGACCGAAAGGGTCAACGCGTCCACCGCCGTGAACGTGCCGAACCGGCGGGTCAGGTTTTTAATTTCAAGAACAACGTCGCTCATGATGCACTCTGGAAAATGCATCATTTGGCCGCCACAAACCATAAGGTGAACACCCCATGGCGTTCGCGGGGCAATCCTGTTTAATTGTTGTGCCATGAAGAAAAGCAAAACCCCGCGAGTTGGGAAACCGGCCGGCAAACTGCCTCAACTCAAACCAAATCCTCCCCAGCGCATGTTGGTTTTTTCGTCGCGACGACTGCTGGCCGAGAAATCTTCAGTCACAGCCAATTCATTCCTCCTGGGCGAACAGACCGAAACCCTCATAATCCGCACCACCATGATTTAATGCTGACGAATCCAACAAAGCCGAGGTTGTAAAATCCCGGCTTTTGTATTTTCCATCCGCGAATTGACGCTAACCAGTTTCCGGCGCACCTCGCCGCATGGTAAAAAAATCTGCCGGCGCAATCGGAGGGACGAGTCCCAAATATCCCGGAGGGACGAGTTCCACGAATCCCAAATCAAAAACGATGTCAGGGACTCGTAGAACTCGTTCCTCCGAAACGAAACGTCCATCCGCCCTCCTCGACACCCGCGTCGTTTATTACGGCGACAACCTGGAATAGCTCGCCAAGCTGGCATTTAGTGGGTAGAACACCGTATGGTGGTCGCTCATTTATCCGCGTATAATCAGGTCAAGGCTTCCAAAGGGTTTCAGTCTTGGAAGCCAGACTTTTTTGGAAAAATGAATTGTGCGCGGACAAAGTCACATGAGCAACAATCATCAAATCGAAAGCACGCCCGGCCATGAACTGCGGATTGAGCAGGCGGAGAAGCGCACGGAGCAAGCCAATCTTCGGACCGATCTGGCCAACACCAGAACGGACGAAGCCAACGCGCGCACGGCGCAGGCGGATTTGCGGACGGAAAAGGCCGAGGCGCAGACCGAGATGTTCCGCGTTTCCGAATTGAGTTACCGCCGGCTGTTTGAAGCAGCGCGGGACGGCATCCTGATCCTGGACGTGGATACGGGACGCATCAGCGACGTGAATCCTTTTCTGGTTGAACTTCTCGGTTTTTCCCATGACGAAATGATCGGCAAAACCGTCGCCGAATTGAGCCCGTTCAAGGACATCGTGTCCAATCAAGCCATGCTGGAACGATTGCAGAAAGATGGCTTTATCCGATATGAAGATCTGCCGCTGGAAACCCGCGACGGTCACCGCGTCTCCGTGGAGTTTGTCAGCAACGTGTATCAGGCCGGCGACAAAAAGGTGATCCAATGCAACATTCGCGACATCACCGAGCGCAAGCGGACGGAGGGGGCGATGTTCGCTTCCGAGGCCCGCTACCGCCGGCTGTTCGAGGCGGCCAAGGACGGCATTCTGATTCTCAATGCCGCGACCGGCAGGATTGTGGACGTGAATCCGTTTTTGACCGAATTGCTGGGTTATGCCCGGGAGACTTTCATTGGCAAGCACCTTTGGGAGTTGGGATTATTCAAGGACATTGCCGCCAACGCGGCCAAATTCAAGGAATTGCAGGCGAAGGATTTCATCCGCTATGAAAATCTTCCACTCGAAACCAGCGACGGGCGGCGGGTTGATGTTGAGTTTGTCAGCAACGCCTATCTGGTGGACGGCTACCGGGTGATGCAATGCAACATCCGCGACATCACTCTGCGCAAAAAGGCGGAAGAAAAGGCGATTCTGCTCGCGGCTATTGTCGAATCTTCGGATGATGCCATCATCGGACAAGGTTTGGACGGCATAATCCAAAGTTGGAACGCCGGCGCGGAGAAGATTTTCGGATATTCCGCCGGCGAGACAGTGGGCGGTCCGATGACGCTGCTGATTCCCGCCGACCGGACGGACGAGGAAAATCAAATTCTGGATAAGATCAAGCAAGGCGATAGCTTGCTGCATTTTGAAACCGTGCGGCAGGCGAAGGGCGGACGGCGGATTGACGTTTCGATCACCATTTCACCCATCAAAGATTCGACGGGCAAGCTCGTCGGCACGTCGAAAGTGGCGCGCGACATCACCGAACGAAAACTGATGGAGAATGCGTTGCGGAAAACTGAATTCCAACTGGCTCACGCCATGAGCCTGGCGCAGTTGGTGGCCTGGGAATATGACGTGGCCAGCGGACTCTTCAGCTTCAGCGATCGCTTTTACGCCCTTCACGGCACCACGGCCGAACTCGAAGGCGGCAACCTGATGTCCGCCGGGGATTTTGCCCGGAAATTTGTTCATCCGGAAGATGCATCCTTGGTGGCTGAAGAAATTGGCAACGCCGTGGCCACGGCCAATCCAGACTACCAAAAACAACTCGAATGCCGCGTTCTTCGCCGCAACGGTGAGATTCTGCATGTGCTCGTGAACATTTCCATCACCAAGGATGCCGCGGGGCGAACCGTTCGGCTCAACGGCGCGAATCAGGACATCACCGAGCGCCGAAAACTGGAGGAGCAATTGCGCCAGTCGCAAAAGATGGAGGCAGTCGGCCAGTTGGCCGGCGGCGTGGCGCATGACTTCAACAATATTCTGGCCGTCATCTCAATGCAGGCGGGTCTGCTGAAAAGCGCCGGCGATCTATCCGCCGGGCAGACGGAGCTGGCCGACGACATCGGCATCGCCGTTCAACGCGCCGCCGCCCTGACCCGCCAGTTGCTTTTGTTCAGCCGGAAACAAACATTGCAACTGCGCGATCTGGACTTGAACGAATCCATCAGTGGGATGACCAAGATGTTGGCGCGCACCATCGGCGAAAACATCGCCGTGCAGCTCAACCTGGCGGCGCAGCCGATGCTCCTCCACGCCGACGCGGGCATGATGGATCAGGTCTTGCTGAATCTCGCGGTGAACGCCCGCGACGCCATGCTCAACGGCGGCCAGTTGGTCATTGAGACGGCCGGCGTGGAATTTGACGAGCCAGCCGCCACGCAAACGGCCCAGGCGCGGCCCGGTTCCTTTGTGCGCTTGAGTGTGAGCGACACCGGCTGCGGGATTCCACCGGAGAATCTTGTCAGGATTTTCGAGCCGTTCTTTACCACCAAAGCGGCTGGCAAAGGCACGGGCTTGGGACTGGCCACCATTTTTGGCATCGTCCAACAGCATCAAGGCTGGATCAATGTTTATAGCGAAGTCGGCCACGGAACGACGTTCAAAATTTACCTGCCCCGGCTGTCGGAATCGCACGATACCAAAATCAATAAGGAACTGCCGGTCGCCGCCCTGACCGGCCATGAAACCATCCTGCTGGTGGAAGACGAGCCGGCGCTGCGCATCATGATTGGAAAAAACCTCACCCGCCTTGGCTATCGCGTGCTGGAAGCGGGCACGGGAGTCAAAGCCCTGGAAGTCTGGAAAGCAAATCACGGTGAAATTCAATTGCTGCTCACCGATTTGATGATGCCCGATGGCATGACTGGCAAAGAGCTGGCGCATCGCATCATCCAGGAAAACCCCAAACTTAAAGTGGTTTACATGAGCGGTTACAGCACCGACATTGTTGGCAAGGATTTTCCGTTGCACGAAGGAGTCAACTTTATCACCAAGCCGTTTCAGGCACAAAAACTCGCACAAATCCTGCGCGAAAGACTGGACTTGCCGTCCCTTTGAAATCTGCGCGTGGGATGGGCATTGATATTTTGCCCATGCCTGCCGCGTCATGGCCAAACGCCTGCGCGACGTTTGCGCGTTGCCGGAAAGCGAACCGCTCTGGCGCGCTTGACGCTCATTAATTTCATCGTGGCAGTCGGCGTGAGTCGGCTCAAACTTCCTCCCCTCGCCGGAATAATGAGCGGACTGACGCCCGCTGCTACGTCATGGAGAATTTGAGAACTGGGCCGTCATCGCTCTCGGAGGCATCCCCAACAAGGTGTAGGTGGACAACATGGGCCGCCGCATCACTGGAAGCATGATTGCTAAAGTCCTCTCGCAGAGGGAGAGGACACCGGTGAGGGCGGGCGTAAAACACAAATCAGTTTTGCCGCTTCCGGGATTGGCCGGACACTCCTCGGCCAACCAGAAGTTAATCGCTGGCAATTAAGGCATGGTGATGAACGCCCGGTAGAAGTGCTGCGTCACGGTTGCCGTTGCGTTGGTGTCGGTGAACGTCCAAATGTTGGTGGCCGGGTTATTCGTGGCGATCGTCGTCCAGTTCGGGAGGGAGGTGTCCGGGCTGGTTTGCAGGGTCAGGAGAAAATACGGCGAGGTGTTGAGGACGACGGTCGCGTTGCTGGTCGTTCTGACGATGCCGGTAAATATGGGGGTCGCCGGGATTGACAGACTGCCGCCATCGCCGTTGAAGGTAACCGCTCCATTCTGTGCCAGCGCCCTGCCGTCCAAGGTTGAACTGGCATTCATGGTGATGGAGGCATACGCCATGATGGTTCCCTTGAAGACCGAGGAGGTGCCAAGCGTCGCTGAACTGCCGACCTGCCAGAAAATGTTTCTGGCCTGGGCGCCGCCGGTCAAGATAACCCTGCCGCTGACGGCCACGGTGAGTGTGCTCGCCATTTGAAAAACCCAGACATCATCCGGACCACCATAGAGCGTGAGATCCCCGGTTATGGCATACGAGCCTGACGGGGATTGATAGATGCCAGCGACCAGGGTATGCCCGCCAAGTTCGGCGCCGACATTGATGCCTCCAGGAAGTTGAGCCGGGCTGGCCGCGATGATCGCGGCGGTCAAATCGAGTTGGGCCTGGGCGGCGACCCCGTTCGCGTCGCCGTTGTATATCGTCCCGTTGATCTGTCCCGGAGGGATTCCCTGCGAACCAACCGGAGATAACCCGACATCCCCGTTAATGATGCCGCCGCCTGTTGTAGTGGTCGTGGAGGCGGCCAGAATCGTGAAATGGGCTGCCGATCTTAAATCGACTGGTGCTGGACCCCCCGCCAGCAACCTCTCGGGCGCGACCATAAAAGCCACCGCAAGGATAAGGCCAATAAAGATATGCTTTGTTCCGCTTATTTTAAGGGTGCGTGGATAGTGAGTGGCGAACGTGATGTGTTTCATGGTGTGATTGTAGTCAACCGGGTTGCACTTCGCTATGGGGTGTTACCCTACTTTGCTTCCACAGGTTCAACCTTATGCGGAGGTCAATTATGGGGTGGTGATGAACGCCCGGTAAAAGCGTTGAGTCACGGTTGGCATTGCGTTGGTGTCGGTGAACGTCCAGGGGCTGGTGACCGGATTGTTCGTGGCGATCGGTGTCCAGTTCGAAGGCGACAGGCCCGGACTGGATTCCAGTGTCACGAGAAAAAACGGGGTCGTATTGAGGACGACCACGGAGTTGGTGGTCGTTCTGGCGATGCTGGCAAAGACAGGAGCCGTCGGCGTTGGCAGTTCGCCGACATTGCCGTTGAAGGTAACCCCGGCAGTGAACGCCAAGGCTCTGCCGTCCATCGTGCTGCTGGTGTTCATAGTGATGGATTGAGAAGCTAAGATAGTCCCCTTGAACACGGCGAAGGTTCCAATAACCGCTGAAGTGCCTACCTGCCAGAAAACATTCCTGGCCTGTGCGCCGTCAGCCAGAATGACATGAACCGAGCCACCCACTTGCAGATCGGCGGCGATCTGGAAAATCCAGACATCATCTGGACCACCCGTGAGCGTGACGTCCGCTCCCGATGCCGCCGCCGTGCCCGAGAATTTGTAGAGGCCGGGGACGAGAGTCATCCCGCCGAAATTCCCGGATCCGGGAACCAGTTCTGGATTCAGGAAAGGACCCGTAGGTGCGGGCAATCGTCCAGCGGCGTCGTTGAACGCCGTGGTCAAATCGCCTTTGGCCGTGGTTAACAAGGCAGGAGCTATCACCGAACCGGCCGGCCCGGCGGCATCAACGACATAGATTGTCCCGTTCACTTGAGCTTGGGTCAAGTGGATGGCCGCCCCGGTGATCGGACTCGCCCCGACATCGCCATTAATGACGCCACCGCCGGTGGTGGTGATCGTTGCCCCGGCAAGAATCGTGAAATGAGCAGCCGATCCTAAATCAACTGGCGCCGGCCCTGCCGCCAGCAACGCGCGAGGCGCGGCCATGAAGGCCACTGCAAGGACAAGACCGATGAAAATCTGTTTTGTTCCGCTTGTTTTAAGTGTGCGTGAATCGTGAGTTGGGAATATGATGTGTTTCATGGGGACTACTATAATCAACCGGGTTAAATCTCTCTATGGGGTGTAACCCTACTTTGCTCCCGCGAGTTCAACTGCATTCCAACGGCCATAATCGGCCATTTTGCGGTGTCATTAAGGAGTGGTGATGAACGCCCGGTAGAAGCGCTGGGGCACGGTTGTCATTGCGTTGGTGTCAGTGAACGTCCAAATGTTGGTGGCCGGTGTATTCGTGGCGATCATCGTCCAGTTCGTGGGGGACAGGTCCGGGCTGGTTTGCAGCGTCACGAAAAAATACGGCGATGTGCTGAGGACGACAGTAGCGTTGGTGGTCGTTCTGACGATGCCGGTAAATATGGGAGCTTCCGGCGTTGGCAGATTGCCACTATTGCCGTTGTATGTAATCCCGGCGGTGAACGCCAAGGCTCTGCCCTCCAGCGTGCTGCTGGTCATCATCACGATGCCTTGATTAGACATTATGGTCCCCTTGAACACCGCGAATGTTCCAATATTTGCTGAAGTGCCTACCTGCCAGAAAATGTTTCTGGCCTGTGCGCCGCCAGCCAGGATGAAATGAACCGAGGTGCCCACTTGAAGATCGGCGGCTATCTGGAAAATCCAGACATCATCTGGACCACCCGTGAGGGTGACATCCGCTCCCGATGCCGCAGCCGTGCCGGTGAATTTGTAGAGGCCGGGGACGAGGGTCATCCCGCCGAAATTCCCGGATCCGGGAACCAGTTCTGGATTAAGGAATGCACCCGTAGGTGCGGGCATTCGTCCAGCGGCGTCGTTGAATGCCGTGGTCAAATCGCCCTTGGCCGTGGTTAACAGGGCCGGAGCTATCACCGAATCTGCCGGCCCGGCGGCATCAACTGTGTAGATTGTCCCGTTCACTTGAGCTTGGGTCAGGTGGATGGCAGCCCCGGTGATCGGACTCGCCCCGACATCGCCATTAATGATGCCCCCACCCGTGGTCGTGACCGCTGCCCCGGCAAGAATCGTGAAATGGGCAGCCGATCCCAAGTCAACTGGCGCCGGACCTGCCGCCAACGCCCGAAGCGGGGCCATAAAGGCCATCGCAAGGATAAGGGCCATGAGTATTTGTTTCGTTCCGGTTACCTTATGTGCCCATGAGTCGTGAGCAGTGAAGATGATGCATTTCATGGGGCCATTGTAGTCGCCCGCGTTACGCTTCTCTATGGGGTATAACCCTACTTTGCTTGCATGAGTTCAATGGTAATCCTTGCGGCCTGCCGGAAAGCGAATGCTCTGGCACGCTGGACGCTCATCAATTTCATCGTGGCAGCCGGCGTGAGTCGGCTCAAACTTCCCCCGTCGCCGGAATAATGAGCGGACTGACGTCCGATGCTACGTCATGGAGAATTTGAGAACTGGGCCGTCATCTCTCTCGGAGGCATCCCCAACAAGGTGCAGGTAGGCGACATGGGCGTGGACGGGGTCTTCATCCCACTGAACCATCGGCGCGACGTCCGCTTGTTGTCTCGCGTGATAACTCCACATCGGGTGACTTATTATGCGTGTGGGGTCCGCCCGTGAAATGGAGGATCAGGCAAATCAACAGAATTAGACCAATCACACCGCCAATTAGACCTCCCAAGCAGAATCCGCTGCCAGCGAATAAAGATAGCAGCATAACTATGAAGAGTAATGTTTTCATGCCTCCAAGATGACATGGCGTTGCAACGAATTCCATGGGGTCTTCTCCCCACACAGCCAACTGCCCGAAGCCTCGACGAGCACATTGCCAAGAAGCTGTTGTGAAAGGACAAACTCCCCTCCGGTTCCCTGACGAAATTGTGAAAATTGGATGATGCTTTCAGTCGCACCGGACTGATGACCTGACTATGGACACCGGCCTCGACCAGCCGGCTTTGCCATCTTTGGCGGCGTTCTCCCCGAAGCCATGCCGAATCAACTTTTCAATGTTGCAATGGAAAATGTAATGGTCGCCATCCACCGCGAGAATGGAATGGAACGGAATTGTCCGGCCTTGAAGTGATGCACTGGCTTTCGCAGCAGCTTGGAAGACATTGTTTTTCCTCATAACAACTAAACTTAAACAGGAAAACCTTGCGGGTGCCATGGGGTGTTCACCCCCCATGGCAAATAGCCAGCCCAATCCGCGCGCCAAGATTGTTCGTCAAGAGGAGGGAATGGAGGCATTGCGCCTCATCAGCCAGAAGACCAAACGGAATGTTTGAAAGTCCAAGGCAGAAATCATGCTCCCGGAGTTGCCCCGGCAAACCGCTGGAAGTTTTTTAACCTCCATGGGGCGGCAATCCCGTTTGTCCCGGCTGGCTGGTCAGCTTTTCGTGGTGCGGAATCCGCCCATGAGAAAAATGACAAGGCAAATCAGCAGAATCAGGCCAAGCCCTCCGCCGCCGATCATGGGACCACCAAAATAAAACCCGCCGCCGCCGAACAAGAGAAGCAGAACCACCATGAGCAATAATATATTCATGCCGATAAAATAACCCGCCGCTGCACGATTGCCATGGGGTCTTCTACCCATGGCGCAGGAGAATCGTCTGCCGTCCCCTTGACAATCCGCGCGCTGGGATTGGCCGGCCACGGCCGCCGGCTCAACCTGGAATTGACGCTGCCCCATTTCCGGCGCACACTTCGCCGCATGGCAAAGAAATCCGCCGGACAATCCGAGTCGCCGGAGCGCGGCTCTCCGAGCCGCAGCACTTCCGAAATTTCCATCGTCACCCGCAAATCACCACGCGCCCGGTCTGGCGAAGCTGCTGCGGGACAGGAGACCCGCGCTCCCGATGGTGGCCGTCTGCAAAGACCCTCCGCCCTCCTCGACACCCGCGTCGTTTATTGCGGTGACAATCTGGAACAGCTCGCCAAGCTGCCCGACGCCTGCGTGGATTTGATTTACATTGACCCGCCCTTCAACTCCAACCGCAACTACGGTCAGAGCCTGACTGGCACAGTCTGGGGCGAGACCAAGGAGAAGCGCGCCTTTGAAGACCGCCACGAGAACA
>Ga0302320_10026588_pt1 | contig 11197 bp, 9 predicted proteins | sample Bog_T0_3_FD_202130 | JGI IMG/M metagenome (GOLD analysis project Ga0302320, IMG submission 202130) | Peat permafrost microbial communities from Stordalen Mire near Abisko, Sweden - Bog_T0_3 | ecosystem: Environmental > Terrestrial > Soil > Wetlands > Peat | place: Sweden: Abisko, Stordalen Mire... | reverse complement strand
CACGTCGGCGCGGATCAGGCAGCGGAAGCAGTACATCGCGGCGGACACGGCAATCGCATAATTGGCATTCACCGAACCGGCCACCTGCGGGCTCGACCCTGTAAAATCCACCTCCGCGCGATCGCCCCGAATTCTCACGCAAACCCGGATCGCCACCGGGTCATCGCTCACGCCATCGTCATCGAGAAAGTCCTCAAACCGATAGTCGCCATCCGGAATGCCGCGCAGCATTTCCCGCGTCACGCGCTCGGAATAATTCATCAGTGCCGCGGCGTTCTTTCGCGTGCGAACCGCTCCATAACGAGCGACGATCTCACACAAACGATCGTCGCCGCGCCTATTCGCCATGGTCTGCGCAAGCAAATCCCCCTGCCGTTCTTCCGGCGTCCGCACATTCGACAGGATCAGATTCATCACGTCCGGCTGAATAACGCCGCCGCGCATCAGCAGGACCGGCGGGATACGAATTCCCTCCTGGTAAATCTCCCGCGCCAGCGGCATCGACCCGGGGCTCATCCCGCCAACATCCGAGTGGTGCGCCCGGTTAGCGACATAAAATTCGGGCTTAGTGCTGCTTCCCGAAAATACTGCTGATACCGCAGTGATATCCGGCAGATGTGTCCCGCCGCGAAACGGATCGTTGACGATCGCCACATCGCCCGGCGTCAACCGGAAAGCGTCGAGAACATGCCGCACTGAAAGCGGCATCGCGCCCAGATGGACTGGCATGTGATCGCCCATCGCGATCGTCTGGCCCGAGGCATCGTAAACCGCGCAGGAATAATCGCGGCGCTCTTTGATATTGGCGCTGAACGCGGTGCGGCGCAGCACCGCCCCCATCTCTTCCGCGATCGAGACAAATAAATTGCGGAAGACTTCCAGATCGCCGTCTGTCGATTTGCTATTTTTCATCGGGCGTCGGAGGAGGGGAAGAACCGCAATTTGCCACCTGCACCGGAAACGTCGCGATCGGCATCCACTTTTCTCCATCGCGCTTTTCGACGGAGAACGTGTGGTTTCGGCTGTCAGTCACAATACGATAATCCCCCATGTCGGCGGCCACGGGAACCCGGCGCAGGCGTGGAACCTGGGCCGTATTGCTCACAATATTCCAGCTGTCGCCGCCGTTATTCGATTCATAAAGAGAATACGTTCGCCCGGACTCGACAATCAGCTCAGCATGTTCCCTGGAATCGAACCAGAATCGCTGTACAGCGCCCGCGGTTCCCTCTTCCGTAACCGGTTCCCGCCGCCAGGACGCGCCACCATCCGAGGTGATCAGAAAAAAAGGATCGCGCGCCAGTGGCATCTGCGTTTCGCCCGCCGCCCAGCCATGCAGAGGGTCGATGAGCTGAACCTGTTCCAGCGCGGCGCCGGAGATTCGCGCCGCCGGTTCTTTCCAGGTGATACCGTTGTCGTCGCTCATGAGAAGCAATGAAGAGATGGTTGCCGAGCGCCCGTGCAGGTTCCCGGCCAGCGCCAAATTCTTCCCCGCCGCGGAGATACCGCTCAGTTCCAGATAAACAGGACAGGGATCGTCATCCGAGCACAGCATTCCGGCCGCGGTCAGCTCCTCCTGGCCGCAGTCGAAAGGGACCTTCACTGGCTCGGTTCCGGCCCGCGCCCAACAGGCTGCGGCCAGAAAAGTGCTGAAAATTTTCCAATGCACCGCTGCTGGCAATTTTACATCGCGGCATCCGATCCCGCGATAATAGAGACATGGCGCGATTGCTGCCTCTGTTCCCGCTCCAGCTGGTCGTTTTCCCCGGCGCTGCCGTTCCGCTGCACATCTTCGAACAGAGGTACCGCGAGATGGTAGGGGAAGCGGAAGCCTCGGGATCCGAGTTCGGCATCGTGCGCACCATCGCCCGCGGCGAAGAGAGCGCTCTCGCCAGCACCGGCTGCACCGTTACCGTGGACTCGGTCGTCACCCGCTATCCCGACGGCCGCTTCGATGTGATCACTCGCGGCCAGAGACGCTTCCGGATTGTCTCGCTCGACGACGAAAAGCCTTACCTGCGCGGAACGGTGGAGTATTTCGACGATGAAGAATCGGGGCAGATACCTCGCGATCTCCTGAATCGCGCCCTCGAAGCTCATGAGCGTTTGCGGCAGGAAATCGGCGAAACTGAGAAGGCACTTCCGGAGGAGCGCAACAACCTCAGTTTCCAGCTGGCCGAGGGTATCGACGATCTGGATTTCCGCAGCATGATGCTGCAGACCCGGTCCGAATCCGAACGCCTTCGGATGTTCGCAAAATTCGTAGCCGAATACATACCGCGCCATCAGTATGTGGTGCACATGAAAAAGACTGCGCCTACCAATGGTTCGGGGCATAAAGGGCCCAAAGTCGGATGATCGGGCAAACGCCATGGCCGCGAAAAGATCCCGCCAAACCGCGGGCCCTCGCGATTTCGCTGAGTTTGCACGTTGCGGCGTTCTGCGCGCTGATGTACGCGCCGCCGATCAGCCTGTCGGTGCCGCAGCCGTCTCCGACCGAATACCAGCAGGCCTTCGCCGGAAAAGAAGATAAGATCGTCTGGTATAAATTTCGCGATCTGCCGGAAATCACCCCGAAAAAGTCGCCTCAGAGCCGGCAACCGCTGCGCGCCGAGGTGAAGGCGAAGCAGGCTATCGTCTCGTCTCCGAAGAACGCCCCGAAACGCGATCGGGTGATCCTGACGCCGTCGCCGATTACCGATCTCCCGCCGCTCGATCTGCCGAATCTCATCGCGGTGAAGCTCCCGCCGAAGCAATTTACGACGCCGCCGGATCTTGTGAAGCCGGAGGAAGCAAAGATCGAAGCTCCTGTCGCGCCTGACGCGCCATCCGATTTACAGCTGCAAACCGCGAATCTGGCCAAACCGTTCCTGCCCCCGCAGGCCCAGGCGCCAAGACCGATGGCCAGAATCGAAGCTCCGTCTGAAGCAAGAGAGTATGTGCCGACGTCCGCGCTTTCCGCGAAGCTTCCGGCGGATCGGCTGCCTTCGCGGGCCTACGTGCCTCCGCCACCGCGAGAAGCCCCCGCGCCTCCGAAAATCGGCCCTGCCGTGGAAGCGGCGGCTGGAGCTTCGAACTTACCTTCCGGCGCGGCATTGCCCTCCGCCAAGCTTCCGGCGCGGGCGTTCGTGCCCCCTCCCGCCACACCCGGCACACAAAATTCCAGGAGCATCGCTGCTCCGCAAATCGACGGGCCTCCAGGAGATATTACGATTGCGATCGCGGGGCTGAACCCTGCCACGACTTCGGTCAAACTCCCCGCAGCTTCCAGCCCGGCGCAGTTTTCCGCCGGCGAAAAAGTTCGACCGGAGGGCGCAACATCCGAGGGCTCGCGTGTGGGTATCAGCGTGCCCGATCTCTACGCTCACGCACCGGATGGCGAAAAAAAGCCCGGCTCGCTGGCGCTGAACGAGACGCTGCGCCACAGTTCGCCGATCGCGAGCGGCGAGGCTTCACTTCCCTCGGCGACCGCGCAGCATCCCATGGGCACCCACGTCTCCAACGCCCCAGACGCGCGTTTCAATGGCCGCGATGTTTATATGATGGCGATCCAGATGTCGAACCTGACCAGTTATTCCGGCAGCTGGCTGATGTGGTATTCGCCGCGCACAGCCCGCCAGGCCGAGCTCGACCCGATTGCCGCGCCGGTCCCGCATCGCAAAGTGGATCCGAAGTATACTCCCAGCGCGATTTCGGATCATGTGGAAGGCAAGGTTCAGCTTTTTTGCGTGATCGGCCGCGAAGGCACGGTGACCTCCATCGAATTATTGCGCGGCGCCGACGAGCGCCTCAATCGAAGCGCCGAAGAGGCACTGTCAAAATGGGAGTTCTATCCCGCCACGCGCAACGGCCAGCCGGTCGATGTGGATGTTGTGGTGGAAATTCCGTTCACACTGGCCCCGCCGGCGCCGTCCCGCTGATCGCCCGACAATGAAATCCCGCCAACACCTGATCTTCGATGCCGACGATACGCTCTGGGAAAACAATATCTACTTTGAGCGGGCGTTCGACGAATTTTGCGAGTATCTGGGGCATTCGTCGCTGACTCCCGACGAGATTCGTTCGATCCTCGATGACATCGAGATCGTCAACAATCGAATTCACGGCTATGGCGCGGTGAATTTCGGCCGCAACCTCAGCCAGTGTTATCTGCGCCTGGCCGAGCGCGCCGTGGAAGCGCACGATCTGGATCGGGTGAAGGCGATGGCACATCAGATCCTGGAGCAGGAGGTGGAACTGATGCCCGGCGTGGCCGAAACGTTGCCATTTCTGGCCGAGCGGCATGAACTCACGCTTTTCACCAAAGGCAATCCCGAGGAACAGAATCGCAAAATCGATTTATCCGGGCTGCGCCCACTCTTCACGCATTGCGAAGTCGTCAAAGAGAAAAATCGCGAGGCGTACTTACGGCTCGCGGAGGTGCGGGGATTCGATCATGCGCATACCTGGATGATCGGCAACAGCCCGAAATCGGACATTAATCCGGCGCTCGCGGCAGGATTACACGCGGTGTATGTTCCTCATGAACGGACCTGGACGCTGGAGCGCGAGGCGGTCAATTTCGGTCATGGCCAGGTGGTGGTGATCGAACGGTTCAGCGATTTGCTCGCACTCTTTACATAGAATATGATTATGCGATGGATTCCGGCGTTCCTGCTTCTGGCTGTTTCTCTGATTGCCGCGGGTGACCCGTGGAAGGACAGCGATGTGGTGCGGCCGGAGGCTGTCGCGAAGAACGTCGCGACTCCGCTGTTACTGCAGGTGGGTTTTGACGTTCTGTATCGTGCCGCGCATATCGCCGGTTCCGTCTATGCCGGACCGGGGTCGAAGCCCGAGGGAATCGAGGCTCTGAAGAAGGCTGTCGCGGGACAGCCGAAGGACCGCGAGATCGTCCTCTATTGCGGATGCTGCCCGTGGGATAAATGTCCGAATATCCGGCCGGCGTTTTCCGCGCTTCACGACCTGGGATTCACCCGCGTGAAGGTCATGATCGTGCCCGAAAATTTGAAGGCGGACTGGATCGACAAGGGCTTCCCGACAGAACGCCGGGTTGCTCAATAGAGCGCCGCTCAGTAGACCGCTACGCGGAACAGGTCGCGGGGCTCGCCGCGGCGTTCGATGGCGGCGTTGGGAAAATATTTCGCGAGTTCCGGCTTCAGCGCTTGCCAGGTTTCGTCGGTGTTCGGCGCCAGCAAGCGGTCGTTGACGAAAACTTCGAGCGAGGACCGATCGAACTTTAGCTTGCCGCCGAAGGCCGCGTCTTTTTCGAGAAGATCGCATGCCGCGAGCGCGGCCTGATGGGCCTGCGCCAGCCGCGCCTCAAAAGTGCCGTCGAGCGGGGCTTTTCGGTTGTAGAGCAAGCCCAGCCGGTTTTCGCGCTCATCGAAGCTGTAATTCGCTTCGAGGCCGATCAACAGAATACCGGGACCGGCCGGCACATGGCGATATTCCGCAACGTCGATCAGCATTTCCGGACAGACGCTGTCTTTGATCCAGCGATGGAAGACGCCAACCGCATCTGCCACGTCGATTTTGACGCCTGCGGCCACAAACACCTTCACATTGATGTGTTGCACGGAATCGGGATGGATCACGCCGTTACCTTTGCCGGCGTCGCCGTCATGCGCGCGTGGCAGGCGTAGCATGCCTCGATGAACAATTGCGCTTCCTCAATCAGCTGGTGAGTTTTCTCGGCCGTTCGAATGGTTCCGGCCTCTTCGTTTGCTTTGAAGAAGTCCTGCGCGAACTTGCCTTTCACAAACGGATCGAAGAAAATCTCCGTGTCATAAAAATTCTTACGGAAGTCTTCGACGATTTTGTCGGGCGTATCGGAAGCGAACATGAAGCGGAATTTCAGCAGTGCAACAGCTCCGTGCAGCATCGATTCGTACGCCATGCGGGCGGCCTTTTCGACGTTGCCCGCTTCCAGCTGCAGCTGCGCTTCGAAAACTTCGCGCTCGCAGGCGACCAATTCAAAATCGATGGGATAGATCACTTCACCGGCGCATTCGCCGACGCCGATATCGCCTATGGAGAACTCGCGGGGATCGCCCCAATCGCTGTAGAACGAAGCATCCTCGTCATGGGAGGGGATGGCGGTGAATTCGTCAATCATCTTCTTGCATTCGGCTTTACCGAGGCGTTTGATGAATGCCTGGAACGTTTCATTGGTCATCCGCTCGGTGCGGAAGCGTGTCGTGATACGGTCGACGGTTTCGGGAATACGCCTGGAAGGCACTGCGCCGATGGCCAGGCCATATGTGCCGGCATTGTTGCCCCATTCGCCGCCGAGGAGAACCTGGAAGTGAGGCACTGTGTAGGAGCCCTTCTTGCGGCTGACACCATAGAAGCCGAGATCGGCCACGTGGTGCTGGCCACAGGAATTGAAGCAGCCGCTGACCTTAATGCGGAGGCCGCCGATCGTTTCATCCATCTCGGCATTCTTCGCGGCGAGGCGGGTGCGGAGTTCACCTGCGAGACCGCGCGAAGAGGAGATGCCGAGTTTGCAGGTATCGGTGCCGGGGCAGGAGGAAACGTCGACGATGGTGCCTGCGACCGGGGTGGCGAGGCCGGCGTGTTTGAGTTCCGTGTAGAGCGCCGGCAGATCGGCCTCGCTGACCCAGCGGAGAACCAGATTCTGTTCGACCGTACTGCGAACCGTCTCCTTCATATACTTGCGGGAGATATCCGCGAGCGCGCGCAGTTGTGTTGCGGTGGCGTCGCCCAGCGGGAGCGCGACGGTAACGGTTGCGTAGCCTTGCTGCCGCTGCTGGTAAACATTGTTCCGGTGCCACTGTTCAAAACCTTCCGGGCGCGGCTGGCCGATTTGCAGCAGCGCGGCCGGTTTCAGCGGCTCTTCTTTATAATCGGCGACGTCTTTGAGATAGCTGGTCCAGCGCGGATCGTACGGAAGAATTTCGCGCTCCGCGGCAACCAGTTTTTTGAATTCTTCGATGCCGAGTTTGCTGACCAGAAACTTCAGCCGCGCGGTATTGCGATTTTTCTTTTCACCCAGGCGGGCAAAGACGCGGGCAATAGCCTGCGAGATCGGCAAAATTTCCTCTTCGGGGACAAATTCATCGTAGAGGCGGGCTTGCTGAGGAACCGGACCGAGCCCGCCACCGACCCAGAGTTCGAAACCGCGTCGGGTTTTTCCGTTTTCCTCACGCGTGACCGCGATGGCGCCGAAATCGTGGAGACGAACCAGTCCGCAGGCGTTTTCTTTACAGCCAGAAAATGCGATTTTGAATTTTCGGCCGAATGACTGGGCGTCCGGATGTCCCAGCAGGAAATACGTAATGGCCTTTGCGTAGGGAGTGACATCGAACGTCTGCTCGCGGCAGACTCCCGCGATGGGGCAGGCGGTCACATTGCGCACGGAATTCCCGCAAGCTTCGCGGGTGGTGATGCCGACCGCCGCCAGACGCCGCATGAGCGCCGGGGTGTCGTCAATGTGAATGAAATGGAGCTGAACATCCTGGCGGGTGGTGATGTGGGCGATGCCGTCCGAATATTCCTCGCAGAGATCGGCGAGAGTTTCCATCTGCGGAGCGTTGAGACCGCCGAAGGGGATTTTGATGCGCTGCATGCCCGGCGCATCCCAAATGGTGTTGGGGCCTTTGGTGGGGACATCGGGATAATTCAGGGTGCGGGTGGTCTGGCCGTCGGAGCGTTGGCCGTTGTCGTAGCGCTGCCCGTAGGCGCCCCGGCGGAGCCTGGTTTCGGCGAAAATTCGATCTTCGATTTTGCCTTGTTTGCGAAGCGCGATCTCGTTCTCGAAGACGTCGATTTCGGAAGAGAGCGGTTCCGGGACGCGGTCGCCTAACCGGGTTTTCCACTGCAAATTACTTGGTCTCATCTAAATACCCTTAAACACATCGGAATCGGGATATTTCATTGTATCCTGATGGTCGCGCCACCCTCGATTGCGGCGATTTTTCTATTCGAAATAAGGGAGCCAATTTTGCACCTAAACCATTGATAATAAACGATCTAACCAAGCGCTAAAGCCATTTCGCCGAAGACGATTTGAGCGAGCTTGCTTGTTCCTCCCAGTTAGAGATATAGCACGGCTCCAGAGGGCCAGAAGGCTAAGTCCTGCCTTGTCAGCGAAAAAAAGCTGTAACTGAAAAAATCTCTCCAGCCCGGACACGGGCTCGTTAATTCGTGACGGCGATGACGAGCGTCTGGGCGACGGGCGTACCGTTCAGCGAAACGACGACCGGTGCGGCGGGGTTCGCGGGTATATTCGGGACAACGACGTTGAACTGATACAGACCAACGTCGGAGGCGACCTCGCCCGCGTAAGCTACGGTTGCAGGCACACCACCGATGGATACCGTCACCCCGGCAACATTGTTAGCCTGGGTCACGGCTTGCCCCGCGGGGATGCCCGGGGTAACGGGTCCGAAGCCTACTCCGTAAAAAGTAAGATAGTTCCCAGGCGCCGCCTGCTGTGTCGCCGATCCGCTGATAGCGACCGGAAAATCAAACGTCAGAGTATTGGAAAATACCGTCACCGCATACTGTTGACCCTTATAGACGAAAGCAGGGATCGCGAGGATTCCTGGTTCGACGGCGTTGACGTTTACAGTGTAAGCGGAACCGGTCCCGCCGGCCGTGGTGACCACAACGGTCTGATTGCCCGTCGCGATGCCGGTGGGCACCTGAGCATTAATCTGACCGGGACTCACGAAGTAGATGTATGCCGGTTGGCCGCCGACTGTAACCGAGGTGGTTGCCAGAGTTGAAGGCGCAGTGTTGTTAGTGAAGTTCGCCGAGGTCCATACCTGAGTCTGGGTGGTGGCAAGATTCACGCCGTAGATTTCCATCCAGGTGCCGGGGGCAATGGACGTGAAGCCGCCGTAACCACTCGCGCTGATCACGCCCTCACTGTTACGGATTGTGGGCGTGGGATCGAATGTTCCGGTGATTGGCCCGGAGATGACGGCGCCTGGAGTGAGTCCGACCTGCCCGACCCCGCAGGTGGAGACAGAGGTGCCGGTGCAGATCGCATTCGACGAATAGTAAAAAGCGAAATTCGCAAAGCTATAGAAATTGACTGGCGTCCCGGAGGTCGGCGTCAGCGTAATCACAAAATTGTTGTAGTTTCCGGTCGCTGCGTAAGAGAAGAAATTGCCGCCGGGGGTCTGCGAAACCGCATTGAGGGGAAAAGCACCTTTCCCCGCATAGGAGATAACAAAGCTGTATGTTCCCGACGTCCCGAGCGCGGCCGCAGTTCCCGCATAGGTATAAGGACCTGAAACCGTACAAGTGGTGTTCGTTCCGTCGAAAGCGCAGGAACCCCACGACACGGTACTTTGGCCCTCTCCGGCTGAATTCCCGCCGATACCGGTCAGCGTGAAATTCTGGGTGCTGGTGCCCAGTGTGACTTGAGCGTGCGCGGAGATCGCCAGTACAAAGAGAGCTAAGACACACGTACTACGAGAGAATCGGGAGGTGAGGATCATAGGGAGTTATAGGAAAGCTGGGTGTTTCGCACCCGAGGGTCCGACCTAATACTAGCGCTACTTTCATCTGAATTCGCGAACTTTAATAAAACGTGGGTGCGAAAACGCTCCGTACTCAGCCGCTTCTGTCTGATCGGCCTCACTGAATATGGGTTCAAGTGAGTGCAATCGCAGAGACGATTGGGGAGAGGACCGGGGCAATCCGCATGCGTCTGGCCGACCGCCCCTCGCCGTGCGGCACACCGGATAAAATACAGGCTTGAGCAACGCGCCTGGGGAGGTTTGGGGGAGGGGATCGAGATTCACCCGGCCGGGTCGGTCAATCTGTGAACTGTGCGGCTAGTTTATTTTCATTGAGCCCGGCCGCGACCGCACGGAACTCAAACCCGCCATCCCTGTAACAAGCAGGAGCAGGCTAGAAGGCTCGGGCGTTGTGACCGGTGAACCAATGACGGTGAATATGGGGACTGGGTTGCCGTTTGCAGCGCTGCCGAAACTGAAGGTTCCAGTGGGACCGGTGCCGTTGCGGTTGGCCCATAGCCCGTTTTTAACGCTACCTGATGCGGCATCAAATGTACCGTTTGATTCCGACCATCCGGGGGGCGATACCGGTGACGCTGGGTCTCCAGTTCCGACCAAATAATACGTACCAGCCGCAAGAGTCTCATTGATAGTCATCGCCACTGTATTATTAAAAACCGTGGCTGGATCTGTTAAGACTGCGCTGGCCAAGGTTGTAATGAACCCGGTAAGCGAATTCTGAAGTGAAAAGTCGAAGATACTACTTCCTCCAGGGTTACCTTGCAATCCGACATCGATTGTCGTCACATTTTCGTTGCCTGAAAGCATTAATTCCGCAGCCAAGCTCCAATTACAGCACGTGTTCCATTAGATAGGACTGCCGCTGACGCCCACAGGAGTTGGCGCTCCAACCAGGACGGCGTCTGCCTTTGCTGTTGACGCCGTAAACGGCGCGGGAATAGTGGCGCATCGGGCGCCGTGGAAACCCGGCAAAGCCAATCGGTCAGTTGCCTTCGCGTGTCCTTCCACAGCGGAATGATCCGGTGTTTGCGTCCCTTGCGCCGTGAATGCGCGCAGTGCCAGTGAGTTGGCTCGGTATGCCGTTGAAGTGCTAACATCGGGGTTCCGGAGACTATGGGGTAAATGTGGAATACGGCAAGCGAGGTCACGACCACACCCGACAAGCCGTTCCTGGCATACATACCAAGTCTGGATGGCTGGCGCTGTCTCGCCATTGCGCTGGTGCTTTTCAATCATGGCTGGGCAATGCTCGGATTCGGATTCGCCAAACTGGGCCGCGCCTTGCATTATTCCGCGATCGGCGTCCACATCGAGAGGTCCGGACGGGATGGCGTTGGTGTCTTCTTTTGCATCAGCGGCTTTCTGATCACTCGGCTGCTGATTGAAGAAGGCGCGAACCTCAGGAGCTTCTACATCCGGAGAGTATTCCGAATTTTGCCAGCAGCTTTGACATATCTGGCCTGCGTGTCCGTGCTTGGGGAGTTAGGGGTTCTGGGTATCAGGTGGCGGGAGGTGGTGGCCTCTTTGTTTTTCTACCGCAACTACTACGATCATCTCGGGTGGTTCACAGCACACTTCTGGTCGCTCTCGATCGAAGAGCAGTTTTATCTGTTTTGGCCTTCAATAATAGCTGTTGCGCCCCGTCGGTTCTGCCGCGCGTTCGGTGTCGCCGGTATTCTGGGTAT
>Ga0302320_10026587_pt1 | contig 11197 bp, 10 predicted proteins | sample Bog_T0_3_FD_202130 | JGI IMG/M metagenome (GOLD analysis project Ga0302320, IMG submission 202130) | Peat permafrost microbial communities from Stordalen Mire near Abisko, Sweden - Bog_T0_3 | ecosystem: Environmental > Terrestrial > Soil > Wetlands > Peat | place: Sweden: Abisko, Stordalen Mire... | reverse complement strand
CCATTCCCAGAGCATAGAAAAATGGAACGGGGATGTCCCGCAAAAAGCGCTAAACCCCTCCACTGCAACGGCGCTCCGGTCTCAAAAGCCGCGCCCTAATCAGCCAGGGTGCGCGACACTGCCACCGCTCCAGGATTGGTTTTGTGCCCTCGCAGCGTCGGCAAATTGCTCTAATGCCAACTGGCGGGTCGGCAAGGCGGAACCTCGGATGGCGCGCCTGAATTACACGTGGCCGGCAGTTTGCCAACCTCCATCACAGCGGAACCTTCTGGGCGCGGGCACTATGGCCAGCGGCGCCCGTTCAGCGAACCGGATCGACGTTTACTTCAATTTCATCGTAGCGGTTCAGCCGGTAAAAGAGAATTGAAACCACCCAGCTCACCACAAAAACTCCAATGATGGCGAAACCGACCACCCCGAAGTTGTGGTTCAGGGTACTGATCCAGTTCCAGATCGTGCCATGAATCTTGAACCGGTCGCCGATCAATCCCAGCACTTCAATCCCGCCGACCAGTAGCGCGACCGCGACCGAAACGAGGGTGATGATCAAGTTGTAATAAAGTTTGCGAATGGGTTTGACGAAAGCCCAACCGTAGGCGCTGAGCATCAGGATGCCGACGGTTGAATCAATCAACGCCATGCCGGCCGTGAATAGCGTCGGAAAAACCAAAATAGACCAGATCGGCAGCCCTTGGGTGGCCTCTGTGGCGGAAATCCCCAGCAAGCCCACCTCCGTCGCGGTATCAAAACCAAGCCCGAACAGAAATCCCACGAGATACATCTGCCAGCCATGTTCAATCAGTTGAAACAAACCGCGGAAGACGCGCCCGAAAAAGCCGCGCTTGGCAAGGATGAGATTGAGGCTTTCATCCTTGAACCGCCCGCCCCGCTTGACGTGCTGAAAGGTCTGATAGACTGAAGCCAGGACAAGCACGTTCGCCAGGGCGATAGCCAGAAGAAAAAACGCGGAAATCATCGTCCCAATGACTCCCCCGACAGACGCAAAGGACGCGAAATGATTCTTGATCGCGACGGAAGTCAGGGCGATCACCACTGACAGCCCAAACACAACGGTGGAGTGACCGAGCGAGAAAAATAGACCAACGGCAGCGGGCCGTTTGCCCTGCTGCATCAACTTTCGAGTGACGTTGTCAATCGCCGCAATGTGGTCGGCATCCGCTGCGTGCCGCAATCCAAACGCATAAGCCAGCAGTGCTGTCCCCAAGAGAACCGGATGGCGGTCAAACGCCACCAAGGCCCAAATCCAAGCCGCGACATTGGCGCCGAGGAGCAACACATACAACGAAATCACCCGGCTCCGCACGCTGGCCGGGAGCGCCGTAGCCATTGCCGGTACCGCCTCGGGCGGAGTTGTGGTTGTTGCCATGCGAGCCTGCGTGTCGGCCGTTCATGATCCCATGCGGGACACGCCAGGCAAAGCTGCCATCGTACCGGCACTTCCGCAAGCCAAAACTTCATACGAAATTTATCATTCGTAACACCATCTCCACGGTAATTGCCGTCCCCGGTCAAGGCAGCAGCCAAAGGGGGTTTTGGTCAGGTGCGAAGCATGGCGGCAAGTCCAGGCTTCACGCGGGCTGCTGCATTGAAGTGCTGTGCGCCGCAGGCGGTCAGCCGGTCAATTGGCCTTTCAAACCTCATTGTCTCCGGCTAGGATTCAAGAAAATTGCCGCCATGAAAAAAGAAACCGCCACGCGTTTCAGCGTTTCCCTGCCGCCCGCGCTCCTTAAGCAACTGGATGGCATGACCGCCGAAAAAGGCTACGTCAACCGCTCACTGGCCATCGCCGACATGATTCGTGCACAGTTGATAGAGCATCAACAACGTTCGGATACCGGCGAAATTGCCGGTACCATCACGCTGGTCTATGACCATCACAAGCCGCATTTGCAGGCCAGCCTAACGGACATCCAACATGACCATCACGACGCGATACTTTCCACCGTCCACGTGCATCTGGACCATCACAATTGTCTGGAAGTCTTGATCGTGCGCGGCAAGGCCAGCATCATCCGGAAAATTGCCGACGAACTCATCGCGGCCAAAGGTGTAAAGCATGGAAAGCTCACTGTGACCACCACGGGAAAAGACCTGCCGTCGTAGCACAACAGTTTCTATTGGGGCCGGGATGGCGCGGGCGGCGGAGTGACGCCCAGCAATTCGTTGATTTTTTCCGCCAACAGGGCGGGGGTGCATTGCGACTTGAGAAAAACCGCGTCCGGGTGTTGCGACAGCGCCTCGCTGGCTGCGTCCGCAATGCTCGCATTGGAAAGAATGATCACCTTGGTGGCTTTCAACTCCGGCCGAGAGCGGATGAATTTTAAAACGTAATTCCCATCCACCTTCGGCAACATGACATCCAGCAACACCAGATCAGGGCGCAGTTGCAGGAGCACCTTCATGGCCGCCAGACCATCTTCCGCCAAATCCACCTGGAAACCTCGATTCTTCAGCGGGCCGCGATAAACATGGACGATGATGGGATCATCTTCGACAAACAAAATGGTTTTCATGGTTGTCCTCCTGATCGCGCGCCCCTGAAGCCCGGTTCATGGGTCAATCCACATATCCCTCCGGATATTTCTGGTGCCAGGCCCAGGCGGTTTTCACAATGTCCTCGATTTTGGGATACCTCGGTTTCCAACCCAGTTCCGTAAACGCCTTATGTGCGGCGGCCACCAGCTTGGGCGGATCGCCCGGACGGCGCGGCTTTTCGATTGCCGGAATTCTTTTGCCCGTGATCTTTTCGCACATCTGAATGACTTCCTTCACGGAATAGCCGTCGCCATTGCCGAGATTGAAAAAGCCCGACTTGCCCGGCGCCAGGCCCAGCATGTGCGCCTGCGCCAGATCCTGGATGTGAATGTAATCGCGGATGCACGTGCCATCCGGCGTGGGATAATCCGTGCCATAAATCTCCACCTGCGGTTTCCGGCCCAGCGCCACGAACAGCACATTCGGAATCAAATGCGTCTCAATGCGGTGATGCTCGCCGAATTGAGCGCTGGCGCCAGCGGCGTTGAAATAACGGAACGCGATGAAATCCAGATGGTAGATTTCCCGGTACCAGAGCAGCGCCTTTTCAAACATCAGCTTGGATTCGCCATAGGGATTGATCGGGCGCTGCGGCAGATCTTCCGTCATCGGCACGCGTTCGGGGGGGCCATAAGTGGCGCACGTGGAACTAAAGACGAATTTCTTCACGCCACATTCCACGGCGGCGTCGGCCAGCTTGAGCGCATTGACGAAATTATTGTGAAAATATTTCTTGGGATTCGTCATGGATTCCCCCACCAGCGCGTACGCCGCGAAGTGCATGATTGCATCCGGCTTCACCGATTTCACGGCGGCGAGAATGTTTCCCTCCTCCTCCGGCCTGCCTAGAATGAATTTTGCGCGCGCATCCACCGCTGATCGGTGGCCTTCCGTGAGATTATCATAAACCGTGACCTGATGTCCGGCGTTGAGCAGTTCTTCCGTGCAAACCGAGCCGATATAACCGGCGCCGCCGGTGACAAAAACGTTCATGCGGACAGTATAAAAAATTTCCCGTCTGGCAAAAGTTCAAAATGAAACCGAGCGGACCCAAAGCACCCGCCGCTTGTCAACTGGCAAATCAGCCTCTGAATTGCGGATGCTGCCGCAATCTGCTCAATGTCTCCGACCATAACGCCGAGCGTGAATATACCGGCCCGCGTAATGGCTCGGCGCTGTCGGATCGCGCGGCGCGCTCCAGCCAGCGCGCGTCCAGCGGTTCGGCAATCGAATCCAGGGTGTTGGCTGCGATGGTCGTTTCCTCCTTCAGGCCCGAGGCATGACCGACGCCCACAAAAAATCCCGCGAGCAGCAATGTGACGCGAATCATCGTGCTTCGCGAGTAGGTGGTCAGCGCACACGGACGGGCCGGATCCAATGCGCAAAAAAGGTTTTCAAATACCGGCAGCGTCCACATTCCTGGATTTTTCGCGGGTGAAAACGCGTCGTAAAAAATGGCGTGCGGAACGCCGGGCACCGCCCCGGCTCGAACCGGAACTTGCTTTCCAACGAGCCGGGTTGGAGACCGGCGCTCCAGCCAGGCCGGAAAATCGCCCAACTGAAACTCCCAATGCACCCTCAAATTCCCATTTCTAAATTCCGCATGCTGTTCCCGCAGCAAAGCCGCGATTTGGTTTTCGTAGCCGGCCAGATAGCCTAGATCAGCGGCATGTTCCAAGGCAAATGCCAGCGGTTCGCTCGTGTGGTCGAAACTGACCAGATGCAGTTGGCCGGAAATCCCGCTGGTGGCGCGCAAAACGGACACGGCATTGGCCGCTGCACCCAAGCCGACATCCCAGATCACAAAATCGTTTGGCTGCGCTTGCAGACGTTCGCAAATCCTGAGTTGGCGGACATACAGGTGTTCCGCCTCCGCCGCCGGTCCCAGGCCCGGATGCATTTTCTCGCCGTAGCTGGCCGAAAACAGCGTTTTCGCGCCATTCTCAAGCTGCACTATCTGGTAGTCGTTGGACATGCGCCAAACAGGGTGGCGGTGAACCTGAGTTCACGGCAAATTCAAACTCCAAAAATAATTCCGCTGCGTTCTCACGAACGCAGCCACGAAGAAGAAAGGCCGGCAATCCGCCACAAAACGGATTGCCGGCCTCAACCAAATCACCAACCAACTCAAAGCTGCTTCATCCCCTCGTCCAGGGCGGCGATGAGCGGTGTCATGCTCGCCTCGGTTTCGTCACCCATGTTGGAGATGCGGAAGGTCGTGCCCTTGATCTTGCCGTAGCCGCCATCAATCAGGAAGCCGCGATCCTTGACAAGTTTCTGGAGCTTGGCCACGTCCACCGTGCGGCCGCCGGCTTTCGCGCCGTTGTTGACGCACGTCAGCGTAAGCGATTCAAAGCCTTTTTCCGGGAACAGCGTGAATCCGTGCCGGGTTGCCCAATCGTGAATCATCTGATTGGTTTTGCGATGCCGGGCATAGCGGGTCTCCAATCCCTCAGCGAAGAACTCGTCGAGCTTGGAGGACAGCGCATAGATATGTCCGATGCTCGGCGTGCTGGGCGTCATGCTTTGCTCGGCATTTTTCTGGAACTCGACAAAATCGAAATAATAGCCGCGATCCTTTGCCGTTGCCGCCTTGGCCAGCGCGGCGGGTGAGGCCACGAATACCGCCGTTCCAGGCGGAAGTGCGAAGGCCTTTTGGGTGCCCGCCAGCAGCACGTCAATCCCGAGCTCGTCAAATTTCAGCGGCACGGCGCTCATGGAACTGACGGCGTCCACAATGAACATGACGCCCGGATATTTCCGCTTGAGCGCGGCGACTTCCGCCACTGGACTCATCACGCCGGTGGAAGTCTCGTTGTGGATGAGGGTGAGTGCATCGTACTCTCCGGTGGCCAGTTTCTTGTCAATGGCCTCGGCGCGGATCGGGGAACCCCAGTCCACCTGCAAGGCGTCGGCCTGCTTGCCGCACTTCTTGGACACATCAAACCACTTGTCCGAAAACGCGCCGCACATGCAGTTCAGGACCTTTTTCTGAACCAGATTGCGCACCGCGCCTTCCATCACGCCCCAGGCGGAAGAGGTGCTCAAATAGACCAGCTGCTTGGTGGCCAGCAGCGTCTGGAGCTGGGGTTGGATCTTTGCGTAGAGGTCTTTGAACCCCTGGCCGCGATGGCCGATCATCGGCGAGCAGAACGCCTTGAAGGTTTTCTCGCTGACCTCGACGGGGCCGGGAATGTGGAGTTTGACGTGTGCCATAAAATTATATGTGAAATTTTTCACAAGCCCGCGCAGAACGCAAGCCTTATCGCCACGCAAATGGCCAAAGAAGGAAAGCTGAAAGCCGTCCGTTGCGGAGCGACATCCGATGGTGGGACGCGGCGGGCGATAGTGATGGTCGATGATTTCATGGGAACTGAGGGACAAATTTGGGTTTACAAATCGGGACGATGGCACAAGCTGGAAACATGTGCTATTCCAATCGTAGTTGGATGGTTTTGCCGGCATGGCTTGCATTGAGTTTTGCGGCGGCGGACGGCTTCGCCGGGGCGCCAGCCATGCCCACGGTGCGGGAGCCGGTCACCAACAGTTATCACGGCGTGACGGTGGTAGATGATTACCAGTGGCTGGAGGACGGGACGAATCCAGCAGTGCGCGCCTGGACCCGCGCGCAAAATGAACGCACTCGCGCCTACTTCGACCGACTGAAGTTCCGTGAGGGACTGGAGCAGCAACTCGCGGAGCTGACCGCGGATGAATCGGCCAGCTACAGTCTGGGTGATCGCCGGGGTGGAACCATCTTTGCGACGCGTTTCAAGCCACCGGCTCAACAGCCCGTGCTCGTGCGGCTGAAATCGGTCAATCCTCCTGCCTTGCGGAAGGTCGTGTTCGATCCCAATGTCTGGAATACCAACGGCACGACGGCGATGGACTGGTGGACGCCATCCGCGGATGGCCGGTTGGTGGCCATTTGTCTGTCCGAGAAAGGTAGTGAGATCGGCGTGCTCCATTTTTTCGAGGCGGACACGGGCCGGGCACTGCCAGACACCATTCCTGGCGTGCAGTATCCGACAGGCGGCGGCAGCGCGGCCTGGAATGCGGATGGGACGGGCATTTTTTACACGCGCTATCCGCACCCGGGCGAACGTCCGGAGGGCGACCTGAGTTTTTACCAGCAGGTCTGGTTTCACAAGCTAAGCACGCCGGTCAGCGCCGACACGTACGAGTTGGGCCGGAATTTTCCGCGCATCGCGGAGATTGAACTCACCGCGAGCGATGATGGCCGACGGCTGCTAGCCACGGTGGCCAACGGCGACGGCGGCGACTATGCCCATTACCTGCGCGATGAAGCCGGGACGTGGCAGCAACTCACCAAGTTCGAGGACGGGATCAAGGTGATCAAGTTCGGCAAGGATGCGGCGTTGTACCTGCTTTCCAAACAGAATGCGCCGCGCGGCAAAATTCTGCGCCTGCCGCTGGCAGAGCTTAAACTGAAGCAAGTCGCAGTGGTCATTCCGGAAGGCCGCGATGTGATCAGCGAGTATGAGCCATCCGCCAGCGGACTTTATGTCACGGAGATGGCCGGAGGGCCGTCGCGCCTCTGGTTTTATCCCCGAACCGGTTCCCCCGTAGAGGTGCCGGTGCTGCCGGTTTCGTCGGTGGGCGGACTGCACTGCTGGCAGGGGGACGAGCTGGTGTATGCGAACACGAGTTTTCTGACGCCCACCGGCTGGCATCAGTGGGCCCCGGGAATGAATCGCCCGCGCGCCACCGCCTTGCAAATGACTTCGCCGGCAAATTTCGACGACCTTGAGGTGGTTCGTGAATTTGCCGTTTCGAAGGATGGGACGAAAATCCCGATCAGCATTCTGCGCAAGAAAGGTCTCAAACTGGATGGGAAAAACCCGACGTTGCTTTATGGCTACGGCGGTTACGGCATCAACCTCACGCCCAGCTTCAATTCCACACGGCGCGTCTGGTTTGATGCGGGAGGTGTTGATGCGGTGGCCAATTTGCGGGGCGGCGGCGAGTTTGGCCAAGCCTGGCATCTCGCCGGCAACCTCACGCACAAACAGCACGTGTTCGAGGATTTCATCGCCTGCGCCGAACACCTGATCCAGCGCAAGTACACCAGCCCGGACAAACTGGCGGCGATGGGCGCCAGCAACGGCGGCCTGCTAATGGGCGCATTCCTGACCCAGCGGCCGGAGCTGGCCCGCGCGGTCGTTTCCCGCGTGGGGATCTACGATATGCTGCGCGTTGAACTCGATCCCAACGGCGCCTTCAACACCACGGAATTCGGATCGGTCAAGGACGACGATCAATTCCAAGCGCTCTTCGCCTATTCGCCGTATCACCACGTGCAGGATGGCACCGCTTATCCCGCGGTGCTGTTTCCTTGCGGCGAGAACGACGGCCGCGTGAACCCGGCGCATTCGCGCAAGATGACCGCCCGACTCCAGGCGGCGTCGAGTTCGGGCTGGCCAATCCTGCTGCGCACCACGGCCACAGCGGGTCACGGCATGGGTTCCTCGCTGAAAGACAAAGTGGCGGAACAGGCCGACATTTACGCTTTTCTGTTTCAGGAACTAGGGGTGGATACCTCGCCTTGGGAATTCAAGTGAAGATTGAGCATTGAGGCCGAAAACAATAGCGGAAAGTTCGTGATTCGTGATTCGTCCGGGGCGGCAAGCGTGAGAGCGAGATTGGCGGCGGTCACCAAACTGCCGCTACGGGAACAGTTTACAGCAGGAAGCCGGCGAGGGATGCGGTCATGTAGGCGGCCAGGAGGCCGCCGATCATCGCGCGGAAGCCGACTTTGGCCATTTCGCTGCGGCGCTCCGGGGCGAGCGAGCCGATGCCGCCCACCTGAATGGCAATACTCGAGAAATTCGCGAAGCCGCACAGCGCATAGGTCGCAATCATGAAGCTGCGCGGGTCGAGCGCGAGGTCTTTGGCGTGGCTGGTGAGATCCAGATAGCCGACAAATTCGTTGAGCACGATGCGTTCGCCGAGGATCTGCCCGATGGGCAGGCAGTCCTGCGCCGGCACACCCATGAGCCACGCGAACGGCGCGTTGACCCAGCCGAACACATTTTGCAGCGTCACGGGCTGCGCGATGCCGCAGTGCATTTGCGCAAAACCGAACACGTAGTTCGCCAGCGCGATGATGGCGATAAACGCAATGAGCATGGCGCAGATATTCAGCGACAGCTGAAAGCCGTCGCCAGCGCCCCGACAGATGGCGTCAATGGAGTTGGCAGTGGTGCGCGGCACAGTGGCGGGCGAGGAACCGGCGGTTTCGCTTTTCTCGGTTTCCGGCAGCATGATTTTGGCGATGAGCAGCGCTGCGGGGCAGTTCAACACGGACGCGGTCAGGAGGTGACCGGCGGTGTCGTGATAGCCCTTTTCCCATGCCATCGCCGCATAGACCGCCGCCACGCCGCCGGCAATGTGAGCCATGCCGCAAACCATGATGGTCATGATTTCGCTGCGGGTCATGCGCGCGACGTACGGGCGGATAACGAGCGGCGCCTCGGTCTGGCCCATGAAAATGTTGGCGGCTGCGGAAAGCGTCTCGCTACCGCTGGTGCCCATCACCCGCTGCATCACCCAGGCAATGGCGCGGACGACCCGCTGCAGGATGCCCCAGTGATAAAACAGGGATGACAGCGCAGCCACAATGACCACCGTGCCACAGACGAGAATGGCGAAAACCACGGCGTGATTCGGGCCGAAAACCTTGCCGGTGGCCGACTGATCCGCCAGCGGGCCGAAGACGAATTGGGTGCCCTCGGAGGAAAACTGGATCAATTTTTGGATGACTTTGCCGGCGAATTCGAACAGCTTGGCGCCCCAGGGCGTTTTCAAAATCAAAACGGCCAGCGTGAATTGCAGCCCCAGCCCCCAAAGAACGGTGCGCCAGGGAAAGTTTTTGCGGTTGTAGGAGATGCCCCACGCCAAAAGCAACATGGCCACCCACCCTAGAAGATTGGCATAGTGAAGATGGGTCATCTCAAGAAGCGGTTCGAGAGTGAGTATGCGAACGAGGATCTGCCTGAGCCAAGGCCATGGCGGGCACGCGAGGTCGAGAAAGACTGGGCTGCGGCGCCAACCGCGCCGTGGCTTGATTGTCCACTTGTCCCTTTCGATTCATGGTTGTGCCGGCTGAATGGCTTGCTTGTAAATATGGGGATGCAGGACGCCGACGAACGGCAGATTGCGGTAGCGCTCGGCGAAGTCAAGGCCGTAGCCAATGACAAAGAAATCGGGAATCTCGAAGCCGACGTAATCCGACTCCACCTGATGCACTCGCCGGGCCGGCTTGTCCAGCAGCACACAGGTTCGTATGCGGCGCGGCTTGAGCGCCTGCAATTTGGGAATGACGCGGCTCAAGGTCTTGCCGGTGTCCAGAATGTCGTCCACCAGCAGCACGTCGCGCCCGCGCACGTCCAAGCGCAATTCCTTGGTAAAGACCAGTTCGCCGGATTCCGTGCCCGCGCCATAGCTGGACACGCCGATGAAATCCAGGCGCAGCGGCAGATTCAAATGCCGGATCAAATCCGCCAGAAACAGGACGGTGCCATTGAGCAACGAGATGACCACCATTTCGCGTCCGCGAAAATCCCGTTCGATTTCGCCCGCAAGGGATTTGACGCGCCGGGCGATCTGCCGATCGGTGAACAGGATTTTTTCCACTTCCGCGCGCAAGCGGGGCGGGACGGAGGCTTGGGAGGCTGCTTTGCGTCGGGGACGAGCCGTGCCGGAACCGGAACCTCCGCTGGGCAACGGCGCTCCGGGGAGGGGCGATTTGTTTTTGATCTGGGCGCTCACCATAATGAGATGGGCGCAAGCGTAAGGCTTTTTTGCCGTTTGCCGAGAATTTTCTCCAGTGAGCGTGTGAAGAGGAGCGTCCCCTTACGTCGGCTGCCACGCTTCTGTCGTTCAAGGCGTGATTGCGTTGGGGAAATCTCTCCCCAACGCCCCACAACATTCACTGCGCCACGCGTTTCAATTCGACTACGGAGTTGGCGTTGAAGGCATTGGTATCCGTCGCATGCTGGAGCAGGAACTTTTGGAGGTCTTTCGTATCCGCCGTCAAATAAACCATGTTGTTGTTAGTGTCGTCAGCCCTGGCGGGCACGACGATGTGGCGCAGGACGGCCGGATTGGTGTCGAGCAGTGCCGACAGCCAGCCATAATCCATGAACTGCAGCGTCAGGCTGTCCGCGCTGCGCGTCACCTTGGAGATGAGATGCATCGGCATCTGGTACGGGTCGCGATTGGTATTCAGGAGGTCCAGAAACTGGTATTGCTTGAGCTGAAACAGGTGCGCATCCACGCCATTGGTGGACTGGTCGTCCGTGGTTGTCAGCAGATAGGATTTTCCGCCTGCCTCCAAGAACTGCCAGAACTCGTTGTTGCCGCTGGTCTTGGCCCAGCGTCCCGATAGGCCGGGATCAAGAATCAGATCTTGCTGAGTGTAAAACGGATAAACGGACAGTACGATGCAGCCGGCCAGCAGGGAAAGCATGGCTCCGGCGGCCAGGAATTTGAGGAGGTTTGTTTTCATAGTTCAATTAACTGGAGAGTGGTACGTTCATGCCGCTTTCTCCAGTCCGAGGATAGCGGCGTAACCGCAGCGGACAAGGCTGATTTTGGAGGCGAGGAATTTCTTGAGCGT
>Ga0302320_10026586_pt1 | contig 11197 bp, 10 predicted proteins | sample Bog_T0_3_FD_202130 | JGI IMG/M metagenome (GOLD analysis project Ga0302320, IMG submission 202130) | Peat permafrost microbial communities from Stordalen Mire near Abisko, Sweden - Bog_T0_3 | ecosystem: Environmental > Terrestrial > Soil > Wetlands > Peat | place: Sweden: Abisko, Stordalen Mire... | reverse complement strand
TGGCCGCATGCCGGCACCGGGCTGGCCGTGATCGGCCACCCGATCGCCCAGTCCGTCAGCCCCCAGATGCAGGGCGCGGCGCTTGCGGCGCTCGCCCGGGATGACGCGTGCTTTGCGTCCTGGCGCTATGTCGCCTTTGACGTGGAGCCCGAGCGCCTCGGGGAAGCCCTCCGCCTGATGGCTGAGAAGGGCTTCCTCGGCGTGAACCTGACGGTGCCCCACAAGGTCCAGGCGGTCGCCCTGGTGTCCGGCATGGAGACGGGCGCGCGCGAGGCCGGCGCCGTGAACACGCTGATCCGGAGCTCCCGGGGCTGGCACGGCCACAATACCGACGGCTATGGGCTGTCGGCCGCGATCGCGGAGGACCTGGGCATGTCCCTCCGGGGGACGCCCGTAGTCCTCCTCGGGGCCGGGGGCGCAGCCAGGGGCGCCGCCGTCGAATGCCTGCGCGCTGGCTGCACCGGCATCTGGATCGTGAACCGCTCAAGGCCGAGCCTCGACGCGCTCCTCGACCAGCTTCGCCCGCTCGCCCAAGCGACCGCGCTGCACGGGGTGGCCCACGGACTCGTCGCGCCGGCCTTCCCCAAGGGGGCCCTCGTCGTCAACGCGACGAGCGCAGGGCTCCACGCGTCCGACCCTGCGCCCATCGACCTTGAAACGATCCCCGGGGTGGCCGCCGTTTACGACATGGTGTACAACCCGCCGAGGACCCGGCTCCTTGCCCAGGCCGAGTCGCTTAGCATCCCCTGGGCGAACGGCCTCGCCATGCTGGTCCACCAGGGCGCCAAGGCGCTCGAGATCTGGTCGGGCGTGCCCGCCGCCAGGACGGCGCCCACCATGAGGTCCGCCGCGGCGAAGGCACTTGGCTCCCAATCCCCCGCTCGTACAGTATCCCCGCAATGATCAGCACCTTCTCGGACGTGGCCGCGATGCACCCCCTCTTCTTCCCCACGTTCGTGTTCATCCTGGGCGCCTGCATCGGGAGCTTCCTTAACGTGGTGATCTACAGGGTCCCCGCGGGGAAATCCATCGTCCGGCCCGGGTCCACCTGCGCCTGCGGCACCCCGATCGCCTGGTACGACAACATCCCCATCCTCTCATGGCTCATCCTCGGGGGACATGCGCGCTGCTGCGGCAGGCCCTTTTCCTTCCGCTACCCCTTCGTGGAGCTCCTGACCGCCGCGGTCTTCCTCGCATGCTGGCTGCGCATGCCGCCGGCCGCGGCCGCCTGCGGGTGGGTGTTCCTGGGGTCGCTCATCTGCGCCACGTTCATTGACCTGGACCACATGATCATCCCCGATGCGTTCACGATCGGGCTGGCGATCGTGGGCCTTCTCCTTTCCGCGCTCATCCCGGCGCTCCACGGCCAGCACAGCGGGTTCTACGTGGCAGACAGCCTGCGCTCGGGATCGGCGTCCCTGGTCGGCGTCGTCGCCGGCTCGGGGGTCGTGCTCTGGATCGCGCTCGTCGCCGAAGCCGCGCTCAAGAAGGAGGCTATGGGCTTTGGAGACGTGAAGTTCGTGGGCGCCATAGGCGCCTTCTGCGGGTGGCACGGCGCGGTCTTCTCGGTGTTCGGCGGGGCCGCGGTCGGAACCGTCTGGATTGGGACGGCGCTCCTCTGGCAGAAGATCGCCGGCAAGCCGGGGGCCGGTGCGCCCCGGGCGGAGACTCCCGACGGCAAACCGGCCGACATGGGCCTTGGCGTGCACGTGCCGTTCGGGCCGATGCTCGCGATCGCCGGCGCCCTCTACTTCCTCTTCCTGAGGGGATGGGTAGACGCCTGGTTCGAGCAGCTTACGGCCCTCTTGTGACGAGCGCGGCCCCGTCGCCGGTCCGGGCGTGGATGATCTCGGGCCTCGATCCGAACTTGGCGAGATAGGCGTCTGAAATGCGTATGCCGGCGTCGCTGCCGAAGGTGTCCGTCGTGAGTGCCATCGCCGCGCCGCCGAACCCGCCGCCCGTCAGCCGCGCGCCAAAGACGCCGGCCTCCGATTCCAGGCTGTCGACTAGGAAGTCGAGCTCGGGGCTGCTGTTCTCAAACCAGGTGCGCGAGCTCCGGTGCGACGCAAGGAGGAGCTTCCCGACCGCCGGGAGGTCGCCGGAGCGCAGCGCCTCGACGGCACTTGAAACCCTGCCGATCTCGTCGATCACGTGCCGGGCGCGCTTGAAGGCGGTCCGCGAGAGCTTCTGCTCGGCCGCCAGGAGCATGGCCGGGGTGGCGTCCACCAGCTGCGCGACGCCGATCACCTTGGCCGCATCCATGCATTCCTGGTGGCGCGACGCGTAGAGCCCGTCGATCAAAGCGTGCTTCATGTGGGTGTTGAAGATCCAGAAATTGGAGCCGGCCGGCAGCGGCACCGTGTCGAAGCTCGGGCCGCGGCAGTCGATGTACACCAGGTGGTCCTTGCGGCCAAACCCAGACACGCCCTGGTCGAGAATCCCGCACGGGACCCCGACGAATTCGTTCTCGGCCTTGCGGCCGATCTTGACGAGGGCCTCCGTCGCCAGCGAGGAACCCGCGGCCTCGAGGAAGACAAGCGCCGAGGAGAGCTCGATCGCGGCGCTGCTGCTTAGACCGGCGCCCATGGGGACGTTTGAAACCGCCAGGTAGTCGAAGCCCGCCGGGGAGGGCAGGCCCGAGTCCCTCAGGGCGGCGAGGACGCCGATCGGGTAATTGGTCCACGCGTTCTGCCCGGCGACACGCTCCAAGGGGGCCCCGGCCTGGAGCTCGAAGATCCCGGGCTTCGTGTCGCTTGAAAAGCGCCTCTTCCCGTCGGCCCTGCGCGCGAGCCCGACCCACACGCTGCGGTCGATCGCGGCGCCCAGCACCGGGCCCCCGTTGTAATCGGTGTGGTTTCCGATGAACTCGATCCGCCCAGGAGCCCTCGCGATCACCTCCGGATCACGCGAAAAGACGGTGCGGAACCTCTTTGTGAGGGCTTCCGTCATAGCGTCAGCGGAGGCCGCGGAGGCTCGCACCCGCCTTGAAGCGCACAAGCTTCATCGCGGGTATTTTCATGGGCTGGCGCGTATGGGGGTTGAAACCCCTGCGTGCCGAACGCTGCGCGACCGAGAAGGTGCCAAAACCGACGAGGTGGACCTCGGCGTCGCGCTTCAAGCCGCGCTTGATCGCCTGGAGCACGGAATCCGCAGCGCGCTCGGCGGCGGCCAGGGAAGTGCCGTCGTCAAGGAGCTTGTGCACTTCATTTACCAGTTCGGCCTTGTTCATGGAGTTGCGTTTTTGAGACGCAAGAGCCTCAGTCCGGGGCGGTCAAACGCAATCCGGCGGACCCTACGGATTGTCCAGCTTGACCACCGTGGGCGCCGCACCCCTGTCGAGTGAAAACAGGGCCGCGCCCGCAGCCGCACCCACCGTGACGAGCGCGAGTCCCTCGTAGCCTTCGCCGTCTCGCGCCGCCGACCGCAGGTCACCCGCCCTCTCCTCCCCGCGCCAGAGCGCAGCGGGGAGGTGCGGCGGCTCCCCCGCCCCCCCGACCCGAACGAGCCTTCGCCGCACGCGGCCAAGGGCCTTCACGCGGGCCATCACCTCCTGGCCCAGGTAACACCCTTTTGAATACGAGATGGCTTCCGCGTCCAGGCCCCCCTCGTTCGGGATATCCGCGGGTCCGATGTCGGCGGGGACGCTCGGGATGGCGGCGCGTATCCGCAGGAGTTCGACCGCCGAAGGATCGAGTGCACTCAGGCCCGAAACGGCGCGCTCGGCCTCCGCCCAGTCGGAGGCGGGCACAAGCCACTCGAAGCTTTCGTCGCGCGAACGCCTGCCCGGGAAGAAGAATCCCGGCCTCCTGGCCGAGGCGAGCCACGCGCCGGTGCCGGCCCCGAGGAGCGCCAGGCCCCTCCAAGCGCCGGTTTCATCCCCGAGCTCTACCTCGTCGGCGATAATGTGGCCGCGCAGGTGGGCGGCCAGGTTCGTTGGATCCGAGCGCTGGCTCACAAGGAAGTAATCTCCCTCGGCGGGCCCGCGGACGACTTGACTGTCGGCGACCACGCGGCCCCTCCTGTCGAGCCACAGGCCATAGGCTGAGCCGCCCGTTGTCATTTTTCCTAAGTCGTTGGTGAATTGGCCTTGTAGGAACGCCGGGGCGTCCGGACCCGTTGCATGGAGCACACAGGAGGGAAAATAGGGGAAATATGCAGTTTTTCCCGGGAGATTCATAAGCTGCAAGATACTAGCTATAAATTACTTAGCGTTTTGCGATATTATTTTGTGCAGCGTCACTTGACGATAACCGCAAAATGTTTACCTATTAGAGAGTAGATTTTTCCACTTCTCCCGCCTAGCGGGAGTTTTGGGGTAAATAAGAAAGCAAAGGCGGGCCGTCTAGGGGTAGGCGGCCCGCCACTTTTTTTGCCCAAATTCGGAGGCCTTGGCGTATCTTGCCTCCAAAATCCCTTGCGGCAAGCGGCGATGACGGCTTCTTCACGGGACCCCATGCAAAAGACGTCGGACATCAATGTCGTTGAGACACGGCCCCTCCCCTCGCCTGCGGCGCTCCTGGCCGAGTCGCCGAAGACGGAGGCCCAGGCGGAGTTCGTGAGCCGCTCCCGGCAGGATATCCACAGGCTGATCTTCACCGACGACCGGCGCCTGCTTTTGATCGTGGGGCCCTGCTCGATCCACGACGTGGACGCGGGTCGCGAGTATGCGAAAAGGCTCGCTGCCCTTGCGCGCGAGGTTTCCGACAGGGTCATGATCGTGATGCGCGTCTACTTCGAGAAGCCGCGCACCACCGTGGGCTGGAAGGGCCTCATCATGGATCCCCGCCTCGACGGCTCGTATGACATAGCCGCGGGACTGCGCATCGCCCGGGGTTTCCTGGGGGACGTGCTCGACCTGGGGTTGCCGACGGCCACGGAGCTCCTTGACCCGATAACCCCGCAGTACATCGCAGACCTGGTGTGCTGGTCGGCGATCGGCGCCCGAACCGCGGAGTCCCAGACCCACCGGCAGATGGCCTCGGGGCTTTCGATGCCGATGGGGTTCAAGAACGGCACCGACGGCTCCGTGCAGACGGCGATCAACGCGATCCGGGCGGCCTCCCAGCCGCAGACGTTCCTCGGCATCAACCTGGACGGAGCTGCGTCGGCGGTTGTGACCGCGGGCAATCCCAACTGCCACATCGTCCTGCGCGGCGGTTCCGGCGGCCCCAACTTCTTCCGGGAGCACATCCGCAAGGCGGAGGAGCTCCTGGCGGCCGCGGGCCTGATCAAGTCGATCCTGGTCGACTGCTCCCACGACAACTCGAAGAAGAAGCCCGAGTGCCAGCCCGAGGTGATGCGCGAGCTCCTGGCGCAGATCGCGGGCGGCAACACGTCGATCATGGGAGCAATGATCGAGAGCAACCTGGAGGCCGGAAGCCAAGCCTTCCCCCAGCCCATCTATAAGCTGCGCAGGGGGGTATCCATTACCGACGGTTGCATCGGCTGGAACACGACGGAAACCCTTGTCCGGGAGGTACATTCCTCGCTGGCGGGGCGCTTTGCATAAGGCCCGCGCGGCGCGCCCCCGGGATCCCCGGCGACGCTGAATTTACTCCGTGCGCTCGGCCGCTGTTTCACTACAACATACCCCTTCCATGAAAACACCCCTTCGTGTGGCTGTCACCGGCGCAGCCGGTCAAATAGGATATTCCCTGCTGTTTCGCATAGCATCGGGATCGATGTTCGGGCCCGACCAGCCCGTCATTCTCCACCTGATCGAGATCGAGCCGGCGCTGCCCGCGCTCGGAGGCGTCGTGATGGAGCTCCAGGACTGCGCGTTCCCGCTGCTCAAGGGCGTGAAGCCGACCTCCTCCCTGGACGAGGGGTTCAAGGGGATCGACTGGGCGCTCCTCGTAGGGTCGGTCCCGCGCAAGGCGGGCATGGAACGCAAGGACCTCCTCGGCATCAACGGGAAGATCTTCACCGGGCAGGGGCAGGCGATCGCCAAGAACGCGGCGGCCGGCGTCCGCATCCTGGTGATCGGCAACCCCTGCAACACGAACTGCCTGATCGCCATGAACAACGCTCCTTCGATCCCCAGGGACCGCTGGTTTGCGATGACGATGCTCGACCAGAACCGGGCCGTGGCGCAGCTCGCGCAGAAGTCGGCGACCGACACGACGGCCGTGACGAACCTCGCGATCTGGGGCAACCACAGCTCGACCATGTATCCGGATTTCTACAACGCGCGCATCTCCGGCAAGCCGGCCATCGACGCGATCACCGACGAGGCCTGGTTCAAGGACACCTTCCTGCCGACGGTCCAGCAGCGGGGCGCCGCGATCATCAAGGCCCGGGGGCTGAGCTCGGCGGCATCGGCCGCCAACGCCGTCGTCGACACGGTAAGAAACCTGACGACCCCCACCCGCCAGGGCGACTGGTTCAGCGTGGCGGTCTGCTCGGACGGCTCCTATGGCATCGAGAAGGGCCTGATGTTCTCCTACCCGATCCGCAGCAACGCCACCACCTGGGAGATCGTGCAGGGGCTGAAGCTCACGGACTTCTCGAAGGAACGCATCGCGGCAACTGAAAAGGAGCTCAAGGAGGAGAAGGTGCTGGTCTCGGAGCTTCTCCCGAAGTGACGCGGGGCGCTTAGAGCCGGGCCTTTAGCGCCAGGGCGACCTCGAGCGCCTCCGCGGCGCTTGGGGCCTGGACCGTGAAGTGCCCCATCTTGCGCCCGGGCCTGGGCTCGGGTTTCCCATAGAGGTGGAGCCTCGCCCGGGGCTCGGCCAGAAGGGCCTCCCAGTTCGGCTCGGCGAACGCGACGCCCGGGCGGCGCCACGCGTCCCCCAGGATGTTCACCATGACCGTGGGGCTGCGGATGGCGGTGGGCCCGAGCGGAAGTCCGCAGATGGCCCTCACATGCTGTTCAAACTGGCTCGTCGCGCAGCCGTCCATCGTCCAATGGCCCGAGTTGTGGGGCCTGGGGGCAATCTCGTTCACAAGAACCTCCCCCCAGGTGGCGAGGAACATCTCCACCGCCGCAAGGCCCACGACGCCCAGCCGCTCCGCGATCTCCACGGCCAGCGCGCGCGCGCGCGCGTCGACCTCTGCGGAGATCCGTGCCGGGACGATCGAAATGTCCAGGATGTGGTTGGTGTGGATGTTCTCCGCGACCGGGAAGGCGCGGGTTTCGCCCCCTTGGGTCCGCGCGCAGATGACGGAGATCTCGCGCTCAAAGTCGACCCACTGCTCGACCACGCAGCGCCGCCCCCGGAAGATCGCCGAGGCCTGCACCAGGTCCTGCGGCGAGGCTATCCTCATCTGTCCCTTCCCGTCGTAGCCAAAGTCCGCCGTCTTCACGACGCACGGTATCCCGACCTCGGCGGCCGCAGCCTCGATGTTGCCGTCGAGGGCCTCGGCGTAACGCGCGTGCGGGAACCCGTTGGCCTTCAGCCACGCCTTCTCCCGGGTCCGGTTCTGGCAGAGGTGGAGCACCGAGCTTGAGGGGAAAAGCGGGACCACGCCCTCGACCGCCCGCAGGGGACCGGTGGGGATGTTCTCAAACTCGTAGGTCGCCACGTCCACGGTGCGGGCGAAGGACTCGAGCGCCGCCAGGTCGTCAAAGGGCGCGCAGGTCTCGCGGTCGGCGACCGATCCCGCCGGGCATGGGCTCGAGGGCTCGAACACATGGACCCGGTAGCCCATGTCCTGCGCCGCCTGCGCGAACATGCGGCCGAGCTGGCCGCCACCCAGGACGCCGATCGCTCTTCCCGGGGCGATCACGGCAGCCGCGCGCCCAGCACCTTGCGCGTCTGCGCCCGCCGACGGGCCCCGAGCGCCCGGGCGATCGCCGGGTGATCGTGCGCCAGGAGCGACGCGGCAAAGAGCCCGGCGTTGATGGCGCCCGGCTTTCCGATGGCAAAGGTTGCGACGGGGATGCCCGCGGGCATCTGCACGATCGAGCAGAGGGAATCCAGGCCCTTGAGCGCGGCGCTCTCGACCGGGACGCCGAGGACCGGCAGGCTCGTCAGGGAGGCGGTCATGCCGGGCAGGTGGGCTGCGCCACCGGCCCCGGCGATCAGGACCCGGAGCCCGCGGCCGGCGGCTGCGGTCGCGTACTCGAACATGAGCCGCGGCGTCCGGTGGGCGCTCACCACCCGCTTCTCAAAGGGGACGCCGAGATCTTCGAGCGCCTCCGCGGCGTGGCGGAGGGTCTCCCAGTCGGAGATGCTCCCCATGATGAGCCCGACGAGGGGGCCTTGCCGGGGAAGGGGTTTCTTGGCCGCGGGGCGTTGGGTGGGCATCGTTGGCGACGCCTACCTTGCAACGTCCCCCGGCAGGATATCAACCGCCTTCTCGTTAGATCAGGGAGGTGCCCTTCGGCAGCTTCACGACCACGGTGCCCGCGATCTTGTCGTGCCAACCCTGCTTTTCGGGATCGAAGGCGATCCAGATGAAGCCGAGGCCGATGAAGATGAGCGAGAGGAAGCACGCCAGCGCCCGCACGATCGCGGTCACCCAGTCGATCGGCACCCCGTCCGCCCTGACGACCTTGATGCCCACGATGATGTCGCCGACCGTGGCTCCCTTGAACTTCCAGAGGAGTGCCCCGTAGGCGGCGATCGCGGGAAGGAACAGGTCATGGCTGTGGTCGCGGCCCGTCACGATGGCAACGAGCACCACGTCGATGAGGAGCGCCAGCATCCGGATCCAGAACCCTGCCTTGGGAAGCGAGGCCTCCGGGACCTGGGTCGCGGATGCGGCGGCAGCGGGGGCTGGCATCGGAGCGGCCGGTGCCGCGGCGACCAGCACAACGGGCGGGACGACCAGGGGCACCCCCTCGGCCAAGGGCGGCTGGGGCTGCCCGTAGACGGACTCCGAGGGCTCAGCGGCCGCCGCAAGGGGAAGTACGGGGACGACCAGGGAAGCGGCCGGCGGAGCCGCCGGAGCCACAACCGGCGGCACCGGGGCTGCGGCAGGGGGGGTCTTTTGGCCGATCCTCGTGGCGGTGAAGAGCGTCGTTACGGCGCAGGCAAAGCCGAGGTAGGCCACCACGAACCAGACCGCCAGTCCCAGGAAGGGTATGAGATAGAACGCCATCATTATGGCCAAGCCAATGGCAACGGCGACGACCGGCTGCACCGGGCCGCGGGCGACTGAGCGCCCAATGAAGGCGTAGATCGCCGCCTTGCCGAAGACCGCGGCCGCCAGGACCGAGAGCGGAAGGACGACCAGGGCCACGGGAATCCCGACGACCGTCACCAGGAGCAGGATGAAGAGCACCGGGAGCCCAAGGATGGCCAGGATTCCTGTGAGGAAGGTGACGCCGGGCCGGTGGGCCAGCGTGTCGGCGCACTTCGTGACGCCGCCCGGAAACACCAGCGCGAGCAGGAGGTAGAACGCCACCTGGCACAGGACGATGACCCAGAATATGACCAGATGGGGGCCGATCGCGAGGGGCCGCCCGAGCTTGAGACCATGGTGGATCCACGAATAGGCTCCTGAATCCTCATCGATCCCGAGGCTGCCGGCCTGCGAAACGACCTTTCCACCCACGAACGAGCCGGGCGCCCTGTCGAGCAGTCCGCCCACGCACACCAGGTCTCCGTCGATGTGGGCCTTCGGACCGACCTTCATGACACCAAGGACCGCGACGCAATTGCCATGGACGGTTCCATTGACCGTGTTCGTGCCCATGACGGAAACCGCATTGTCGTCGACAATCCCGTCCACGGTGAGGGGACCCATGACCGAGACCGCATTGCCCTCGCAGTGCTCGCCGGCGAGCACCGCCACCTGCCCCATGACGGCAACCATGTCATCCGTGTCGTTATGATCGCCGTGGTGCTCTGGATGCTCAGCTTCCTCGGGCGCTTCGTTGTCCTTTGGGGCCACTTGGGCTGACGGGGCCTTGGGGGCCGACGGGGCGGCTTGGGCAACGGGAGCTGCGGGAGCCGGCGCGCTGGCGCCGATCTCATGGAGCGGGGCCTCCGGCGTGGGGGTCACCGCGACGGGCGTCGGTGCGGCGGGGGCGGGCCCGATGTCCTGGGGCTTTGCTGAATCTGCCGCGTATCCAACGGCTGAGAAGGTTGCGAGCGCGGCAAGGAGGCGGACCGCCTGCAGCGTCTTTAGGGGTGAGTTCATGGGAAGTGGGGGGTTAAGAGGTTTGGCGCGCGAACGAGACGGCGCGGCAGGTGGCGGCCCCGATCGCGGCGAGCGCGCCGTAGAACGCGGCGACGCACGCAGCCGTGCCGTAAAGCCAGAGGGGCGGGACAGCCGCAATGAGGCGCCTGGCCGTGCCGTCAAAGGACGTGAAGACGTCCCTGACGAGGAGCAGCCGGGCAAAGGAGCTCGAGATGCTTCCTTCCACCCGGTGGCCGCCCTGGCTGCCCACAAGGGCCACGAGGACGGAAACGACGGCAACGCACGCCAGCGCGGAAACCGCGACAAAAACAAGGCGCGCGGCGGACGGCCAGTGCGCAAAGGACTTCCTCCACCAGGGAAGGGCGGCCCTGCGCGCCAGCTCGGCCATCACGCGGCCCTCAAGGCTGGAAGGGGCCCTGCGGCCGGGAAGCCTCCGGAGCAGGGCGTGGGTCGCAGCCTCTAGTTTTTCTGAATCGTGTGGGTTCATGGTGAGGTTAGCTTGCCCGGGCAATAAGGGACATATCCCCGCGTGAGAGGATCTTCGCCAGGGCAGCCCTGGCGCGGAGGATGTCGGTCTTCACCTTGGCGAGGGACACCCCGGTCCTGCGGGCGATCTCGTCATAGGGAAGCTCGTCAAAATGGTACAGCACCAGCGGAATCCGCTGGTGGTCGGGCAGCTTCGAGAGGGCGTCCTCGACCCAGGCGCGCTTCTCCTCGGAATCGATGCCCTCGAAGAAGGTGTCGGGCGCCGCAAATTCGACCGGGGGCGCGTCGCCCTCCTCGGAGCCGCCGCCGAACTCCGAGAAGAACTTCCAGCGCTTCCTGTAGCGCTGGAGGTGATTGATCGAGAGGTTTGTCGCAACGGTCTTGAGCCACCCGCCGGCCGACGGACTCGTCGCCAGCATGTCGAAGTGCTCGTGGGCCTTTATGAACACCTCCTGGGAGATGTCCTCCGCCTGAGCGTCGTTTCGGACGAGCCGCGCCGAGGTGGTAAAGACCATGTCCTGATATTTACGCATGAAGGTCGTAAAGTCTGCCGGCGGGGCTAGCCCCGAGGGTTGGTTTTGCACTGGAGGTTCATCGTTCATGCCTAAAACACCCTGCGGAC
>Ga0302320_10026583_pt1 | contig 11199 bp, 3 predicted proteins | sample Bog_T0_3_FD_202130 | JGI IMG/M metagenome (GOLD analysis project Ga0302320, IMG submission 202130) | Peat permafrost microbial communities from Stordalen Mire near Abisko, Sweden - Bog_T0_3 | ecosystem: Environmental > Terrestrial > Soil > Wetlands > Peat | place: Sweden: Abisko, Stordalen Mire... | reverse complement strand
CGAATGTTTCTATAATCCCAAGCGCCTTCATAGCGCCCTTAATTTCCTGTCCCCAGTTGACTTCGAAACCAAAAATAATTAACCAAATGACTCGATTTTACTGTCCGCTTTTTCGAAGCAAGCCCACTACCGCCACTTCCGCCATTGAGGAAGCTGCTGCCGCCGTTGCCGCCGTCACTGAAATAACCGCCGCCGCCGCCGCCGCTATAGTCCCAATCACCACTACTGTTTCCACCACTGCCGCCGCTCCCGCCAGTTCCCGCCAATACGCCGCCGCCGCCGCCGCCACTGGTTTGCGTAACGCCGCTGGCACCGGGGCCACTGTAAGGACCAGAACCGCCACCGCCGCCAGCAATGACTAAAGGTGTAGTGCCATTGACAAAGAAACTTCCACCACCACCGCCACCGCCTTGGTAGTAAGCGCCACCTGTGCCAGCCCCGCCGACAAGAAGAGTCAGCGTCGTAGGATTTGCGAACGCAAATCGGGCTTCCATTTCTGCTCCGAGGCCGCCATTATATCCGATGGTGCCGCCACCTTGCGCGCCGTAAGCAGTAATGTTGTAAATGCCTGGGTTTAGAGTAATGGTCGTCATGGACCCGGTGTACAGGTATATGCCGGTCTGGGCGGGACTGGTAGTGATTCCAAACTGCAAGACGACCGCAATCGCACAGACCACGCCGAATGACTTACACGCGACGCGAAGAGTGGAATTGAATTTCGTTTTCATGGTGTTTCATAAATCTAACTTTCTCTTTTCCGTCTGATTGATTGCGACCCTACGCCGATTTCCATTCGTGTCTATCAAAAGTTATTCACATCCCAACGGGCATGATGAAATTGCAGGCTTAGGTTGTTACTGCCCGTTGTTCGTAATCCTCCAACGACGGAATTTTCATCAGCGCTCGTTTCGCATAAGCGCGATGCACCGCCTTGCTGTTGTGCCCCAAAGCCTCCTGCGCGAACCGTTCCGGGTAACCACCATAAAGTCAGTTCGTGCCTTCGTAACTTGGTTGTTCAATCCGATCCAGATTTCAGAACGATTTTTGAATATTTTTTGAAAGATTGGGTCTCCAGCTACGTATCGTAAGTTGGAGTTGCTATTTTCTCTAAAACGCATTTATGAATAGACGGTTGCCACAGATTCAGGACTGGCTGGAACGGGCGCGGGGGGCAAAGTGGTGTGCCACCACGATGGCGAAAAACTGCGGCGTGTCGTTGCGAACGTTGGAACGGCATTTCTTGAAGGAAATGAAGAAATGCCCAAAAGCATGGCTTGCTGAACAGCGGCAGCAACGGGCACTGGAACTGATACAGAGTGGTTGCAGCGTCAAGGATGCTGCCTTAAGCCTTGATTACAAGCATTCCACACATTTATCTCGGGATTACAATGTGTATTTGAGATGCTGCTCCACGGATAAAGCAGCCCCGAATCGCGTGTAAAAATCCTTGAATGTCGCATTTTGGTCGTAAATGTCGCGTATTGGTCTTTGATTTGGCTTCGTTTGGGTGAGGTTAGATGGTTTAATTCTACCTGTCGCATGTGAGTGTTTGCAAATCAACCCTGATTCCGCGCAATGTCAGATGGCAAAGTGAAAAAAGGAATGCTGAAACTGAGAAATTCAGGTTCGGCCAATTCTTTTGAGCCAAAACTATCTTCCTCTACCGCTCATAAAACTGACATTATTCGTATGAAAGCCTTCCTTGGTCTTTTCCTTGGCCTCGTGTGCGGCGCTACCTCGGTTTGGGGCGCATCAGGTGTTGTCAGCCAAAGGCGTGACGATTGCTGGGAACTCGGAGCCTTGCGACTTGTGAATGGTGATCGCATACGCCAGCAAGATTTCGTCCAGCTCCCCCAGCTTGTAGACAACCTCAAATATGCCTCAACTATCAACATTGGGCGATGCTATTGTGACGGATTCGTAAAGTTAAAAAAATTATCGGTTTTTATTGAAAATTAAATAACGCCTGCTAAAATGAGTCCTTCAGCACAAGATAAGTTAATCAGCGGGTAACAGGATTCGTGTTGGCCGTGTAATTTCGACCAGCCAGTGGCTAACCTAAATACATCAACTTGGGGACCAGTGACGTTTTACCTGATCCTCGCAGATTTGCACGCTTTCACAAGCGGTGAGTTTTGCCGGTATTTCTTTCCGTTTTCTCCAGTTCAATTATGAAAAAAACCTTTAGCGTTGTTGCGCTGATATTAGGCATTTGTTTTTTAATTGTTAAAAGTTATGGCCAGCCCTATCAGTTGACCGATCTGGGGACGATGATTGGACCAAACTCCTATGCCCAAGGCATCAACAATCAGGGACAGGTGGTGGGTTATTGGGATACCACCAATGGGGCGCACGCTTTTTTATATCAAGCCGGAACGGTGACGGATTTGGGACTGCTGGGATTGGGAGCGACCAACAATTATGCCTTGAGCGTCAACAATCTCGGCCAGGTGGTCGGTTTTTCTGAAACCACCAATGGATCACGCGCCTTTCTATATCAAAATGGCGTGATGACAAATCTGGGAAGCTTGGGCGGTTCGGGGAGTTATGCGTATGGGATCAATGGCAACGGGCAGATTGTTGGTTATGTCGACACAACGAACGGATCCCGGGCGATTTTGTACAGCAGCGGAAGCAGCAGCAACATTGGGACGTTGGGTGGCACCAACAGTTATGCCTTTGGCATCAACAATTCGATGCAGGTAGCCGGTTCCTCCTTGTTGGCGGACAATGTGACAACGCATTCGTTTATGTGGCAAAAAGGGACGATTTCAGACCTCAACCAATACGCAACATACAGCAGCGGCTGGCAATTGATTGATGCCCACGGGATCAATGATCTGGGAAACATTGTGGGCTGGGGGATCATCAACCATCAGGAACAGGCGTATTTATTTTCCAGCAGTGGCGTGGCGATGGATTTGGGTGTGTTGAGAGGGGGCACCAACAGCTACGCCTTGGGGTTGAACAATTCCAATCAAATTGTGGGGGCATCATCCATGGCGACCGGGATTCATGCGGTTTTCTGGCAAAACGGAGTTGCAAATGATTTAAATAACTTGATCAGCACCTCCGGCTGGGAACTTAAAGAAGCATGTGGCGTCAACGATTTGGGACAAATCGTCGGCTGGGGCTTTGTGAATGGTCAGACACATGCCTTCCTGTTGACGCCAACCATTGCTTCAGCGGCACCGGCAAAAATTGGCAGTCAATTATTCGCTGCCCAGTCGTTGATGTCGCCGCTAGTCAGTTCATTGACAGTCAGCATCACCAACCCGGTGAGCAACGCATCGTTTTCCGCTCCCACCAACTTTACCATCAATGCAACGACCACCGATAGCGGTGGCACGGTGACCCAGGTCCAGTTTTACGTTGGAACGAGATTGCTGAGTTTTGTCACAAACACACCTTACAGCACGGTTTGGAGTAATGTCGCATTGGGAACGCATTCATTGACAGCGGTGGCCAGAGACAATGCCGGTCAAGTGAGCACCTCCAGTGTGGTCAATGTCAGCGTCAGCACCAATCTTTTGCCAATTGCGGACGCCCACGTTCGTGATGGCAGTTATACGAATTCCAATTTCGGGACCACGAACGTGATGGAATGCCTCACCACGAGCACCAATGGGAACAATCGTGATGTTTATTTCAAGTTTGACCTGACCGGCATTGGCACAGTGGGAAGCGCCAAACTGAATGTCTACGCCAAACTGGGCGGCAGTGGCACGGTTACCAATACAATTTATTCGGTCACCAACACGAGCTGGGCGGAAACGAACATCACCTGGAATAACAAGCCAAGCAGGGTGACGGCCCTGACGACCAACAGTGTGACGGGCACCAATTGGAACGTGTTTGACGTAAGCAGCTACGTCAAATCTCAATTGGCGGCCGGCCAGAGCGTGATCAGCGTTGCAATGCACGATCCGACCAATTCCTCGCTGCTGATTAGTGTCAATTCCAAGGAAAACACCACCAACCGGCCAGTCCTGATGGTTGTTCCCACCAACAATGCCGTGAGCGTGAGCATCACCAACCCCTTAAACAATGCGGTTTTTGCTTCCCCCACTAATTTGCTTATCAGCGCCAATGTTTCTGACAGCGATGGCACGGTGACGCAACTCCAGTTTTTCCAAGGGGCAACCAGTCTGAAAATCGTCACCAGTGCCCCTTTTACCACGACTTGGACCAACACGACCTCCGGCACCTTTGCCTTGACGGCGGTAGCCAGCGATAATGGGGGGGGCGTGGCAACTTCTGCGGTAGTAAATGTGATTATGTATCTCCCGCCTTCCATTGGCACCCAGCCAACGAATCAAACGGTCAGGCAAGGGAGTAACGCGGTATTTAGCGTGACGGCGTCAGGTACGGCCCCGTTGAATTATCAATGGTGGTTCAACGTGACGAACAAATTGACGGGCGCAACCAACCTGTCTCTGATCGTGGCCAATGCTCAAACGACAAATGCAGGCAATTATCTGGTAATCGTGAGTAATCTGGTGGGCAGTGTGACCAGCTCAAATGTGGTTCTCGCGTTGCTGATGCCGCCAACGATTACGGCGCAACCAACCAATTTTACTGCGGCGCAAGGGAGCAATGCGACGTTCAGCGTGACAGCGTCAGGAACAACCCCATTGAGTTATCAATGGTCGTTCAATGGGACGAACAAGCTGGTTGGGGCAACAAATGGATCGCTGACGCTGACCAGCGTTCAAACGACGAATGTGGGCAATTATTCCGTAATCGTGACCAATATGTATGGCACCGTCACCAGTTCCAATGCCAGTTTGACGGTTTTGTTCCCACCATCCATCACCACCCAGCCGGCAAATCAAACGGTCAAACAAGGGAGTAATGCGGTATTTAGCGTGACGGCGTCAGGGACGACCCCGTTGAATTATCAATGGTGGTTCAACGCAACAAACAAATTGACGGGCGCAACCAACCTGTCTTTGACTGTGACCAATGTTCAAATTACGAATACAGGCAATTATTTGATGATCGTGAGTAACTTGGTCGGTAGCGTAACCAGTTCCAATGCCGTGCTTGTCTTATTGGTGTCGCCCTCGATCACCACCCAACCGACCAATTTGACGGTGCTGCAGGGAAGTAATGCGGTGTTTAGCGTGACGGCGGCCGGAACAACCCCATTGAGTTATCAATGGTCATTCAATGGTACAAACAAATTAGCTGGGGCGACGAATACCTCTCTGACACTGGGCGGTGTCCAAACAACGAATGCGGGGAATTATTCCGTTATTATCACTAATTTGGTTGGCAGCGTAACCAGTTCCAATGCCAGCCTAACAGTACTTTTCCCGCCTTCCATCACGACACAACCAACAAATCAGCTGGTCAAGCAGGGAAGCAACGCAGTCTTCAGCGTGACGGCGGCGGGCACGACGCCATTGAGTTACCAGTGGTGGTTCAACGGGACGAACAAGTTGATGGGGGCGACTAATACGAGCCTGACCGTCACTAATGCTCAGATAGCCAGTACGGGAAATTATTTGGTAATTGTGACTAATCTGTTTGGCAGTGTGACCAGCTCCAACGTGAGTCTGGCATTGCTTTTAGCACCAAGCATTACGGCGCAGCCAACCAATTGTAGTGTGGTCAAAGGTAGTAACGCTGTATTCACGATTACGGCGGCAGGAACAGCCCCATTAAATTATCAGTGGTGGTTTAACGGGACGAACAAGCTGAACGGAGCGACCAGCACTACATTGACCGTCACTAATGTCCAAACTACAAATACAGGCAATTATTTGGTGATCGTGACCAACCTGGTGGGCAGTGTGACCAGCTCCAATGCAAGCCTAACAGTGATGGTGCCTCCAAGCATTGCGATGCAGCCTACGAATCAAACAGTCAAGCAGGGGAGCAATGCGGTGTTCAGTGTCACAGCGACGGGGACCACCCCGCTAAATTATCAATGGTGGTTCAATGGAACGAATATATTGTCCGGGGCAACGAATACGTCGCTGACTTTGTCCGGTGTTCAAACGACAAATGCCGGTATTTATGCAGTGATTGTGACGAATTTGTTGGGCGGCATAACCAGTTCCAATGCAAATCTTACCGTGCTGGCACCGCCGACTATCACGACGCAGCCGACCAATCTGAGCGTGGGGCAAGGTAATAGTGCTACGTTTAACGTGACCGCAGTGGGAACGGCCCCATTGAGTTATCAATGGTGGTTCAATGGCACAAACAAAGTATCCGGGGCGACGAATGTTTCGCTGACGTTCACCAGCGTTCAAATAACGAATGCGGGCAATTATTCGGTGACCATAACCAATTTGTACGGCAGTCTCACCAGTACCAGTGCGAGTCTGGCGGTTGGGCTGATTTCGCCGGTGATTATTTCTGGGCCGACGAATGTGGCGGTGATCCAGGGAAGCAATGCTGTGTTTACCGTGACGGTAAATGGGACGCAGCCAATGGGGTATCAATGGCTTTTTAATGGCACGAATTTGCCAATCACCAACGTCATTACCACGGTGGCGGGGAACGGTGTTGGCGGCTATTCTGGCGATGGCGGTCCCGCTACGAGCGCCAACCTGAATATATATGGCGGGGCGGTGGCGGTGGACGCCATCGGTAATCTCTTCATCGCAGACGTGTCCAACAACCGAATCAGAAAGGTGGCTACCAATGGAATTATTTCCACGGTGGCGGGCAATGGCACCGCTGGTTCTTCCGGTAACGGCGGCGCGGCCACCAATGCCAGCTTAAATCAACCCTATGGCGTGGCGGTGGACTCCTTTGGCAATCTTTTCATTGCGGACTTGAACAACAATCGAATTCGGAAAGTAGCGACCAATGGCATTATTACGTCGGTGGCGGGCACTGGTAGTCGGGGGTATTCAGGCGACGCAGGTTTGGCCACTTCGGCGCGCTTGAATCAGCCAATTGATGTGGCAGTGGATGCGATCGGCAATCTCTTCATAGAAGACAATGGCAACAATGTCATTCGGAAAGTGGCGACCAACGGGATTATCACAACCGTCGCTGGCAATGGGGTTGTCGGCTATTCCGGGGATGGTGGTGCGGCCACCAATGCGAACCTCAATAATCCTTGGGGAATGGCGGTGGACGCCTTTGGAAATATATTTATTGCGGACAGCATGAACAACGTCATTCGCGAAGTGAATACCAACGGAATTATTATCACAGTGGCAACTAATGCCAGCCTTTCTTACCCTTCCGGTGTGGCAGTAGACGCCGCCGGGAATCTTTATATCGCGGATACATATAATGAGGTGATTCGGGAGGCAGCTGTAAATGGTATTATTACCACGGTTGCGGGCAATGGTGGTGCGGGCTATTCCGGCGATTTCGGTCCCGCGGTTAACGCGAGCCTTGATCGCCCCTACGGTGAGGCCATGGATCACTTCGGCAATTTGTTTATTTCAGATGCTGCGAATCAGGCCATCCGGGAGGTTAATTTTAATTATGGCCGGCAATCCACGTTAACCTTGTATGGCGTGACAACGAGCCAGGTTGGGAACTATTCGGTGGTGGTGACCAACGTGGCGGGAAGTGTGCGGAGTACGGCCGCAGTTCTGACAATGCTGGTGCCGCCAACGATCATCTCCGGGCCAGCGAATGTGGTGGTGAATCAGGGAGGCAGCGCCGTGTTTCAGTTGACGGCGCAGGGAACTGCTCCGTTAAATTATCAATGGTGGCTAAATGGGACGAACCAAATAATGGGGGCGACCAATGCGACACTAACCATCTTGAATGTTCAAGGAACAAATGTAGGCCTTTATACGGTGATTGTAAGCAATGTGGCCGGCAGTGACAAAAGCTCGAGTGCAATTTTGGAGATACCGCCAAGTGTGACACTAACAAGCCCGCCCAAAAACTCGTTGCTGCCTTTCGGGGCCGGCGTCAACCTCGGCGCCAGCGTCCTGGATGCTTATGGCATGGTGACACAAGTGCAGTTTTTTGAAGGCGCGATCAGTCTTGGGATTGTGACCAACAGTCCCTATATTCTGTTAACTAATATTTACAGCGTTGGCACCAACATGACCGTCCAGGCCACAGACAACTACGGCTTGGTGACAACATCTGCACCGGTGAGCGTAATTGTAGCCATGCCGGAATTGCCCGGCATGGTGGCCTGGTGGCAGGGGGAAGGAAATGCTCTGGACAACATTGGTACCAACAACGGCACCTTGCAGGGCGGAGCTGGTTATACCAACGGAGTAGTGGGACAATCATTTAGTTTTGATGGCAACACCGGAGGCATGACTGTTGGGTCGATCCAAGGTTTGTCGGGTGCATCGCATACCGTTGAAGGTTGGATAAATATCCAGGCTCTCCCGTACTATTCTTCTCAAGAAGCTTGCGTTTTACAGTTCGGAGCTGGAACAGAAGGCTGGTTTGCGGCTCCGTGGATCGGAAACGAAGCCGTTATTTACATGGTGGGACCAAATATGGAAACGACGATGTTTGCCCCGGTTGGAGTCTGGACACATCTAGCAATTACTTATGATGGCACCATCCTGAATTGTTATATGAATGGAGTGTTGCAATCGTCTACAGCGACCGCCTTCAGCCTTCCATCTTCGTCCCTTGCATTGGCGTTGCCAGATGGTAACTCATTTAATTATAACGGGTTAATCGATGAACTGTCTGTTTATAACCGCGCTCTTTCTTCAAATGAGATTGCAGCAATTTATAGTGCTGGCAGTCTTGGAAAATCTTATCAATTATTGGGTGTGACTTTGACCAATCCGGCTAACAATGCGGTATTCCTGGGCGGTTCGAGCATGGATTTAGAGGCAAGCCCGGTTGACAATATCGGGAAAGTGTCGCAGGTGCAATTTTTCAACGGAAGCAGCTTATTAGGCACATTAACCAATTCTCCCTACAGTCTCGTATGGAGCAATCTGGCGGCTGGCACTTATCACCTGACGGCACAGGCGATTGACGGCTATGGGGTCGTCGCGACTTCACCCGTAGTCAGTGTGGTTGTGGATATTCCTCCGAGTGTGATTGTGACCAACCCGGCCAACAACACTTTTATGACTGCTGGGGCCATCAGTTTAGGGGCAATCGTAATGGGTGGTTATGGCACGGTTGCCCAGGTGCAGTATTTTGCAGGAACAAGCAGTTTGGGAATCACAACCACAAATCCTTACACACTGGTTAGTAGTATATTTAGCGTTGGCACGAACATATTGACCGCACAAATTACGGATAATTATGGATTGGTTGCCACCTCCGCGCCGGTTAAAGTGATTGTTGCCATGCCGCCATTGTCAGGCATGGTGTCATGGTGGCGGGCGGAAGGAAATGCGATGGATAGTGCAGGAACCAACAATGGTACAGTGCAGGGTGGAGTGAGCTATGCCAATGGCGTATTAGGCGATGCATTTTCCCTTGACGGAAACACTGGTTTCATTCTTGTGCCGCCCAGTCCTAGCCTGAACGTAGGTCTGTCAGGTGGATTGACGATTGAGGGATGGATCGATCCACAGTCGGTTGCATCACCGGAACCAATTGTCGAATGGAACAACAACGGGAATATCGGCGTTTGCTTTTGGGTTTCAGTGTTTAATGCCGGTGATTTGTTTGCCAATGTGATTGATTCGAATGGTGCCTATCACTATTTCTCTTCGGGACCGGGGGTTATTGTTTCAAATCAGTTTCAACACGTGGCCCTAACTTATGATCAAAGTGTTGGTATGGCGATGCTTCTGGTAAATGGCAGGCAGGTGGCACTGCAGAATCTCGGCATCTTCACCCCGCAGACGGGCTACAATCTTTACCTTGGCTACCGACCTGGATCCTACTTTTGGTCTGGGTTGCTGGACGAAATCAGCATTTACAACCGGGCTCTGTCAACAAATGAGATTGCAGCAATTTACAGTGCCGGCAGTCTCGGGAAATTGTTTACCTTGGTAAATGTTACTTTGACAAATCCGATCAACAACTCAGTGTTTCCTCTCGGCTCCAACATTAGTTTGGGGGCCAGCGCATCCGATAATATTGGAATTGTGACGCAAGCTCAGTTTTTTCAAGGAACCACCTTATTGGGTACGCTTACCAATTCGCCTTTCAGCTTGGTGTGGAGCAATGTGATGACCGGTCTTTACCGGCTGACGGCTCGGGCGGTTGACAGCTATGGAATCGCTGCGACGTCATCGGTTGTTAATGTGCTTGTGGAGATTCCTCCGAGTGTGACCCTGACCAACCCGCTCAATAACACCGTAGTTGCCTTTGGTGCCAATCTTAATCTCGGTGCGAGCGCCACGGATGCTGATGGAACGGTGTCGCAAGTGCAGTTTATTCAAGGACCCAATATTTTAGGCGTCGCGACCAACAGTCCCTATACGATGACCTGGCTGAATCCAGCCCCGGGTAATTATTCACTCAGCGCGATTGCGATTGATAATAATGGGCTGTCAACGACCTCTTCGGCTGTTAATGTAACGGTTGATTTATTGCCCAGCGTGACCTTAACCAACCCCACCAATGGTGCGACATTTGCCAGCATCCTGACCAATATTAGTTTGACTGCCGTTGCTAGTGATCCGGATGGTTCAATAACCAATGTGCAATTTTTCCAAGGGACGAACTCGTTGGGTAATTCCGTTAATTCTCCCTATGCAATTACTTGGACGAATGCCCCGGCTGGTAGTTATGGCTTGACCGCAGTGGCGACCGACAATAACGGTCTAACAACCATTTCTCCATTGGTGGGCATTACCATTAATCCTTTAACGGTGGCCATTACCAATCCCGTCAGCAGTACCATCATTGTCTCCAGCGGATTGACAAATATGGCGTTGATGGCAACGACGGCAGATGTTGCCGGCTCCGTGATTCAAATTCAGTTCTTGGCCAATAACAATGTCATCGGCACAGCCACCAGCCCGCCTTTTGGTATTACGTGGAGCAATGTTCCACCTGCCAATTATGCCCTGACTGCGGTGGCCCTGGACAATAGTGGCTACACTGCGACCTCTTCGATAGTCAATGTTTTCATTACGTCATTGTTCACCACCAATAATGTAAGCCTTTGGCTGAAAGCAGATAGCTTTGCGGGCCTGACAAATAACACACCGGTCAATCTATGGGCGGATCAGAGCGGCAATGGGAACAACGCGGTGCAGGCGGTTGGGGCGAGCCAGCCGGTGTGGGTGGCCGGGGCGATTGGGGGTCGTCCGGTGGTGCGGTTTAACG
>Ga0302320_10026582_pt1 | contig 11199 bp, 8 predicted proteins | sample Bog_T0_3_FD_202130 | JGI IMG/M metagenome (GOLD analysis project Ga0302320, IMG submission 202130) | Peat permafrost microbial communities from Stordalen Mire near Abisko, Sweden - Bog_T0_3 | ecosystem: Environmental > Terrestrial > Soil > Wetlands > Peat | place: Sweden: Abisko, Stordalen Mire... | reverse complement strand
AGTCGGTGACGGTCAACGCCGCCAGCATGACCCGCAGCATGCAGCAGGTGCAGGGAGCTGTCGAGGCGACCAGCGGCAGCGCCGCCGAGGTTAAACGAACCACCGAGGCGCTGTCGGCCGATACCGGCATCCTGAGCACCGAGGTGCAGGATTTCCTGGCTGCGCTCAGCGAACTCGGTCACAGTCAGCAGCTGCGCGCCCTCGAAGTTAGTCTGTCGGCTTCCGTGGCCGCGGGCGGGCAATGCGCCAATGGCCGTGTGCTGAAGGTGTCGCCGGGCATGGTGTTGTTTGACGGAGCGTTGCAGGTGACTGCGGGAACCTTGCTCGAAGTGCACATCGACCAACTAAACCGTCCGTTGCATGGCCGTTTCGTCGAGCGGACCGCGGCCGGCTGCCAGATCCAGCTTCTGCTCAATCACGACCAGCTAAACTACATGGAAAGCGCCATGGCCCGCCTCGCGGCCGCGGCATGATCGGCCCGACCGCGGCGCAGACCACGGGCAGCCAGGCGACTCAGGTGCTGAGTGAGGTCGAGCAGACCTCGCTGGCGATCCAGACGGTAGCCGCGGCGTGGCAGCAGCTCTCGGCCTCGATCGGCGAGATCGGCCGTCAGGCCAGCGAATTGCCCGCGGTTCGGCGGTGGCGATGCAGCAGGCCGAAGACGTCGTCGGCAGGGTCGATGATTTGCGAGTGGCGGCGGAACAGATCGGCAATTTGGCGAAGCTGATCAACAGCATCGCCGGCCAGACCAACCTTTTGGCCCTCAACGCCACGATCGAGGCCGCGCGGGCAGGCGAGGCCGGCCGTGGCTTTGCCGTTGTCGCCGGCGAGGTCAAGGCGCTAGCGGAACAGACCGCCAGGGCTACCAGCGACATTGCAAGCCAGGTCACCTCTATCCAGGCCGCGACCAACGGAGCTGCCGACGCGATCCAGGCCCATCTCCGGCAACGTCCGCGGCGTCAATGAAACCTCGGTAGCGATCGCCACCGCGCTCGAGCAGCAAAGTGCCGCAACCCAGGAGATCGGGCGCAGCATCGAATATGTAACGGCCAACGCCGCCAGCGTGACCCGCAGCATGGGACAGGTGCGCAGCGCGGTCGACGATACCAGCGACAATGCCGCCGAGGTGAAGCGAACGTCGTCGGTGTTGTCGGCGGATACCGCGACGCTGAGTGCTGAGGTAATGGACTTCGTGGAATTGCTTCGCGATCTCGGCGGCGACCTGCAACTGAGTGTGATCGATGTCGATCTTCCGGCTACGGCCGTGGCAAATGGACAAAGCTACGCAGGCCGGGTCCTGAGGGTTTCGCCGGGCATGGCGCTGTTCGACGGAGCGTTGCAGGTAGCGGCGGGAACGCTGCTGGAACTGCGCATCGACTCCCTGGACCGTCCGCTGCAAGGCCGCTTTATCGATCGCGTCGCCGCCGGCTGCCAGATCCAGCTGCTGCTCAATCGCGAGCATCTGAGCTTCATGGAGACCGCAATGACCCGCCTCGCGGCGGCGGCATAACCGCCCGGACCGCGGCAACGACGCCAACGCGGCGGGGCGGCGGACGCCGTATTCATACGGTGTTCCACGTCAACACGTTCGCAATATTGCGAACCTAAATTCGCGAACTACCGATGGCGAGGATGCTTCGTGAAGCACCAATCCGGATAAAAAAACAGCTGATCGTTGCTGCGTGCCAACTTGCGAATTGGAACATACCATGAATTTCCGCCTGCGCCTCAGCCACAGGATATACTCGATCGCCGCTCTGGGCATGGGCGGTCTTTTCGTTCTCGGCGGGCTGTACCTGATGGGAAATGCTTCGCAGAAGCTCGCTCGCGACGAGAATGAAAGCGCGCGATCTTTAGGCGACATGCAGAACAAGATCTTCGTTGGATTCCTGGAATTGCGCCGGGCAGAAAAGGATTTCCTGCTGCGCAAGGACGAAAAATACATTCAGCTCCATGAACAGGCCAGCAAGCAAGTGGCCAGCGATCTCGGCGAGATGCGGCGTCGAACGGCTACCTCGGGACGGAACGATTTGAATCAGAAGCTGGATTCGATCCAGGCCGGTTACGAAGGCTATCAGCAGCACTTCGCGGGCTTGTCAGGCGCGCGGATCAAGCTCGGACTCAAAGAAGATCTCGGACTGGAAGGAAGCCTGCGCACGTCCGTGCATGAGATCGAAACGGCGTTGAAGGCGTTCGACGCGCCGGCGCTGATGGTGACGATGTTGATGATGCGGCGGCACGAAAAAGACTTCATGTTGCGCGGCGAGGCCAAGTCCGGCGACGACATGAAGAAACGTGCCACGGAATTTTCGTCCCAAGTGGCTGAAGCAAACATGCCTGCAACGGCCAAGGCCGACCTCATGCAAAAGCTGGCCAATTATCAGCGCGATTTCTTCGCCTGGATGGCAACTGCGCAACTCGTTGCAACCGAGCAAATGGCCGTATCCCAGAGTTTCGCAGCGATGGAGCCTGTTATCGATTCCGTCGCGCAGGCAATCAGGCAATTGGCCGAGGATGCTGGAACGGCGGAGATCAGCTCCCGCGAATCGACGGCGCTAAGAATGGAAATCGCCATTGCCGCCATCGTCTGCTGCGTGGGCTTGCTTGCGCTTTTGATCGCGCGCGGCGTCGTTGGTCCGCTCTCCCGCCTCACGTCCGGAATGAATGAACTGGCCGATGGCAATTTCGATGTGGTGCTGCCGGGGCTGGATCGTAAGGACGAAGTCGGCGAAATGGCGCAGGCCGTCGAGACCTTCAAGGTCAACGCCGAGCGGAAGGCCCGGGACGAGGCCGAAGAACAAGCCGCCAATCGCGACCTGCTGACGCGGCGCCAGGAGGAAATCGACCAGTTGATCGGCTTCTTCGGCCGCAGCATGAGCGGTTCGTTCAAGTCGCTGTCGGTCACCTCGGCCGACATGTCGCAGACCTCGGCATCGCTGGAGAGCGCGGCGCAGACCACGGGCAGCCAGGCGGTCCAGGTGCTGGGCGAGGTCCGACAGACCTCCCTCAACATTCAGGCCGTGGCCGCCGCGTCGCAGCAGCTCTCGGCCTCGATTTCGGAAATCGGCCGTCAGGCCAGCGAGTCCGCGCGCGGTTCGACGCAGGCGATGCAGCAGGCCGAGGCCGTGGTGGCCAAGGTCGACGAATTGCGCAAGGCGGCCGGGGAGATCGGCAACGTCGTCAAGCTGATCAACAGCATCGCCGGTCAGACCAATCTCTTGGCGCTCAATGCCACCATCGAGGCGGCGCGCGCTGGCGAGGCCGGTCGCGGCTTCGCCGTCGTGGCGGGCGAGGTCAAGGCCCTGGCCGAGCAGACCGCCAGGGCCACCAGCGACATCGCCCAGCAGGTCGCCTCGATCCAGTCCGCGAGCGGCGGCACCGCCGACGCGATCCAGGAAATTTCCAGCACCATCCGCGGCGTCAACGGGACCGCGGTGGCGATCGCCACCGCCGTGGAGCAGCAGGGCGCCGCCACCCAGGAAATCGCGCGCAGCATCGAGTCGGTGACGGTCAACGCCGCCAGCATGACCCGCAGCATGCAGCAGGTGCAGGGCGCTGTCGATGCGACCAGCGGCAGCGCCGCCGAGGTCAAGCGAACCACCGAGGCGCTGTCGGTCGATACCGGCATCCTGAGCACGGAGGTGCATGACTTCCTGGCTTCGCTGCGGGACCTCGGCGAGAGCCGGCAGTTGCGAGCGCTCGACGTCATTCTTTCGGCTTCCGTGGCCATGGGCGGGCAAAGCGTCGCCGGCCGGGTGCTGAAGGTTTCGCCGGGCATGGTGTTGTTCGACGGAGCGTTGCAGGTGACGGCGGGAACACTGCTCGACCTGCGCATCGATCTGTTGGACCGGCCGTTGCGCGGCCGCTTCGTCGAGCGGATCGCCGAGGGTTGCCAGATCCAGCTGCTGCTCAACCACGACCACCTGAGCTACATGGAAACCGCGATGGCCCGCCTCGCGGCGGCGGCGTGATCGGCTCAACGGCGGCACCGGCCGCCGGGGGCTGCGGAGCCCGTATTCTTACGGTGCCCCAAGTCAACACGTTCGCAATATCGCGACCGTAGAGTGCGCGCAACTCCGATAGCGAGGATCATTCGTGGACTCCATTCAGGATTTGAAGATGAAGGGCAGACCCTCCATTTACGCCCCGAAGGTTTCGGCCAGACCCCGTCGACAGCTTGCTCGGTGTCGCGGCGCGACCGATGAACGATCATGACATTCCAGTTACGCAATATTCGCATCGGCATCCGCATACAGCTCATTACCGTCGCCGCTGTCATCGGCATGGTTGCGATCATGGCCATTTCGCTAACCGGTGCGAGTCGACAGATGCGGCAGGATCGCGCCGTCAAGACCCAGCACGTTCTTGAAACCGCATTCGGCACGCTCTCCTATTTCGCGGCCGAGGAGAAAGCCGGCCGGCTTACGCGGGAATCGGCCCAGCTGGCGGCGAAAGAAGCGATAAAATCGATGCGATACGGCGGTTCGGAGTATTTCTGGATCAACGATCTCGACGCGCGGATCATCATGCATCCGATCAAGCCTGAGCTCGACAGCACCGATGGCGCCAGCGTCCTCTCCAACGGCTTTTCGCCTTTTGCCGCGGCGGCCGACGTCGCCCGCAAGAGCGGCAGCGGTTCGTTCGGATACCTTTGGCCCAAGCCGGGTGAGGCCCAGCCGGTCGAGAAGCTTTCCTACGCGAAGGCGTTCCTCCCCTGGGGATGGGTCATCTGCACCGGCATCTACCTCGACGACGTGCGGGCGGAGCTATGGAGCAACGCTCTGTGGCTGGCGGCGCAGATTTTCCTGATAGCGGCCCTGGTCGTCGGTGCGGCGATTTGGGTCGCTCGCGGCGTTACCCGGCCAATTGGCGCGATGACTTCGGCCATGACCGCGCTGGCGCGAGGCAATAATGGGATCGACGTTCCCGCGCTCGATCGCCGGGACGAACTCGGCACGATGGCGCAGGCGGTCCAGGTGTTCAAGGATAACGCGATCGAGAAGCATCGACTGGAGGATAGCCAGATCGCCGATCGGGCCGCGTTGAAGATTCGCCAGGAGGAGGTCAACCAGCTGATCGGATTCTTCGGGCGCAGCATGAGCGGTTCGTTCGCATCCCTTTCTGGCGCGTCCGCCGACATGTCGCGGACATCGACATCGCTGGAAGGGGGAGCTCAGACGACAGGCAGCCAAGCAACCCAGGTTCTGACCGAAGTCGAGCAAACGACGCTGGCGATCCAGACGGTGGCCGCAGCATCGCAGCAACTCTCGGCGTCGATCGCCGAAATTGGCCGCCAGGCCGGTGAATCCGCGCTGGGCTCGGGCGTCGCGATGCAGCAGGCCGAGGATATCGTCGGCAAGGTGATCGATTTGCGAGAAGCTGCGCAACAGATCGGCAATGTGGTGAACCTGATCAACAGCATCGCCGGCCAGACCAACCTGCTGGCGCTCAACGCCACGATAGAGGCCGCGCGCGCGGGCGAAGCCGGCCGTGGCTTTGCCGTCGTCGCCGGTGAGGTCAAGGCGCTGGCGGAACAGACCGCCAAGGCTACCAGCGACATCGCAAGCCAGGTGGCCTCGATCCAGGCCGCGACCAGCGGAGCCGCCGAAGCGATCCAGGGCATCTCCGTCACGGTCCGTGGCGTCAACGACACTTCCGTGGCTATCGCCACCTCGGTCGAACAGCAAAGTGCCGCCACCCAGGAGATCGCGCGCAGCATCGAATATGTCACGGCCAACGCCGCCAGCGTGACCCGCAGCATGGGGCAGGTACGCAACGCGGTCGAAGATAGTAGGGGCCATGCCGCCGCGGTGAAGCGAACTTCATCGGCGCTGTCGGCGGATACCGCGGCGCTGAGCGCGGAGGTGATGGATTTCCTGGAATCGCTTCGCGATCTCGGGGAGGAACGACAGTTGACTGCGATCGATGTCGACCTTCCGGCTACGGCGGTGGCAGGCGGGAAAAGCTTCGCAGGCCGGGTCCTGAAGGTTTCGCCGGGCATGGCGCTGTTCGACGGAGCGTTGCGGGTAGCGGCGGGAACGCTGCTGGAACTGCGCATCGACTCCCTGGACCGCCCGTTGCAAGGCCGCTTCGTCCAGCGGATCGCCGAGGGTTGCCAGATCCAGTTGCTGCTCAATCACGACCACCTGAGCTACATGGAAAACGTGATGACGCGCCTCGCGGCGGCGGCATGATCGGCCCGACGGCGGCATCGGACCCCCGAGGGGGCGGAGCCCGTATTCTTACGGCGCCTCAAATCAACGCGTTCGCAATATCGCGACAGTAAAGCTCGCGAGTTACCGGTGGCAATGATCCTTCGTGAAGCAGACCTGGATTTAAGTGATGAACTCCCGGCTCTCCATATCCGCTGCGATCGTCGTGTTTGGAATCGTCACTGCCCTCGGCCTCGCCGCGGTCGTGGCGACCAGCGGATACACGTCGCAGCAATTGCGCGTCGGCGGTCCGCTTTACACGACCATCAAGCTCGGCAAACGATCTGATCGGCGACATCCTGTCGCCGCCGGCATATGTCATCGAATCCTATTTCGAAGCAACGCTTGCGCTGCGCGATCCGTCGACGGTAGCCGCCCGGCGTGAGCGTTTGCTGCCAGCGCTCGAAAAAAAGGATGTCGTCACGGCCGAAGCGGCGTACGCCAAGCTCGCCGCGCCCTGCGCGGCGCATCGTGCCGTCATCGACGAAAGCAGGCCACCGACGAGAACACCGCCCTGGAAGCCAAGGCTGCCGAGAAGGTAACCCAGCTGTCGCACCTGGTGTGGGCCGTGTCGGCGGTCGTCATCATCATCATAGCATTGGGCATTTTCGGCATCGCTTTCGGGGTCATCCGCCCCGTCGGGAGAATGACGGCCGTGATGGGAAGACTATCGGTAGGCGAACTAGACGTCGAGATCCCCCTCCGCAAACCGGCGGGACGAAATCGGCCGAATGGCAAAGACCGTTCAGATTTTCAAGAACAATGCCATCGAGAAAGCCAACCTCGAACGGGAACAGGGAGATGGCGCGATCTCATGGCTCGACGGCAGGCAGAGACGGACCAGCTAATCGGATTCTTCGGTCGCAGCATGAGCGGCTTGTTCAAATCGCTTTCCGCCGCATCCTCGAACATGGTCCGCACCTTGACCTCACTCGAAGCCTCGGCGCGGACGACCGGAAGCCAGGCCTCGCAGGTAATGAACGCGGTCGGCCAGACATCGATGAACATCCAGACCGTGGCGGCGGCGTCGCAGCAACTCTCGGCCTCGATCGGCGAAATCGGCCGCCAGGCCGGCGAATGCGCGAGGGACTCGACCGTCGCAATGCAGCAGACGGGCGAGTGGTGACCAAGGTCGATGAATTGCGTCATGCAGCGGACCAGATCGGGAGCGTCGTGAAGCTGATCAACAGCATCGCCGGACAGACCAATCTTCTGGCGCTGAACGCCACCATCGAAGCGGCGCGCGCTGGCGAGGCTGGACGCGGTTTCGCCGCGGTGCCGGCGAGGTCAAGGCGCTGGCCAAACAGACCGCCAAGGCGACCAGCGACATTGCAAGCCAGGTGGCTTCGATCCGGGCTGCGACCAGTGGCGCGGCCGAAGCGATCCAGGGGATCACCGCGACGTCCGCGGCGTCAACGAAACCGCCGTCGCCATCGCAACCGCGGTGCAACAGCAGGACGCCGCCACCCAGGAGATCGCGCGAAGTATCGAATCCGTGACCGTCAACGCCGCAAACATGGCGCAAAGCATGGAACAGGTGCGAGGCGCGGTCGATCAAACCGGCGGCAATGCCGCCGAGGTCAAGCAAACGTCCTCGGCGCTGGCCGCGGAAACGGCGACGCCCGGCGCCGAGGTCGCCGATTTTCTGGAATCGTTGCGCGAACTCGGCGAACGCCGGCAGTTGCGTGTGCTGGACGTCAATCTTTCCGCTTCCGCTGCCGCGAACGGCCATGTCTTCGAGGGACGGGTCGTCAAGGTATCGCCGGGCATGGCCCTGTTCGACGGACCGTTGCAGGCAAGCCCGGGCGGCCTGGTGAAATTGCGCGTCGACCAACTGAACCGACCGCTGCGCGGCCGCTTTATCGAACGCATCGCCGGTGGCTGCCAGATTCAGCTGCTGCTCAACCACCAACATCTCTCCTACATGGAAAGCGCGATGGCCCGCCTCGCGGCGGCGGCATGATCGGCTCGACGGCGGCACCGACGTCATCCCCGGGGCGGACACCGTATTCGTACGGTGCTCCAAGTCAACATTTTCACAATATCGCGACCCTAGAGTTCGGGAACTAGCGATGACCCGCAACGGCAGCACGAGTATCACGATGCGCGATCCGAACCGGCACTTGATGGATGAGCGGACCATATCGGACGAAACCGACCGGCTTGCTGCGCTGCAGCGCTATAAGATCCTCGATACGCCGCCGGAGCCCGCCTTCGACCGCATCGTGCGCCTTGCCGCACTGCTGCTCGACGTTCCGATCGCGCTGATCTCGCTGATCGACGCCGACCGGCAATGGTGCAAGGCCCGCTACGGCCTCGATGCGCCGGAAACCCCGCGCGCTATCGCGTTTTGCGATCATGCCATCCGCGGCAGCAGCGTACTGGTGGTGCCCGACGCCAAGTTGGATCCGCGGTTTTGCCAAAATCCGGTGGTGACCGGCGAACCGCATGTTCGCTTCTACGCCGGAGCGCCGCTGGTGACACCCGACGGCTTTGCGATCGGGACGATTTGCGCCATCGACCGGGCACCACGGGATTTGAATGCACGCGACGCCACGATTTTGGCGGCACTCGCCGAGCAGGTGCTGCACGAACTCGAAGTTCGTTCCGCACTGGGCGAACTGTACCGGGAAGTAGCGGAAGGACGTCGTGCCAAACGGACGCTGCAGGGCGAAGGGGTCAAGCTCGAGTCCCTGCTCAATGCCACCGAGAGTGCCGTGGTGACGACGGATTTCCAGGGTCAGGTCGCGAGCCTCAATCGGGTCGCCGAAGTGATGTTCGGCTACGAAGCCGGTGAGTTCATCGGCAGGCCGATAGCGGCTTTGATCGCCGACGAAGCCACCGAAAACGGCAACATGGTGTCGGCCCAAACCCGCGGCGGCAATGGCCAGCGCAAGGATGGCAGCCGATTTCCGGTCGACGTTTCACGCGCGAGCTGGATCGACGCACTGGGCTGCCAGGCATCCGGGGCCATCGTTCGCGACGTCACTGAACGCCGACGTGCGGAGGCCGCAGCCCAGGCTCGCGACAAACTCGCCGCCCTGGGCCGAACCGCGGGGGGGTTGGCCCATGAACTGAACAATCTGCTGCAGCCGGTCATCGGCTTGACCGAGCTGGAACTGGGCCAGTTACCCAGCGATGGAACCGAGGAACAGATGGAATCCCGCGAAAATCTCGCGATGGTGCTGGATTCCGGCAAACGGGCCCGCGAGGTTGTCAGAAAACTCCTCATGTTCGCGCGCAAGGCGAAACCCCCGGTAGCGCCGGTCGAAGTGGCCGCCGCGCTTGGCCAGATCGAATTGTTCGGCAAAGAGCCGCCGTCCGGGATTCGTGTAGATCGGATCATCGATGAAAATGCCGTCGGCAACTCCATCGTCAATGAGTCCGAACTCGCAGAGGTGATGCGCATCCTTGCGGCCAACGCCGCCTATGCGATGGACGGGCGCGGAACGGTGACAATTCGCGTCGATCGTGTCGAACTGGCCGATGCCGCAGCCTCGCTCGGTATCGCGGCCGGACCTGCCTTCCGGATCTCCGTCGCCGATACCGGCTGCGGGATCGACGCCAGCACCATGACGCAGATATTCGAACCGTTCTTCACCACCAAACCGGTCGGGCAAGCCACGGGGCTCGGGCTTCCGGTCGCCTACAGCGTGCTGCACGACTGGAAAGGCGCCATCACCGTCGAAAGTTCGGTGGGAAGCGGGAGCACTTTTACGATCCATCTACCCATCGCTCAATCCGCATAACCGAAGGAGTTCCACAATGGCTGCCATTCTATTGATCGACGACATGAAGGGCGTTCGCCGCACCGTCGCCTCGCTGTTGAAGCGGGCCGGTCATACTATTACCGAAGCCGACGATGGCGGCGCTGGAATGGATCTCCTGCGCAACGGCCGTTACGACCTCGTCATCACCGACATGTTGATGCCCAAGCATGACGGCGTGGAAGTGCTGCTGTTCCTGGAACAGATGCCCAATCGGCCTCGGGTCATTGCGATCTCGGGAGGCGGAAGCCAGGTATCGGCTGACGAGGCCTTCGCGCTGGCGCGCAGCAAGGCCGACGCGACGCTGGCGAAGCCGTTCGACAACGCCGATCTGCTGGCCGAGGTCAACAAGCTGCTCAAGATCGATGCGTGACTGCGACCGGCGCCGATACAGCAGTATCGGCTCCGCAAGACCGATTGTCCGTCAGCACTGACGGAGGTGAACGTCGCTCGGTCGAACCGGAGCCGGCGCCGAACGATTCCCAGCGGGATATGTCCAGGGGCTGCGTATGTCTATCGACGAGAGTAGTTCTGAGCCGGCGGTCGAACTCGGGGCAAGCCCGGAGACGCACAACCGGTCACGCCGTCGCTTCATCCTGATCGGCGCGGGGGTCGCCGTGGCGATCATCGTCGCCACCGCGGCCCTGATCTGGATGCAGCGCGTCGACGCCATCGCGGCCTACCGGGTCGCCATCACCAACCTCGGAAACGGCATGGCCCAGCAGACAGCGGCTGCGATCCGCCAGACCAATCGGGCGCTCAGTGAAATCCGAAGCGGCCTCGCGGTGGGTCCCGCGGCGACAAAGGAGCAGATCAAGAGCGGGATGGTGACGGACAGGGTCCGCGAACTGCTCGTCACTCTCGGCAAAGGGCTTTCCTGGACCGACGGGCTCTCGCTGGTCGATTCCGATGGCATCGTCCGCAACTCGACCGGAACATTGATGGGGGAAAATGTCTCCCACCGAGATTTCTTCGCGCATTTTGATGCCGAAAATGACTCTGACGCCTTTGCCAGCGTTCCAGTCAAGGATCGCGCGAGCGGTAACTGGGCCGTGTATTATTCGCGCAGGATCAACGACGCCCAGGGTCGGTTTGCGGGCATCGTGGTGGCAGAGATGTCGATGGCCAAACTCGAGGAGTTCTATCACCTGTCGATGCCCGTGCGACGCTCGGTTACATTCTCTCGACGGGACGGCCTCGTGCTCGCGCGCTATCCGCAT
>Ga0302320_10026580_pt1 | contig 11199 bp, 13 predicted proteins | sample Bog_T0_3_FD_202130 | JGI IMG/M metagenome (GOLD analysis project Ga0302320, IMG submission 202130) | Peat permafrost microbial communities from Stordalen Mire near Abisko, Sweden - Bog_T0_3 | ecosystem: Environmental > Terrestrial > Soil > Wetlands > Peat | place: Sweden: Abisko, Stordalen Mire... | reverse complement strand
AAATCCCTCCTCAGAATTTCCTTGCGAACCCATCGAACGGGTTATAATGCGGCGATTAAAATCCCTCTCGCGAGGGAACCGCGCCGCGCGCTGCACTCTCGTTCCCGCGGCAGAGGAGTCATCGATGGGCCTGCAAATCGCCGAACGCAAATCCGGCAGCGTCACCATTCTCGATCTCGTGGGCCGCATCGTCATCGGCGTCAGCAACGACAGCCTTGGCACCGAACTGCGCCGTCTCGGCGAACTAGGTCCCGCCGAAGTCATCGTCAATCTCGCCGGCGTAGCCCAAATGGACAGCTCCGGCATCAGCACTCTGGTCCGCTCCTTCGTCAGCCTGGAACGCACCGGCGGCGGACTCAAACTCCTGAACCCCACAGGCCACGTCCGCGACGTTCTCGAACTCACTCGCCTCATCAACGCCATCCCTACCTTCACCGACGAAGCCAAAGCCGTCGCCGCCTTCCGCGGCGGCCTCGCTCACGCCTAGCGTTTTTTATTTCGCGCTGCCCGTGTCTGCCCCGAATCTCCGCCGGAAATCTCCAAGGATTCACTGCACCGTTGTCCCCCGGTGCAGTTTCGCTCGGATTCTTCTGGTTGTTTTCTTTTTCTTCGCCGGTCCTCGAAGCTTCGCCGCAAAAGATCAATCGATCGAATCCGCCGCCGCCCTCGCCAAGGCTGCGGCGGATGGTGGACAAAGTACAATCGTCGTATTCAACTTCATTCACCCGCGCGATCCATCGATCGTTGTCGGCGAAAATCTCGCCCGTAATTTTGCCGCAGCCCTGGCAAAAGCGGCGCCCGGTTTGACCGTCGTGTCGCCTGCCGATGCGCAGGCGTTCCTCGACAAGAACGCGTTTGGCCCCATCGCAATTCAGGACGCCGAAACTGCGGTTTGGATGGCGCAATCCATGAAGGTAACCGCCGCGGTTTTTGCGACGTATGAATCGAAGAAGGGGCAGGCTGTCGGCCATTTGATCTATGTCCGTGCCAGTCCGAAATCTCGAAAAGACACTTTCAATTTTTCCGTGCCGCTTACGAGCGACCTTCAAAAGGAAGTTCCACTCACACGCGAGAAAACGGTTCTCGGAGAGATTCAGGCTTTTCCTGCGGCGGGTGAGAAGGGCTATGGATCGCCTTCTTGTCTTGCTTGCAGCCATGCACCGTACACGCAACTCGAGACAGAGCTGAAATTAGAAGGCACAATTCTTCTGTTCGCCGTCGTCGGGGGTGATGGGAAGGTTTACGAAATTGCCGTAATGAAGGCGCTGCCGGCAGGATTAACGGAGAGTGCGATAAACGCCGTGAAAGGTTGGACCTTCAAACCTGCAACCGGTCCAGACGGAAAACCAGCCGCCGTTCGTCAACTCATTGAAGTAACGTTTCACTTATATTGATCGGAGCTACGCGTTCTTCTTCAACTCCGCCAATACCAATTTCGCCACTTCCTTCAACGTGTCAAACACGCCCTGCCCCGTCACCGCCACGCCTTCCACCGTCGGCTCGCCCTTCACCAACAATTGCTTCTTCAACTCTTCGACCGGCAACACGTTCGGCAAATCGCGTTTGTTCAACTGCAACACGTATGGAATCGTGCTGAAATCCAGATTGTGATCTTTCAAATGTTCGCGCAGGTTGTCGAGCGTTTCCAGATTTGCGTCCAACCGTTCTTCCTGCGAATCCGCCACAAACACTACGCCGTCTGCGCCCTTCAGAATTAATCGCCGGCTGGCTTCGTAGAAAACCTGCCCGGGCACCGTGTAAAGATGAAAGCGGGTTTTAAATCCGCGCACCGTTCCCAAATCCAGCGGAAGAAAATCGAAAAACAGCGTCCGGTCTGTTTCCGTCGCGAGCGAGACCATCTTTCCCTTTTGATTCGCTCCGGTGTGCTCGTAAATCCATTGCAGGTTCGCGGTCTTCCCGCCGAGGCCGGGACCGTAATAGACGAGCTTGCAGTTAATTTCGCGAGCGGGAAAGTTTATAAACGGCACAATTTCCTCAGATTAAGCGACTTGTTCTTTATAGCATAGCCAGCACTCACGTCCAACGCGCCCCTGCCGCTCATGCTTCCCAACTGATAACCCAAGCAAGAACGGCCCTCTGCCTGTCCCAAATCGCCTTCGCCCGCCAATTTCCCGTCGCCCCATTCTCCCAAGAATCCCCCGCATTGACGCCAACCCGCAGTTTTGCTATCGTCCCGTCAGTTTTCAGCGGAGCGAACACGTGAAGCGTCGTGCCACCCACACCACCAAAAACCCATCCGCACCCCACAAACTAGTGAAAAAGAAGACCTTGAAGCCGGCCGCCAAGACCCGCGCGGCCGTTCCAGACCCGGACGCCCCGGCTAAGCTCGCTCAGCTTCGTTCCTACGAAGAGGGCCTCAAGTATTTTCAGCTCCAGAAATTTCCCCGCGCCAAGCAATCCCTGGAAAAGGCTCTCGAGGGCCCCAGCAAAGAGCTTCAGGACCGCGCCCAGATGCACATTCGCATTTGCGACCAGCGCGCCGCCCGCACTCCCGCGGCGCCCGCAAAATCCGCCGAAGATCATTACACCCAGGGCGTTGCCCTCATGAATCTGGGACGTTGGGATGAAGCTCGCGAGCACCTCGACCGCGCTCACAAAGCCGCGCCCAAGGCCGATCACATTGTGTATGCCATGGCTGCGCTCGATTGCCTCACCGGTGAAGCTGAATCCGCGATGACCAATTTGAAGATCGCTATTCAACTTCGCCCGGAAAATCGTTATCACGCGCGCAACGATGAAGATTTTGCGTTCTTGCAGGAAGATCCGCGCTTCACCGAATTGCTCTACCCAGAGCGGGAAGGCTCCATCGGCTGATTCCTTCTTCCGGTGATCGCCGTCGCGAAGCTTCTTCATGAAAAGTAAGTCCAACCTCCGCACCCGTCCGGTTCGCATCGTCGCTCTTGGTGGTGGCACAGGTCTTTCCATGGTTCTTCGCGGCCTGAAAGACTACGTCAACGCCGCAAAGAAATTGCCTCACGGTAAATCCGAACCCGCTAAAAATAATCCGCTTCGCCCGATCTCGGATCTCGTCGCAGTCGTCACCGTCACTGACGACGGTGGCAGCTCCGGCCGCCTGCGTCGGGAATACAGCGTGCTTCCTCCCGGCGACATTCGCAGTTGCATGGTCGCGCTCTCAAAAGACGAACGCTTGCTCGGCAAGCTTTTTCAATATCGTTTCCCCGCTGGCCGCGGTCTCGCCGGCCACAGTTTCGGCAACCTCTTCGTCACCGCTCTCACCAACGTCACCGGAGACTTCGCCGAAGCCGTCCGCGTCTCTTCGCGCGTCCTGGCCATTCGCGGTCGCATTTTCCCCGCCACCGCGCAAAACGTTACGCTCGAAGCCGAACTCGAAAATGGCGCCACCGTCGCCGGGGAAACAAATATCTCCCGCTCCCGCCAGCGCATCGTTCGCGTTCGCCTCGTTCCGCGCCGCGTTCGTCCGCTTCCCGAAGTTCTCGTGGCCATTCGCGAAGCCGATCTAATCCTGGTCGGTCCCGGCTCGCTTTACACCAGCATCATTCCCAATCTTCTCGTCGAAGGAATCAGCGAAGCGATTCACAAATCTCGCGCCACCTGCGTGTACATCGCCAACCTGATGACCCAGCCCGGCGAAACCCAGCACTACTCCGTCGCCGATCATGTCGAAGCGATCTACGAACACTCCCGCAAAGGACTCTTCGATTTCGTCGTCATCAATCGCAAGCCCGTTCCCGCGAGTCTTCTCCGCCGATACCGTGCCGAGGGCGCCGAACCCGTTCAACCCTCCGCTGCCGAGTTGAAGCGGATGGGCATCCGTTACATCACCGCCGACCTGTTGCGCCACAATCGCGTCGTCCGCCACGATCAGGCCAAATTGACCCGTCTCTTGATGGAGGAATTCGTTAAACGTCACGCAAAACACTGAACCTGACGGAAACGCTCCCTGCGAATCGCACCTGTAAGAAAATGCTGTTCTTGCGCCGCTCTGTGTACGTGCTTATACTGGCCCGCGCTGCCTATACGAGGCTCCATTGCGCGCTTTAGAGTGTGCGGGAGTAGCGCAAATTAATTCGCCGTCATCGTCGTTTTGCTGATCCAAAATCCGGAGGCTTTGCATGTGTGCCGTTTCGCAAGATGAATTGAACGTCTATAAATCCGCCGAGGCGCGCTTTGAATTTGCCGCCTCGAAGATGAGTCTCGAAGATGGCATTTATCGCTATCTCAAATATCCCAGCAAGGAAATCACCGTCTATCTTCCGGTCGCCATGGATAGCGGCAAACTCGAAGTCTTCATCGGCTACCGCGTCTTGCATTCCGCGGTTCGCGGCCCCGGTAAAGGCGGTATTCGTTTCGCTCCCGATGTCTCGATCGACGAAGTCCGTGCCCTCGCTGCCTGGATGACCTGGAAATGCGCCGTCGTGAACATTCCCTTTGGCGGCGCCAAGGGTGGCGTGATTTGCGATCCTTCCAAACTTTCAAAGACCGAACTTGAACGCATCACCCGCCGCTACACCGGCGAACTCAGCGACTGGTTCGGCCCCGAGCGTGACGTTCCCGCGCCGGACATCGGCACCAACGATCAGACCATGGCCTGGGTCATGGACACTTACTCGATGCACGTCCGTCAGGCCACCACCGCCGTCGTCACCGGAAAGCCTCTTGAACTCGGCGGCTCTCTCGGCCGAAAAGAAGCTACCGGCCGCGGCGTGATGATGTGCTGCAACAACGCCCTCACGAAACTGAAAATGAAGCGCGAAGGCTGCCGCGTCATCATCCAGGGTTTCGGCAACGTGGGCTCGCAAGCCGCTATTCTCATGCACGAAGCCGGATACAAAATCATCGGCGTCGCCGATATTCACGGCGGCCTCTACAACGAAAAGGGTTTCGACATTCCCAAACTCGTCGATTGGGTTTACAAACAGGGCCGCCCGCTTCCTGAATTTCCGCAAGGCGGCGAAAAGCAAACCGCCCGCGAAGTTCTGTTTCACCCAACCGACATTTTGATTCCCGCCGCCACGGAAAATCAGATCACTACCGAAAACGCTCATCGCGTGGACTGCAAAATTCTCTGCGAAGGCGCGAACGGCCCCGTCACCGCTCATGCCGATGGAATCCTCGAGGACAAGGGAATCTTCATCATCCCCGACATTCTCGGCAACGCCGGCGGCGTTACCGTCAGCTACTTCGAATGGGTCCAGGATCGCCAGGGCTTTTTCTGGCGTGAAAGCGAAGTCAACGAGCGCCTACAGGACGTGATGGACCAGAGCTTCGATCAGGTCGTGCGATATTCCGAAACTCATGGTGTCAATAATCGCATCGCCGCGTATATTATGGCCATCGATCGCGTCGCTCGCGCTCTGAAGCTGCGCGGCATTTACGCCTGACGAGAACTCCAGCCCGGCGATTTGTTCGAGGAGGGAACGTGAGTCCTGATTCGATTTTTCCCGGTGCGCTAAAAACAGAAGAAGAGCATCGCCGCGACATGTGTGCCGTCGGCCGCATGATGCACGAGCGCGGCTACGTCGCCGCTACCGACGGCAACATCTCCGTCCGCCTCGATCCACGCCACATCCTCACCACTCCCACCGGCATGTGCAAGGGCATGCTCACTCCCGACGATCTCGTCATCACCGACCTCGAAGGGAAAAAAACAATCGGCCGCCGCAATCCCTCATCCGAACTCGCCATGCACTTGCTCGTCTACACTCGCCGCCCGGAAATCAACGCCGTCTGCCACGCCCATCCGCCCACGGCTACCGGCTACGCTGCCGCGGGTATGCCCCTCAATAAAGCGCTGCTCTGCGAACTCGTCATTTCTCTCGGCTCGGTTCCCGTCGCTCCGTACGGCATGCCCGGCACGAACGAACTTGCTGAAACCATCGAGCCTCTGGTCGAAAGCTACGATGCCATCTTGCTCGCCAATCATGGCGTCGTCACCTACGGCCCGGATCTGATGACCTCCTATTTCCGCATGGAAACCACCGAGCATTTCGCCCGCGTCGCTCTTGTCACCGAAATGCTTGGCAAGCAAGTCCTGCTTTCTGGTGGCGACGTCCAGCGACTGTTCGCTGCCCGCGCCCGCTACGGTTTGCAAACCGCCTCCGCCCTCGGCCCCGGCTCCCCGCTCACATCCGACACCACCGACACAGAGCAAATCACTCTCACTCGCCGCGAACTCGAAGCCCTCGTCGAAGAAGCCGTGAAAAAAGACCGCTCGCTTCACTAGCGCTTCTGCAATAAACATCCGCATCTATACGGCTTCGCCTACTTAAACGGCAGCGTCTGGTGGGCGCTTGACGGATACCAAACTTTCCCATCTTCCACGCGCGCAAACTTCGTCATCTCATGCAACTTCTGTGAACTCGTTCCGTTCGCTGCCACAAAAATATCCTTCACCGTTTCGCGTCGCGCGATCACCGCGTCCGCTATCAAGGATCGATGGCATCTCCACGGAACCGCTTCCGCGCACATCACCGCCGTCGAATCCAGTCTCGGAAGTGACATCAGCCAGTCAATCTCATTCGAAAACTCCGCCGTCTGCATGTAGTCCGCGTATCCGCGAAAACTCATGTTCTTCCAACCCGAGTTGATGCTGTCTTTTTTCACGCCTCGCCGCCCTCCCAGCCCCTCCCGCCAGACCCCGCGAATCCCCGCGCTTGACAGGTCCGCGAACAAACTCGCTTGCCCGAATTGCGGATGCCGCCGCGAACCAGGGAATCGTCGTACATCCACCAGCGTCTCGCATCCGTTTTCTCGCAGCGCTCGCAAGAAATCCTCGATCGCCAGCGTCGAGTGCCCAATCGTCATCATCTGGCTCGACCACCCTCATTGCACCCGTTCATGCACATACCCATGCGAATCCAGCGCCTTCTCAAGCTCCTCAATATGTTCCAGACCGCGAGTCTCCATGGTGATATCGATCGCCGTATCGCCCAACACCACGCCGTAATACGACCGGTTAAACAGCGTCTCCACGATATTCACCTTCTGCTCCGCAATCACCGTCGAAAGCTTCACGAGCGCGCCCGGATAATCCGGTAAATGAATCCGCAATCGCACGAGGCGTCCATCCTTCACTAAACCGCGCTCGATAATTCTCGACAGCAGCGTCACATCGATATTTCCCGCCGAGATCAGCACCCCCAGCGTCTTGCCGCGATGCCGGGTCTTGCCGTTCAACACCGCCGCCGCGCCTACCGCTCCCGCGCCTTCTGCGAGCGTTTTCTCTTTTTCCAGTAGCATCAAAATCGCATTCGCAATTTCTTCTTCATCCACGGTGATGATCTCGTCCACGTACTTGCATACCAGCGGCAGCGTGTTCACTCCCGGCGAACGCACCGCAATTCCATCCGCAATCGTCTTTCCCGCAGCCAGCGTCACGTGCGATTTCTGCTCCATTGACGCTTTCATCGACGGCAGCCTCGTCGTCTGTACCCCAATCACCTGAATCTTCGGATTCAACTCCTTTACCGCGCACGCTACGCCGCCGATCAGTCCGCCGCCTCCCACCGGAATGATCACGGCATCGAGATCCCGCACCTCCTCCACCATTTCCAGTCCCAGGGTTCCTTGCCCCGCGATCACATCCTCATCGTCGAACGGATGAATGAACGTCAGATTCTGCTCCTTGCAAATTCGCAGCGCCTCCTCGCACGCCTCGTCGTAATTTGTGCCCACCAGAATCACTTCCGCGCCATACTCTCTCGTCGCGGAAACTTTCACCAGCGGCGTCGCCAGCGGCATGCAAATCTTCGCTTTGATTCCTCGCTTCGTCGCGTGGTACGCCACCGCCTGTGCATGATTTCCCGCCGACGCCGCAATCACCCCACGCCGCTTCTCATCGTCCGTCAGCAGCAGGATTTTGTTCAGCGCCCCGCGCTCCTTGAACGATCCCGTCATCTGCAAATTTTCCAGCTTCAGAAAAATCGAATTTCCGGTCCGCTGCGAAAAAGTCTCCGACCGTACGAACGGCGAAACGTAGATCGAACTTCGTATTCGCTCGTTCGCATCCCGGATTGCCTGTAGCGTCACCATGTTCTGCTCGTCCTTCACTCTTCGTTTGAAATCTCAATCGCATCCAACAAAAAAGGCCGTCGTCCCGGTTAGGATAACGGCCCTTGGCTTGAATCCTTTTATCTTGCGCCGGCCGTTATCCGCTCCCTCGCATCTTGCGAATTCGGATAATTCGAATAGCACCGGCATGAATTTTGCGCGCGCACACACCCGCACCCTCAATCACCGTCGCTTCAGAAATCCGGAAATCGTCCGCGCACTTCATCTGCTGTTCAACAAATAACACGCCCTACCCATCCTCGCAAACAAAATGTCGCGCAGATGTCCCAATCCGCCAGCACTTCGCCCTGCATGCCGCGCATCCGAGCCTATTCACACCCCACCACGCACGAAAAAAAGGCGCCATCCGCATTCGCGAACGGCGCCCGCCTGCAAAATTGTGGTTGTTTCATCCTTGAATCGTTACGTAACGTGTCTTGCCGCTGAAGTGGATCTCCGTCAGCTTGTTTCCGTCCGTCACAAACGTCGAGTATGGCGACTTGGCCTTCTCGTCCTTCCACTGAATCGGCGCTTCCACCAGCACTTTCCCGGCCCTCGATAGCGTCACGACCGTGTCCGTCACCGCCACGTCATAATCGCCCGGCTTCAACTCCTTCCCCTCGAGCCACGCCGAGTTCGTCAAGCTCATCGTCGCTTTCGTCCCGGCTTTTGTGTCTTTCGCATGCGAAACCTGTGCGGCCATCGAAACCAAAATCACCAGCACTGCCACGACCGACATCGCTTGCTTTACAGTTCCACGTTTCATTTTCTTTCTCCTTTGAACCAGGTCCGCCCCTTGCGACCTTTAGACGCGCTCGTTTCTACATCGGAAGCAAAATGATTTTCATTTCGTGAAAAAATGTTTTTACTTTCTGATAATCACAATGCGCTTCAAAACCGGACACCGTCCGTTCAATATCGAACAGCTCATATGTCCGTTTTCGCCCACCTGCACTGCGTTTTTTCACTTGGCACTGCACTGATTGATACGATTGCTCCTCCAAAAATGTTTCGCGAGTTCCTCAAACTTTTCTGCCTTCGTTGACACTTCCGTAACGCTCATCAATAATCTCTGCATATGATCGGTTCGCTCCGCGGCAAACTTATCGACAAACGCCCGAACCAAATCCTCATCGAAGTTTCCGGCGTCGGCTATCAAGTCCAGATTCCGCTCTCCACATTTACCGGTCTCGGCGCTCTCTATTCCGACGCCATGCTTCTGATTCACTCGCACATCCGCGAAGACCAATTTTCTCTTTACGGTTTTCTCACCGCCCGCGAAAAGCAGTGTTTCGAATTACTCATCTCCGCATCCGGCGTCGGCCCTTCGCTCGCCCTCAAAATTCTTTCCGGCATGCCACTCGACGATATGATTCCCGCCATTCGCAAAGGCGACATCGCCCAGCTCGTGCGCATTCCCGGCGTCGGCCGCAAAACCGCCGAGCGCATCGTCCTCGAGCTGCGCGACAAGCTCGCCGCCGTGGACGTACCCGAATCCGGCAAAGCCCCCACAAAATCCCAGCTCGAATCCGACGTCTCGTCTGCGCTCGTCAATTTGGGTTACGATGAAAGGGAAGTGGAAGACGCCGTCGCTAAATCCCGGAAGACCGATGCCGCCGATTTTGAGTCACTGCTGCGCGCCTCGCTTCAGATTCTCGGCGGCGCCTCGATAGGGAAAGCTTCACGCGCTGTCGTTGAAAAATAGTGCGCCAACAAAGTCACAGTCGAATCGCAAGTAGCAAAGAGGGAACCGCACCGTGGTCGAGTACATCTGGGAATTCCAAGCGCGCCCCGAAAAAATCGCGGACTTTGAAAACTTTTACTCCGCTTCGGGCGCTTGGGCCGCTCTATTCCGCCGCTGCCCCGGATTTCTCGGTACCTCGCTGCTGCGCGATACCGAATCTCCCGCGCGCTTCCTCACCATCGACCGCTGGGACACCCCCGCCTCGCACCACGCAATGCGCGAGCAATTTTCCGCCGAATATGAAACTCTGGATCGCGCCTGCGAAGCGCTCACCGAATCCGAAACGCGCGTCGGCATTTTCGAATCGCAGCCGGCCACCTGAATGCCAGACAAAATGAAAGAACACGATCGCATCATTTCCGGGCGCGTCCTCGATGCCGACGACTCCCGCATCGAAGCCAGCATTCGTCCGCAGCGCCTCGCCGACTACATCGGCCAGAATCGCGTGAAGGAAAATCTCGAGATCGCCGTCGAGGCCGCTCGCTCCCGCGGCGAAGCTCTCGATCACGTCCTGCTCTACGGTCCGCCGGGACTCGGCAAAACCACTCTCGCCCAGATCCTCGCCAACGAAATGGGCTCGGCCATTAAAATCAGCTCCGGCCCGCTGCTCGAAAAAAAGGGCGACCTCACCGCCGTCCTCACCTCGCTCGACGCGCAGGATTTTTTCTTCCTCGACGAAATACACCGCCTACAGCCCTCCATGGAAGAAATCCTCTATCCCGCCATGGAAGATTTCCGCGTGGACCTCATCATCGGCCAGGGCCCCGGAGCTCGCGTTCATCCGTATCAGCTGAATAAATTCACTTTGATCGGAGCCACCACTCGGGCCGGACTCATCATGGCGCCGCTGCGCTCGCGCTTCGGCATCGTCCATCGCCTGGAGTTTTACACTCCCGCCGACCTTCTCCGCATCGTCCAGCGCTCCGCAAAAATTCTCGGCATCACCATGGACGAATCCGGCGCCGCCGAAATTGCCCGCCGCAGCCGAGGCACGCCGCGCGTCGCCAACCGCCTTCTCCGCCGCGTCCGCGATTTTGCCGAAGTCCGCGCCCAGGGCGTCATCGATCTCGCCGTCGCCAAGGACGCTCTCGCCATGCTCGGCGTGGATGAGCACGGCCTCGACGAAGTCGATCGCAATCTCCTCCTCGCCATCATTCAGAAATATTCCGGCGGCCCCGTCGGTCTAAACACTCTCGCCGCCTCCCTCAGCGAAGAGGAAGACGCCATCGAAGAAATCTACGAACCGTACCTCATGCAGCTGGGCCTCCTCGACCGCACCCCCCGCGGCCGCGTCGCCACCGCCCTCGCCTACAAACACTTCAATCTCGACGAACCGAAGCGCGCCCCGCAGCCTGGCCTGTTCTAGCGCGTCGGACAGGCCCCAAGTGCCGGTCGTCCCACGA
>Ga0302320_10026579_pt1 | contig 11199 bp, 8 predicted proteins | sample Bog_T0_3_FD_202130 | JGI IMG/M metagenome (GOLD analysis project Ga0302320, IMG submission 202130) | Peat permafrost microbial communities from Stordalen Mire near Abisko, Sweden - Bog_T0_3 | ecosystem: Environmental > Terrestrial > Soil > Wetlands > Peat | place: Sweden: Abisko, Stordalen Mire... | reverse complement strand
GACGGAATTGGACGCTCCTTCAAGTTGGCGAGGTCCCGCATCGGCGGCCAGAAAACAATTCCTTTCAAACCACCGGCAGCGGCTCAAATTGCTTGCCTAAAATGGGCGCGCTCTTCGTCTTGAGCCACTTTTCCAAAACGCCGGCATAAACACTCCGGAAATCCACGTTGTATTTGATGTCGCCCTGAAACAAGTCCTGCGGCGCGAGGCTGGGATACCGGCCCAGCAACCCGGCTTTCACCTTGTTGCCGACGATGAACATGGGAGCGGCCGCGCCGTGGTCGGTGCCGCCGTTGGCGTTCTCATTGACGCGGCGGCCAAATTCGCTGAAGGTCATCACCAGCACGCGTTGCAAATTGCCCTGCGCCTTCAGGTCGTCCACAAAAGCCTTCAGCGAATCGCCGAGGTCGCCGAGCAAACGCTGCTGGGTCGCAATTTGGTTGGTGTGGGTGTCATAGCCGCCTTGCGAGACGTAATAAATGCGCGTGGGCAGGCCGCCGCCGATGAGCTTGGCGACGAGCTTGAGGGAATTGGCGAATGCTGAATTGGGATAGGTCGCCTGATTCTGGACGCGGGCGGCTATGCCGCGGACTTCGTCACTGGAAATCTGCGCGTCCATGGCCGTGCGCTCGATGAAATCCACCGCCTTGCCGCCTTGCATGGGCATTCCGGCGGGAAGCGAGCCGATGCTGGCGCCGGAGTTATCATCGGAACTGACCATCTCGGTTTCGTTCAACTTCTCATAAGCCGCCTCGGTCATGTCGGTCTGGCCGGGCTTGGGATGTTCGGGCGACAGGAAGCGGTAATTTTGCGGATTGTCGAAGCAGATGCCTTTCGGCGTTTTGGCAAAAAAAGATTCGGGCAATTGTCGGCCCAAGACGACGCCAACCGTCGGATCCGCGCCGGCACAGGCGTTGTCAAAGTAGCGGCCCAGCCAGCCGTATTTCTCAACCTTGTCCGAGTCACTGGCGGTCTGCCAGATTTCGGTGGAACGGAAGTGGGAGCGGTTCGGGTTCGGATAGCCGACGCCCTGCACCACGGCGAGATTGCCGGAATCATAAAGAGTTTTGAACCCGGTCATGGCGCCGTGGAAACCGATTTCGCCGTTCAGCTTCAAAATCTTGTCCTCCGTCAGGCCAATCTTCGGACGCGCGTTGTGATAATAATCGTTCGAGTAGGGAATCACGGTGTTGAGGCCGTCGTTCCCGCCCGCCATCTGGAGAACCACCAGAATGGTTCCGTCCTTGCCAGTGACAATTTGCGTGGCTGAACCCGCCGCTTCGCCATGCAACGCCATGAAGGTGTCGGCCAGGAATGCCGGCACGGTCCACGAGAGGGCGCTGCCGAGGACGGTGGCGCGGAGGAATTCGCGCCGGGTCTGGAGGGTGATTTCGTTTTTCATAATTTTCGTTTTTCGTTTCAGGTGACTTGATATTCGGGAGTGGACATGACCAGGCGGATGACGTTGCGAATGTCCGCATCGGCCAGCTTGGGGCGCGAATCAAGAAAATCGCGCAAAGCCTTGTTCTGTTCGTTGGAAAATGTGGATTGCAGGAGGCGGTGCTGCAAGGCGGCGACCAACTGTCCTTTGTCGGCGCGCTCCTCGGGTGTCAGAATTTTGTCCACCTCCACGCCGCCGATGTGGACGAGCTGCGCGGCCTTTTGCTGGACGACGCCGCCCGGCCCGCCGGGTTTGAGCGCAAAATCGGACGCCGAAAGCTGCTGGGTTGTGCCCTGCACCAGCGTCGCGGCGTCGTTGTAGCGATCCAACAAAGTGTTCGTCGTGATCCAGGTGATACCGCCATCCCAGCCCTTGACATTCGGCGGCGCGAACAAATCCTGTCCGAGGCTGCGCGTGAGAGCGGAACTGATGAAAGCGGGCGGGAGATCGCATTGCAGCATCCGCGCCGTGCCGACGAGCCATTGAACGGGGCTTTTGACCTGGTTGCGGATTACGGTGTCGCCGTAAAATTCCTCGCTGCGGAACATGACGCGGAGGAAGGGCTTGAAACATCTCGCGTTGGCGACGAAAGCGTCGTCCAGGGCTTTGTTCAATTCAGGGGACGGCATTTGCCCGGCAAAGTAATTCCACAATTTGCCCGTGATAAAGACCGACGCCTGCGGTTGCTTGACAATTTGCGCCATCATTTCCTCACCGTTGAGATTTCCCGTGAGACCGAGAAAAGTCTTGTCGCCGTCGTCGTGAATAAGTGGCCGGTAAACGAACTGTTCCACCTGCCGGTCGAGCGACCAGCCGGTCAGCGCGCGCGCCCCCTCGGTGACATCTTTTTCCGTGTAATGTCCCTCGCCGAGGGAAAAGAGTTCCATGACTTCGCGGGCATAATTCTCATTCGGATGCTCCTTGCGGCTTTGCGCCTGGTCGAGCCAGATCAACATCGCCGGATCCTTGCCCGCCTCGGTGAGCAGACGCAGCCAGTAATCCGTGGCCAGCCGCCGGAACAGCTCGTTTTGCCGCCACATATAATAAGCGTCCCGAACTTTTTCATAACTCGTGGCAAAATGGCCGTGCCAGAACAAAACCATCTTCTCCTGAAACGGCCTCGGCCCCTTGGCCATGCGGTTCAGCCACCAGCCGCGCAGCTCGACAATTTGCTGGGCCTGGGCGCGCTGCTCGGCCTGTTGCGCCAGGCGGCGCGCGTCCGGCGTCAGGCTCTGCATGGCGCGAACGCGATCCGCCCGGCCCAGATCGGGAACCGCCCAAGCCGGGTTCGGCGTGGGATCGGGAATCTTCTCGTAGTCGAGCAGCAAGGCGAGCGCAGCGTCGTGGCCGAGATCCGTCAGCCTGGTGATTTCCTCCGGCGGCCCGCCGAATCCCGCGCGGTTCAGCAGATGCGCCGCGGTCTCATAATTCCAGCCATCCTTTGCAAGTGGCTTAAGCATACATTATGTATGACGTTAGCATAACTTGCGTGGTTTCACAATGGGTCAATTTTTCCGGCCAGCGGAAATGTCGCCAGTAACCTGTGACGTGCGCCTGCCGGAGACAATTCGCTGCGGAACAATCCAGCCTCCGCCACCCGCCATTCGCCGAAGACATGACTGGCCAGCGCCGCCGCGCGTGGCAAGAGTTTTTCGGTCTTGTGCCGGCGATATTTCTGGAACCGGCCCAGCGTCGCGTGCGCCAGGAATTTCTCCGCGCCCGCTTTTTCCTCAAACGGTGCGACCGACCGCGCGACGCGGGTTTGCAGGGCCGTCAGAACGTTTTCGCCGCCCTCAAATCCCACCCAGATTACGCGCGGCTGCCGTTCATTCGGGAAAAATCCGATGCCCTTGGCGCGCAAAAGAAAGGGCCGGACTCCGGCACATGCTTCGGCCAGGGAAATGTTTACAGCTCCGAGGGAGCCGACCGGGACATTGCCAAGAAACTTCAGCATCAGGTGCAGTTGTTCCAGATTTGTCCACCGGACGTCGCCCAGCGCGAGCGGCTTCAACTCCCGCTGGACACCAAGCATTTCGTTCCTGATTGATCCAGGAATGGCTATCGCCACAAACAGCCGCAGCCGCTCATTTGAATTTTTGTCCGCCATCGGAGTTCAAGGCGACTTCGCGGAATCAACCCGCGGATGAAGTTCAATCTTGACAGCTTGGGGCGGAGCGTCAGCAGTGACAGTGACTTTGGCTACACCGATGAAGTCGGCATCCATGCTGTGGGAATAAACGTCAGGCTCTTTGTAGGCCATGGCCACGATGCTGTAAGTGCCCGGCGGGAACCGGGCCATCTGGAACACGCCATCCTTGCCACAGGTGCCCAGATCAATCAGCGGCCCCGGATTCCAGGATTTGATGGGTGAGTTGGTAATTTCTCCCGAACAGGCATAAATATAGGCTCCAAGGGCATGAGCCTCTTCGATGCCGGTCACCTGCCCGCGAACGGTCTGGCCAACTGGCCGGACGACATCCACCCGCTGTGTCTCTCCGCCCTTCAGCACGAGATTGGTGTCATCCAAAAATTGGAAGCGCGAACCTGTGCCGACATGAAGTATTTTTCTTCGCAATAATTCGTAGTTGCCGGGCGTCAGATTCGTCAGGACAATTTCGCTCCGGTTTGTCACCACGGGATCAAAACCGAACGAAGTATCCTTCCACATCGCCGGATCGAGCTTCTGCGAATTGAAATTCAGGATGCACTCCGCCACCGGCAAGTCGTCGGGTATGTCATAATGCAGGACCAAGGTGGCCGGCTGTGGCAACGTCACCTTGAGATCCCGGCTGGAATCCGCATCAGGTAAGACGTGAAACATGTGTCCATCCGCCGAAGAGACAACAAGTTTTTGCGGGGTTCCGTTGCCACCGGACAGCGTGAAGTGACCATTCGCGTCGGTGGCACTGTAGCCCGTTCTGTTTAACCAGTTTTCCACGCCGTCCCTCAAATAGAAATTCGGTTTGTCGGCCAGATACACCCGCATGCCCGGCACCGGATTGCCTTTGTAGTCGAGAACAATGCCGTGGAAATCACCGCCGCGTTTCAGTCGAACCACAAGATTGGTCATTTGCAATGGAGCCGTGACCGGATGGGGAGTTAGCAATGCCGGCTGGTATCCGCTCGCCAGCAGCCGCGCCCAGACTTTTCCCGGACGGAAACTTTCCCCCCAGAAGCGGCTTGTGTTACGAAAATCGTTTCCGGCCACTTCCATGCGTCCGCCGGGAAGCGATTCGCCCCAGATCAACTCGCCTGGCTTGTCGGGATTGTCAGCGCCGAATTCCAACTTGCAATCACGGACAGGCTGACCCGACGCATCGTCCACCGCAAAGCCGGTGACCCGAACCGAAACGTCAGGCAAAGTTACCGGCTGCACCGGCTGATTTGACACGATTGTCTTCAGCTTTCCGCTGCTCGCGGAAACCGATGTATCAGGCATGGCGGCTTGCAACAACTCTTCCTCGGCATCCTTGACGTTACAAAAATCCAAAGTCAGTCCACTTAGTTGTTTGAATTCACGCAGGCGCAGATAGCCATCCGGCAGCTCTAGGTTGTTGATCCAAAGCACCCGCAGATTGGGAAGTTTGTTTAGTTGCGACAAACCGTCCATGGTGAAAAGATGACCAACATTTACCCCCGGCTGACCGCTGCCGAAAAGATCAAGCCGGGTAAGACTCTTGATTTCGGCCAAGCTGCGGAGCGACGCGTCGCTCACTTCGGTGGCGCGCAGCCACAAATATTCCAGCTTGGGCAAAGCGCGCAACTGGGCGATGCCCGTGTCGGTGATGACACGACTGTCCAAGCTCAACTGGCGCAATTCCGTCAAGCCGGCGATGCGCGCCAACCCCGCGTCCGTCACGCTGGTGTATCGCAGGCTCAATCTTTGCAGTTCATGATATTGACCGATGTTGTCCAGCGTCGCATCCGTCACCTGACTGCCGCTAAAGTCCAGCGATTGGAGGTGTGAAAACGAAATGTTCTGGCTCGTAACTGCCGAACCGGCGAACGTCAAGTTCCGCAATTCGGTCAAGCGGGACAAATGTTTCAGGCCAACATCGGTTACCTTCCCCAGTCCGCCGATCGAAAGACTCTGCAATTTCGTCAGATTGGACAAGTTCGCCAAACCCTCGTCGGTGATCTCCATGTGGGAGCGAACCCACATCGTCTGGCTCAAGTCGAGTTGTTGCAGGTTGGTCAGCCCGGCAAGATATTTCAGACCCGCGTCCGTCAAAGAGTTTCCTCGAAGTGAAAGCGCCGTAAGCTGCGACATTCCTTCCAACGCCCGCGCGCCGTCGTCGGTCACGCCGGATTCCTCAACGCTGATGTCGCGGAGCGTCTGGATTTGCGCAGCCGCCTTCAGCGCCGCGTCGCCCAGCCTGTCATCCCCCTCATTGACTGCATACAGCTTCAGCTTTTCCAGCGCCGGCAGTTCGGCCAGATGCGCCAGGCCTTGTGGTGTGATGGTTTTTGTTGCCTCAATTTCCAGTTCCCGCAGCTTGGCCAGCGTCTTGAGCTTGGCCAATAATTCGTCGTCAGCCTTCTCGCCAATCGAAATCGAAACCGCGTTGGTCTGGTCCTCGATCTTCACCACATAGCCGTAGCCATTCAGCCAAGCCGGTTGGGCCTTCGTTTCCCGTTCGGTCAAGGCCTTGATACTGGTCACGACTAGTTTTCCGCTGCTGGTGTCCTGAACAATGTCGGGAATGACCTGCCGCTGTAGCAACCGCAAGACTCGGGCGACGGCCCATTGCAGCGGTTCGTCCTGGCATTTCAGCGTCACCGGCGTGTCAATGGAAACCCCGGACATTTTCAGCCCGTCCGCATCGAGTTCCAGTTCCACTCCGGCCTGTCGGCAGATTTCAGCCAGCACGTCCTTGAGCGGCTTTTGTTCGGCCGAGATCGAGACTCTTCGTTCCAGTGGCGGAATCGGCGCGGCAGCGGTGGTCACAAGGCTTTTGTTTGTTTGCAAATTGCTGGCTGCGGATTGCGGATTTGCTGACTGCGGATTTGGCGCAGCCTTCATCATCGCCACCGGCACGATGATGGCCGTCAGCAGGACTATTGCTCCCCCCACCGCCGCCCGCGTCACGGCGGCGCGGTTCCGGTGGCGGTCAAGAATCGCCCGCAAACGTCCCTCCAGATTCGATGCCCGCGCCATCGCGACTCCGTTGTATCCAGCGAACCAGCCCAGGGAAAGTCCGGCGGAAATTTCCAGCACCTGCTCCGCGTAATCAGCCGGTTCCGCGCCGTGCCGCAAAACGATGTCATCGCACGCGCGCTCGCGTTCGGCAATCATCCAGCGCGCCGCCAGCCAGACAAGCGGATTGAACCAGTAAAGCGCGCAGACCAGACGCGTGATCAGATGCGTGAGGTAATCCCACCGTTGCGCGTGTGCCAGTTCATGCAGGAGCACAGCGCTGCGGCGATCTTCCGGCCACTGATTCGATTCTTCGGGCAGCAACACTTTCGGGTGCAGAATACCCCATGTCATCGGCATCCGACGTCGAACCGTCTTCAACAGCACGACGCGGCGTTTGAATCCCAGGCGCAACAACATGTGCCGAAGCAATTCAAGCCAGGAAGCCGCCGTTTCACGTCGCGATTTTCGCCCCAAGCGATGAAGGCTGAACATGCCGAGAACGACTGGAACCAACGCCAACAAAACGCCGGCCAGCCACGCGAAATATGCCGTGCGCCACAAATATATTTTGGCGCGGCCCGGGGGTGGCTTGGGCACCACACTGTTTTGAATCGCGGGGCTTGGGACATTCTCTTGCGGGACAATTTCAGGAGTCACGGGAGCCGCAATTTCAATCCGGTTCGGGGTCGGTGGAATTCCAACCGAAGTTTCCGCAGTCAAATATGGTTTCGCTGGTTGTTTGACAATGACCGGCTTGGTTCCGCGAAAATCCAGCCAGCCCGGAAGCACGCGCCAGCCCGGCAACGCCCACGACAGCACCGGCAGCACGGGCAGACTTGCCACCGCGAGAAAACAAAGCAAGTGACGCGCTGCCGCCGACCGTTTTCTCATGCATGCCATCATTACTCCCGCCATCACGAGCACAACGACGCTTTTCACCGCCGCATCCAACAAAATATTTACCGCGAACTCACTGGTCATGGCCGCTTCTCCTTGCGTCGCGCCTCCTTGATCAGGGAGAACAGCCGCTGCAATTCTTGCGGTGAAATCTCGGCCTGCGGATCGCCCAGATAGGCGGCGACGGCTCGTTCGAGCGAGCCGTCGAAGAAAGTCTGGATCGCCCGCACAAACGCGGTCTTGCCGGCGCTGTCGCGCGAATGGGTCGGCTGATAAACAAATTCCCGCCCGCGCTTGATGTGTTTGAGATGCCCCTTGCCCTCCAGAATGCGCAGGTGTGTCCGCACGGCTGTGCGGGTCGGCGGGTCTGAAATCATTTCGAGAACATCCGTGGCCGTGGCCTCGCTCTGGGAATAAATTGCATCCATGATCTGCCGTTCACGTCGGCTAAGATGCGGGTGCGATTTCATAACAGCCAAAATTTTAACCTTTCGTTGCCATCGCGTCAACTGAAAAAGTTAATTTCTTGGCCCACTCTCAAAACCAGATGAACTCCGGTGTCCGTTGATTGAATTTGATTGAATGAAACTTGAAACTTGAAACCTAAAACCCGAAACTGGACGCATGTCGTTGCCCGCCGATTATCATATGCACACTCCGCTCTGCCGCCACGCAGCCGGCGAGCCGGTCGAATATGCAAAACAGGCTGCCGCCATCGGACTGGCTGAAATTGGCTTCTCCGACCATTCGCCGATGCGCCAGGACAATTTCGACAACTGGCGGATGAATTTGGATCAACTTGCCGAATACGTCGAAAAAGTCCGCGAAGCGCAGAGGGATTTTCCCCAGCTCACCATCCGGCTCGCGCTGGAAGTGGATTATCTGCCCGGCCACGAGGATTGGATCCGTGAACTCGCCGCCCGGCATCCGTGGGATTATTTCATCGGCTCGGTGCATTACGTCTCGGACAACTGGGACATTGACAATCCGGCCAAGCTTTCCGAATGGAAAAACCGCGACGCCTTCGAGGTCTGGTCGGCTTATTTCGACCGGCTGACGATGGCGGCGGAATCGAAACTGTTTGAAATCATCGGCCACGCGGATCTGCCGAAGAAATTCGGCCACCGGCCAACGCGCGATTGCACGCCGCTTTACGAAAAGTTTCTGGCCGCCGCTCAAAAATCCGGTTGCGCCATCGAACTCAACACCGCTGGTCTTCGCAAGGATTGCAGGGAAATTTATCCGAGCCGCGAAATCCTCCAACTCGCGTTTCAAAAGGGCGTGCCGATCACTTTTGGCTCTGATGCGCACGCCCCGGCGGAAGTCGGCATGAATTTTGCCGAGGCCGTTCAACTTGCGCAGACCGTCGGATACCGGGAATGTTGCCGGTTCACCGAACGAAAATGCCGATTGGTCAAGCTTTGAAAATCGTGCGACCATGATTTCAGGCTCACATCAAACAATCCTCCCTCACAAATAACCCGCAAACGAACGCAAAGCTGTGGAAAAGTCTAATTTCTCGTGATTGTAGGAGATTCACCTACAAACGTCGGATAATTTAACTGGTTTCTAAACTCATGCTTAAGTTGTTTATTATCAACTTAAAGCAATAATTCAATGCGCCATTTCTGATTAATATTGTCGGTATATTTTACACTTTTATAAATTATTTCTATCCAATATTAACGAGTTTATACAATATTTATATTGCCATTATGCTTTAATTGAACGTGTTGCGACAAAATAGTCTGAACAAATGAATATCCTGGCATCGCGTTTGCTTGGTTATGGCTACATGAAATTCATATATGCTGCAGTTTTGACAGTTTTGACCATTTCTATGCCGATGGCGGTGACTGTGGTAAAGGCCGGCAATGTTGGCACCGTTACTTTGAATGCACAGTCAGGGGTCTATCCTGGATTGGGTGGTGGCGAGTTCACGGCTTTTGCCTCGCAAAATTATCTCGGCAATTATGCTTCAGGCGCCACTTATGACGGCGGACAGGGGGCTGGCTTTGAAACATTTTGCATCGAATCCGGAGTCGAGTTTTCTCCCGGCGGGACCTATTACTACACATTAGGCAATGTTTCCCAGCCGGGTCCCCCCACCGGCGCCGGCAGTGGGCTTCCTCTCAGCACCGGAACAGCTTGGCTTTATTATCAGTTCGCCACGGGCAATTTGAATGCTTACGCCAGTTTCGATTACACCTATGGGGCGACCCGGCAGGCCGATGATAATTTGCTCCAAGCCGCAATTTGGTATCTTCAGGGCGGTCAAACGTATGGCAGTTATCCTTCTGGCGGCACAGGCAACATTTACTACGATGCGGCCGTCAGCGCTCTTGGCGCTTATGCCAACAACCCATATACCGGCACAACCGTGGAAGTTTTGCAAATGTGGGCTGACGCGGGCGATACTGTTGCCGCTCAAAACCAGTTGGTGCTGACTGGCAATGGGCCAGCTCCCGATCCACCGGTGCCCGACGGCGGGATGACGATTGTCCTCTTGGGCGGCGCGTTGGCCGGCTTGCGGGCGTTGCCTCGCAAACTGTTCTCTTAAAGATGGCCGGCAATGGATTTTCAGAAAGGCAGGGCTTGAATGGCCTGCCTTATTTGCTTTCCCCATCCCGTCCTTCAAAAGACCTGCGCCTGATCGAGAGCAGAAGCCATCTCCTGTGGATTCGCAAATCCAAATGGCTTTTCCAACCAACGCGAACCGCTCGACACTGTGCGGCGGTTTTGCAAGACTCCTGCCAGTGAAACAATCAATAGTTACCCTGGACATGGAAGGCGTGCTGACGCCGGAAATCTGGATCGCCGTCGCCGAGAAGACCAGAATCCCGGAACTGCGCCGCACCACGCGCGACGAGCCGGATTACGACAAGCTCATGCGCGGCCGCCTCGCGCTGCTCGACAAGCACAGCCTGAAGCTTTCCGACATTCAAAATGTCATCGGCGGGTTGCAACCGCTGCCGGGCGCGAAGGCGTTTCTGGATGAACTGCGCTCACTCGTTCAGGTCGTCATTTTGTCCGACACGTTCGAGCAATTCGCCACTCCCCTGCTCCGCCACTTGGGCTGGCCGACACTTTTGTGCCATAAACTGGTCGTTGAGAACGACCGCATTGTGAATTACAAACTGCGCGTGTCCGACCAAAAGAAGAAAGCCGTCGCGGCGTTCAAGTCGCTGAACTACCACGTCATTTCCGCTGGCGACTCCTACAACGACACCGCGATGCTGCTGGAGGCAAATGTCGGTTTCCTCATCCACGCGCCGGAAAAGGTGAAGCAGGAATTCCCTCAGTTCAAGGCCCTGGAATCACACGCGGAACTGCTGAAGCTGATCAAACAAGCTCTGGCTTGTTGAGTGCGGAATTCGGAATGTGGAGTGCGGAATAATTTATGAATTTATGAGCAACGACAATTTGAAACTTCGGACAAAGCAATTTGCTTTGCGAGTCATCAAACTGGTCTAAAACCTGCCGCATCCCATGGCATATACCGGCAGATGAAAAATAAAGGGCCGGAACGGTTTCCCGTCCCGGCCTTGATTTGTCAGCCCTTGGTAGGGTCATCGCGCTGCGCCGACCGGACGCCGCTGCTGAGACTGTCTCAAAACTCTGTAACTCCCATGAGTTGGCTGGCGTCGAACAGAGCGATGGCACAACCAATTGCTCCCGACTACGGCCAACAATTTCTTTTTCCACCCGCGCTCGAAGACTG
>Ga0302320_10026577_pt1 | contig 11200 bp, 8 predicted proteins | sample Bog_T0_3_FD_202130 | JGI IMG/M metagenome (GOLD analysis project Ga0302320, IMG submission 202130) | Peat permafrost microbial communities from Stordalen Mire near Abisko, Sweden - Bog_T0_3 | ecosystem: Environmental > Terrestrial > Soil > Wetlands > Peat | place: Sweden: Abisko, Stordalen Mire... | reverse complement strand
GTCTTCCGGGATTTCGAGGCCCACGTAGCGCGTGGTCACGGTGTCGCGCGCGATGGAAAAACTCACCAGCGGAACGTAGGTATCGAATAAGCGACGCCCGGTTCCAAGATTGTGGACCGACCACCATGAGACTTCCTCCGTGCGGCGATCGACAACGAATAGATCCGCATCGACCGTCTGCACTTCTGTGCCGCTTTCGGATACGGAATAGAGTGGCTTCTGGCGAATGTCGGTACCGAGAGGCCAGGCTTCCACCGTGACGGTCCCCTCTACGCCAATGTCGCCGATCACTTCCTTGGATTGAATCGTCTTGCGCAGGAGCACCCACTCCTGGTGAGGATGGCCCGGCGTACTTGTCGCAGTCACTTCATAAGCAACGTTGCGGATATCGATGGTCCCGGAGCTTGCGGAGTAATTGACGGTGGAGGAAGCTTGCGCCTGCGTCGACTTCCCCGGCGCCAGGGAATTGGTCTGGGCGAACACACACAAGCTCGCGCACAACGCCAAGCCTATCGAACGAATTGTGGAGAACGGCGATCCCGGCACTTGTTCCTCCTGCGAGCCGCCGCATTCTTCCGCGAGGGGCAAGCGTGTGCTTTCTCATCGTATCGCGACCTTTGCTTGAACAATGCGGCTTGATAGCGTGCCGCTTGACACATGCCGCTTGATAGAATGAAGCCTATGACTTACTACGGAGCAAAAGACCTCGCTGCGTCTTACCGCACGGTACGCGGCAACACGATCAAGATCGCGGAAGAAATTCCGGAAGACAAGTATGGATTTTCCCCGGCCCCCGGCGTCCGCACCGTCGGCCAAACCTTGGTCCACATCGCGTTCGGCCACAAGTTCGCAGAACAGGTGAATCGCACGGAAAAGCGCTCCTCTATGGTGGGCTTCGACTTCATGAAATTCATGGGGCCGCTCATGGCGGAATCCGACAAGCCGCGCAGCAAAGCGGAAATCTTGAAGCTCTTAAAGGATGAGGGCGACGAGTTTGCCGGCTGGCTCGAGACGCTGTCCGAGGATTTTCTGGGCGAATCGATTACCATGCCTCCGGGCGGTCATCCTGCGAGCCGCACGCGTTTCGATATTCTTCTCGCTGTGAAAGAGCACGAGATGCATCATCGCGGGCAGTTGATGTTGGTGGAGCGCATGCTCGGTATCACGCCGCATTTGACGCGTGCGATGCAGGAACGCATGGCGGCGATGCAGGCACAGGCGAAAGCCTAGGCTCGTCGGAGCTGTGGTGGACTACTGCGCGGCGTGTGCGGTAGTCTCCACGGCCTGGATGAAGGTCACGGCGTCGATGGGTTTGTTGATGAACGTGTCCATACCGGCGGCGAGGCAACGTTCGCGATCTCCCCGCATGGTGTGAGCGGTTAGAGCGATGATGGGCGTGTGAGTTCCCTGGGCGCGTTCGCGCCTGCGGATGAGCGTGGTGGTTTCCACGCCGTCCATGTCCGGCATTTGGACGTCCATCAGAATAATGTCGAACGGCTTTTGTTCGGCCAGTGCGGCGGCTTGGCGGCCGGTGCCCGCGATTTCCACGGTGTGTCCGCGCTTCTCCAAAAGGCGTTTGACCAACCGCTGATTTACGGGATTGTCTTCCGCGAGGAGTATTTGCAATTCCCGTTTCGGTTGGTTTGCCGTGGTTCCGATCGCGGTGAGCATATTCTGCAGACTGACCGCGTCGCTGGCCGGAATTTCGGGGGCGGCCGCGGTCTGGCTTTTCCCGAACTTCGCGGTGAAACGGAAGGTGCTGCCTTGGCCCTCCACGCTTTCCACCCAGATCCGTCCACCCATCATTTCCACCAGGCGCGAGCATATGGTGAGGCCCAAGCCGGTGCCGCCGTACTTGCGGGTGGTTGAGCCGTCGGCCTGGCGGAAGGCTTCGAAAATAATCTTTAGCTTTGAGGCAGGAACTCCTATGCCGGTATCGCGCAGGGCGAACTCCAGAGCGACATTCTGGGCGTCCGCTGAGATCTCCGCCACCGTCAGCTGAATTTCCCCTTCGGACGTGAACTTAATCGCGTTGCCGAGCAGGTTCATGAGAATCTGGCGCAAGCGGTGAGGGTCGCCTAGCAGCGAATCCGGTATGTTGTCGTCGATCTTGATACGGAACTTGATCCCGCGCTTTTCAATCGCCAGGCGGACCATCTTGGCGGTGTCGTTGGTGCACTGACGCAGAGAGAATTCGATGGGATTGAGATCGAAACCGCCGGCTTCGATCTTGGAAAAGTCGAGGACGTCGTTGAGCAGCTCCAGCAGCGAATGCGCGGACAGGCGCGTCATCTCGAGATATTCGCGCTGTTCCGCGTTGAGTTCGGTGCTGAGCGCAAGGTCCGTCATGCCGATGACGCCATTCATCGGTGTGCGGATTTCATGGCTCATGTTGGCGAGAAACTCGCTCTTGAGCCGGCTGGTCTGGCGCGCTTCGTCGAGCAGTTGCTCGATTTCCCGGTTCTGCCGCTGGACGATGGCGTTTTCCCGTTCGGTGCGGGCCTTTTCTTCCAGCACGCGCTGCTTTTCCTGGGAAAGTTGGATGGTGCGCTCGCCAACAGCCAGCTCCAGGCGCATCCGTTCGTCTTCTAGACGGTAGGTGCGGCGGATCCAGATCAAGCGGGCCAGAGCGATCGCGGCCAGGACCGATGCCACACGGAACCACCATGTGAGCCACCAGGGCGTCAGGACGCTGAAGCTGACACGCGCGGGTTCAACGCTCCACAGTCCTTGGGCGTTGCGGGCCTCGACGTCGAGCGTGTATTGCCCGGGAGGAAGGTTGGGATAGTTCAACTCCCGCTCGGTGGTCTCGATCCAATCCGGCGAGAGATTTTCGACGCGATAGCGAAAACGCACGGAAGGCTCTTGCAAAAACGTAAGAGCGGCAAAGCGCACTTGCAGCGAATTGCGCTCGTAGGGCACGGATTTCTCGACGCCCGGTTCCAACAGCTCGCCCCCTAATTTCACGGAGGTGAAGGCGACGGGGGGAGGCACGTTCTTGGGGGGCAGCGAAGAAGGCAGATAACGCGAGAGGCCGCGGCTGGTTCCGATCCACACGCCGCCGTCCGCGTCGGCGTAGAAGGCGTTGGTATTTGCATCGTCCCAAATCAAGCCGTCGGAGCGGCCGTAGTGCATCCAGGTTGCGCCGTCGAAACGATCGGCGCCGCGATCCGTGCCGACCCACAGTTGGCCTTTGGTGTCGAATCCAAGGAACAGAACTTTGTCGGAGTGCAAACCGTTGGTGGACGTGTAATGCATCGTGCGTAGAATATCGTCCTTGTGTTTGCCCTCTTTGCGGAACGTGAGACGGGTGATGCCATCCGCGTCCCGATAAGCAACCCACAGCGAGCCGTCGGGATCCTCCGCGAGCCGTGCGACCATGTTGGATTGGAGACCCTCTTTCTGCGTGTAGCGTTTCCAGGTCCCTTCGCCGGTCTCGAGCAACAGGCCGTGGTCGCTCGAAGCCCAGATGCGCCCCTGCCGGTCTTGCATCACGGCTAGAAAATCTTCACTGTCATTTTTCGAAGCCGCCTGGCGTTCGAAGCGGGCTTGGCCCGAAAAGGGCACTGGCGCGGTGCTGCGGAACAATCCGGACCGTGAGGCAATCCACACGCGATCGGAACGATCAATGAGAACCTCGCGAATCCCCATTTCTGGAACGCCCTCGGGTGCACCGAAATGCCGCATCTGCCCGGTCTTTGGATTCAATTGGCGCAGACCGCCGGGCTCGCCGCCGATCCACAGGGATCCGTCAGAGCCGGCGGCCAGGGCGCGCACCATTTCAATTCCAGGAAGGTTCATCTGCCGCCAGGCAAGGGTGCCAGCCGGGGGATCGGTTGAGTCTTTCGTAGCAGCGGCATGCTCGCCCGCGCGCTCTGTGCCGGCGCCGCTCAAATCGCCGTAGGGTTTTTCGTAGGCATAGTTGAGGCCGAACTGAGTTCCCACCCACAGGCGTCCCGTGGCGTCGCGCGTGATGGACCAAATGGATTCGCGGCTCAAGCCCTCGTGGGTCGTCCAGCTCTGCCATTCGTTGTAGCCGAGCCAGCGGGCCAGGCCGGATCCCAGGAGTCCGATCCAGATCGATCCTTCCCGATCCTGTAAGACGGCCGAAATATCGTTGGCCGTGAGGCCCATGTCCGCGTCCACCAGTTCCCATCCGTTGCGGCCGGGCCGCGCTAAGCCGCGATAGGTTGGCACGAGAAGCTTGCCGTTTGGATCGAGCGCCAGCGTCGGATACGTGTTGTTCGAGTTCGGCAGTCCGCTTTGCAGTTCGAACGTATTCGAGCCGGCAGGGCGTTTATAAAGGCGGGTCGCGCTGCGTAACCACAGGTTTCCGTCCAGGTCGCCGAGGATCGCATCCCAGCGATCGGGCGGCAGGCCGTGATCCGCACCCACTTCGCGCGCGCGGCCGTGGTCCAGTACACAAATGCCGTTACTGCAGCCGTACCAAACCGAGCCTGACGGGCCGGCATAGACGCTGGAGACGCCGTCGATGTCGACGTGCGGCGGGCGGGGTTGTAGCGCGAACTGCATTCCCTTCGGAGAGGGTGTTCCCACGACTAATCCCCGCACGGTTGCCAGATACAAGCGCCCATCCCGATCGGAGGCTATCCCCTGCCGGCCCGTGACGCCGCTGGTGAGGGGCGAAGAAATGGCTTCAAAGCGTTGGCCCGTGCGGCGCGCGAGGCCCTCATCTGTGTTGACCCATAGCGTTCCATCGATCGCTTCGTGGAGCGCCTCAATGCGAGTTCCAGGAAGACCTTCGGAATTCGTGAAGGCCGTGAAGCGGCTGCCATCGTAGCGATAGAGTCCGTTCTGCGTGCCCGCCCACAGAAATCCGGAACGATCCTGCAATACGGATTGCACGGAAAGGTTCTGGAGTCCTTCGTCCTCACCGTAAAACTTGAAATTGTAGCGCTGCCCGAATGCATAGGGGGCGGAGGCCCACCACAGGCACAGGAGGCTTACCGAAAACCATTTACACCGTTGCAAAATCAATGGACTAATGTCTCTTCCTAGATTTCGGCGGTTCTCATTGATTCCAATAGGGTATCCTTAGAAACAGAGGTATTCACGTCGCGCGCATGTCGTCCCCCGAATCCAGTCCCGCTTCGGTACAGAACTCGGGAATTTCCCAGGTGTCCTCGGCGGTTGTGGACCATGCGGATCGCTACCGGGAGGTTTTCGTCCATGCCGAGCCCTTCAAACACCTGAGTGTCGACGACTTTTTCACTGCGGATTTTGCCGAGCGCCTGCTCCAGGAATTCCCGCGTTTCAATCCTGCGTTGGCGCGCAATGAAATGGGCGACGTCGGCGGCAAAGCGGTGAATACGAAGATTCGGGAAATCAGTCCGGCATATCTGGAACTCTATGAAACGATAGGAGGCCGGCCGTTTCTGGAGCTGATGAGCCGGATTTCGGGGATTCCGGATTTAGTTCTCGATCCGCGTATGTACGGCGGCGGGACGCACGAGAATCTGCACGGGCAGGAACTTGATCCGCACGTCGATTTCAACTACGACGAGGCGCAGCAGCTGCACCGTCGCCTGAACGTGATCGTCTACCTGAACAAGGGATGGCAAACGGAATGGGGCGGCGCGATCGAGATTCATTCCAACCCGCGAGATCCGGCGAAGAATCGGATTCGCGCCTTCGATCCGATTTTTAATCGCTGCGTCATGTTCGAGACCAACGAGATTTCGTGGCACGGATTTCCGAAAATCACGCTGCCCGCCGACCAACGCGACCTTTCGCGCAAGTCGATCTCGATTTATTTGTATACGAAAACACGTCCCGCCGAAGAGATCGCGCCCGTGCATGCGACGTTTTACGTGCAACGTCCGCTGCCGGATCGATTTCGCGAGGGCGTGACGCTGGCGGCCGAAGACGTCGCCGAGCTGAAAAATCTGCTCCTGCGGCGCGATATCTGGGTGCAGCACTATCAGAAGCAGGAGCTGCAGCAGAATGGCGAGCTCGAAGGCAAGAGCCGTGATGTTCTGACGTTGATGGCGAATTACGACGCGCTGACGGCCGATGCCAAGGCGGCCTTGGCTGCCGCCGAGAACGAGCGTCAGCGTCTAATAGACGAGTTTCGTCTGCTGCAAGAAGCGCTGCAAGAGGAAAACGAAGCGCTGCATGCGCGGGTTCCGGCCAGTCGGCCGGAAGGGGCGGAACTCACGGCCTCCTCGGAAACTGCGATGGAAGCCGAACGCCGCAACGTCCGCATTCCGCTGACGGGCTATGCGGTACAGACGGAGATAGCCGGGCCGGCCTATTCCGATCTCGCATATTCGGACCTATGGATGGGGCCGCATGTGGAATTCGCGATCGATCCAAAGGTTCGCGTGAACCGCATAAAACTGCAAGGCTGGCGTCCGGATGGCGCGCCGCGTGGGAAACTGCGGATGGCTGTGGACAACGCCAGCGTGGAGACGATGGTTTCCGGCGGCATGTTCAGTCTCGAACTGCCCTTGCCGCGCGAATATCGCGAGACGTTCCGCGTGGTGGTGGAATGCGAAGCACTGCCGCCGATCAGTGAAGGCCTTTCTCTTAACGTTGACCCTCGCCAGCTGAGTTTCAAATTGGTAGAGTTGCGGATGTTGCATCCACTGCTGGCATTGGTTGCGAAGATGCTGCGGGGACGCTGAGGAAAGCATGCGAGTTCAGGCGCGCTCCCATCGTCCCGGCCTTGCATGCGTCGGCGCGCTAGACTGGAGATATGCCGCTATCTGAGCGCATTGTCGTCGATCCGCAAGTCCTGGCGGGCAAGCCGGTGATTCGCGGGACTCGTCTGGCGGTCGAGTTTATTCTCGATCTTCTCGCCGCTGGGCAGTCCGAGAATGAGATCCTGGCAAGTTACCCGGGCCTTACGCGCGATGACATTCTCGCCTGCTTCTCCTATGCCAGCTATTTGGCGCACGAATATAAGGCCTATCCGATTCCGGCCTGAGTGATGCGGCTGCTCGCGGACGAGAATTTCCCCAAAGTGATAGTCGAATCGCTGCGGGCACACGGTCATGACGTGTTGTGGGCTCGAACGGATTGCTCGGGATGGAATGACACAGCTCTTCTGGATTTGGCCGAATCGAAAGCGCGCATCATCTTGACGTTGGATAAGGATTTTTGGCAGATTGCAATTCAACGCCGGAGCAACCTTAAACACTCCCGGGTGGTTTTGTTCCGCGCTCACCCGGCAACCCCGGCGAATCTTGAGCCGCTCGTGCATTCGAAGAAGCGGGCAAGACGTGGGCCGCATACATCAGTCTTATCGCCCGCGACGGGGTCCAGATGCTTGCCGCGCGGAGGGATTAGCGCCGGAGCAGTTGGTTTTCTATTACAGGAAGGTTTTGAGGTAAGGTAAACGAAGTGAAACCGCGTGTCGCCGTCATTGGAGCTGGTTCGTTTGGGCGCAATCATCTGCGCGTGATTCAACAATCGGAGAAGGCCGAACTCGCGGGTGTTTTCGATGTGGACCCCGCCAAGGCCGCCGCCGCGTCGGAGACGCATCAGTGCCGCAAATTTGCGGACCTTGACGCGTTAGCCGGTCATGCCGACGCCGCCGTGGTGGCGACGCCCACGGTGGCGCATTCTCCCGTGGGCTGCCAGTTGATGGAGATGGGGATCGACGTGATGGTCGAAAAACCCATCGCCGATACAGTGGACGCCGCGCGAAAGCTCGTGGAAACCGGCGCTCGATGCGGACGCATCCTGCAAGTGGGACACTTGGAACGCTTCAACCCGGCGGTGATCGCGCTGGGGAAAGCGCTGACGACGCCCCTGTTTTTCGAGATTCACCGGTTGAGCGAATTCAGCCCGCGCAGTTTGGATGTGGACGTGGTGCTCGATTTGATGATCCACGATATCGATATTGTGTTGTCGTTAACCAAGCAGGCGCCGGAGGAAATTCGCGCGGCTGGGATTCGGATTCTATCCGAGAAAGTCGATATCGCCAATGTGCGGCTGCAATTTCCATCGGGGTGCATCGCGAATATGACGGCGAGCCGCGTCTCCACCGAGCGCGTGCGCAAGCTGCGGTTGTTTCAGCCGCACGAATACATCTCGCTCGACTATGGACGCCAGGAAGCCGTGCGGTTCCGGGTGAAGCCGCCGATGGCGATCGATTTCACGCCGCTGGTATCGGTGAAAGACGAACCGCTCAAATTGGAGCTGGAAAACTTCTTTGCGAGCGTGGCCACCAGGCAGCCGCCGGTGGTGACCGGAGAGCAGGGGCTGGCGGCGTTAGAGGTCGCGCAGGCGATTCTGGGCCGGATCGAAGAGCACGCGCTGCAGGTTGCCGAGACGTTGCGTGCTGCCGAGGCTGTGAAGTGACGGGCGTCGGCGATGATGCCCGCTCACAGGGGACGACCGCCAGAAAGGACGCTCCGTTATTCCCGCCGGTAATCTGCGCGCCGCGCCGAGCGTCGTAACAAGTATTCGTCGTGTAGCAAACCATGGCAAACCCAGCCGACACAGGCCCAACCGGGCTAAGCCCGAGCGAGATCGACCTCCACTTATTGCGCGAGTGGCGCGAGCCGATGACGGCGCGCCGCGTTGTGGTGGCCTTGGTGGTGTCGGCCTTCTATCACGTCTTGATCATCGGATCGCTAGTCCTGGCGCCGGACATCGAACGCGTCGAGACCGCGCCTATTCCTCTGGCGGATATTCGCAAAGCAGTGCCTCTGTATGTGCCGCAGGACCTCATGCAGAGGGATCCGAACAAAGGCAAGATCACGCACATGCTGGACGTGCGCAGCGCGGCGGCTCCGGCTGCAGTTGCCCAAGCGCCCAGGTTTCGCCGACCGCAGCCGCGTCCCTTGGATATCGTTACGCCGGCCGTGGTACCGCCCGTGGTGCCGGAGCCCCCGAAGATTGAGGCCGAGGCCGCTCCCGCGCCTCCCCCTTTGCCCGAGGGACGTCTGCCGCCAGTGGCCGCTCCCGCGCCCCCCGAGAAGCCGAAGCTGGCATTCGAAAGCGTGGGCGCAGCCGGGACGGCGCCGCGGACCCCTTACAATCCGAATGCTTCCGCCAAGGTTCCCGATCCACGCGTGGTGGCGGAAAATGCGCTTCGACCACCTTCCGCGCAGCCGGGGCAGGGATCGTCGGGTGTCGTCGTCGGCGACGTGGACGAAATGAATTCCGCCGCCAGTCCGGATCAAGCGGCGGTGCCGGGACCGGTGCGCAGCAACCTCCAACTGCTGAGCGATCCCAAGGGCTTCGATTTCAAGCCCTACCTGATTCAAGTGCTGACGGCCGTGCGCCGCAATTGGCTCGCGGTGATCCCGGAAAGTGCCCGGCTGGGACGCAAAGGCCGCGTGCTGGTGCAGTTCATCATCGATAAAAGAGGTGGTATTCCGAAACTGGTCATCGCCGAATCGTCGGGGGCTGCGGCGCTTGATCGGGCGGCGGTCGCCGGCATCAGCGCGTCCAGTCCTTTGCCGCCTTTGCCGTCCGGATTTAACGGCAACGAGATTCGCCTGCAGCTCGCTTTCGCTTATAATCAACCAGCGGGACGCTAATGACGTCGTGCGAAGACGCAGCCACACGGGCATCCTTGCTTTCCCGCAATGACCCTATGAAACAACGATTCCGCTACGCAATGTTGACCTATGTGGTGCTCGCCGTCCTGGCGGGATTCACATTGACGGGCCAGATTCGGCTCGTCACTCTTCTCGTTTTGGGACTGTTCGCTTTTAAAACTTGGTTGGCAGTACTAAGGGACCGTGCCGACTAAGCTAGCGTAAGGCCCACAGTCAGAGCGTTTTATCCCCTCCTTAAGGTGATTACTCGAGGTACGAACGGTCATCCTCCGCATTAAGCTCGTACTCATCCGGTACGGAATAGCTTGTTTTCCTAGGCCGAAAGGGGCCCAAAAAGACGAGAAACGTTCCGAATTGGGAATCGCCGTGCAGAACTGGTTTCAAAATGGAAAGCGGTCGTTTCGGAGTGTCCTGAGGACTACTGCGAACACCTGCGAACGGACGCGGGTTAGCTCGTACTTTTATTTGATCTCTCAAGTAGTTACGGCTGTCGTGCGGTGTTGCAGCGGAGCCCTTGAGGAGCTCTCCTATCCGGGAATTCGGAATGGCGGAGGGCTTGCACTAATGCTTGCGTCGGAGGACAGAAAAACATCGTGACGATGCTCAAACGCAGTGCCTTACACATGAGCGCCCTTGGAACAGGCGCGGCGACGGCCCCAGCTCCCATTTCCATCGCGGGAAATTCCCGACGAAAGGTCGCGGCTAAGCCGATGGGTATTAGTGTGACGTCACGGACGCGCAGCGCTCGCGCCAAAATTTCTCGCATTGATGTAAAGATCGGCGGCAAATCAAACGCCACGCTAGCGACGGCCCAGGAATCTCCTGAGACTACTCGTGCGGCTAAGGCCGCCGCGGCCGAGCAGGCGAGAATCGAACTGCGCGATCGAGTCGTACTGGAGCATTTGCCCTTAGTGAAGGCGATCGCCGTTCGCGTGCACGAAAATCTTCCGGTCCACGTAGACATGGACGATCTGGTGCACGCCGGTATTCTGGGATTATTCGATGCCGCCAGCAAATACAACCCCGATAAGCAAGTGGCTTTCTCCAGCTACGCGAAGCATCGCATCAAGGGCGCGATCCTCGATAGCCTGCGCCAGCTCGATTGGGCGTCCCGCGACATGCGGCGCCGCCACAAGCAGGTGGAAGCCGCGACGCGCGAACTCGCCTCCGAGCTGAAACGCAATCCGACCGAGCACGAGATCGCCACGAAACTGGGCATCGAACCGGAACGTTGGCGCAGCATGATGCTGGACCTGCGCAATGTGGGATTGATTTCCGCATCGACCCGCACCAACGATAGCGAAGATCTTCCCGCTCCCGATTTCCCGAGCAAGCCGGAAACGCAACCCGATTCCATTTGCGCCCGCGAACAACTGCGCAGCGTACTCGGCGTCGCGATGCAAACGCTGCCGGAGCGCTATCAGAAAGTCGTGTCGCTGTACTACACGCGCGAGATGACGATGAAGGAAATCGGCACCATCCTCGGCATCAATGAAAGTCGCGTGTCGCAGATCCACAAGGCGGCGCTCGAAAAGATGGCCGTCGTGCTCGAGTCGAACGGGATCAGCTCCAGCCAGGCCTTCTAAACTTCTTCGCCGCAGCCGAACGCTAAGCCGCTAGATGATGGTGTCTTGAAAACTTTGGATGTAGCGGCCGAACATGAT
>Ga0302320_10026574_pt1 | contig 11201 bp, 12 predicted proteins | sample Bog_T0_3_FD_202130 | JGI IMG/M metagenome (GOLD analysis project Ga0302320, IMG submission 202130) | Peat permafrost microbial communities from Stordalen Mire near Abisko, Sweden - Bog_T0_3 | ecosystem: Environmental > Terrestrial > Soil > Wetlands > Peat | place: Sweden: Abisko, Stordalen Mire... | reverse complement strand
CGCCTGAAAGACGCGCGCCGCGATCCCGTTCTGCCCGCGAATATTCTCGCCGACCATGCACACCAGCGCCTTGCGCCCCTCGTACTTCACGTCGGCCAGCTTGCTCAGGTCCGCGGCAATCGCCGGCAGTTTCTCGTTCGAGTCGAGGCTGATGGATACGCTCACTTCAGATGTCGACACCATGTCGACGGGGCAGCGGTGCTTATCGAAGACTTCGAAGATCTCGCGCAGGTAGCCGTGCGACATCAGCATGCGGCTGGCTACCACATCCATGATGGTGAGCCTTTTCTTGACGGCGATCGACTTGAAGGGGCTCCGGCAATGGGCCGCCAGCGCTGTGATCCGCGTTCCGCTATTCTCCGGGTTCTTCGAGTTCAGCACGAACACCGGAATGTTCTTCTTCACCGCGGGCAGAATCGTCGCCGGGTGCAGAACCTTTGCCCCGAAGTAGGCCAGCTCGGCGGCTTCCTCAAAGCTGATGGTCTTCACGCGCAAGGCATCGGGAACCACGCGGGGATCCGCGGTCATGATGCCGTTCACGTCGGTCCAGATTTCGATAGCGCCGGCATCGATGCCGCCGCCCACCAGAGCCGCGGTGAAATCGGAGCCGCCGCGGCCCAGCGTCGTGGTCACGCCCTGCTCCGTCGATCCGATAAAGCCGCCCATCACTGGAACACCACCCTCGGCCAGCCGGGCGACGACATGCTGTTTCAGCCGCTCCTCGGTCGCGGCTTCCTGCGGAATCGCCTTGCCGTACTGAGCGTCGGTCACGATGCACTGCCGCGCGTCAACATACACGGCGTTCAGGCCGCCACGCACAAACGCCTCGGTGATCATGCGGCTCGACACGCGCTCGCCATACGACACAATCATGTCGGAGATACGCGGGGTCAGCTCGCCGACCACGGCCAGCCCGCGCAGGATTTCTTCCAAGCCGTCGAACTCCGTGTTCATCCAGGCGTGCGTCGCGGCGAGTCCATTGTCCGCCAGCACCGCCGCCAGCGGATCATCGTGCAGCTTGGAACCGACGGCCAGTTGCATTGCCGTGTCGCAATGCCGGATACGCAAACGCTCCGTGATGGCGAGGGCGCTGGCGCGATCGCCGCGCGCCGCCGTCTTGGCAGCGGAAATCAGCAGGTCGGTCACCCGGGCCATCGCGCTGACGACCACCACAGGCTGCAAACCTTTGGCGACGCGGCTGGCGACAATGCCCGCAGTGCGCTGAATCGCCGGCGCGTCTTCGACGGAGGTCCCGCCGAACTTCATCACCACAAGCCGGTTCATGCGGGCACGGCCACCGGATCCAGTTTGCCCATGGAAACGAGCAGCTCAGCATTGAGCAACGCCGCTCCCGCCGCGCCGCGAATAGTGTTGTGGGAGACTACGGTGAACTTCCAGTCGAGCAGTCCGCACGGGCGCAGACGCCCCACGGTTGCCGCCATCCCCGCGCCGCGCATCCGGTCCAGCCGTGGCTGCGGCCGATCCTCCGCCGTCAAAAACTCCACAGGCTGCGACGGCGCGGTGGGCAAATCTTTGCCGGCGAGAGGAGCGAACTCGGCCCAGGCAGCAATCAAATCCTCCCGATCGGCCTTCCTCCCCAGCTTCACGCTCACACTTTCCGTATGACCATCCTCGACGGCAACCCGGTTGCAGTGCGCCGTCATCTTCGCCGCCAAGGGTTCCACCACCCGGCCGCTCAGATGGCCCAGTAGCTTCAGCGTCTCGGCCTCCATCTTCTCTTCTTCGTTTTTAATGAAGGGAACCACGTTGCCAAGAATGTCGAGCGAAGCCACGCCCGGGTAGCCCGCACCGCTTACCGCCTGCATGGTGCTGACGAAGATGGTCTCGATGCCGAAGCGCTCCACCAGCGGCTTCAACGCCAAGACCAGCCCAATCGCCGAGCAGTTGGGGTTCGTCACGATATAGCCGCCCGACTCCCGGCGCCAGCTCTGGTTTTCGACCAGCGCCAGATGGTCGGCATTGACTTCGGGGATCACCAGGGGCACTGACGGTTCCATCCGGAACGCGCTCGAGTTGGTGATGACCGCACATCCAGCAGCGGCAAACTTCGGCTCCATCTCGCGCGCAATGTCGGCGTCGAGCGCGGCAAAGATCACGCGCGGCGCGCCCTCGGGGGTCGCCGGGGACACCGGCATCGCGGCAATCCGCTCCGGCAGCGGCGTATCCAGCTTCCACCGCACCGCTTCGCCATACCGCTTGCCGCTGGACCGGTCGCTGGCCGCGAGCCAGTCCACCTCAAACCACGGGTGATGCTCGAGGAGCTGAATGAACCGCTGGCCGACCATGCCGGTCGCGCCGAGAATGCCAATTTTCTGCCGCATCTGCGTCGCCTTTTGAAAGAAGAGCCGGTGGCCGGACGCACAAAAAGACCGCCCCGCTGGATGGCTGTGTCGATAGTGTAAATGGCGGGTACTCGTTGCCCAAGGACAGCCGTCACTCATCGTGCACTATTGTCACGTCGCTCTGTGAGGATTATCCCGGTGAATCCGCCCGCCGGGCTCAGTCATCTGGCAAGAGGAGTATCTCGGCGGACTGTAACGTGTACCCTGCAACCGGGGACCTAGTAGCTAAAGTCCTGCGTCGCCGTCCCTTTCGCCGGCACCGTGACCGTGGCAGTCTGCTCGCCAAGCTGCTCGTGGTCCGCGACGACCGTATATGTCCCCGGCGGCAGACCTTTGATAAAGTACCGGCCCGACACATCGGATACCGCGAAGAACGGGTTCGCGGAAACATTGATGAACGTCTGCATCCACGGGTGATTGTTGCAGCGGACCGGAATCATCAGCTCGGGCGCATGAAACGTCTGTTCGTTCTGCGGGGGGTTCTGTCCGCCTGCCGGAGGCTGCGAGATGTCCACCGCCTGGTTCCCCGCGACGGCCGGCATCATGTGCACGTTGTGCATGGTGGGATCGCTGTTGGTGAAGCGCACCGGCTGCCCCACCATCACGCCCACCACATGCGGCATGTAGCGGCAGCCCTTCTGGTCGATGTCCACCGGCTGGCCCGGCGCGGCGTAGAGGCGATTCCCCAGGCCATCCTTGATATAGATAAAGACATTCGCGAAGCCGCCGCCGTTGCCCACCACATACTGCTCGCTGTAGAGGGTCGGACCGAGCCCGCAGGCCGGATCCTGGTTGGTGTCGATCTCGACGGGCTTGGGCGGTGTCTTTGTGTAACGAACAACCCCCTGGATGGCGCCCGCGGTCGACCAGTCAATCGCCGTGTACGCCGGAGTGGTCGACGCCGGAGCCGCACTCTCCTTTTTGCAGCCACCGACTGCCAGCATGATCATGCACGCCCCGACCGCGACCAACCGTCCAGGTTTCATTGTGAACCCCCTCTGTGTTCTCTGTGGTCAGTTTTACCCCAGCGCTTCGATCACCGCGTCCGCAAAAGCCCGCGTCCCGGCCGACCCGCCGACATCGCGCGTCAGCGACTTCTTTGCAATGTAGGTTTTCTCAATCGCCGCGTGCAGTCTATCCGCGGCGGTCGATTCGTCGATATGGTGCAGCATCAGCACCGCCGACTGCAACAGCGCCGTCGGGTTCGCGATGTCCTTGCCCGCGATGTCCGGGGCCGAGCCATGCACCGCCTCGAAGATTGAGGCTTCCGCCCCGATGTTCGCGCCCGGGACCAGACCCAGTCCCCCAACAAACGCCGCGCACAGGTCGCTGACGATATCGCCGTACAGATTCTCCATCAGAAGCGTGTCGTACTGATACGGATTCATCACGAGCTGCATGCAGGTGTTATCGATGATGTGCTCGCCGTAGGTAATGTCCGGATAGCCCTTCGAAACATCGCGCGCGCAGCGCAGGAACAGTCCGTCCGACATCTTCATGATGTTCGCCTTGTGGATGGCGTGAATCTTGCGCCGTCCGTGCTTCGCCGCGTACGCAAAGGCGAACTTCGCAATCCGCGTCGACGCCTTTTCCGTGATCACTTTCAGCGACTCAATCACGCCCGGCACTACCTCGTGCTCGAGGCCCACATACAGCCCCTCGGTGTTCTCGCGAATGATGATCAAATCCACGCCCGGATACCGCGTCTCGAGACCGGGCAAATTCTTAATGGGCCGAAAATTCGCATACAGCTCAAACTTCTTCCGCAGCGTCACGTTGATCGACGGAAACCCTCCGCCGATCGGCGTCGTCACCGGCCCCTTCAACCCAACCTTAGTCCGCTCGATCGACGCAATCAGTTCCTTGGGAATGTATTCCCCATGCTTCTCAAACGCGCCGGCGCCTGCGGCGAATCGCTCCCAGGTGAACTGAACGCCTGTCGCTTCGAGAATGCGGACCACGGCGTCGGTGACTTCGGGCCCAATCCCATCGCCCGGGATCAGCGTAATGGTGTGCGTCTTACTCAAAATCTCCCCTCAATCGGTTTGGTACGGGCTGACGGCTCCAGCCGCCACCTACCCGCCCTTCACTCGCTTCTCGCTCGCCTTTGGCTCGCCTTTCGGTCGTTTCTCCCCATGATGGCTCAAGAGCTGCTCCAGCTCTTCCTTGAATTCGCGCACGTCCTTGAAGTCCCGGTAGACACTGGCGAAACGGATATAGGCCACCGTATCGAGCAGACGCAGGCGATCCATGATGAGCTCGCCGATCTCGGCTGTGGTCCGCTCGCGCTCCGTGGACTCGGTCACGAACGTCTCTACCTCATCGACCAGCTGCTCCATCTTCCCCGCGGAAATGGGCCGCTTCTCACAGGCCGCCAGCAACCCGTCCAGCACCTTCTTGCGCTCGAACTTTTCCCGCCGCCCGTCTTTCTTTGCGACCATGTAGGGGATTTCGTCGATGCGCTCGTAGGTCGTAAAGCGGCGGTTACACTTCTCGCACTCGCGCCGTCTGCGGATCGAGTCGGCTTCCCGGCTCTCCCGCGAATCGATCACGCGGTCCTGGGCAAAGCCGCAGTAAGGACATTTCATCGGTCTGCTTCGATTCTAGCAGCGCGCCTGCACCGGCCCTCTGCCTGCTGCTCCTCTCCTGGTTTGTCCCGCCGAACGCCTATCGCCAACCACCTCTCAGCGAACTGGTTCTCACCAAGCCGCTTCTCCGCCGGCATTTGTCAGCTTAACTACGCAGGCATATCGTTGTCTTCGACGCATCCAAGTCATCCATGAGCAAAGCCCAGTCACCCATGACCCCGAAGAAGAACCCAACGAAAGCAAGACGCAGCATCGCCAAAGGCGCGCTTGCCGGCCTGGTCGGCGGCATCGCCGGAGCCGGCGCGAAGATCATCGCCGAGCAGCTCTTTCCCCCGCGCATCGAGGGTCAGACGCCGCCGCCGGTCGTTCTCGCCGAGCAGGTCGCCGGCCACAGCCTTCCCGAGGGCGAGCGCAAACTCGCCCTGCAGGGCATTCACTGGATCTTCGGGGCCCTCGCCGGCGCGGTGTATGGCGTACTGGTCGAGTTCGAGCCATCTCTCGGAGCCTGGCGCGGCGCGGCCTTCGGCATCACCCTCAACCGCCTGACCCACGAATCGCTGCTGCCGAAGATGGGCCTCTCCGCTCCTCCCGATCGCCAGCCCACGCAGGAGCGCATCAGCGAGTGGGTGACCCACGCCACCTACGGCATCGCCACCGACACGGTTCGCCGCGCCGTCCGCCGCGGGCTCTGACCGGTTCGACCAGGGATCGACCACGCTCCTCGCCGCTACACTATAGCTTCATGCCCATTTTTCTCACAACCATTGAGGCGCGCGTGCTGGGCGCGCTCGTCGAAAAAGAAACCACTACGCCGGAGTACTATCCTCTTTCGCTGAACGCACTGGTTAACGCCTGCAACCAGAAAAACAACCGCGAGCCTGTGATGCAGCTGGATGAAGATGCGGTGCGCCTGGCGCTCCATCGGATCGAGGACCAGAACCTGGCCGGCGCGACCCGCAACGCCGACAGCCGCGTCGCCAAGTACGAGCACCGCCTGCAGGAGGTTTTTAATTTCACCCGCGGCGAGACCGCGGTGATGTGCGTCCTCCTGCTGCGTGGACCGCAGACGCCCGGCGAGCTGCGCAGCCGCACCGAACGCATCAACCGTTTTGAGGAACTCGATGACGTGCTGTCCGTCCTCAATCGGCTCATGCAGCGCGAGCCCTCACTGGTAAAGGCTCTTCCGCGTCAGCCGGGGACGAAGGAAATTCGATACATGCACCTGCTCTCGGGCGACGTGGAATTTTCAACGGACCGCGCTCAGGTTGTGCCCATGGAACGAATCTCGGAGCGCGCAGCGTCGGGACCTGCCGCCGCTGAACGTCTGCAACAACTGGAATCTGAGGTCGCCGGGCTGCGCCATGATGTCGTCGAGCTGAAGCACCAAATCGAGTCGATTCTGAGAAGCCAGCCTTAACCTTGCCCCTGCGCATCTACGGCGAAATACTATTTCTGCGGCCGCTCAACCGAGGACTACGCCATGCCCATCATCCGAAATTGCCCTTCCTGCAGAAAACCGAATCGCATCCCGGCGAGCCACCTGGCCGACACGGGCCGATGCGGCGCCTGTAAAAACCCGCTGCCGCCGATGGCAGATCCAATCGAGGTCAGCACCGAGGAGTTCGACGAGATTGTCCGCGATAGTAAGGTTCCGGTCTTCGTCGATTTCTGGGCGGCGTGGTGCGGCCCATGCCGCATGGCCGCGCCCCACGTTGCGCAAGTGGCGCACGACCTTGCCGGCCAGGCCGTCGTCCTCAAGGTCGACACCGAGCGCTTCCCGCAACTCGCTGCCCGCTACAACGTGCAGGGCATCCCCAACTTTGCTGTATTTTCGCGCGGCAACCTCGCGTTTCAGCAGGCCGGGCTGGTCGACGCGAACACGATGAAGAGCTGGCTCGCCCGCGCCGCCTGAGCACCTGGAACAAGTTCGCCAACTCCGTCTGTTGATGGGGAACCTTGCCTCGCGTTCCGGGGTCTATAAAAACGGAGGAACCATCGGAGGGCCATGAGCCTCAGCGACGCCAGAAGCCTGAACGCCGAACCTAATGTCACGCCGTTGATCGATGTCTTGTTGGTGCTCCTGATCATCTTTATGGTGATTGTCCCGGTGACTCCAAGGGGCCTGGAGGCGATTCTGCCGCAACAACCCAGTACCGCACAGCCGATGAAAACGCAGACGCTTGTCGTGCAGGTTCTCGCTGGCCCGGCCGGCCCGATTTACAAGATCAACGATGAAAGAGTGGAAGGAAGGGCTCAGTTGGCTTCGGAGTTGGATCGCATTTACTCGATCCGGGCGGAGAAAGTGCTGTTTGTGAAAGGCGATCCCGCATTGGATTTTGCATCCATCGCCGACGTGTTGGACCTTGGCCGGGCGCTCGGCATCGACCACGTCGGCATTCTGACGCCAGCGCTGGAAGCACGCTGATCGGACTATAGATCGTTCGCTCTGCTTCTTCGCTGACCGTGTTTCTGCTGACCGGTCTTGAGCTAACCGCTAGCCGCTGACCACTTCTCCGCTCGCCAGTTCTTCGGCAACGTGCTCGCTTTCCTCGGTGACCTTCTTCAGCGAAACGTGGTCCAAACGCGCCCAGACAAGCCCTATCGGGACAATTCCGAGGAACGTGATCAGCAACAGAGTCGCGGCGCAACCCATCGCCGCCTCCGGTGCAGCGCCCAGGAACTTCGTGATGGCGCCCGCGACCAGGCCGACCTGGGTGAACCAACCGATCACGGGAAGCTGAATGACACTGGCTCCGCCGCTGACAATCATCAGCAGCACACCTTTGCCCGGCGTCATCGCCGCCAGTGCTGGACTGGCGACGAACGCCAGTGTCGTCTCAAGATAGGCGAAAGCAATCATCACCCACATGCCCAGAGACAACGCAGCCGCGACTGCGAAATCGGACAACGACCGGATTGTGTCGAGGCCGGAGTGAAAGGCCCGGATCTTGCTGGCCACGGATTGCCCAAAGCCTTTGGAAATGCGGCCGCACGCGCCGCCAAGAACAGACGCCACCACGCCTCCCCAAAGACGCACGGCGATCAGAAACAATGTGCCGAGGACGGTCAGAGCCAGCCCCCAGTATCCGGCCTTGCGCATGACATCGGGATGGGGCAGCGAACCGCGCGGTGACAGCAGGATCACCGACGAGGTGATCATCGCCATCGATCCCGCGTCGAAAAGCCGCTCCACGATGTACACGGCGATCTGCGAGCTGATCGGCAGGCCTGTCTTCTTCGAGACCAGATAAGGACGCACGAGGTCAGCCACGCGGCCGATCAGAGCCACTGCGGTAAAACCGATCACCTGGGTTCCCAACAGCGACAGCGGCGTCAGCTTCTTCTTGTGCCGGACCAGCCATACCCAACGAACCGAGCGTACGACATACCCGGCGTAGATCAAGGCGAGCGCGAAAGCCATCCGGCGCCAGTCGGCCACGCGCAGCTGCTGTCCAAAGACGCGCCAGTCAAAATGAATGCGATGGCGCCCGAACCAGATGAGCGCGATCATCGCCAGCACGACAAGGATCGCCACGATCCGGTTTCTGTTCGATTTCAAATCAGAACTCCATCTACGAAGAAAGAGAGGGAAGAGGCCGCTCCAGGGGTCAGTGCGCTACCGAAGAGCGCAATGCAGCGGGATGCCGCAATGCATAGCGGCGGTTGTATTCGTGAATCACACGCGCCACATAGGCGCGCGTTTCGCGATAGGGGGGAATTCCATGCCAGCGATCGACAGCCGCGGGACCGGCGTTATACGCGGCCAGCGCGAGCGGCAGGCTGTCGTTGTACCGCCTCAGCAGCGAATCGAGATAGGCCGTTCCGCCCTGGATGTTGTCGCCCGGGGCGAAGGTGTTCGAGACGCCCAAATCGGATGCCGTTCCAGGCATCAGCTGCATCAATCCCTGCGCGCCCGCGCGGCTTACGGCATGCGCGTGACCATTGCTCTCCTGTCGCACGACGCTGGCCAGCAAGTCGGCGTCGAGATTGTAGGCCGTTCCCGCCTTGCTCAGCAGCGGCTGCAGATCCGCATCCGTCAGTTTCTCCGGAACGGCGATCGGGCCGGGGGTAGCGCTGGCGTCCTCCGATGCAACGGGCTTCGGCCAATCCACGGGCTCGGTGGCAACGATGTCCGAAGCGTCGACTTCCAGAAAGCTGGAGCCGGCCGCATCCATGTAAAGCCGCACCTTGCCGCTCACCGTTGCACGATGATCGCAGAAGAGATCGAACCCATTTTTCAGAGTGACGTGCTCGGCGGCATACGCGGGAAAGGCCAGCGAGGCCACGGCAATCGGGGCACACCAGATCGCAGCACACCGGATTAGAGCATACAAGGTTGTCCGGAAGCGGCTCATTTCTCTTTACTTTACCATTCCAATGACGCGCTCTGGCAGCAAACGCTCCCACCTTGGTACCACTTTAGTTGGTTTCTATAGTGGCATTTTCGTCGACAACCATCTCTCCATCGCCTGCAAAATTGCCATGCCGGACGGATAAAACGCCCTCGACGACCTGGGCCACACCGTCTTCATCATTCGACGGGGCCAGCTCCCAGCCACGCTGCTGCGCCAGTTCGACGAGATCCGGCGCTCCGTTGGCTACCATGAAAGGCCGCCCCGCGAATTCCAGCATCTCGAGGTCGTTCCAGTTGTCGCCAATCGCCAGAATCTCCTCGCACGCCAGACCCCGCTGCTGCGCAAGACGCCGCAATGCCGCGCCCTTCGAGCAGCCCGGCGGCAGGATATCGAGAATGATCAGGTCCCGCGATAGGTACTCAGTCCGATGCATCTCGATGGACGACCCGAGCGCACTTTCGCCCAGCCGCTCCTCCGCGCGCCGCATCTCTTCGACTCCACCACATACCATTCCCTGCACGGGCGCGTCGCCTGCATCGAAGGCGCGCTCCAGCGGTCGAACCTCCGTGATCGAGGCCCGGTTCGCCTCCACCCACATCGAAACCCGCCCGTGCAGTGCCTCAATCGACTCGAGTACCAGCTCGCCCAGCCCCTCGCGATCAAAGGTGAAGACAGTAGTCCCAAAAGGCCGCAGCAGCGGGCACAGAGCGCGCGCCGTTGCGATGGGGAGTTCGAAGCGATCGATCGCCTGGCCGCCCATGGTGCGCGTGGCGGTGCCGTTCGAGGTGATGAACACCGTTTCCGGTTTAAGCCCGATTGGATCGATCAGTGGGAGCGCATACGCCTGGCGTCGACCGGTGGCGATCACGATTTCGATTCCCGCCGCCTCAGCTTCCCGTAGCGCGCGGCAGGTTCGACTTGTCACGATCGTTCCGCGCGATGGCAACAATGTGCCGTCGATATCCAGGACGATCATCCGCACAGGGGGAACCATCTGCCTTTAGTGTAGGGGAACGCGGTACGACGAAGATGAAAGTTCAAACGCGCCGTTCGCGAAAGAATTCGCGTAACAACTCGCCACATTCTTCCGCCAGAACGCCCGCCGTGACTTCCATCAGATGATTCAACTTCGGATGGTTGAGCACTGCGAGCACCGATCCAGCTGCTCCGGTCTTGGGATCCGCCGCTCCGTAGACCAGCCGCCCCAGGCGCGCATGGATCATCGCCCCTGCGCACATCGCACACGGTTCGAGCGTGACGAACAGCTGGCAATCGACCAGCCGGTAGTTGCCGATATCCTGCGCCACGGCCCGCATCGCCACAATCTCCGCATGCGCCGTCGGGTCTGTATCGCGGAGCACTCTATTCTGTCCGCGCGCGACAATCTCGCCTCGCATCACGGCGACCGCGCCGATGGGGACTTCGCCCGCCTCGGCGGCAGCCCGTGCCTCGTCCAGAGCGGCGCGCATCAGGGTCTCATCGGTCTCAGGCATTTTTGTGATGGACCGAAGCGGCCGCCGGTTGCTGTTGTGTCATGCAATGCAGAGTGCCCAGCCCCCAGACCAGGTCCCCGCAATAGATGCCCACCACTTCGCGAGAGGGAAATACTTCCGCAAGAATATTGAGGGCGCTGCGATCGGAGGAACGGTTGAAGGTTGGCACCAGAACAAGGTCGTTGGCGATGTAGAAATTGGCGTAGCTCGCGGGAAGCCGCTGGCCCTGAAAAATAATTGGCGGCGGCATGGGCAGCTCGACGATCGCAAAGGGCTTGCTTTCGAGGTTGCGCGCCGATTTGAGCCGGTCCAGGTTTTCGGCGAGTGGCAAATGATTATCGTCTTCCCGATTTGGCTCAACCACGGTGACAATTGTGTTTGGGCCAACGAATCGAGTGATGT
>Ga0302320_10026572_pt1 | contig 11202 bp, 10 predicted proteins | sample Bog_T0_3_FD_202130 | JGI IMG/M metagenome (GOLD analysis project Ga0302320, IMG submission 202130) | Peat permafrost microbial communities from Stordalen Mire near Abisko, Sweden - Bog_T0_3 | ecosystem: Environmental > Terrestrial > Soil > Wetlands > Peat | place: Sweden: Abisko, Stordalen Mire... | reverse complement strand
CGACGATGCCATCACGTCGGGATCAGCGCCCGGATAAAACGTGACCACTTGAATGGTTGGATAATCGACTTCCGGTAACGCAGAAACCGGCAACTGCAAAAACGCCACCCACCCCACCAGCAGCACGCCCACCATCAACAGCGTGGTCGCCACTGGCCGGAGAATGAATAACCGCGAAGGACTCATGAAGCCGGTGTTCCTGAATTGTGCGAGGTTGAATTTTGTAATTCCGAATTCCCGGCGGCTGGTGTGCTGTTCGGGGCCGTCGTCCGCGGCTCAATCGAACTTCCGGTCTGGAGCTTATCCTGCCCGTCGGTCACAACCACATCTCCGGGATTGACGCCCGCCGTCGTCACCGTTGTATTCCCTTGGGTCAGCGCGATGGTCACGTTGCGTGCCTCGACGGTGTTGTCCGGCTTCACGGTATAAACAAACGCTCCCTGGGGACCCCGCAAAATCGCCGCCGTCGGCACCACCGTGCTGCGCTTGCGCGTCTCCAGCAGCAGATTTGCATTCACGAACTGATTCGGCCACAACTGGTTGTCCTGGTTATCGAACACAGCTTTCAGTTTGGCGGTTCCCGTCGTCGAATCGATCTGGTTATCGATCGTCATCAGCTTGCCGGTCGCCAGCTTGGTTTGGTTGTCGCGGCTGTAAGCCTCCACTTCCAGCGTGGAGTTCTTCATGTGCTGCGCCACCGTCGGCAGTTGATCCTCCGGCAGAGTGAAGATCACTCCAATCGGCTGCAGTTGCGTGAGAATCAGCATCGGGGTGGTGTCCGTCGCATGAACAATATTTCCCGGATCCACCTGCCGCAGCCCCACCCGGCCAGTGAAGGGCGCCGTGATATTGCAGTAAACCAGTTGCAACTTGGCGTTATCGATCTGCGCCTGATCCGTGCGCACCTGGCCGTCGAGTTGATCGACCGTTGCCTTCTGCGTGTCCACCTGCTGTTGCGCAATGCTGCCGGAAGGAATCAGCGTGGTATAGCGATCAAGATTTAACTTGGCATCGCGCAGCGACGCCTGATCTTTGAAAAGCTGAGCCTGCATCTGCTCCAGTTGCACCTGAAAAGGCCGTGGATCTATCAGGATGAGCAAGTCGCCTTCCTTCACAAGTTGCCCTTCCTTGAAGTTGACTCGCATGATCTGCCCGTCCACGCGGCTCTTTATGTTTGCCGTATAGAAGGCGGTTACCGATCCCAGGCCCACCAGATAAACTGGAACATCCTGCTGCTGCACCTGAGCAATCGCAACCGAAACCGCCGCCGGAGCTGCGGCCTGCGCCTTCTGCTGTTTCGAATCACCACTGCAACCGGAAAAAGATGCACAGCCGGATAACACGATGGCGCAGACGAACCAGTGCCATCGACGTCGGGATATTTCCTGCCAGAAAATCCAATTCATTGTTTTCACGATTTTATGGAAACACAATTCGTTACACGGTACGTACTGGTGCAGTCTGACAAAAAATCATGTGGGGACTGCCGCCCTCGGCTGTCCGTCGAGCGCAGCTCGACCTCTTCGATTCACCGCGTACTGGACTACCACCTCGGTACGCCGGTCCTCCATTAGACGTTTTCATTGTTCAATTGGTGGCAAGTTTCCTGGAAGAGAAGTTCGAAAACTCGCTTCGATGGAGTCCTATGAAGACCCCTCCCAACCAGCATCAACCGTTGGCGCATGCGGGTCAACCTAAGCGGAATGAATTTACAAATCTTTACGCCGAACCTTCAGCGCCCGGAATGAGCATCCAGCACAGGCGGCGCTGGATGCCGCGCTTCGTAAGCGGCAATTTCGCCCTCATGTTGCAGGGTCAGCCCAATATCATCTAGCCCGTTGAGCAGGCAGTGGCGGACAAATTCATCGACCGGAAACTTCGCCGCAAATCCCCGATCGTCGCGCACCTCACAACGCTCCAGGTCAACCGTAAGTGGATAGTCTCCGGCTTCGCTCGCCCGCCGCATCAACTCGGCGACCTCCACTTCGCTCAGGCGAACCGTCAGGAATCCATTCTTCGCACTGTTGTTGGCAAAGATATCCGCGAACGAAGAGGCAATCACGCAGCGAAACCCGAAATCCGCCAGCGCCCAAACCGCGTGCTCGCGCGACGAGCCGCACCCAAAATTCTTTCCCGCAATCAGAATGCTCGCACCCGCATAGCGCGGCTCATCCAAAACAAAACCAGCATTCCTTTTTCCGTCAGCCGCGAATCGCCAGTCGTAAAACAAAAACTGCCCGAATCCCGTCCGCTCGATGCGTTTCAAAAACTGCTTCGGAATAATCTGATCGGTATCGACATTCACCCGATCCAGCGGCACCGCAAACCCGCGATGAACTGTAAAAGGTTTCAAAGCATTCTTCCTTTCGCCCTGATCCGCATCATCGAAACTTCCACTCCCGTATATCCGTAAAATGCCCTGCAATCGCCGCCGCCGCCGCCATCATCGGGCTCACCAGATGCGTTCTCCCCCCGCGCCCCTGCCGTCCTTCAAAATTCCGGTTGCTGGTGGAAGCGCACCGCTCCCCCGGTTGCAGAATATCCGGATTCATCCCCAGACACATCGAGCATCCCGACTCGCGCCACTCAAATCCCGCGTCCATAAAAATCTGATGCAAGCCCTCCTGCTCGGCCGCGCGCTTCACCGTCTGCGATCCCGGCACCACCATCGCCCGAATCTTCCCGCTCACATGATGTCCCTTCGCCACCCGCGCCGCCGCCCGCAAATCCTCAATCCGCGAGTTCGTGCACGACCCGATAAACACTCGGTCGATCTCAATCTCTTCAATGCGCTTCCCCGGCTCCAGCCCCATATACTGCAATGCCAGTTCGGTCGACGGACGATCCCCTTCCCGCACACTTCCCAGCTCCGGCACCCGCCCCGTCACCGGAGCCACCATCCCCGGATTCGTCCCCCACGTCACAAACGGAGAAAGCTGCCCCGCATCCATCTCGATCACCTTGTCAAACTCCGCGCCCTCATCCGTCGGCAAACTTCGCCAGTATTCGACCGCACTCTCCCAAGCCGCGCCCCGCGGCGCAAACCGCTTTCCCCTGACGTAATCGAACGTCGTCGCATCCGGCGCTACCATCCCCGCTCGCGCCCCCGCCTCAATGCTCATGTTGCACAGCGTCATGCGCCCTTCCATCGACAGCCCGCGCACCGCATCGCCGGCATATTCAATCACATGCCCCGTAGCCCCATCGGTCCCAATCTGCCCGATGATTCCCAGCGCCACATCCTTCGCGGTCACGCCCTCCGCCAGTCGCCCACGCATCTCAATCTTCATCGTCTTCGGCTTCTGCTGCGCCAGGCACTGCGTAGCCAGCACGTGCTCCACTTCCGAAGTTCCAATGCCGAAAGCCAATGAACCGAAAGCTCCGTGCGTCGAGGTATGGCTGTCCCCGCAGACGATCGTCATCCCCGGCTGCGTCAGCCCCAGCTCCGGCCCGATCACGTGCACGATCCCCTGGTCCGGCGAGTCCATATCGAACAGCGGCACACCAAACTCTTTGCAGTTAGCCTGCAAAGCTGCAATCTGCTTGGCCGCAATCAAATCGGTGATCGGAGTTCCGCGCGGCTCCGTGGGAATATTGTGGTCCACGGTCGCCACCGTGCGCGACGGCTGCCGCACTTTTCTCCCCGCAACTCGCAACCCATCGAACGCCTGCGGCGAAGTCACCTCATGCACCAGATGCAGATCGATATAAAGAATCGGCGACCGCCCCTCCGGCTGCGCGACCAGGTGTGCATTCCAGATCTTTTCGAAAAGTGTTTGCTTCGCTGACATCGCAGAGGAATTTTACTTTTTCCCGGATAAAAACCCCAACACCTTACTGGCCAACTCATCCGAAAATCCAAATCGCGCCTTGGCCCGCGAATACAAATCCACCGCCTTCTTATCCAGCCAGATCATCGCCGACTTCCCCCACCCATCCTGCGGACGAGCAAAATAATCCGTGGAGTGCGCAGTCACTTTCTTGCCCGGCTCAACCGTGTAGTAATACAGCGCCAGGCTCTTGCGCGACTCTCCCGCTGGACACTTCAGCGGATCGGGAAACCCGTGCAACGACTTTTCGTCCGTAGTAAAAATCAGCGCATGATTCAGCAGCGGAGGATACTTCGCCCCGCAGCGCGCCATCCTCTCTTCCCACAATTCGAGCGCTCCGCCCCACTCCTCATTCCACCCTGGATTCAGATACAGAATAAGATTCACCCGCCGGTGCCAGTGGGTATGGAAATGATGCATGGAAAAATCGGTGTGCACGTTCAAATAGCCGCCCGGTCCGGACTGATGCAATCCCCCGCCTTCCATCGTCGGATCCGCCAGAAGATTCGGGATTCCCGTCAGCTCCGAAATCCAAGCCACAAACTCCGGCGAATTCAATTCATCCGTAACCGCCGCCAGAGCAGGAGGAAACAGCTGACGCTTGGCCAGCCCCAGCTTGTTCTCGTTGGCATGCTTGTATTGCGTCCACGCGTCGCTGGTCGGCTGGGGGAACTCCTTCGCCATCGCCAACGCCGCTTCCGGTTCGACAAAACCTTCCAGTAGAATGTGCGGGCACGGCTTGTTCTCGCGATATTGCCTGGCTAACCGGGGCAGTCGCGCTTGCCACTTATCGTAAAGAAACAGCCGCAGGCTAGACGGGACGACCGCTTGTACAGCATGCGCACTGGACATTCGGAATAGTTTTCCTCTCCTGCAATTGTAGCCGATCTACCACTCCCAGCAGGGTTGCGAAGAACTCGTTTTGCATGCTGGATCGGGAAGGGCACGACTCGTGCCGTTAAGTCGTGTAAATTATCGCGGCGCTTCAGCGCCTGAGGGGAGCTTGGAGACAGCATCAGAAGCCTAGCTGCCCCGGCCTTTATCTGATTGTCGCATTCACTCCCTGGACCCATTCCCGCTCGAAGCGATCCTACACACCCGCACCGCGCTATTCTGATAAGCGCAATCAAGACCAGCAACTCCCGGCTGTTGCACCACCACCCAACTCACGCCGTACTTGTCTCCCAACCGCGAAAAATCCGCCAACCGAAAATTCTTCCAGCCACTCTGATCCTGCACCTGCGACCACCATTCGTCGGCGAGCGCAGGAAACATGCTGACCACGCCGTTGTCCTTCACCCCATCGGCCAGACGACTTCTCTCGGCGAGACAGCGAAATCCAGTTTCGCCTTCGCCCTCGATGTTCATCGTATTAGGATCGAGCGCAAACACCGCGTCGACCGGCGTGTTCGCCCGAATCCACAAGAAAGCTTGTTCCCACGGATTTGTCGCTGGAGCGCAAGGCCACTCCACATGCGCACTCGCGGGAAAAAGCTGCCGCTGCGCCACAAACATCCCCGCACTCAAAGGCGCGAACAGCAGCAACCATCGCCACACTTTTTCCCGCAAAACAAATTCTCCAAGGAGCCCGCCCATCATGACGAACATCACGATGTACTCGAAGTGCAGGCTGCGCAGCGGCTGCAAGCGCGCCAGCGCCTCAAAGCGCGCTGGAAGATCAAACGCAATCGCCATCGCAAGATAGATCAAACCATAAACGATGAACGCTCGACTTACCCGTTCGACGTTCGCCCATCTCCGGTTCCGCGCGATGCGGCCGAACCAGTAAAACACAATCAACGGAGCTACGATCCCCAGCAACTCATACCACGCCCAACGCTGGATGTAATGAAACCCGTGGTTCAGCGCGGCCTGGTGATAGGCCAAAGAACTTGACGGCGCGAACGTGACGCCGAAGAACAAAGTCGCCACGGCGGTAGCTTGAACGCGATTCGTACTTCGCCAGCTCTCAAATTTTTCCATCGCCACGAACAGAAGACAGAATGAAGCTGGAAAAACCCACATCAACGGATGCATGCTCGCGGCAAACACCAGCCACAGCAAGGTCCGCAAATATTTCCCTTCCAGCAATCGCGCGACCGCGAACACCCCCGCGAACGCCGCCAGATTTCGCGGGTTCAAATACTGGTCCATGATGTAGAGCGCGGTACCTGCCACCGGAATCGACAGCAACGCCGCTACCAGGCACACTCCGCCCCACCGCGCGCGCACCGACGTGAAGAAAATTCCAGAGAGCTCCCAACAAGCTAAGAGCAGCAGAAATATCGAACCGATGTGCCACAGGAACAACCCGGTCTCGAACGGAACGTGAGTGACGCGGACGGAAAAAGCGATCAGGTTGGGGAACAGCGTCATGCGGGCATGCGCCCGAAAAAACTCCTGCCCCACTGGAAAAAGTTCCGGATGCAGAATTTTCTCCACGCCCGGCAGATAAATCTCGGCATCCTCCGCGAACGGATGGTATCCCTGCACCAGCAGCGCGCCCGCTGTCAGCATCAGCAAAAACAGCTGCGGTTTGTATTTCGCGGGAAAAGTGTTCAATCGCCTGTCGCCACTGCAACCCGCGCCGGGATGACCGCAAGCTTTCGCTTCCGTTCCGCCGCCCAGCCTACGACCGCGTAGGCGCCCAGAACCACAAACTGCGGGTCAATCGGACGCCGGTAATAATCTTCCGGGTGCGTCACGTAATAGACTACCGGAAACAACAGCAACACGATGACATAGGGGATCGCAGTTCCGGGATCGCTCTGCCACGTGCGCCACAATCCAGCCAACGTCAAAATCGTAAGGCCGGTGCAGAACACAACATTGAACGGGTCGGCAGGTTCTTCCCTAAGATAGCGCGGACTGAAACTCCAGAAGCCCGTCCAAAGGTAAACCACACGCCGCAACGTCTGCTGGACATACAACGCGCGGTGCGAACGGATAAACGCCAGCCCTTGCCGAAGCTTCCTGTGCGTGTAGCCGATCTCGCCCAGTTGCTGGTATTCCCTCCACTCCACAGGATTGTCCGATGGATGATAACCGGGAGGACCCCAGTGCCAGGAATCCTGATTGTTACCGAAATAAACTTCCAGGCCGAAGCAACTGCGAAAAGGAATCACTCTATGAAACGTTTCATAATTTCGAATGAACCAGGGCGACACCACCAGTATCACTGCCAACACCGCTCCCAAGCCCGGAGCCAGCCAGCGATGCCCGTTTCTAAGATGCTCGTTTCTAAGACGCCCGTTCTTATAAAGCCGGTACCAGGCCCACGCGCCCAGGAACGGCGCCACCGACATCACCACCGGGTCGGTCAGCCCTCCAACGCCGCTCAGCGCGCCAAAGCCCACCCAGGGCCAGATTGAAGAACAATTTTCCAGGTGTAAAGCGACCAGGAAGATCAGACTTAAGAGCAGCGTAGTCAGGGTTGTGGACCATATGAAATCCGCGGGAAAGAAAATGCCGTAAGGAAAAAATGCCCAAGCCCATCCCGCGAACGCGGCCGAGCTTTCCCCGAAGTCTTTCTTGGCGATAAAGTAAATCGGAATGCATGTCAACGCCGAGAATAAACAATCCAGCGACAAGGCCGCGATCACCGAAGCCGTGGTGTACACGCCAAACGCTTTAAAAATTCCCGCCAGCAAGTAAGGGAAAACAGGCGCCAGCCATGCGGTCGGTCCAGTCTTGCCAAACAATGGATTACTGAAACCCTCGCCTTGCGCAATCGATCGCGCGATCCTGCCCGCCTCGCCTCCGCAGCGCCAGTGGTCTCGATCAGGATCAGTCCGCTCTGGATACACGAACGACATCACGACCAGCCGCAGCGCCAGCGCGACCACCACCATCCAGAGAAGCGAACGCCTTAGGTTCCCCGAGGTCGTTGCCTGACGAAAATCCGGTCGGTGAAAATTCGGGCGGTAAGAATCCAGCCCGTGAAAATCTACTTCTAATCTCTGTTCAGCCCTTTGCCCAAACGCCATTCGCTCCAACGACCTCTATCCCACGATCTTTACCCCAGTAGCCTTGACCCCAATGAGCTTCGCCAAACAGTTCCAGGTCGCCACAATTGACAAGAGAACCTTTACTTTGCCACATCTTGCGCTCGAAATCTCTTGGTCTTGCAATTCTTTACACAGTGTTCCCGTTGCAATTCCTGGTTCCAGCGCCGGTTCTGAAGCCGATCCTTGCGAGTTTTCTTGCCTGTCCGTAGCATCTAACTCAGATGGCTGCTGCTCTTGTACCCGAACGCCTCCGGCCCAAAATGGCCTTCGGCGAAATTATCGCGATCGCGTACGACACCTTCTGCAGCAACAAGGTGCGCTTCATCCTGACCGCGCTGGGCATGGTCATCGGCACCGCTTCGCTGATTCTGGTCGTGACCATCGGCATGACCGGCCGGCAATTTGTCCTCAACCAGATTCAGTCGATCGGCACCAACGAAATTCAGGCGGAGTATCTGGGTGGCGCGCCTCACATCAGCAACTCCAACCCCGACCCTCTAACCATCGACGACCTCAATGCGGTGCGTCAGAATGTCCCCGGCATCGTCGCCGCCTCTCCGGTGGCCCAGCTTTCCGAACGCATTCCGGTCGGTAACGGCCGGGAAAAGGACGTAACAATTCTCGGCGTCAGTCCGGAGTATCTGCACGTTCGCAACCTGGTCGTACCCTCCGGCCGCTTCTTCGATCAGGAAGATTCCCAGGCTCACAATAAGGTTGGCGTGATCACGGAGAAAATGGCGATCGAGGTGTATGGCTCTCCGCAAGCGGCGGTGGGCAAAGTAATCAAGCTTACCGGACTACCCTTCACCATCATCGGAACGTTCAAGGAACGGGTCGATACCTTCGGCCAGTCGGAAATCGTCGATGACACCCTGCTCATTCCCTACTCTGTAAGCCGGTACTTCATGGAATCGCCTTCGGTCAAGCAGCTGTATTTCTCAATGGAAGATCCTTCCATGGTGATCTCAGCCACGGCGCAGATCAAGCGGGTGTTGCAGTCGCGGCATCGCTCCGAATCGGTCTATGACGTTACCAATCTCACCGCGTTGCTTGCCATGGCGGACCGCATCGCCACTGGCCTGACCTGGGTGTTGCTTTTGATTTCGATGGTGACGCTGCTGGTCAGCGGCATCGGCATCATGAACATCATGCTGGCGACGGTGACCTCGCGCATTCGCGAAATTGGCATTCGCAAAGCGGTGGGCGCGACCAACCGCGAAATTCGTTTTCAGTTTCTGGCGGAGGCGATTCTGATCTCGCTGATCGGAGGCTTCGCGGGAATCGTGATCGGTTACGCCATCCCATACTCGGTGCGATTTCTCACGGAGTATCGCATCCCCATCAACGGGCTGTCGGGGATCATTGCCATCGTGGTGTCGTCGGTGGTGGGAGTGATTTTCGGAACGGTGCCGGCGGCGCGGGCGGCGCAACTGGATCCGGTGGAGAGTTTGCGGTACGAGTAGGGCGCGTTCCTGCTTAATGTTCCAACTGGAACACTAGGACTAATGTTCCAGTGGAACATTTTGTACGCAGTATTGTATCGCATGGAATTGTATGTACATTCGCGCTATGTTGAAGATGCGGCAGGGATTGCGGGCGCGAGGAATGGTTTGGGGGACGTGCGGGACTCAGGAAATCTGCGGCTGGAGTGGCAGGTTTTTACGCCCGATTTGGGAATGTAGATATGAACGGTGAAGCATTGCTAGGGAAGGTTCGCAGTAGCCCAGCCGTGGAACGCAATGGTCGGGTTTCACGTTTCGAGTATGGCCGGCCCAGCGCCCGAATCGGCGCTAGATATACTCGCGGCTACATTTTCGCGTTCGGCTCAGGTGCTCAAAATGGTTCGCAATTTTCTTACTTTCATGCAGCCTTACTGGCCGCTTGCATTCTTCACAAGTCGCGCGCCTCTCATTCTTTAAAGCAGCGTCATCGGCGCTCATTCGCTTGCCCTTGCCGTCCAAAGCATGTCTCATGTGGCCCACGATATATGGAGCAGGAAACGGATTCAAGTCTCAATTATGAGCGGGCGCGTTCCGGAGTCTTCGTCCCCGAACTTCTAAAGTCCACTTAGGTGCTATTGACCGCAATTTGGCAGGCGAGCAGCATGATGGGCATTCATTCGATGGATTTTCGAATAGGGAGGCTGCAAAAGACATGATGCTGAAGGCCATTTTCGCGACAATACTGTTCGCCGTTACGAGCCACGGGCAGACAGTAGGTACCGCTTCTCCCGCGGAGCCGGGGATGTATGTCGAGGTATCTGGTGGCCTGACGAAGGTCATTGGGCAAATCGCCGAGTTTAAGCGTAGCGGCAGCCTTTTCGTGAACGATGTCACAATAGGCATCAAGACGAAAAAAGAAAATATCCAGCTATTGGGAGCGCATGCGCAAAACGTCGTTTCCGCGCAGCCGGTTTTTTTCTTTATGCCCGCCAAACAGGAAGCTGAGGCTGGAGTCAACGCGGGCGACCTGATTCTGATTCGCCTCGAGGAGAAGCCCAACCGCAGGCAGTTTGAAATCGCCGCTCGAGGTGCGTGGCGAAGCAGCGAAGGTATTTCTCTTACGCACCAGATTCAGTTACTTCGGGAGGAAGTGAATCCTGGTGTTTACAGGATCATGCCCGCAACGGAGTTAGGCCAGGGCGAATACGCTTTGTACCTGGCGAGGGGCGAAGGCATGGCCGCTTACGTTTATGATTTCGGGGTACAACCGATGCGTTTGCCGGGGCCAGCAGCAACGAATTTTCCATCCTCGCGCCCGCCCGATATTCGTGGCGTCGTCGATGCGCCCAAAGCTTTCAACGCATCCCCGGAATCGGAACAGCCGCCCCGAGCCTCTGTCGGCATGTTCTTTGAAGGCAATCCCGATGTTCGGCACGATGGAGTGGTAGTCGCGGCAGTGACGGCAGATGGAGCTGCGGACCGTGCTGGCATCAAAGCAGGAGATGTGATTCTTGCGATTAATGATGTCTATTTGTTCACGATTGGAGAACTTACACGTCAGGTCAGTCACCTTCAGCCGGGAGCCAAGATTGTGGTTCGCTATCGCAGGCGCGCTATGATCTCCGAGGTCTCGGTCACGGTTGGGGCGATTCAGTAATCCCCCGGATTCAGTCGGACGCTCCGTCGTGTTTTTCGTATCGTCTGTCGAATCGATTTCGTCCCATACTACAGGGCTGCTGGGTCGGAACGGCCTCCGACAGCCCCACTCTAAATTTCGCAAAGGGCGCGAAATTTAGAATGGGGCACGCATTATAAAAGGGCGCCCCTTTCGAGTAGGCTGCGGTTGTTCTGTGAGAAGCAGACAACCAAAAGCGCAACGAAAGGAACACCCTGATGAACAGTGTGAGATATGTGGGGATGGAT
>Ga0302320_10026569_pt1 | contig 11203 bp, 8 predicted proteins | sample Bog_T0_3_FD_202130 | JGI IMG/M metagenome (GOLD analysis project Ga0302320, IMG submission 202130) | Peat permafrost microbial communities from Stordalen Mire near Abisko, Sweden - Bog_T0_3 | ecosystem: Environmental > Terrestrial > Soil > Wetlands > Peat | place: Sweden: Abisko, Stordalen Mire... | reverse complement strand
TGCACGAGCCGTATGTTCAGCTTGGTCCTGCGGACACGGAAGCACTTGCTAAGCTCTGACGGGCGCACATAATAGTAGTCTCGCGAATGCTCCTGCCGCCGTCTGGTCTCTTGCGCACACTTAAGGCCGCATGAAGGACAGCTGACCTGGCATTCGAGCCAACCGTAAGAGGAAATGGACTCTACAACCAGATCAATCAGGCAACCGGATTGGGACCTCTCAAAAACTGGGATCGGGAGAAATCACTTTCTGGACGATAGGATAGGCTATCGTTTCTTGTTGCATGATCCAATCAGATCAATCAGTTAACGAGTATCAAGTTCGAATCGCTCTGTGTTGGACCGGCCCGCATATCTGGGATCATGCTGTTGCGCGGAGCGATTCCACTCTGGGCCAGTTCCATCAAGTTGTACGGGCCCCTTCCGGCTGTGCCGACTTGCATCCGCATCGATTTGTCCTTCGCGGTCTTTCGCTCGGCGCCTGTCCCACGGCTTCTGCCTCATTCTGGCTGGCCTCTGAAGCGCTTCTCACTGAGTTCAGGTTTCGATCCACGGAGCGGTTCTTCTACATCTATCGCTTCCACGATGCAGGTATCCCGGTCTGCCTCTTTGAGCGGACTAACAAAGATGCTTTCTCGTGTTTTCCGAAAGGGGTTGCCGCGATGAGAAGTAAGCAACCGTTCCGATGGGCGAAGTGTGCCGGATATTCCTCACTGCAATGCAGGTTCCGGGGTACGATCGAAGCGATATCGTGCCTAATTAATCGTGTACTGCACCGGAGAGCTATTGGCCGGGGAAACTGACAGCTTTTGGGTGCTTGCCGATAGGCGGCGAATCTTGCCGGCGACTTCATCGGCCGCGATGGGCCTACTAAGGTAATACCCTTGAATCTCATCACATTGATGTTGACGCAGAAACGACATTTGCTCTTCAGTCTCGACGCCCTCTGCAATCACCTTCAGGTTGAGGCTCTTTGCCATGCTGATGATTGCGATTACGATGGAAGCGTCTTTGGAATCCACACCCAACCCGCTAATGAATGAACGGTCAATCTTAAGCTTGCTCACAGGAAAGTTTTTCAAATAGCTCAGGCTGGAAAAGCCAACTCCGAAGTCATCTATTGCGAGCTTGACCTCCATCTGATTCAACTCCCGAAGAACCGAAAGGGTGAATTCGGCATTGGACAACAGCACACCTTCCGTCAATTCCAATTCGAGATATTGAGGCGACAAACCAGTCTCACGAAGCACGCGCCTGATTAGTGCGAGGAATCCCTCCTGGCGGAACTGGACTGCGGAGACATTGACGGCCACGGGCACAGGCGCAAGCCCATCGTCCTGCCACTTTCGAGCCTGCTTGCATGCTGTGCGAAGCACCCATTCGCCGATCCCGACAATCAGCCCACTATTCTCCGCAATCGAAATGAACTTGTCAGGCGGGACGACCCCCATCTCTGGGTGATGCCACCGAATCAGCGCTTCCAACCCAATGATTCTTTCACTCTGCATTTCCATTTGGGGCTGATAGACCAATGCAAACTCTTCTCGGGCGAGTGCTAAACGTAGATTCTTGTCCATCATCATACGCGCCGTCGCCTCGTCGTTCATCCGATCCGTAAAGAAACGTACGTTGCCGCGCCCGCCCTGTTTTGCGGAATACATGGCTGCATCGGCGTTCTTGATCAGAGTCTCGCCTTCCGCGCCGTGCTCGGGGAAGACGCTGATGCCAATGCTGCAACCCACGCTTATCGATTGACCCTGAATAATGAAGTTCGCCTCAATCGCTTCCAGCATCCGCTCCGCAACACCTGCGGCGGAGGCCACGTCCTTCACGCAGGTCAACATGATCAGAAACTCATCGCCACTCAGCCGGGCAACTGTGTCCTGCTCTCGGGCAAGTCCTTTAAGACGCCGAGCAACCTCTGTCAGCACAGCGTCCCCGTATAAGTGCCCAAATGTGTCATTGATGCTTTTGAAGCGATCGAGATCAAGAAATAGCAATGCGACTTTCTCATCTCTTCGGCGAGCGTTTGACAGGGCGTTGTCCAGACGGTCCCGCAGGAGGACTCGATGCGGCAATCCCGTGAGCGCATCGTGATAGGCCAGGAATTGGCTCCGATCTTCGGCCGCTTTGCGGGCAGTGATATCGCGAAAGTACCAGATCCTACCCCGATACTGGGCTGTCGAGTCGAGCAGAGGCGCAGAGTATCGATCCAGGGTCTTTCCATTTCTGAGCCTGATCTCATCTGTGCTCTTTTGATCCGGATGGAGATATAGATACCTGATCCTCTCGCCGAATGCATCTGGGTTTGATACCATGCCTGCTACATGAGTGCGCACAACAAGATCGTCTCCCGCGCTAAGTAAGTCGGGAGGGATTTCGAAGATGCGACCAAATTGCCCATTTGCCAGGACAATGTTATTGGACTCGTCCACTGCCAGAATTCCATCGATCGTCGTCTCTGTTTGTCCCTCAAGTAACGCAGTCTTGAATAACAAAGTTTCTTCTGCCATCCTGCGCTCGGTGATGTTGATGTGCTCGATCAGAATTCGTGGGAGGCTATTGCTCATGAACCGCCTCACACGACCCACAAACCAGCGCTTTTGCGAGGGAGAATGGCATGAATACTCGGCTGAGTATAGCTCGCATTCCCCGTTTAGAGCGGCGCGGATTGCAGCGGCGAACTCGGTGGCTTCCTTGGCCTCTGCACCGGTTGCGCATTCGCATACTGCCAAATAGTTGGCTCCTTCGCCAAGGCTTCGGCCCTGAGTATCAGCAATTGCGTTATCTAAGTCCGCTTTACGGTTAGCCTTGGCAAACTCGCGCCAAGCCTTGTTTACTGCAATGATCGTAGCCGTCTCATTCAGCACGCATATGTGAGAAGAGAGCGCGTCAATTGTCGACTGGGCTAACTCAAGAGAGAGGCCAAGCGCCTGCTCGGCCTCACGTCGCTTGGTTACGTCGTGCTTGATCGCAATGTAACTGACAACTTCGTTATTCAAACCCAGCACGGGAGTGATTCGCATCTCTTCTTGATAGAAGGTGCCATCCTTGCGGCGGTTGGTGACTTCGCCTTGCCACACCCGTCCGGATACAATTGTGTCCCATAACTCCGTATAGAAAATCGTGGAATGCATTCCGGATTTGTGGATGCGTGTATGTTGCCCCACCGCTTCCTCGATGGAGTATCCTGTCAACGCGGTATACGCGGGATTCACGTACTGGATGTTTCCGGCAGTATCGGTGATGACAACGCAATCCGTGGCTTGCTCTACTGCAGCCGCCAGAGATGCCTGTGCGATAACTTTGGTTTGTGGAGACACGTTTAACCTCTTATCGGCAAATCAGCGACTTGTTTCGAAGGTCATCAGAGGTCCGGATCGGGAGCAAGGATCAGTCCCTCATTGGCTCGCGATCCAAGCCTCCAGTTCATCCAGCGAATGCAGATATCGCACATTCGGGTCAGTCCTGACATCGGCGCTTCTTTGCAGAAAGGCCTGACCTCCAGCGAGAATGTGCAGTTCCGGAAAGAGAACACGCGTCTTTTTGACAGTTTCTTTGAATCGGCCGGTATGGCTGCTGAGACTCACTGAAAGACAAAGCACATCCGGCTGTTTCTCCTCGAGCAACTCCAGCAGTCCCTCGACCGGCGTGTTTGCACCCAGGAAGTATGAGTCCCAGCCGTGCAACTCGAGAGTGTCCGCAACCATGTGGGCTCCCATCTGGTGAAGTTCGCTGCCGACACAAGTCACCACCGCACTCCTGCCTTTTCTAGGCGAATCAAGCAACGTCGGATGGACCAGCGTCATCATGTCCAGGGTAACCGAAGTGGCGAGATGTTCAGCGGCCACTGAGATTTGGTTTGTCATCCAGAGTTCGCCAGTGCGATACATAGCTCTCTGGAACAGATTGACGTATAGATCCTTAAACGAAATCCCTTTCGCGAGTAGACCCTCAACAATAACTCTGCACCCTCTGCGGTCGCCAAGCAGCAAGCGATCCATATACGCGGTGAAGCTCTGTTCCACCTGAATATAATCACCCAACCGGCTGTCAGTGACCATCGTATGATTTCTGATCCAATCGGAGAGAAACAGCATCAATTCGATCGTTATGGCAGTCTCGCCGCGCTCGAATCGTGCCTCGACCTCCGTCACCCTGCGCCGTATCTGATCGTGCTGCTGGACATGCGCCGGCATTTCCGGGTAGCGCATGGCAACCATTATCTTCTCTTCACGGGCAAAATGATCCCTGGTGAACTTCGTCAATTCTGCGAGAAGAGTTCCCAGAATCTCCGCCCCTTGCCCGGCCAGCATCGCCTCGTGGAGGCGATTGACGAGCCCGAACTGAAACTGATGGTCTCGGTCGATCTCAGGGACATGCACAGCAAACTCCGGTGTCCACTCCAACATCGTTACTGCGGCGGTTGGCATAACCTAACGGCTCCTTCATTGATGCAACAAGCTCTGACATCCACTAAGGCATTTGCGCAAAGCCTTGAACGGGGATGGCCTCCAAACTAAAAGAACTCCACATTGTCCCCGAGTTCATCCGCTTCCCCAGGTGGGGTGTTCAGGCAGTCAACTTGCGCGGCCATCGGCGCCGTCCCGGTCGCCGTCCTTGTGACACTTTCATGCACGTCGAGTTCCGCCTGCATTGTGTAATGACTCATGAAATCGGCCAGCCCCGGTTCCGGCTCTTCGCTTTCATCGCGTGACAAGCCACACTGGGCTTTCTCTCCGATCTCCTCGATCGATCCTCGCGCGCGTGTGACAGCTTCCGCGAAGAGCGCACCAACGGAAAAGTCCATGCGGGTTGCGGCAAGGTCTCCGGCAAGGCGGTTACCGCGAGCGACAATCTGAGAGATCAGGGCGAAACTGCGCTCCGTTGCCGAGTGCAGGTCCGCGACCGCAAGTCGAAGCTCAACCGCATATCCTTCCCTTTCCCCTGTTTCGTTGGCCGTTTCCGGTCCTTGTTCCTCGTATGAGCGTGTTGCTGCATCTCTCATGGAACCGAGAGAGGCGACCAGAGATTCGGAGCGTTCTCTGCACTCTGACGCCAACTGCTGCACCGAGCCAGCCAGGACGTCGAGGGCACTCCCGGAGTCGCCCAAATGGAATGCGCTGATGCGCGCATTCAATGCCATCATGCGCATCCTGGATTCGATTTGCTGGATTTCCTGAATGGGCCGGCGCATTCTATCGATGGTCTCCGCCATACCTCTTCGTGTTGTCCGCATTGCAACCTCAGCATTTGCAGTGTGGTCGAGACTGGAAAGAATTGCGCCGCAGTCCTGCTCCATCGGCAAGAAGAATGATCCCTTCCCATCATCGCTAAGCCCGGATACTTCGCGGCTTTGGTCGGCCATCTCCAGTACATGTCTGGCAATGCCTTCCAGGTTGCGCTCAACCGAATCGACCGAAGCGGTGAATTTCTTGTCGGCGTCGGCGAGTTGCGCGGATTGCAACGCCAGGACTGCCGCAGTGCCACGCGGGTGACGGGATAGACTTCCGTCCTTTCCCCCAGATTCAGAACTGAGACGCTGCAGCACTTCAATTACATGTTCAATCTGCTGACGCGTAATGTCGTGGAACTGGATCGATACGATTAGTTTCTTGAACGCGTCCGATATTGCGCCATATTCGGCAACCAATCGATCCGACGATTCGCGTGCCTTCTCCTGTGCGTCGCGAAACGACGACAGGCCGGTCAAGGTCCCGGATATCAGAGATGGAAGGTCTTTCGTCTGCCCGGCATCGAGCAACGAGATCTCGCGCATCGCGTCTTCGATTGGCGGGATCAACGAGTCAGCAATAGCCAGAGCGCTCTCGACCTTGGAATTGACCTGCCCCGCCAGCAAGGTGACGTCATCAGCCAAATCGCTGAAGTCGGCCCTTGTACTACCGAGACGCGCAGTCTCAATTCGCGTCAATAGACCAAGCGTACGAAAAGTCGAGACGGTTTCCTGGAATCCCGATAACGTTCGCTTTAGCAGGCCTACCTCACGGCGTATGCCGGCCAGCCCTCCGTCACGGTCTTCTTGACCCGCTCGCAACTCCGTGGCGCGATCGAGAGCGTGTGTGAGCGCCTCGGATGCCCGCTGTCCGTGCTCCTCATTCGCCAAAGCGGTCAGCTCAGATGAAATCAAGCTTACCGTTTCCATGAACTCAGCAAGTTTCCCGCCAATGCTCAGGAAACCTTGCTCGGTGTCGTGATTCAACAAATCGAGGTCCTCGATCACCTGTCCGAGCGAATCCGCCGAGGCAGGGGAAGGCTTTGGCCCCAACGGTATCGCACCATCATGGACGATCAACTTGTCGGCTAACTGCATGCGATTCCACGCAGGCTGTGACATTCAAGCGCATTCAGGACAAGCACCACTCGTCCATCTCCCATGATCGCTGCGCCCTGGAACTCCTTGCATTGCTCCAGCCCGCCCGTCAGAGGCTTGACCAGCACCTCAACTTCGGTAAGAAACCTATCGACCACGAGCCCGTACCGCAGGGCGCCCGCCTCAACGATTGCCACGGAAAGTTCAGACATTCTTGCGGGAGCCAATCCCAGCATCTTCGCAAGGTTGAATATGGAGTAGATGGTTCCCCGCACCTGAGCGAGCGTGTGCCCGTGGTAATTGTGCGCCGCGTTCGGTGGCAACTTGATCATGTCGCGAATGTTGCTGAGCGGCAGGATGTATTGCTCACCGCCGGCTTCGAGCAGAATGCCTTTTGAAACCATGAGGCTGGTGGGCAGTTTGATCAGAAGGGAGGTTCCCTGGCCGAGCTTCGAGCGAATTTCAATGGTGCCTTGCAGGTTGCGAACATTGCTATGGACCACATCCATTCCAACCCCGCGGCCAGAAACGTCGGTAACCTTCTTCGCTGTCGTTAACCCCGGCAGGAACACCAACTGAAACGCAGCCTCCTCGTTCATGGCTGCCGCGGCTTCCGGTGTCAACAGACCCTTTTCGATGGCTTTCCTTTTGAGAGCGTCGGCGTCGAGCCCCCTCCCATCGTCTTTCACCTCGATCGAGACGCTGCCTGCTTCGTGACTTGCTCGCAGGGTCAGTTGCCCGGCGGGGTTCTTCCCATTGGCCCGGCGTTCCTCGGGCGGTTCAAATCCATGGTCGACAGAATTGCGGATGAGATGAACCAGCGGATCGCCGATCTGTTCGAGGATCGTCTTGTCCAGTTCGATTCCCTCTCCTTCGATGACCAACTGTACTTCCTTCCCGAGAGACCGCGCGAGGTCACGCACTAGGCGCGGGAATCGCTGAAAGACGGTCTTGACCGGCAGCATCCGAATCGACATGACGCTGGTCTGGAGTTCGTCCGCAATGCGGGAGATGCTCGAACCAACATCTTTCAGATCCTTCAGAACAGATCCGCCTTCTGCTCCGTCATTCAACTTTCGGATGAGCAGCGGGATCGCTCCGCGCGCAACCAGTAGTTCGCCCACCACCGTTATCAACCGATCCAGCTTGACCTGATCGATTCGAATTGTCGAAGCGGAGGCGGAAGCAATCGGCCGGTCCGCCGGAGCTTTTGCCGAGGGCTTCGCCTCGGTTGCAAGCTCGGGAACATGAATGACGTCATCGTTTGTCGACAAACGTTCTAGGACGGCACGAACCGCAAGAAAGGCCTTGCCCAGGGCGGCGCGCTCTTCACTGCCCAACGCAACTCCCGTACTCGCTGCTGCTTTCAGGATTTGAAGCTGTTGAGCCAGCGGCTCTTCGAGTCCAGGGTACTTCCGGTACTGTGCAGCAGCCGACAGGGTCTTGAGACCACGCAGGTAGGTAGCAATTACGGAGTTCGTCGGTTCGAGATCGCCTTCCATTCTCCGCAAGCAGTCCGTGATCATCTCGACGCACTGCGACGCCGTATTGAGAAAAGCTGCCTCCCGCACATCGACAATCGGGCCGGCGGTCGCGGTTTCGATCTGGATTCCCAATCGCTCGAGCAATTCCGGCGAGACTGTGACAGCTGCGCCGTTGGGTGTAAGGCTTCCCAGCAGAGTGCGGATTGCGTCACACGTGTCCAGGGCGATGTGGATCGCCTCCGCCGATACCGGTACAACCGCGACTCCCCGGAACGAGTCGAGAATTGACTCCAGTGAGTGGGCTACCCGGAGCATTATGTAAAGTGGATGCGTGGCTGTGAGGGCTGTGTCTTTGACGTAATCCAACAGAAGACCCGTATTGCCCTTGATGCTGTGGACCCCCCGGAACAGCGAGTCGAGGGCCTCTCTCGATGCGGATTCTTTCTCCAGTGCGAGCGCGTCCCGCTCAATTCCATCGAGGCTTTCCTCGCATTCCACCACAAAAAGCTCCAGCATATCCGGCGGTATGGAACCAAGCAGAGCCACCGACTCAACTTGATCTTCAAACAGTTGGATACGCACGTCGCATTCATCCTCGACGAAGACGAACACGTCCTTGATAGCCGCCTGATCGACTTCGGTAACGAGGAGAATCTCCCACCACAGATAGCAGTGTTCAGCCTCTAGCGCAGGCAGCAGAGGCACCTGGTCCACATGGGCCGTGATATGTGCCTGCCCCAGCGCACGCAAGTCGTCGAGTAGCGTAACCGGATCGGCGCCAGAATAGAACATCTCGCGCTTCGGCTTGAAGACTATCTCGAATGCTGCACGAATCTGGGTAAGAGGCTTCGATTCCATGCTTGCAACCGTGCGCGAATTCCCGGTCGCCGGCAGGAGCCGGGCGAACGCTCCCGTAACTTCCACTTCTCCTGGGACGGCTTCCCCTTCCGCCTTCCCTTCGAGGATCAGCCGGATTACATCGCATGCCTTAAGTCCACAGTCGATCAAATCAGGAGTGACGGCCAGTTGTCCTTCACGCGCAAGGTCAAAGGCCTCTTCCATCTTGTGGGCGAACCGCGCGAGATGCATGTTACCTGCGGTCGCCCCCGATCCTTTGATCGTGTGAATAGCCCGGAATACACGGTTTACTAACGATGAATTCCCCGGCTCCTCTTCCAGAATCAGGAGGGCGCAGTCGAGCTCAATCAGCAAATCCTGAGCCTCAGCCCTGAATGCACTGCGCATTTGCTCCATAATATCGATCGGCACCATCATCCGCCCCCTATTCCGCCCGGCATCAGCGCATTACCTTTTTAACTACCGCTAGAAGTTGATCCGGGTCGAAAGGCTTGATGATCCAGGCCGACGCGCCTGCCGCCTTTCCTTCCTGTTTCTTATCCGTACTCGATTCGGTGGTCAGCAAAACGATTGGGATGAACTTGTATTGGGGTATCGCTCGAAGCTGACGAGTAAGTTCCAGACCGCCCATATTCGGCATATTCACGTCAACCAGGAAAAGATGGACATCCTGCCCCTTGAGTTTGGACAGAGCATTTACGCCATCCACCGCCTCGATCACCTGATAGCTTGCGCCCCGCAAGACAAGCCCAACCATCTGGCGGAGACTGGGCGAATCGTCTACTGTCATGATGTTCTTCACGAGCCCTCCCGGGCACTGAGCAACTCGCGCCGCAGACCGCATCGATCCACGGCGGCGATGAAGAACTCCGAAGGGTTGTCAAAGGAGACTCCGGGGACCGTCTTGCGCAGCGCATACAGCAGTTGAAGGATACAAGTGTCAATATCTTCCAAATCTCTGGTACCGACCGAGACAGGAGTTCCGTCTTCAAGAGTTTCGCCTAGCATGGCCGAAAGATCGTGTGCGTGCTGGACTGTCACTGACCCTTCAAGATTGAGGATATGTCTGCCTTCCTCGCTAACAATAGAAAATGGCACTGCTCTCCTCCTGTTCATTCCGACTTAGCCGGCGACTAACACCATGCGAATGTTCTCAACCATCATTTCGGGCGAACTGGGCTTAACAATGTAGAGATTTGCGCCCGCCTCGAACCCTTTCATCTTGTCCCGCGCTTCGCTCTCCGTGGACACGATGATGATGGGAAGTGCAGTGTACTTCTTATCGGCACGAATCCGCCGGATGAATTCGTAGCCGTCCATATTGCTCATATTGATATCGCTGAGCACCAGATCGCAGGAATTCGTATACAACTTCTCCAGCCCGTCACTTCCATCCACTGCAGTAATCACCTGAAAGTCGGCCTCTTCCAATATGTAGGAGTGGTAGCTCCTGACAAATTCCGAGTCATCCACGATCAGAATCGTTTTCTTCGTATTCACGGAGCTACTCCTTTACATACACCAGGTGATTTTCAAATCGCTTCAGCTTGAACGCAGTGGTCACACGCCCGATCGATTCCGAGTGTCCCAGGAAGATGTAACCGCCTGGATTCAAGGCATTGTAGAAGTGATCTACAACCGACTTTCGCGATAGATCGTCGAAATAGATCAGGACGTTGCGGCAGAAGATGAAATCGAAACCACGCATGGCCCGCAGCGCCATCCGATCGTTCAGGTTAAGGTGACGGGCCTCGACCAGCGCCGCAGTCCTCCGCCGCACCACATACTCATCGCCTTCCGCAATCAGATATTTGTCTCTATATTCTTGAGGAACGTCGTTGACCGATCTTTGTCCATAGCGTGCCGATGCCACTTTTCGCAGCATGTTCTCGTCGATGTCGGTTGCCACGATCTTGCAGTCCCATGACTGCGACTGAGGAAAGACCTCCTGAACTATCATCGCCAGCGTGTATGCCTCTTCACCCGAGGAGCAACCGGCACACCAGATTCGCAGTGACTTCTCGCCGCGATCCTGCTTGGCAGACAGCACTTCCGGCAGGCAGTAATTGGCGAAACCCTGCAGCTGGTCATACTCCCGAAACATATAGGTCTCGTTGGTTGTTACCAGGTTTGCCAGCTCTTGCATCTCCAGGCCATCGGTGTCGGCATAGCTCACCATGAAGATATAGTCGTTCGGATCGTCCATGCCCAGGGCCGCCATGCGCTTTGCAACCCGTGTTTTCAGGAAGTAATTCTTCTTGTCGTCGAAATATAGGCCCAGCTTGCGATAGATCTGCTGGCCCAACTTTTCAAGGTGTTCGGCCGAGATGGTTTGGTAGGGCGCTCTGGTTAGCAACTTAGTGCCTCCAGGACCTCCTGATCGGTCTCCCTCCGAGCGTGCTCAGCAAGCACGCGCTCTGTTTCCGGTCGTTCACACATACGAATGGCTTCCGCCGCCGCAAGGCGAACCAGGCGTTCCGTGCTGGTCAGACAGGAAACGAGGAGTTGGAAGACGTCGTTACGAGCGCTCC
>Ga0302320_10026562_pt1 | contig 11207 bp, 4 predicted proteins | sample Bog_T0_3_FD_202130 | JGI IMG/M metagenome (GOLD analysis project Ga0302320, IMG submission 202130) | Peat permafrost microbial communities from Stordalen Mire near Abisko, Sweden - Bog_T0_3 | ecosystem: Environmental > Terrestrial > Soil > Wetlands > Peat | place: Sweden: Abisko, Stordalen Mire... | reverse complement strand
GCGCCCAAAGCGGCCAGAACCGCTAGATTCTCCCGGGGTCGGCCGCACCGAGGCCTGGCACGTCGCTCATCTGAAGGCCTGGGCACGCCAGATGACAGCTGTCGCGGACCCTTAAATTGCGATACTGACAAATGAGGGATTTCAAAGACTTGCGTGTTCCCTAATTGACGATAAAATGCCCTATATCGCGATAAAAATACCCCAATTGGCGATCGAATGTCGGGATAGGCGTGGGCCGCAGGACCTCGAGGGCGCCTGACCAAGGTCAAACTCGGAGAAGTGGCCGGCAAAGCCGGTCAAGAGGCTGATCCGTATCGCAATCAAGGGTATTTTTATCGCCAATAAGGGCATTTTTTTATCATGATTAAGGGTACGAATCCGGGCCGAAGCCGGCCTCTGCCGCCGAATTATCGTCTTTAAGGAAACGCGACAGCCGGCCTGCGTCCTGGTGTCCGGCCGCGCGGATAGGTGTGGTTCTGAATCGCTTACCACGCCTTAGCGGGAAATGCCTTTATTCGGCGCCAAGGTCAGGGCACTCCCCAGGCCGGCAACTGCGGGAAAGGGGCATCTGTCGGGAAGGGGAGGGCGCTTTTGCCGGCCGCCGGCTCATCCGGCGCGATCCTGGTAGCCGCGACGGCGTTTCTGGCGGGCAAGGGCTGCGAGGGCATTGATCGCCGCGCCCGGGTCGGGATGGGGACCGAGGCGGTGGCGGCCCTGGGTGCCGATGCGGCCCCACTGGCGCAGCAGCAGAGCGCGGCCGAACAGGTCGGGCCAGATCTCCATGCAGCCGAATGACACACTATTGGCGATAGGGTATCAACGGCCACGAGCTACCCAGGGTCGCGCCGGCGTGCCAGCGCCGCCAGAGTGCTCGCGGAGTTTGTATCGGTCGCCGACCTTCGGGACCTTCCGAGGTGATGGGCAAATCCGACTTTCCGCCGAACAAGACGTCGCCCGATTCGCTGACGCCGGCAGAAAACCCAGGACCAGGGCGGCTTACAGCCAAATTCGACCGCCCTTCAGAAATTCGCAACCAGTCGGACGATACGTGCGGCGACGTCTCGCCGCGCACTGCAATCGTCAATGGCCCTCGGACAAAGCCTCTTCGAGCGTGATTGGCAGCAGCTTATTAGCCAATTCCGCGCTTATTGCGTGCACCTTGACGATGTCGGCGAGCGATCGCGCTTCATCCCCAACGGCCTGCTTGCCCTCCTTCGTGACGGCCTCCAATTCTGCCTTGATGGCCTGCACGACACGGCGTCGGTCTCCGACAGCCAGGTCATCCGACAGCCAGGCAGCGGTAATCGCCATGACGCGAAAAGCCTCGGCTTCCTTATCTTCCCCTTTGAGGAGCGCCTCTATGGCTTTGCCCAGGGGATCCGAGATGTCTTTCAAACGCCAGTCGTCCCGCTCGGTGCGACCTTCGATGCGCAACAGTATGTAGTCGTAGCCCGTGAGCGGCTGCGACGCTGCTCCGGCGCGCGGGGCGTAGAGGAGTTGATCGTCCTTGACCGACAAACGCTCCTTGGCGATGTCCTTAGTGGGAGCAAGCACGACTGCCAGATAACCGGGAATCAGCGGGTTCCCGCCATCGCCCCCGGCCGAAGTGAATGTCTGATGGAGCCCCAAATGCACGCCGCCATTGGCATCATCGAGGAATTTTTGAATCCCGGTCTGGACCTTTTGCGCGATCGGGATGGCAGGCCCAAGCGGCGCCGCGATCAAGGAAGAGAAATCGCTAAGCGTACCGACGGCGACGCTGAGGAGATTGTCGCCGGGCACTGCCACCAGCGCGGCGGCGATCTCGACCAGACCGCCGTTGAACGGCGTTAGATCCATGAGTCTGTAGTTGAGCTTCACACCTTTTGACACAGCGCTTTTCGGCGCCTCGGTGATGGCATTGAGCGAGATTTCCTGATTGGCGTATTTCAACTTCACCGTACCAGTTACCGATGGATACCATTGCGTGAACCACTTGCCGCTCTCGGCAAGGAACATGTCCGCGATAAAGATGCGGAAATAGCTCTTCATCGGCACCAAGGCGGTAGCACCGTCAGCAGGTATTGCCGCATAAACGTAGTGGTCGGATTCCATCTTCACCCAGCTCTTGATCAAACTCCATAGATCAGCCATTCGACCCTCCCTGTTAGCTGCCGGCCGGCTTTGATGCTCGGCAGCTGCGACATGAAATTCCGAAGCGAGCGGCAGTGCGCCGCCCCCTTCACGCTTTTGCCCGAGACGCTTTGCTGGGCGCCCGAAGCACTTTGCCGAGCACTGTCGATGTGTAACGGGCGAACACGCAGACATCCAACGCGAGCTCCGCGCGCGCTTCCTTCGCCCAATCGGGCACCGACCATGATTCGATCGCCTGCCGCACGTAGGTCACAGCCCGAAAGATAGTGTCCCGGTTTGTAGTGAGGACCGCAATCTCAGGTGCGGAGATTGTGCGTTTGTTGGCCTCCCCCTTCCCCTGGTCAACCGTATCCGGTTCGACGTTTCCGTCGGTCGGAGCCTTGATGGTGCGTACGGCGTCTTTGCGCATCTCCTCGGAGATGATCTCAATAAGCTTCGTTGCAAGCTTGGGTGGCAGGCCGGGCAGCACGATGACGGCCCATGCGCCCGCGGCGAAAAGGTCGGCCCCGTAGGATCGCAATGCCGCTGCGCGCTCGCGTTCTGTGTCGAGCCTCTGCAGCGGCGTCTCATTGTCCTGCCACATCGAGTCGTCGGGCTCGCCCTGCACGATGACCAGGATCGGTGTGTCGGCCGGGTCGGAGAATCCCGAAGGTTTCCCAACCTGGCGGCGCGAGGACTCCGTTTTCAGCCTTCGCCCGCTCAAGCTTTCAATGACGCTGCCGATGAGATGCAGCACGTAGTCGGTTTCGCGCCGACCCGACGGCATCGCGGGACCGGTCACCACGGGTAGGTCCAGTTTGCTCCATCCCGTCTCGCCGATCCTATCCCAACCGCGAGAGACGACCCTGACCTCGGTGATCCTGGCCGATTCCGCCGCCCTGCCTTGCTGCGCCCCAGGTAGGGCGTCTCCGCACCTCCATGGCTGTAGTTTTGTAAAGAGGTCCACACGCCTCAGCGGCTTCTCGGAACGCCGTTGAATGCCGACCGCCAACACTGCCTCCCAGGGCAAATCTGACAGTGCTGGCGGGATGTCCAATGCGACCCGCAGTGGACGCCGCCCGGAGCTCGGCAGCAGCCCGGCCAGTTCCTTGACGATCACTGGCGGCAACACTTCGACGAGTTCACCATAGGCGCGCGCGGAAGGCGCCACGCCGTCCGCTTCAAGTTGAACTGCCGGCTCCCAACGGAACGGCAGGCCGACGTCCAGCGCAAAGAGGAATGACGGCGGCTGATCGCTGTCATCACGCGACGATGGTGTGATCCTAAAACGCAGCCAGGGCAGCGCCTGCCTCAAGGTGCGTTTCGACAAGAGCCAATTGATCGAACCGGTCGCAGCGTTACGGGAGCGGGAGCCGGCACTTTTTTGCAAGCGAGCCTTCACACCCAAGCGGACGGACGACCAAGAGGCTCGCAGAGATTCCAATACCACTTGAACGACCACCGCGCAGAGCGCGCCGAAAATCAGCACAGCAGAAAAGAGCGACCAGAAGGCGCCTTGAGCGTCGCCCGCACTTGCTTTCGTAATGCCGAGGTGCGCCAGATACACGGGCCCGGCGATGAAGCCGATCAGCACTGCCACCGACGTGATGCCCACACCGATCCCGACGGCAACGGACGCGATGCGCCTCCAGATCTGTCGCCGTGTCGGGTCTGGTAGATCGAGCTCGGGCGGCCACGGCTCAGAATAGCGATGGGCGATCCAACTGTGCGTCGCGGCCTCGGCGTCCGGAGAGGTTCCAGTATTGACAGCAGTGCGCGCGCGAATGAGACGGCTCAGCCAATCGGCCCAGTCCGGGTGCGAGGGCATCCTGTCGAGGGCATCGGTTTTCTTGGCGATGGCTTCCGACCAGCTCACGATCGATTCCCAACTAGGCAGAGACGCGGTGGGAGCAAAATCCTGATACGTCGGTCGGACCTTATTCTCAAGATCCGCGATTGCCTTGTCCTTCTCGCCGGCGCGGACGGCCGCAATCACACCACCGATCGCGGCAACCAAAGCGCCTGGTGCATGACCAATCAACTTGAACCGCTCATAGGCGAAATCGAACAGCATTTTGGCCCGCTGCGGCAGGCGGAGCGCAAGTAGCTCGGCCTCTTCCACAGCGACCTCGGCCGCAAGTAGAGGTTGATCGCTTCCAACTTCCGCGAAGTCGATTGCGCCGACCGGCCTGGCTAGCACAAGCATTCTCACCAGCGAGCGCAACAGGCCTTCCGCCTCGGCCAAGCGGACGTCTCCTCCCGGCTGTCCGAATACTAGCCTCGTGCCGGCCGCCGATGAGACGTCCAATAGATGCGCTTCCGCCAGGTCGAGCTGGAGCAAGCTCGTCATCTTGGGCGGGCATCGGTCCAGTGCGGCGTGGAGGCGCTTGCGATAAACCGCGACGGTCTCCTGACCGGGTGAAACCAGACATTGCCAGGCGGCATGCACGAGCGTCGGCGACTCGGGGATCGGCTCCGCCGGGCGTAACTCCCGTGAGCCGCCGGCGGTGACGAATACTTGCCACGCTGCCGCGACATCGTCAGGCTCGCTTGAGATCGCGAGGCGATGCAGCAGATCGGATGAGCGACCGTAAAGACGCATCCGCCGTATGGTGCGAGCTATCTCCCGTTGCGCCAGCCGCACCGTCGGCCCGTCGTTGCCGGTCTCACTGGCGTCGGCAAGGTGGGCTTCGAGAAGCTCAAACGCACTCTCTGCGTCTCCAATGCTGGTGAGGGCCCGGGCCAGCGCAACGAACAGGGGCCGCGTCTCATGGTGGGCAAAAGCCGTCGCTCGCCGGTCCTGCTGATACTCGACGGTGTTCGCCAGATCTGTAGTTTCGCTCCACCCCAAGGGCCTCCCGGCCAACTGAATGCCGATAATTATGGAGACCAGCCGCTCGGAATCGATCGATCTCAATTGCTCGGGCGCCCCGGCCTCTGCCAGCCATTGCGTCATTTCGGAGCTGTAGCGCCGCAAGACTTCCGAGACAGGCAGGCAACGGAGCACTTCAAGCCGAATTCTGTCGCGTAGCGACGACGGAGCGCGCCAGTCCGCCCATGGAACTGGCCGCGTCCATGGATTCGATGCCTCATCGAGCGCTTCGTGGAAAAGATACATCTGGCGCTCGCGGCCTTTGAGCATAGCCGCCCTCCCGTCGAGGATCATTCGGTATGCTGACGGAATTGCAGGTGTGTCGATCTGTGGGTCTAGACTTGGTATGTTGAACCCTTGGTCACCGCAGGCCTTTGCAGCTTCTGCCACGTCCAGGAGGTGCTCCCAGGCTGCAGCAAAGCCACCACGCAACTGTGCTAAATGATCTGGAGCCAACGGGCTGCCTTGCTCAGCATCCTTAAAGGTCTCCAACAGCTCCGTCAGCTCTTCCACTGCTTCGGCAAAGCAACGACGACCCACCTCCACTTCGGAAGGCTTCAAAGCCACGCCCGCCGTACCGACCGCCGGCAAAAAAACGGCAGCGATAGCAAAGAACTGGGCCGTGACCCGGCCCAGCTTTGCCCGCTGTCGCAGCCACGCCCCGATGACCGGAACGGGATAAGAATCAACAGTGTTCTCGACCACCCTCCAGGCCTCGCGCGCATCAAATCCGATATCGCTCTGAATCATGGCCGCCGTGTGCGTTGCACGCACCGCGGCACGCAGAGGCGATACCCAGCCGCCAGCGGTTTCGCTTGGGGCGGCCGCCCCATCCTCTCCCAGCACTCGTTCTGCCACGGTGCGAGCCCACGACCAATCCGCCTCCGAGGGCACGCGACGCTCGATCTCGTCCCACAACTTTGCCGCCTCCTCGGCGGCCAGCAAGCGCAAAGTGGCATCGATGTGGTCTACGCCAAGCTCGCGAAGTGCTTTGTCACGGACTTGCTGCGCAAGACCTGCGCGAAGCTGCGTCCTGGACCGGTCGATTTCCTCGCGTCGGGGATAGGCATCGAAATACTGCCATATGCGCTTGTAGAAATTGCGATCGATCTCCAGGAATGCGGTGCCCAGCGCCTGGTCGCTTTGATAGTTGATCCACTCCATGTCTCCCAGCTCACGAAAGACTTCGTCCGTATTGCCTTCCGAGGGCATTGCGGACCGCAGCATGTCCTTGTCGAACCGGCGCAAAAGTATCGCGGCGGGAAGAACCGCACGGACGATTGCATGTTTGATGCGTCTGACGATCCGCAGCTCAACATAGGGATCAGCGGTTCCGCTGTTTATCACCTCGGCGGTCAGTTGCGGGCTTTCTCCCAACCAGTCTCCGTACAGCGCCAGATCGAACGGATTGTAACGTTCGTCCGCAAGATCGGGCGCTTCCGGCGTGACACGCAAGATCGGAATCGCCGCGCTCGGCTCGCGGCTGCGCGCCAAAACGGCCTTCTTCATCGCGTCATCGAGCTCGCGCCCGCTTTTGCTATGTAGAAGAGTTTCGGAATCCTCTCGGTCAAAGCCGCGCAATTGGTGGATGCGAAGATAGCCCTTGTATTTTGGCAAATGGCCCTTCGCCGCCGTCGCCGCCTCGTCAACGTACCAGCCGGCCGAACCGTTCGGTTGCTCCTCTCCCGAGAGCGCAAGCAGCCGCCGGCCCGCGAAGATCACGCGCACCGAGGTCACCTTTTTGTGCACATATTCCAGCATCTCGAATGTCGCCATCAGGCTTGGCAGCATTGCGCCTGACGGGGTGAGCTTCGCCAGTTCCTCGCAGGTATCGAGGATCAGCAACACGGGTTCAGGCAACGGCCGGAGTAGGTCACAAAACGTATCAAGCGCGTCTTGAAACTCCGCCCGGCGAGTGCTGGCAAGCGGATCGGCTTCGGGCTTCAGCTCGGCGGTGAACGTCCCCGGATCGGCGCTGCCCGTCGCCGCACCGGCAGGACCGCTGATAACCTCGTGCAGCTGGAGTACGCGCTGCTGAAACTCCTCCGCCAGTTTGTCGTGGCGCGTAGACTCGCTGAACGACTGCAATTCATCAGCGAGGGCGGAGAGGAGCTGTCCCGGCTTGCGCAGCGGATACTCCGGGCTGAGGTGATCAAAATCGATGCGCGCGACCGCGATCTTGCGCTGCAGCGCCAGGCGCGAGGTAATGTACCGAACCAGCATGCTCTTGCCGACGCCGCCCGGCCCGACGAAATGCACAGCCCAATATTCGGTCGACGGCAAAAGCAACTTTTCGACTTCCTCGATCTCCTCCGTGCGCTCAACAAAATCCTTGAGCAAGCGCTCGTCCTGTTTCATTCGGTAGACAAGCTCGACCCAGCGGTTTCCGCGCGCCGCGGTCCCTTCGAGGGTGCCCCCCAGTATCGACGATAGCTCCTTGCCTGTCGTGAGCAGGTCGAGCGCCTCGCCGGTCGCGCCCTGCTTGATCAAGTCGCGCGCTTTCTCGGTCAACCACGCCGCCGCACTACCAGAAATTCGATCCCGTTCTACCAGCTCCGACCATTCGCGGACTGTTTTGGGCACGAATATGTCCGGGCCGGCCGCGTTAATCGATTCCGCGGCCTTCCAAGCCTCTCCGCGCAAAAAAGCGGCCCCCGGATCGCGCAGCAGTCGGCTGATGTGCTCGGTCCTGTCCGCCGCTGGCATCCAAAAATATCTTTCCTGGACAATAGATGCCCGTCGCGGTGGCACGTCCGGTGGGTCGTGTAGCGGTTCTGTAGGATCGCTGCGGCTGCACAACCCGGCCGTTTCCATGCGGACCAGCAATTCCTCGAGGTTTTCGCTGCCGACGGGAAAATGGCAGGCAAGTGCGAGGCGCTCGGTCCAGGCCGGCAGCAGGGCGAGCCAGGCGAGCGCGCGAGGATCGAACGACTTGATCAACGCCGCACGCAGCTCGGTAAACAACATAGCAGGCGTGGCTGCCGATGAAACGGAGGGAGTTATCGTCGTAGCACCGGCCGTTGCTACCATGGGGCCACTCCGGCGCGTTCCTGCTGCAAGCGCATTTCGTCGTCGGCCTCTTTCAGGAATTTTCCCGCCAGGGCTAGCCTGCCGAGAAGCCGGAGCTGTTTGAGTTGATTGGGCATTCCACGCAGCTCGGCTCTGAACTCCCTGCAAAAGCCCGCCTTCACCTCCTCGTCGGCATCGTCATTGAACGCCATGGGAAGGATCCGGTTGGCTCCGGGCGAGTTCTGCGGATGCAGCAGCACACGGTGATAGGCGAGCATATCCTCGCCGTCCTCCTTGAACCGCGATAGGACGATCTTCATGAGCCATGGCTGGCCTTGTTCCAGCCAAGGCAACAGGAACTGATCGGCTGGCGTCTTCAGCGAGGCTACCAGCACGACCGGCACAACCTCATCACTAGTACCAAGGCCGAAGTCGCCCAGCATCTCATGCAGGAGCGACGGAAGGGCATTGTCGTAGCGCTCGACTTGATCGAGAAGAATCAAGGCGCGGCTGTTGGCGTCCGCTCCACCCGGTGCGCCCCGGATTTTGTGCAGCAGCTGCCGGAGATCACTCCTCAGCGCCCCTTTCAGGTCAGTGACGCCGACCAACGCGTCCTTAAACGACTCAGACAGTTCAAGGACTTTGCCGACGATCAGATCGCTGTTGCGACGCTCTTCCAACTCAGGCGAACCGTGGTTCTTCAGCAACAGCTTCAACAATTCACTGTTCGCTTCCGATACCGGATCAAGGTTGAATGCCCTGCGTGCGGTGTCGATCGCCCCCATCAGATGCGCTGCGAACTGCGCCAGGTTTTTCGGTGGTGCCCAGCCTGGGATCTCGGACGCGATCAGACACGGCACATGTCCATCGCGTATCGCGCGCGCGGCAAGCTCCTGCAGCAGACGGGTCCGTCCAAGCCCCGATTCCGTGGACTCGACATAGGCCGCGAGCACAGGACGATCCTCATCCCGCAGGAGCTCGTCATATGCGTCCGCGAATTCATATCGGGCGCAGAAGATCGGATTTTTCCGCACGCCGTAGATCTTGATTCGCCTTCGGATCCGCTCGCCTCTGGCACGCGCCTCGGGGGTGATGGCGACGTAGTCATGGTCAATCCTCGAAGACAGAAAGAGCGCCGGCGATGCCCAGTCGAGCGCAGCGGACAGCTTATTCCCGCCAATCATTTGAAACGACGCGCGCCGCGCTTCCGCCGTCGCGGCAATCAGGCCGTCGCCCTCCTTCAGCAACATCTCTCCGAGACGGCGGGTGAACAGACGGCATCCTACGTCGGAGACGCGGCCCGTCATGGCGATCACGATCGGCAAGCCGCCGGCGACGAGCTGCACGGCGAGTGGCATCACCGCCGGCGCTCCCATGACGGCCGAAGTGCCGCCCGCAGCAAAACAAGCACTAAGCACGACAACCCGCGGAAGCCATGCGGCTTCGTTACCACGTGCTGGCACCTGCAACATCTCTAGGACGTCAGCCGCGAAGTACCGGTTATTGGCGCTGGGGGGATCCTGCTCGAGGCGCAAATATCCGCCGGTCCGCGTGTCGATATCCCCGTGGCATATGAAATGGACCACATCGGGACGGAATCCCCCGACGGCCTGTTGGATCGCTGCGGGGCTCTGCCGCTGGAGGACGCGGGACTGGACGCGCGTCCCGTCGCGTTCGAATTGCTCGAGCAAGCCCAGCACTTCAGCGCCTGGCTTGATGTCGTTGTCGGTTAAGCTCGCGCCGACCACGAACAGCAACCGAGGTGGAAATTTCATCGGCGCCGGCATCTCAGCCGCGCTTGCAACCCTACGGGTGATCGCGACGCTGAGCCGGTGCGGCGTTCCATCGCATTGCGCGCCCGCGGCCAAAAAACGATGCGGCCCATGCAACATTTCCCAGTTTAATTCCTGAAAACGTGGGTCCGCATTGGTCGAGCAGATCGAGAGTTCGATCAAGCGCACGTCCGCTGCGACCGCCGTCTCCAGCATCCGCTTCCACACGGTATCGCCGACGAGGACGGCATGGAGGTAGCGGCCGAAGGTCTCGCGCTTGTCGGTCGGCAACCGATCCCCGATCGCAATTTCCGTGTCGGCGAGCGCGGCGAGATCGCGCCCCTCACACCAGTCCTTGTGAGGCCCGTCGATCGCCGCCAGTTCGGCGTCGGGTGGGCCGGGAAAGATGCGCGGATCGCCCGCGACATTTACAGCGTAGCACTTGAACTTGCGCGTCACCGTCTCCCATTTGAGATCGACCGAGCCGCCTCCCGCGGCGTTTGCCGGGCTTGAGCAGCTGATCGTCTGCGCCCAGTCGGAGTCGATCACGATGTCGAATCTCACCGTTGCCTTCATTTGCGCTCCTTACGCGCGATCGATCATTCCGGGATTTCGCTAAGCAGATCGGTCAATTGCTTTCCCAACGCCTCTACGTTCGCGGCCAGGGGCTCATCACCCGACCGAGTGCCCTCCTCCCGGCTATTGCGCAGGGTCGGGAGAATATTGACTTTAAGCTTGTGTTGTTGCTCGTCGCGCTTTGTATCGCATTCGATGACCGATATCTGTTGCCAGGCGCGCAAGGCTCCGCTGAGGATGTAGCGCGCGGCCCGAACGTCTTTCTCCGGCTGCGGCTGAGACTTGAGCAACTCCACCGACCAATATTTGGTCTGTTCGAGGAACTTCCCCGTCTCCCACGCGCAAAGCTTCGGCAGCGACGGCAGGGGTGCCAGAGGTTTCGCGAGGACTGCCTTCAGGATTACAGGGATGCGGTCCAATTCCGCCGCCGCCTCGGTCCGCAATTTTTCGTCGCCTTCCTGGACGTCTGTCGTGAGCCCGCGCGGGTCCACCCAACGCAGCGCATTCCCGCCCTCGAGGCCAAGGCCGTCGGCTAACCCGGCCAGCAAGGCCAGCCGTACCGCGGGCGCAGGATATAAGGTCTTGGGTTTGAGCATCGATCCAGCCGGGGCGGTTTCAAGTTCGGCCATGGCCCAAACAGCAGCCTGCCCGATCTGCAGAACTGAAAATGCATCAGCAAACACTTCGCGTCCCCACGCGTTCCAGCGTGCGGCCTCGGGTCGGTGCAACATCTCCGGCGTCTGGTCCGATCCGGTGACTGCGGCGGCGAGAACGGAGCCGAAGGTCGGGACCAGGTCGGCCCCAGGAAGGATGTCGTATTGCACATGATGCCCGATCTCATGAGCGAGAAATGCAAGCCACCACGG
>Ga0302320_10026559_pt1 | contig 11208 bp, 11 predicted proteins | sample Bog_T0_3_FD_202130 | JGI IMG/M metagenome (GOLD analysis project Ga0302320, IMG submission 202130) | Peat permafrost microbial communities from Stordalen Mire near Abisko, Sweden - Bog_T0_3 | ecosystem: Environmental > Terrestrial > Soil > Wetlands > Peat | place: Sweden: Abisko, Stordalen Mire... | reverse complement strand
CTACATCGAGCGGCGCAAGGAGTGGAAGCCGACGCATCCCTTCTGGGTCTTCGATGCCGGGATGCAGATCGCGACTTCCGGGTTCCACACCTACAATCACAACCTGATCTCAGAGGTACGGCTGATTTTCTAGCGGGAGCGCCTGCAGCCTATTGCAGATGATTTCGCTCCTTTGGCGCACAATCATTCTGAGAGCTTGGTCCACGGCCCAGGCAGGAGAGAACAAATATGTCCAAAGAACGAGCTGAAATCTGAGAGCCGATAGCTGGAAACCGAGAGCCGGAAGCGAAAAACGCCCCGTAACTCCTTTATATCGGTATATTTGAAAATAACTCTATTATAATCAATGGGATACGTGGATACCCCCTCCCTTATCCCTTTGAAACTAAACGGTTTATTTTCAGGAGTATCGAAAAAAATTGTACCACATTATAGTACAGGTCGGTGCATCCCGCCAGATTGAACCGGGGGGCAATCCAAAAAACTAGCTGACCAGTTCCATCTCCCGGAGCGACTCGGCATAAGGCGGGCGCAGCACGCCGCGCTCGGTGATGATGGCGGTCACGTACTTTGCCGGGGTTACATCGAAGGCGGGGTTGCAGATGCCGACGCCGTGGGGGGTAAGCTGCTTGCCGCCGTGATGGGTGACTTCGACCTGGGGGCGCTCTTCGATTGGGATGGCGTCGCCGGTTGCTGTGGCCATGTCGACGGTGGACCAGGGTGCGGCCACGTAGAACGGAACGCCGTGCTCTTTGGCGAGGATGGCCACGTTATAGGTGCCGATTTTGTTGGCGACGTCGCCGTTGGCGGCGATGCGGTCTGAACCGACAACGACGGCCTGGATGCGGCCGGCCTTCATGAGGCTGGCGGCCATGTTGTCGCAGATGACGGTGGTGGGAATGCCGTCGGCCATCAGTTCCCAGGCGGTGAGGCGCGCGCCTTGCAGGAAGGGGCGGGTCTCGTCGGCGAAGACGTGAATCTGCTTACCCTGCTCAACGGCCGAGCGTATGACGCCGAGAGCGGTGCCGTAGCCGCAGGTGGCCAGCGCGCCGGCGTTGCAGTGGGTGAGGACGCCACCTTCCTGCGGCAGAAGCGCGCCGCCGAATGCGCCCATGGTTTTGCAGGCGGCGATGTCTTCGTCGTACATGGCGTGGGCTTCAGCGAGAATCTTCTGCTGGACCTGGGCGATGGTTGCGTCTTCTGCAAGGAGGCCGGCAAACAGCTTCTTCATGCGGTCAATGGCCCAGAAGAGATTGACGGCGGTGGGGCGGGTTCCGGCGAGGCGGCCGCAGATGCGGTCGAATTCGGGCGCGAACTCCTGCGCGGATTTGGCTTGGGTGTTCTGCGCGCCGAGGGCGATGCCGTATGCGGCGGAGACTCCAATGGCGGGCGCGCCACGGACAACCATGGTGACAATGACGTCGGCCACCTGTTCATAGGTAGTGGCGAGCACATAGCTCTCTTCGAGGGGGAGCTTGGTTTGGTCGATGAAACTTACGCCGTCGGGGGTCCAGGTTAGGGTGGGAATCATGCTTCTCTAGTGTAAACCGGGAGACGGCGCGGAACCGGAATCAACCTTCGGTCACCCGCATAAGCGGAACAAGCGTCCGGCCGCTCTCGACAGATTTGGATGAATTTACACTTTGTGACCCGAGGAGCCTTCGACCCTAACTTTCCCAAAACACCGCTTTTCGTGGACCATCAACTGTCGAATTGAGCTGCCGAAGCCTGGCACAGCTTCATCTGCCTGAAGTTATCGCGGACAATAACGATAGAGCAGAGGACGATTGCAACGATCAAATATAAGAGGAGAGAGGAATCTGCGAACTTTGGAAATGCGGCCCGTCCGGCGAAGTCCCAGATATATTGGATTACAGTAACGCCCACGCCAAGAAGAAACGCCAACTTTGAACGAGGAGAGTATCCCTTGAGATGAAGAAGTTTCCGCCCTAGCAAACTAAGAAGTGCTACTCCGCTGCCCACTATTACGGTGAATAGAACGAATTCGATACACAATCCCGCAAACGCTTCATTCCAGTGGCCGATCTTGTCCTTATCCACGTCGTGGAATATATAGACCGAGACGGCATCACTCAACAGAGCTGTGCATAAAATCCCAGACATGAAGAGAAAAATCGCTCGCCGCATATCGTATGGAAGACGAGTATATCGCAAGCCCTAGATATTGGGGTTATGAATCTCTGTTCGGACAGCGAAGGCTTTTTATCTGCTCCCCTGAAGTCCTGTTTTCGGAGACTTTGCATCGGTCCAACAAAAGACCCTTCGCGAGAAGCGCCAGGAGCAGACCAGGAATGTTCGGCCCGTGGTTCACGACCGCTTTTGCCAACGCGCCGGATCGCGGCTGCCGTGGAAACAGGCGATGACGGTCAGCGTTGTGTCGGCTTCGATGACGAACATCAGCGCATAGGGGAAGCGGCGGAGCAGGGCACGGCGAATGCTCTTGTAAACGACGGGAAATTGCCGGGGATTTGCGGTGATGCTCTGGACCACGGCGTCAACCGACGCGCGGAAACGTCGGCACAGACCGGGAGCCTCGTTCTCGTACCAGTCCTGCGCATCAATCAACTCGGCGCGGGCGGCCAAGGTGAAGATAACCGGATGCACTACGGGCAACGCTGCTCAAGCTCAGCCTTCAAAGTCGTCCAGGCGACGCCTTCGCGGCGGTCTTGGTCGAGCGAAGCAAGGCGGCTGTCAAGCTCCGCTCGCTGCGCTGTCGGGGGAAGCTGATGCTCGTCGCGATAGTTGAGAATAGTCCTGATGTTTTCGAGGCCTGCTTCGGGATAGCAATCGAGCGTCTCGGCAATTGCCGCGTCGGGCGATAGCCCCTCATCACGGAAAGCGTCATAATTTCCGGTGATGGCTTCGACGGGCAGACGGGTGTTCTTGAGCAGCGGTGCGCCGCTCACCTTGCCAGGAACGATTTCAACCAACGGGCAGGCGGACCAATCGATAGCTGCCATGATTTCGCCCTCTTTTCCATCGTACCCCTGAATGGGCGATTGGGGACAGGCTCCCGCAGGAACCCATCCCGGTGAGCGGCTAGAATGCCGCTGACAATGAAAACCTTTTCATATTTTGCTGGACTCGCCTGCGGGCCGCTGCGTTAGAGTGGTTTGGTTGACTCTCCTCGCCGTTTGACCGACCGTTTTCGCCTTCCAGATCGTTTAAGGAGCCGCGCGTGTTGAACCTGACCTCAGTCGATTGGCTGATCATGCTGCTGTACTTCGTGTTTGTGCTGGGCATTGGGTTTGCCCTTAAGCGCTATATGAAGACCAGCAAGGACTTTTTCCAGGCGGGGCGGGCGTTGCCGGCGTGGATCTGCGGACTGGCTTTCATCAGCGCCAACCTGGGAGCGCAAGAGGTGATCGGGATGGGCGCTTCGGGGGCCAAATACGGCCTGGAGACGGCGCACTTCTACGGGATCGGCGCGATTCCGGCGATGATTTTTGTGGGCATCTTCATGATGCCGTTCTACTACGGGTCGAAGGCGCGGAGCGTGCCGGAGTTTCTGCGCATGCGCTTCGACGAGAAGACACGCGCGCTCAACGCCTGCTCGTTTGCGGTGATGACGGTGTTCAGCTCAGGGATCTCGATGTACGCCATGGCGCGGCTGATCCAGGCGCTGCATGTGTTTGACGGGCTGTTCCGGGCGCTGGGGTGGAATCCGGATGGGATTTTTACGTTCTCGATCTGCCTGTCGGCGCTGATTGTGCTTTTGTATATCTTTCTGGGCGGCCTCACGAGCGCAATCTACAACGAGGTGCTGCAGTTCTTTCTGATCATTGCCGGGTTTTTGCCGCTGGTGTTGATTGGGCTGCGCAACGTTGGCGGCTGGAGCGGGCTGAAGGCTTCAGTTCCGATGGCCTACATGCACGAGTGGAAGGGCGTGGCGCACGCCAGCACCAATCCAATGGGCATTGAGATTATCGGGCTGGGCATGGGGCTGGGATTTGTGCTGGGGTCGGGCTACTGGTGCACGGATTTTCTGGTGATCCAGACAGCGATGGCTTCGAAGAATATGGAGTCGGCGCGGCGGGTTCCGCTGATTGCGGCGATTCCGAAGATGGTGTTTCCGTTCCTGGTGATTCTGCCGGGAATTCTGGCCATCGGGCTGCCCACGCCGCATACGACTACGACGATTACGCGGACGGCGGACGGGGCGATCCATCACGAAACGAACGTGGTGCCTCTGAATGTGGAAGAGGGACGGGGGCTCGTTCCGGCAAAGATCAATCCGGTGACGGGCAAGGCGATGCTGACGGCGAGCGGCCAGCCGCTGCTGGACTACGACATGGCGACGCCGAACATGCTGCTGCACTTTTTCCCGACGGGGATTCTGGGACTGGGATTGACGGCGCTGCTTGCCAGCTTCATGAGTGGGATGGCGGGGAACGTGACGGCGTTCAACACGGTGTTTACTTACGATCTCTACCAGTCGTACATTCACAAGGGCGGCAGCGACCGGCATTACATGGCGGTGGGCCGATGGGCGACGGTGGGCGGGATTCTGCTGTCGATTGCGACGGCGTATGCGGCGATCAACTTCAACAACATTATGGACACGCTGCAACTGGTGTTCAGCTTTGTGAACGCGCCGCTGTTTGCGACGTTCTTGCTGGGGATGTTCTGGAAGCGCGCAACGGGGCACGCGGCGTTTGCGGGGCTGATTTCAGGAACGGCCGCGGCGATGCTGCACCATGGGCTGACGCTGCCGATTGAAGCGCGGCCGGGGATTCACGGCGGCTGGATTGCGGTGCTGCACAACTATCCGAGCGATATGGCGATGAACTTCTGGACGGCGATTTTCGCGTTCAGCGCCAACTTGATTGTGACGGTGGTGGTGAGCTACTGCACCAAGGCCAGGCCGGAGGCGGAGCTGGTGGGGCTGGTGCACTCTCTGACACCGAAACCGGAGCGCTCGCACATTGTGTGGTGGAAACGGCCGGAGGCACTGGCAGTGGGCGTTCTGCTGGGCGCGGTTGCGTTGAACATATTCTTTTATTGAGGAGCGGCCATGACTCTGGATTTGCGGATTCCGATGGGAGCGATGTTTACGCTGTTGGGCGTGATTCTGACGCTATTCGGCCTGGCGACGCGGGGATCGAAGATTTATGAGGCAAGTTTGGGGATTAACGCGAATTTCTGGTGGGGACTGGTGCTGCTTGCGTTCGGGTTGACGATGTTTTTGCTGGGGCGGCGGGGACAAAAGCGGCTGGCCAGCCTGCCAGCGGAGCCACCGGAAGATGGACAGGCGCGGCGGGGACATTAGAAAAGACAGGAACTAGGTTCCGAGCCCTCAGTCCCTGTTCCCTGACCCCTGTTTTAAAGGAACCCAAAACGGCACGAATGGTCCGCAAAATCGCTCAAAAACAGACTAAAAAACGACTCAATTTCACGTTTTGCTCGACTTGCAGGTTGAGCCCACGGCAAGATTCCATGCCTTCCAGCTCGTCATTCCCGGCTTCAGAAACCTGTCAGGCTCATTTCCTCCACTTGCCGCCAGAGATTCTTCGCTTTTTTTTCAACCTGCAAGTCGAGCCGTTGCGCACGTGCGCGGGTGCCATCGAGCTGTGATCGCACTCCAATCATTCCGACCAAATGTCTAGTTGATCTAGTCTGAATCTGTCCAGCGGGTCAACCGACCCGATTTGTACTCCATGTCACAGGACGTTCACACTCCGGCTGTGATAGCATCCGTTTTCTTAGCGATAGACGCCGTGCGGAATCCCCCAAAAGGTCCGCAGGGCGCCTGCCCGAACCTTTCAAGTTTATGAATGAGGCAGACGGCAGACCGGGACACGTGGCCCACCAATTTGGCCACCTTGACGCCCTGATGGACGCCCCAAGCATTCCCTGCGTCTGGCCCTGCGCGTGGCCCTGCACTTGGCTCGAGCAAGATCTGAATTTCAAGCAAATCCTCGCACATTCCAAGGAGAAAACTCATGAAAACGTACCAGGGAAGTGAGATCCGCAACGTAGCTGTAGTGGGGCATGCGCATAGCGGCAAGACCACCATGATTGCCGCTCTGCTGCATGCCGCGAAGATGACCCAAGCCCAGGGGCGGGTGGCCGATGGCACCGCCGCAACAGCCTATGACGAAGAAGAGATCGCGCGCGGCGTGACGATGCAGAATGCCGTGGCCTTTGCCGAATGGCAGGGCGTGAAGATCAACCTGGTCGATACGCCGGGATTCCACATGTTCTCGCACGAGGCTCGCGCGGCGCTGCTTCCGGTGGAAGCGGCGTTGGTGGTGGTGAATGCGCAGAGCGGCGTGGAAACGGTGACGGAGCGGGTTTGGCGATACGCGGAAGAGGCCAACGTTCCGCGCATCGTGGTGGTAAACCAGATGGACCATCCGAAGGCCGGCGGCGGCGGGGGTTTGAGCGCGCTGATGGACGACCTGGTGGACCGATGGGGGCGCAACTGTGTTCCTGTCCAGTTGCCGATTTCGGATGCGCAGGGATTTCACGGCGTGGTGGACCTGGTGACGATGGAGGCCTTTTATTACACGCCAGGCGGTGACGGGCATGGCAAGATCACCGGCGAGATTCCCGCCAGCGTGGCCGCGGACGCCAAGGCGCGGCACGAGGCGCTGGTGGAGCTGGTAGCCGAAGGCAAAGACGAGCTGATGGAGGAGTACTTCGAGAAGGGGACGATTCCAGAGCAGCACCTGATTACCGCGCTGCATGAGGCGATTCGCGAAGACCGGATCTTTCCGGTGCTGTTCGGAAGCGGCCTGGCGAACATGGCGATGGATCATTTGCTGGATTTCCTGAAGGTGTATGCGCCATCGCCGGTGGAACGCGCGCCGATTGCGGTGCGGGCTCCTTCCTACCAGGCTGTCGCTACCAATGGGGACGAAGCTGTCGAAGCAGGGGCGGGGATCAGCTTCCGCAACGTGGCAGACAGCGAGCCGGCGGGGCTGGTGGTCTTCAAGACCATGACCGATCCCTTCAGCGGGCGGATCACGTTTTTCAAGGTGATCAGCGGGGTCATCAAGAACGACGCAACGCTGGAGAATTACACTCGGCGGAGCCAGGAGCGGTTCTCGCACCTGAGCGTGATGCAGGGGCGCAAGGCTGTGGAAGTGGCAGAACTGCACGCAGGCGACCTGGGCGCGGTGGCCAAGCTGCGGGAGACGCTGACCGGCGACACGCTGGGGGCGAAGGGCGCGGAGATGCAGGTGGACCTGTTCCCGCTGCCGGAGCCGGCCATGACTTATGCCATTGAGCCGAAGAGCCGCGCGGACGAGGACAAGCTCGCCCCCGCCATCCACAAGCTGATGGAAGAGGACCTGCTGATCAAGTTTTATCGCGACCCAATGACCAACGAATTTCTGATTGCCGGCGCAGGCCAGCCGCACATTGAAACCATTGTGAGCCGGCTGAAGAAGCGCTACCACGCCGAGGTTACGCTCAAGGCGCCCAAGGTGCCTTATCGCGAGACCATCCGCGCCAAAGCCGAGGCGCAGGGGCGGCACAAGAAACAGACCGGCGGCCACGGCCAGTTCGGCGACTGCAAGATTCGCATGGAGCCTCTGCCGCGCGGCGGCGGCTTCGAGTTCGCCAATGAAACCTTTGGCGGCTCCGTCCCACGGAACTTCATCCCCGCTATCGAGAAAGGTATTGTTGAGTGCGCCGCCCGCGGCTATCTCGCCGGCTTCCCGGTCGTCGACTTCAAAGCCACCGTCTATGACGGCAGCTATCACGATGTTGACTCGAACGAAATGTCGTTCAAGATGGCGGGGCGGCTGGCCTTCCGCAAGGCGATGGAGTCGTGCAAGCCGTGTTTGCTGGAACCGGTCATGAAGGTCGAGATCGAGGCTCCGGATGAGTTTGCCGGAACCCTGATGGGCGACCTGAGCAGCCGCCGCGGGCGCGTGCAAGGGACGAATTCGAAGGGCCGGACGACGGTGATCAACGCGCAGGTTCCGATGGCGGAGATGCTGACGTATGGGACGCTGCTGACTTCCATGACGCAGGGCAAAGGCAGCTACCGCATGGAGATGGACCACTACGATATCGTGCCGCAACTGGTGGCCGACAAGATTCTGGCAAATGCGAAGCGGCCGGTGGAAGAAGAAGAAGAATAGGCATTGCATGCAGCAGCAGCTCGCTGTTCGCTCGTACGGGGTTCGTGGTTTCCCTGGTCCCATCCGCCGCGGCGGACGGGACCAGGGGCACCCGGCGCGAGGTGCGCAAGTGCGCAACGGCTCTACTTGCAGGTTGAAAAAAAGGCGAGAAATCTCTGGCTGCAAGTGGAGGAAATGAGCCTGTCAGGTTTCCGGGGCCGGGAATGACGAGTTGGAAGGCGTGGGATTTTGGCGCGGACTCAATCTGCAAGTCGAGCAAAACGTGAAACTGAGGCCTTTTTTAGTCGTTTTTGGTGCGATTTTGCAGATCATTAGGGCCATTTTGCCGACCGTTGAGACAGGGGTCAGAGATCATGGATCCATGGTCAGAACGGGAGAGAGCGATGGTGCAGCGGGACCGAAAGTTGGCGCGGAGAAGGCTGGACTAGGAGATGGGGCCGTGCCGGAAGGCGGGGCAGAGGAAGAATCCGACGAATGGACTTTTGCGGGCAGTGCGCAAAGCGCCTGGTCTTCCGATGGGGGAGATGCTGACGTATGGGACGCTGCTGACTTCGATGACGCAGGGCAAGGGCGGCTACCGGATGGAGATGGACCACTACGACATAGTGCCGCAGTTGGTAGCCGATAAAATATTGGCCAACGCCAAACGGCCGGTGGAGGAGGAAGAGGAGTAGGCACCTGCGGCGCGGCCAGCCGTTCGCCGTCCGCTCGCAGAAGGTTCGTGGTTTCCCAGGTTTCAAAACATCGAGACCTGGGCATCCTCATTTGTTGCATATTGAATGCGGGTCACCCGCTCATTGGAACGGATCGACATGAAGAACCGCAGCATTACCGTTCAGGGCGCTGAGGTTGCAATCGCGACTCGGCATGAGCAGGACTATATTTCGCTGACAGACATGGTAAAGAGCTTCGAGGGCGGAAGCGCACTGATCGAGCAGTGGCTGAAGAATAAGGACACTGTGCTGTTCCTCGGCGTGTGGGAACAGATCAACAACCCCGCCTTCAATTCCCTCGAATTCGAGGGAATTAGAAATGAGGCCGGGCGCAACAGTTTCTATCTGTCGGCAAAGAAGTGGATCGACGCCACGAGAGCCGTTGGCTTGTACGCCAAGGCCGGCCGGTACGGAGGTACCTATGCTCATCGCGACATTGCCTTCGAGTTTGGTTCCTGGCTCAGTCCCGAGTTCAAGCTTTACCTTATCAAGGAGTTCCAGCGGCTCAAAGAGGAAGAGGCGCGAACGGCATCGCTGGATTGGAGCATCCAGCGTACGTTGGCAAAAAATCAACTACCGTATCCATACTGACGCGATCAAGGAACGGCTCATCCCACCACAACTGACCAAGGCTCAGATCGTTACCGTCTATGCGAGTGAGGCCGACTTGCTCAACGTAGCCTTGTTCGGCACAGCTGCCGCGCAGTGGCGGCAGGCCAATCCACAACATTCGGGCAACATGCGCGACGACGCGACGATTGAACAATTGGTCGTATTGTCCAATCTGGAAAGCATCAACGCCGTCCTGATCCATCAAGGACTGGCAATGCCTGAACGCCTGAGGCAGCTGAACTCAATTGCCGTCTCTCAGATGCGCTCCCTGATCAGGGTCGCTTCCGTAGAGCGATTGGGTAATACGCAGGAACAAGCAGCCGAACAAGTCCTCGCCAACGCCAAGCCCCCCGTGGAAGAAGAGGAAGAATAACGGCCGCCGAGCGGTCAGCCGCGCGCTACCCGCTCGCACAAGGGTCGTGATCTCCCAGGGCTCAAAACATCGAGACCTGAGACACCCGCACATTACTATGAAAGGGAGACGAGTTCATGAACATACGAGAATTGCTTGCAGCCGGCCTTTTGGTCGGGATCGCTTTGACTCTATCTGCACAACAGCCTGTTGCGCCCGCAGCTAAGGCGGGCGACAATGCACCTTCGCTGGCAACGACTATGCATTTCATCCAAGATAAGTTGAATGGCATTGGCAAGGCCTCCTACAGCACGCAAACTGCGAACGGTCGATGGCAATTCTATACAAACGAAATCAGTAACGTCGCTGCCGACCAAGACCAGTGCAATATTTTTTACCACCTCAAGGAAACGCTTGGCGGAAAAGCCTACAAGGACGAGAACAAGGTATTATCACTGAAAGATAACCAGCAAATTGTGTGGAAACCCTTTTTTCAGTACCTCACCGAATTGGATGCTAAGGCAGGGAGACCCTATATTCGGCCCAATACATCCACTGCCACCTTGTTTGTGGTGGTATTGCAGCGCCAGCAAGGAGAGGACGATTTCTTTCTGTTTAAAGACTACGATCTCCCCGAACGTGTTTCTAATGCGCTAACTCATGCCGCAAAACTCTGTGGGGGCGGCAATAAAGACCCCTTTTAGGCGGGCGGGTTCTATAAAAGGGGATGTCAAGAGAAAACACTTCACCCGATGGCGGGTGGAACACGTCTCACTAACCACAAACTTGGGTGGCCCAAATCTCTATTCTGAGATGTGGGAAATGATGAACCGCAACCCGCCGCCTTTCGTCTCCCTCGCGCCGCGGAAGGAATCTTTGCGGTCTGTTGAACGCCCAAGGCATTCATCACAGCGAGCGTCGTCTTCAGTGTGGGGTTTCCTCTTGCACTGAAAGAACGATAGAGCTGCTCACGGGACAATCCTGTCTGGCCGGCAATCTGTGCCATTCCCTTGGCGCGAGCTACGACGCCCAGCGCGTGCGCTATGTAGCCAGGGTCGCTGGTCTGAAATGGTTCAGCCATGAAGACGGCTATTGCCTCGTCCGATCCGAGATCCTCCGCGGGATCGTAGTTGGTCAGTTTCTCATGAATGGTTTTCTTTGCCATTTTCCTTGCTCCATTCCGCGGGGTGGACCAGGCCCGGACTTTCCAACCTGGGAAACCACGAACCCCAACCGCCCGTCTCCCTGTCCCCAGCCGTCACGAGCAGGCGGCCCACATCTGACCAGACACAATTTTGGGCAACGGCCCGCCCGCCGGTCCAAAATAATCCTCTCGCAATCAGCAGTTCTAAATGGGAGGTGCTTTTCCCGTAACAACCGTAGTCATGAAGCTATGCCATGAGGGGAACAGGACGTA
>Ga0302320_10026558_pt1 | contig 11208 bp, 9 predicted proteins | sample Bog_T0_3_FD_202130 | JGI IMG/M metagenome (GOLD analysis project Ga0302320, IMG submission 202130) | Peat permafrost microbial communities from Stordalen Mire near Abisko, Sweden - Bog_T0_3 | ecosystem: Environmental > Terrestrial > Soil > Wetlands > Peat | place: Sweden: Abisko, Stordalen Mire... | reverse complement strand
AACCGATAACTACATCATTCAAGCTGGCTCAAGCGGTGCATCTCTCTTTGCTCAGGCACTTTCTCCTACATCCAGCAACGGTTTCCATATCATTGCTTCCAAACAATGACGGAGGCTTCGCAAAATGAAATTCGTAGCAGTTCTTGCAGCGACAATCAGTCTTGCTCTTCTCACTAGTTGCGGAAGTTCTGGCGGCGCAAGCATCATTCCACTGGCATGTTCTCTGGCAGCGCTACAAAGCAATAGCTGAATCACTGTTGTCAAATGTGACGCACCTTGGTGCGTGTGTGCGGTGTCTCATTTGTATGTGGAAGCAAAACTGCCTTTACGCTTTGCGATAGCAACGTGTTTGTGCGACTTTGTGTGTAATTCTCACGCAGAAGCTGCAGAAATGCAAGCACTTATTAGTTTGTGTGTAAGTTTTGTGAAATAACTAACTGCTTTATAATAAACTAGTTAACGATTTAAGACTACTCCCATTCAATGGTGCCGGGGGGCTTTGAGGTGATGTCGTAGACGACGCGGTTGATGCCGCGGACCTCGTTCACAATGCGGCTGCTGATGCGCTTGAGGACTTCGTAGGGGAGCGGAGTCCAGTCGGCGGTCATGCCGTCTTCAGAGTGCACGGCGCGGACAGCGGCGGTGTAGGCGTAGGTACGCTGGTCGCCCATGACGCCGACGCTCATGACGGGAAGCAACACGGCGAAGCTCTGCCAGATTTTGGAATAGAGACCGGCGGCTTTGATCTCGGCGACCACGATTTCGTCGGCGTCCTGAAGGAGGGCCACGCGCTCGGGCGTCACCTCTCCAAGGATGCGAACGGCGAGGCCGGGCCCAGGGAATGGCTGGCGGCCGAGAATGTCTTCCGGCATGTTGAGGTCGCGGCCAATGCGGCGGACTTCGTCTTTAAAGAGATCGCGCAAGGGCTCGATGAGCTTGAGCTTCATGCCCAGCGGCAGGCCGCCGACATTGTGATGGCTCTTGATGGTCTGGCTGGGGCCTTTTACGCTGCTGGACTCAATGACGTCGGGGTAGAGCGTGCCTTGGACGAGCCAGTCGACACCACCGGTCTGTTTGGCGATGCGGGTGGCTTCGTCGTCGAAGACGGCGATGAACGCCGCGCCGATGCGCTTGCGCTTCGTTTCAGGGTCGGTGACGCCGGCCAGTTTAGTCATGAAGCGCTCGCTGGCGTCGACGGCGACGATGTTGAGTCCAAGTTTATCGCGCAGGTTCTTTTGCACGCTGGCAAACTCGTTTTTCCGCAGGACGCCGTTGTTGACGAAGATGCAGGTGAGCTGGCTACCGATGGCCTTGTGAACCAGCATCGCGGCCACCGACGAATCCACGCCGCCGGAGAGGCCGCAGATGACGTGACCCTTGCCGACTTTCTCGCGGATTGAATGAACGGTGGTTTCGATAAAGTGTGCCGGAGTCCAGTCGCCGGCGGCGGCGCAGATTTTGAAGAGGAAGTTATTGATGAGCTCGGAGCCGAGCGGGGTGTGATGCACCTCGGGATGGAATTGCACGGCCCAGATGCGGCGGTCTTCGTTGGCGATGCCGGCCAGGGCGTTGGAGGTGACGGCGGTGCGATGGAAGCCGGCGGGCAGTTCGAGGGCCTCGTCGCCGTGGCTCATCCACACTTGTAATGACTGTGGCAGGCCAGTGAATAGAGCAGTTGCGCTATCTTCGATCGTGACTTCGGCGTGGCCGTATTCGCGCCTGGGCGCCGACTTCACCTTACCCCCCATGTGATGCACGATGAAGTGCAGCCCATAGCAGATGCCCAGCACGGGGACGCCGAGCGAGAGCAGTTTGGGGTCGGCTGCGGGGGCGTCGGCATCGTAGACGGACGATGGACCGCCGGAGAGGATGAGGCCGATGGGCTTGAGGGCCTGGATTTCGACGAGGGGCACCGTGCAGGGGAGCACGACGGAGAAGACGTTCTGCTCGCGGATACGGCGGGCTATGAGCTGGGTGTACTGCGAGCCGAAATCGAGGATGACAATTGTCTGGGTGTCCACGTTTCAGTGTGGCAGGGGGTGGGGCGGGATGTAAAGACGGTAGGTATTGACAATTACCTACGACCACGAGGCAGAACGGGTGTAGAATTTTGCTCAGGCGTGGTGATTTCCATGGGCGTTGTCGAAGATGTCCGTCAGGTTTTGCAGGATTTTCTGGCGCCTGAACTGCGCGAAATTCGTACTCGCCTCGACGCCATGGATGAAATCAACCGAATCCGTTACGAGAACCTTAGCCAGCGCCTCGAACTGATCCAGCAATCCTTCGCCTTCGACAAGCGCATCTCCAACCTCGAAGACGACAAGCGCCGCTCCGCCTAGCGCAACCCCAAATTTACTTGGTATCCTCAGCGCTCTGCGGTTGGCCCGCGATGCTTCTGGCATTGGACGAGATAATATACTTGAGCTTCCCAACCCCAACCTTACTCATAGTGATACCGCACTTGGAGAAAATCAATTCGGTCGGCGGTCACGCGGTAAACCAGGTGGTGCTCCCGCGTAATTCTCCGGCTCCAACAACCGGCATACTCATGTCGCAGAGGCTCGGGCTTGCCGATCCCTGCGGATGGATCGGCGAGAACAGACTCAACAAGTTCGAGCGTTTTCAGCGCCGCTTGCCGGTCGTTCTTGACCCACCAAGCAACGTCTTCCCGAAATTTTGGAAGGAAGTTGACGCGACGTTCGATTTTGGCGCTCATGGGCATCAATTGCTCTTGCTTACCGGGAAGCGATCAAAGACCGGCAGAGCGGCGCAATTCCTCAAGTGCGGCTGCTGCCGGCTTTCCTGAGGCTTTCCTCTTGTCGTTTGCTTTCGACTCAGCGAGAGCCTGCGCCAGCCTCCTGGCGTTGGCTGGCGAGCGCAGAAGATACGCTGTCTCCTCCAGGCTCGACAGTTCATCGGCGGCGATAATCGCCACATCCGGCTGGCCGCGCCGCCTCTTCACCACCACTACTTCGCGGTCATCCGTTACGCGGTCCAGGAAAGTCGCCAGATTCTCTCTGAGGGAGGTGTAAGTCGTCTCGATAGCCATCGCAGAATCACCCGAGATTAATCGTACAGCTTTTCTGTACATATCGTCAAGAAGGCCGACGGCAGATAACGGCAGCTCGCGGGCTTCGGCTTCGGGGTTCCTGTGGTCTTGGCCAGCGAGAAGGACCTTGGATATGCAGTGCATGGCCCGCGCGGCGCAATGCCGGGGCCAATGGGGTTCTGCAGTTCGGAGTGTGAAAGTAGGTGTGCGCCCCCTGGAGGGAATGCAAGGGAAGTCTTACAAGGCGGCTTCAGAAGGCGCATTTCCGGTTTGCAGAATCAGCCTTCTAGGCCCACTTCTTGCCCTGGCTATCCAGATCCGCGCGGCCCAGATCTTCGGGGGTCATGGCAACTCTGAATTCGACTTCGGCATTGAAGGTGAGGAACCAGGGCTCGGCAAGCCGAGGAACGTCGGACGGACCATCGATATTCACGATGAAGAGCCCGCCGCGCTTGCCGTCCCGTTCTCCGAACCAGGCGTGTTCCGGCTTGATGGCTTCGAGAATCTGCTTGATCTTCGCCCCAGCGGTCCCATTCTTGACGAGAGTGTTGAACGGTTCAATGGGAAATTGAACCTGCATGATCATGCGCATTTGTAACCTCCAGGTGCCCGCGTTCGCGTTCGTCGGTTTGCGTTCTCTCACGAACGGCACCGGCGGAGAATACCACAGGCCTTGTTCGACTGGCTTCAAGTATTTGTGACGAACGCCGGCGCATGTTGAATTTGCGCAAAGATGGCGTGAACGGCCTTTGCCTTAAAAGCTAAGACCATGCAGAATCAAGGCCGGGCGGCTTCCGCATTCCGAGCTGCCTGGCGAAACAACGCTGGGGCCGATGGCAAGGGCTGCTTGACCCCTGTCCCCCCGTGATAGGCTGCTATGCAGTATCGGCTTTCGCTAATTTCGCTGATTTAAGATTCCGTCCTGGCCATCACCCACGGGTGAAGAACGTGGCAATGAACCTGTCCAGTCGACTGTGATTCCGAGAGGACATTCGATGAACTGTTTACGTTTTGTTCCGGTTTTGATTCTGGGGGCAGGGGCTGTAATGGCACAGACTCCCGCAACCCCAAAGCCCGATAATTCCACGCCCCAAGCTCCCCCCGAGATCAAGAGCTTTGACGCATCGGCCATGGACAAGACCGCCGATCCCTGCACGGATTTCTATCAATATGCCTGCGGCAGCTGGGTAAAGAACAACCCTATCCCCTCCGATCAGGTGCGCTGGGCACGGTCGTTCTCGCAGCTCCAGGAGCGGAACCGCTATCTGTTGTGGCAGGAACTGGACGCCGCCGCGAAGGATCCCAAAACTCCTTTGCAAAAACAGTATGGCGGCTTCTATGCAGCCTGCATGGATACGGCCACGGTGGAGAAGAAGGGCCTGACGCCGATTGAGCCGGCCTGGAAGGAAATCGCCGGACTGACCGAGGCTAGCCAACTGCCAACCTTGCTTGGCCGGCTTGAGAACCACGGCACACCCGACGGATTCTTCGAATTCGGCGTGAGCCAGGACCAGAAAGACTCCTCGCAGCAGATCGCCGAGATCTACCAGGGCGGCCTGTCGCTGCCCGACCGCGACTACTACATTGTGGATTCGCCGCGCTTCAAGGCCATCCGGGCGCAGTATGTCGCGCACGTTACCAAGATGTTCACGCTGGCCGGCGATGCTCCCGAGCAGGCAGCCAAGGAGGCCGCGGCGGTGATGGAGATCGAAACCGCGATGGCGCAGGCCGCTATCAGCCGCACCGAACTGCGCCAGCCCGAGAATCGCTACCATATATACGCCGTTGCCGACTTCCAGAAACTGGCGCCGGGCTTCGATTGGAACACTTATTTCACAGTGATCGGGATTGGCCATTTCGATACGCTGAACGTGGCTACTCCCAACTTCTTCAAAGCGCTCGATGGTCTCATCAAGAGTGAGCCGCTGGAATCATGGAAGAGCTATCTGCGCTGGCATGCTCTGCACGGGCAGGCCCGTTATCTGCCCAAGGCATTCTTCGACGAGAACTTCGACTTTTTTTCGAAGACGCTGGCCGGCCAGCAGGAGCCTGAAGCTCGCTGGAAACAGTGTTCGAGCCTGACCGACGGCGCACTGGGCGAGGCGGTGGGCCAGGACTGGGTGAAGCAGAACTTTCCGCCCGCCGCCAAGGACAGCATGGACAAGCTGGTGGCCGCGCTCGAAAAGTCGCTGGGCGACGACATCAAGACGCTGCCGTGGATGAGCGACGACACCAAGAAAGCCGCCGAAGAAAAGCTGGCCATGTTCCGCAACAAGATCGGCTATCCGGAGAAGTGGCGCGACTATTCGAGCGTGAAGGTGGATCCAACCGACCTGATTGGCAACGTGCACAACTCGTCGGTCTACGAGCGTAATTACCAGTACGCCAAGCTGGGCAAGCCGGTGGACGAGAAGGAGTGGGGCATGACGCCGCCCACCGTCAACGCTTACTACAATCCTTCGTTCAATGACATTAACTTCCCGGCCGGGATTCTGCAGCCGCCGTTTTTCGACTTCAAGATCGATCCTGCGGTGAACTTTGGCGGCATCGGGGTGGTTATCGGCCACGAGATGACGCACGGCTTCGACGACCAGGGCGCGAAGTTCGATGGGAAAGGCAACCTGCGGCAGTGGCAGACCGATGCGGACCTGAAGGCATTCAAGGAGCGGACGGAATGCGTCGCCAGCGAGTACAGCGGCTTCGAGGCTGTCCCGGCCAAGGGCGACACGCCCGCACTGAATCTCAACGGCCATCTGACCCTGGGCGAAAACACCGCCGACAACGGTGGGCTGCGCATCGCTTACATGGCACTGCTGGATACGCTGGCGGCGCAAGGCAAGACAATTGACGACAAGATCGACGGCTACACCGAGGCGCAGCGGTACTGTATCGGCTTCGCGCAGGTGTGGTGCCAGAACCAGACCGAACAGTTGGCCCGGCAGTTGGTGCTGGTGGATCCGCACTCGCCAGGCAAATGGCGCGTCAATGGCTCGGTTGAGAACTTCGACGAGTTCGGAAAGGCCTTTGGCTGCACCAAGGGCCAGCCCATGTTCCCGGTGAATTCCTGCCGCGTCTGGTAGGCTGCCGGGCGAAGCCGGCGTCCCTTCGCCGGGGCGCCGCTCGGGAAGAATCCGCTGATTTCGAACGTATTTTCGCGGCGCCAGAGACTTGCGGAGACTTGAGGTTTCCGCCGGGACTACGTCGGGGCGGCGACGCGGAGCATAGACCTTTCGGGTTGGGGCTTTATCGGCTGCCCTGCCCAGGGAATCCCGCTGGCGCGGCTCGTTGACGTTTCCCTGTGTGAGAACGTCAAAACTGCAATCGCTTTATCAACTTTATCAACTGGATGGTAACAACGCCGAGCATTGGAATAGGCTGCGTCCGGGTAAAGGCAGCCTGGGAAAAACCGCTGTTTTAGCGAGTCTTTAGCTGAAACTAGGCACAAACAGCCCTCGGCTTTTACAATGCATCAGGGACCCGTCCCAACCCAGCTATGCTGTGGAACTAGCAAACTTGGCGGCGCACGCCTGACCAGGATGAAGGAATCGCATGAAGTTCAAGAAATTCGGCAAGGCACTTCTGATGGGCGCCCTCTCAGCTGGCGTTATCCTCTGCGTTACGTCTTGCGTTCGTAGTTATACGGTCGGCTATTTGTATGTCACCAGTACGGTGACGTCTGAATCCAATGGCAACGGCATCATCAGCGGCTACAAGATCGATCACAATACGGGCTTCCTGACCCCCATCAACGGTCTGCCCGTAGCCTCGGGCGGCGCCAATCCGGGCCGCGCAGTGCTGGTGAGCGGAAGCCGCTTCTTTTATGTGCTGAATCAGGGCGTCAATGCGCAGGGCGGAGCCACTTGCACGACCGCCAATCCCTGCCAGAACGCGAATATAGTTGAGTTCTCCGTGGGCGGAAACGGTATTCTCACCCCGCAGCAGACCTTCTTCCCCCAGGGCATCAATCCGTTCCGGTTACTCGCGGACGGCTCGGGGAACTTCCTGTTGGTGCTGGACCAAAGTGCCCCCGACAACTCCTCCTGCGCGCTGGCGCTCGGCGCATCGGCTACCACCTGCGGCGCCATTGAGGTCTGGCAGATCAACCAGACGACGGGCCGCCTGACACCGGTTGTGAATGCCCAGGTAACCCAGGCTAGCGGAACGCCGCTGACCTACTTCCCGGTTCCGGCCAATCCCATCGACTTTTTGTTGTCAAGCAACACCGTTTTCACGCTGTTCGGGACTCCCGCGACGGGCGATTCTGTATTTCCCTACGGGTATTCCTCCTCCACCGGCCAGTTGACCCTGAGCCAGAACAGCTCTCAGCCTCTGGGCATCAGCAAGGCCACGGCGATTGTGAGCGCCGCCGGCGTCGTCTACGTGCTTGACAACCAGCCAGTGACAATCCCGTCGGGCGGCACCTTTCCCGCCGGGACCTATCCCAGCCAGATCCTGCCCTTTTCCGCAGCTGCCAATGGCGCGCTCCAGGCGCAGGTCGGGGGTATCATACCCGATGACTCCACGCTTGCCAATCCGATCTACATCATGGTGGAGTCCAAAGGGAAGTTCATTTATGTGGCCAATCAGGGGAACAACGTGCAGGGCGTGAACACAAATAGCGGCATTGCCGGCTACTTCGTGACCACATCGCCCTCTTATCAGCTTTCGTTCCTGAATCCTTCCAATTACGGAACAGGGTCGGGCCCCCAGTGCATTGTCGAGGACCCATCGAATCAGTTCATTTACACAGCCAACTTCGTTGATTCAACCATAACGGGCCGAGCGGTGGATCCCAACGACGGCGTGCTGAACCCGCTGAAAGTGGCCAACAGCTACAAGCTCCAGGGACAGGCCAACTGGTGCCTGGTCGATGGGCGAACCAACTAAGGAACTTTGCCGCTTGCAATGCGGCGCGTGGGGTGTGCGCCGGGCCTGAGACGCCTGGCGCATTGCCTGACCCCGGCAGGGTGCCCGGGGAGTGATAAGAGAACGTAGCCGAATGCCGGGCGCGGCCTTTCCCTGGGCGCTTTGGGATTCGATTCCAAACCTGATTTTTAGGGACCCGATGTCGGGGGCCCGTGACGGAAGATGCGCATGAAGTTCAACAGATCGAGCCAGCTGCTGCTGGTCTCCGCGGCCAGTCTGCTGGTGGCATCGCTTTTGACCGCCTGCTCCCAGCTCACCCAAACTCTGACCGTCGATTTCGTCTTCGTGGCCAGTTCCAAAGCCGCCGGCCCCAACAACTATGGCGAGATCGACGTTTTTGAGGTCAATTCGGAGTCGGGCCGGATGCGCCAGATTCCCGCTTCGCCCTTCCCCTCGGGCGGACGCTATCCGTCTGCCGAAGCTGTTTCGTCCGACAACGGAAGCCTGTTTGTGGCCAATGAGGACGACAACACCATCGTCCAGTTCGTGATCGGCAACGACGGCAAGCTCTATCCATACAACACGGTCAACACGCCGGGGGTCTTTCCCCTTGCTATCGCCGCCAACGGGGCCAATCTGTTTGTCGTGGATACCTACCAGCCCCTGCCAACATGCTCCACGGCTGCTCCCTGCTCAGGTTCGATTGCGGTGATTCCCCTGACCGCGGCCACCAAGACTCTCCCGGTCGCGATTGGATCGCCGGCCACCAACTCCAGCAACAACGCAAACTACTGGCCGCTCACCCTGGCCGGCAGCCCCTCCGACGTGATCGTGCCCACGGCGGTCAATGTCCTTGCCTCGGGAACCTACGTTTACGTCACCGCCTATGACTCTTCGGTAACCCCCAACAGGGGCTATGTCTTCGGCTTCGCAGTCGGCTCCGGCGGGGTCCTCACACCGCTCAACAGCGGCGTGCCGCATGATATGGGAGTTGGCGGGAAAGGACTTGGCATTCGTCCCTCCGCGATTGCGAGCGATCCAACCAGCACCTATGTTTACGTGACGGATTCCACCAACGGCATTGTGGTCAATTACTCGGTCGCATCCGGGGTACTGACTAAAATAAGCGACACTCCGGCCGGCAACGCGCCCTCCGCGATTGTCGTCGATCCATCGTTTCCCTTCGCGTATGTCGCCAATTCCACCGACGGCACGGTGACCGCCTATTCCATAAGCAGCGGCGTACTCACAAGCCTGGGCGCCTACTCCGCGGGGGTGCAGCCGGTGGCCATCGGAATCGATCCCTCGACCAACCATTTTCTCTACACCGCCAATTTTTTAAGCAACAACGTCAGCAGCTTTGAGTTGAATCAAACCGCGGGCACGCTTCTGGATGGCCAATACTCTCCATATGCATCCAACGCCGCGCCGACAGCCATTGCTGCGATTCCGCACGCCGGCACCGGCTCCGGGATACAGCCGTGAAAGCTTGGAATCGAATCTGCTTCGGGGACGGAGCAGGTAGCAACACCCCGTACAGGGCTTTTACAATACTTACGGGGCAACCTAAACGAGTTTTCCTGGGGCTGGAATTCGAAGGCCCAAAACGAAGGAAGCGCATGAAGTTCAGCAATCCGAGGCAGCTTTTTCTGCTCTCCCGTGTCTTTATTATCCCCGTGATCGGCCTTGTTTTGGCCACACTTTTGACTGCCTGCCAGCTGGTCACCATCGACTATGTTTTCGTGGCCGACTCTGCCGGCTCATCCGCGGGCAGCAGTGGGCAGATACAAACCTTCGCGGTCGACTCCGAATCCGGCGCGCTGCGCCAGGGTGCACCGACCGTCTCCTCTGGCGGAGTCAACCCGGTTTCCATAGCCGTCACCGGCAATTATTACCATCTTTACGTTGCCAACGCGGGAAGCAACAACGTGGCTCATTTTTCGATTGCCACCAACGGCGTGTTGACAGCCAAGGATACCGTCACGCTGGCCGCAGCTCCGGCTGCAGTGGCCGTGAACGCCGCCAGCAATTACCTTTATGTGGTCTCCGGAACCACCTCTGCGACACTCACGGAGTATCCTATTTCGATCGCCGACGGTACCATCGGCGCTGCCACCGCCCAGATTGCTCTCACGCTTCCCAGCTATCCTGGCGACATGATCGTCCCCACGGGGGTAGACGTGCTGGCCAACGGCAACAACGTCTATGTCGCGGCCTACGATTCCTCCGCCTACAATCCCGGCGGGACACCGACCAGCGCCGCGAACCCGGGCTGGGTGTTTGGCTTCGCGGTCAGCTCAAGCGGTGCATTGACGGCAACCGAGGGCAGCCCTTACACGGCCGGCGTCAAGCCCAGCGGCATTGCCAGCGACCCGGTCAACCGGTTTGTTTACGTCACTGACTTTGCCTCCAACGAGCTGATCGGCTATGGAATTCAAAGTGGCGGAACGCTGAATTTCCTGGTCAACGGCCCCTTCAAGACCGGCAACCAACCCAGCGCCCTTGTGATCGACCCGCGCGGCATTTACATCTACCTCTCCAACTCGCTCGATTCAGACATTTCGGGTTACAGCATTGCCCTTCCCACGGGCACGCCCTCGGCGGTCATCAACACCACCAGCTCCGCTGCGAATTCCACGGATGCTCAACCGGATGCAATCGCGATCGAACCAGCGCTGGGCCGCTTCATTTACACCGCCAACCGTCTGGGCAGCTCGGTCTCCGGCTTCCGGCTGAATCCGAACTCCGGCGCGGTAACAGAAACGCAGGCAACCCCCTATCCAACGGGCGCGAATCCGACCGCGTTGGTTAGTGTGCCTCACGGAAATCATTCCGTGCAGTCGGTCACGCCGTAATTCAAACATACGGTTCTGAAGCAAAAAGCCCAGCTTGCGAACAGGCTGGGCTTTTTGCTTGGGGCGGTTCTTCCACTTAGCAGCTAGGTGCAGCCAACATATCCGTTCTGTATATGTCGATGCGCTCTAGGCTTTGATCGGAACGTCATTTGGAGAAATACGAACTTTCCCTCAGGCCCCAACCGCCGAATCCCTCCGCCGCTTCGCCCCCAAAATCGCCAGCGCAATCAGCAGAATCGTGCCGGGCCCAGCCACAAACTCCGCCCATCCCACGGCGAAGGGTAATGCCTCGGAAAATCCCCACGACGTATTCTGCGGCCCGATCTCCAACTTCGCATGGGCGCCCCCCTGATCCACATCCTCATGCACATCCAGAACGATCTGCTCGCGCTGTCCGGAAATAGGCTTGTAGCTCCCAAGCGTGACGGCGTTGGCCCC
>Ga0302320_10026557_pt1 | contig 11208 bp, 10 predicted proteins | sample Bog_T0_3_FD_202130 | JGI IMG/M metagenome (GOLD analysis project Ga0302320, IMG submission 202130) | Peat permafrost microbial communities from Stordalen Mire near Abisko, Sweden - Bog_T0_3 | ecosystem: Environmental > Terrestrial > Soil > Wetlands > Peat | place: Sweden: Abisko, Stordalen Mire... | reverse complement strand
GCCCGACAAGCGGAACGCTGGTGGGCTACCACCAGTACGACGCGCAACTGGAGAGCTACTCGCGGAAGAACATCGACGCGGAGATCGCCGCGCTGAAGAGTTTCGAAGCACGGGTTGCCGCGATTCATCCCGACGCAGCCCGGGCAGATTTTGTTCCGCGCTCCGACCGCGAGATGGTGCTGGCTAACATTCGCTCCACGCTGTTGACGTTGGAGACCATCCGTCCCTGGGAGAAGAATGCGGACAACTACTCCAGCACCTGCGCCAATGGAGCGTTTGTGCTGATGGAGCGCAGGTTTGCGCCGGCCGACAACCGCTTGCGTTCGCTCATCGCGCGCGAAAAGCAGATGCCCGCGGTGCTGGCCGATGCGCGCGTGAACCTGAAGAATCCCCCGCGCATCTACACCGAGATCGCCATTGAGCAGTTGCCGGGGATTGTGAGCTTCTTCGAGCACGACGTGCCGTTGGCCTTTGCCGATGCCAAGGACCCCGCACTGAAGGCGGAGTTTGCGCAGACCAATGCGGCGGTGATTGCAGCGCTGAGCAGTTACCTTGGCTGGCTGAAGACCGATCTGCTTCCCAAGTCGAACGGCGATTTCCGCATCGGCGCGGACACCTTCTCGAAAAAGTTGAAGTACGACGAAATGGTCGAGATTCCACTGGACAAGTTGTTAGAAATTGGCTGGGACGACATCCGCAAGAACCAGGAGCACTTCCGCCAGGTGGCCAAAGAGCTTGAACCAACCAAGGAGCCGAGCGCGGTGGTTGAGCAACTGGGAGAGAATCATCCCCCGCCGGAGCATCTGCTGGACGCCTTCCGCGCCACCTTCGATGGACTGGACGGCTTCATCCGTTCGCATCACATCGTGACCATCCCCTCCCAGGTGCGGCCAATTGTGGAAGAGACGCCGCCCTTCATGCGCGCAACGACTTTTGCCAGCATGGACACGCCAGGCCCGTTTGAAACCCACGCCACCGAGGCCTACTTCAACGTGACTCTGCCCGACCCTGCGATGAAGCCTGCGGAAGTGGAAGGCTTCATGCATTCGTTCAACGTGGGCACGGTGATTTCGACCGCGGTGCATGAGGCGTATCCGGGACACTACATCCAGTTCCTGTGGCTGCCGCAGGCGCCGAGCCGCGTACGCAAACTGCTGGGCGCAAACACCAACGTTGAAGGCTGGGCGCACTACACCGAGCAGATGATGCTGGACCAGGGCTACGGCCAGCCGGGCGCCGGCGCAAAGGACGAGCGCGAGTCGAAGTTCCTGCGCCTCGGCCAACTTCAGGATGCGCTGCTGCGCAATGCGCGCTTCATTGTCGGCATTCAGATGCACACCGGCAAGATGAGCTTTGACGAGGCGGTTGCGTTCTTCCAGAAGGAGGGCTATCAATCGAAGGAGACGGCTGTAGTTGAGACCAAGCGCGGCACCAGTGATGCGACCTACCTCTACTACACCCTGGGCAAGCTGGAGATCATGAAGCTCCGCGAGGACATGATGAAGAAGCAGGGCGCGGCATTTTCGCTGGAGCAGTTCCACAACGAATTCCTGCGGCAAGGATTCCCGCCCATCAGGATCGTGCGCGAAGGAATGCTGGGTGACAGTTCGCCGGCGCTGTAAGCAGGGACGGACGTTCGGCCGCTCCATCCCCCACAAGGGGTACAGCGGGGAGTGGAGAGAATCCTGTATGCTGACAGCGAAAATCGAGACTCCGCCGAATGTGCGTTGAGTGAGGGGGACGATATGAGCGATCGGGTTCGGAAAGCGGTGTTTCCAGCGGGCGGGCAAGGGACGCGGTTCCTGCCGGCTACCAAGGTAATCCCCAAAGAAATGCTGGCGCTGGTGGATAAGCCCATCATCCAGTATGGCGTGGAAGAGGCGATCGCGTCGGGGATCGAGCACATCATCTTTGTCACCGGCCGCGGCAAGGGCGCGATGGAAGACCACTTCGACATCAGCTACGAGTTGGATGCGACGCTGGAGAAGAAGGGCAAGACCGCGCTGCTGGCTGTCTCGCGCGGCGTTTCGGGAATGGCGCGGATCAGCTATGTTCGTCAAAAGGAGCCGCTGGGCCTGGGCCATGCTGTGTTGTGCGCAAGGGACCTGGTGGGCGACGAGCCCTTTGCCGTGATCCTGCCCGACGACGTGATCGACGCCGAAGTGCCGTGCCTCAAGCAGATGATCGACGTATTCAACGAGCGGCACGGCTCGGTGCTGGCCACACAGACCGTCGAAGGGCCGGGCATCAGCGCATACGGCGTGCTGGCCGGCTCGCAGGACCCGGTGAACCCGCGCATCTATAACTGCACTGACATGGTGGAGAAGCCGAAGTTTGCCGAGGCGCCTTCGACGCAGGCCATCATCGGCCGCTACGTGCTCACGCCGCGTGTCTTTGAGTTACTAGCGACAACCAAGCCCGGCGCGGTAGGCGAGATACAACTCACCGACGGCATCAAAGCGCTCGCCAAGGAAGAGAAGGTCTTCGGCTACACGTTTGAGGGCAAACGCTTCGATGCGGGCGATAAGATGGGCATGTTGCAGGCGACCGTCGAGTTTGCGCTCAAACGGCCGGATCTTGGACCCGGGTTCCGTGAGTTTCTGAAGGGGCTGGCCCTGTAGAGCGGAGTTAGCACGCGAGCCGCTTCACCAACCAGCCGCGAAGCGGCCCGCTAACTCCGCTTTCTCACACCTTCCACTTGATGTTGCAGCCGATGGAGGGGCGCTGGTCTTCGAGCCGCGGCTTGCCTGCCAGCGCAGCATCGATCGCGGCGCGGAGGTCTTCGCCGGTGATAGCGACGCCATTGCCGGGGCGGCTGCGGTCGAACTCGCCGCGATAGACGAGCCGGAAATCCGCGTCGAAGAGGAAGAAGTCCGGCGTGCAGGCGGCCTTGTAGGCATGGGCCACGGCCTGCGTTTCGTCAAAGAGATAAGGAAAGGTAAAGCCGAAGGTCTCAGCCTGCTGCTTCATCCCGGCCGGGCTGTCGGCGGGGTGCGTGGCGATGTCGTTGGAGCAGATGGCCGCAATGGCAAGCGGCTTGCCCGCGTAGTCGGCGGCCAGCTTGGCCAGTCCCTTCTCAATGTGTTTCACATAAGGGCAGTGCGTGCAGATGAACATCACTAGCAGCGCCTTCGATCCGCGGAACTCGTCGCGGCGGACGATCTTGCCTGTAACTGCATCCGTGAGCGCAAAGTCGGGGGCCGTGGTGCCCAGTTTCAACATGGTTGATTCGGTAAGTGCCATCGGATAACTCCTGGTAAGGAGAGCGTTAGAGGATCTTAGTCTCAGCTAGAACAGCGGCGTCTGCCTGCCCGGCATGGTCAGGCCGAAGTGTTCGTACGCCAGGCGCGTAGCCACGCGGCCGCGCGGCGTGCGGTCAAGGAATCCAATCTGAATGAGGAACGGCTCGTAGACCTCTTCCAGCGCGTCTTCCTCTTCGGCCAGAGTCGCGGCCAGTGTGCCCAGGCCCACCGGGCCGCCGTCGTACTTCTGCATGATGGTCAGCATCAGCCGCCGGTCAATCTCGTCGAACCCGTGCGCGTCTACCTCCAGCATGGTGAGGGCTGCGTTGGCGGTGGGCCGGTCGATCTCGCCGTTGCCGCGCACCTGCGCGTAGTCGCGCACGCGGCGCAGCAGGCGGTTGGCAATGCGCGGTGTCCCTCGCGAGCGCAGCGCAATCTCTGCCGCGCCGTCCTGGTCGATGGGAATCTGCATCACCTCAGCGGAGCGCGTGACGATGAACCTCAGTTCTTCTTCCGTATAAAACTCAAGGCGCAGCAGAATGCCGAATCGCGAGCGCAACGGCGAGCTCAGGAGGCCGGGCCGCGTGGTGGCGCCAATAAAGGTGAACGGGCGAATCTCCATCACGTGGGTGCGCGCTGCAGGGCCCTGGCCGATGATGATGTCCAGCTTGTAGTCTTCGAGCGCGGTGTAGAGCTTCTCTTCCAGCACCGGCTGCATGCGGTGGATCTCGTCGAGGAACAGCACCTGGCGCTCGCGCAGGTTGGTGAGGATGGCGGTCAGGTCGCCCTGAATTTGCAGCGCCGGCCCCGAGGTCTGCTGGAATCCGACATCGAGCTCGTTGGCGATGATGGTGGCCAGCGTGGTCTTGCCCAGCCCCGGGGGGCCGAAAAGGAGCACGTGGTCGAGGGCCTCGCCGCGGGATTTTGCGGCTTCAAGAGCGATGGCAAGTTGTTCTTTTGCCTTGGATTGGCCGATGAACTCGCCCAGCCAGCGCGGCCGCAGCTTCAGCTCAAATCCCTGCTCTTCCTCAGCGCGCGAGGCGCTGACCAGCCGTTCCGGAGAGTTGTCGCGCGCGATGGCCATGATGGGAGAAGTCTAACGGGCCAGGGTTGCGGCTGCAACCGGGCGGCCTTTGGTGACAGGCTCAGCCGGCAGAGCGACCACACCCGCTACCAGCTTGTAGTGGAAGCCTTCGAACGGTTCACTGAGGCTGACTGTGAGCAGCGTCTTGGGAGGCTTGCCGGCAAAGAGAAGTGCGTGGGGGTGGATGCCGGCGGGAAGAAGGTGAAGCTGACTCAGCCAGGCCGGATCGGTCACGGCCAAATCGTAGCGCGACCGGACGACGTGACCGGCTCGGAAGAGAGCTCGATTCTTCCGCTTGCCATTCTCTTCACGAATCCACCACCAGAGGTCTTCCGGATGAATCAGTTCGAGAGATCTCTCTGCCGGGGTCCCTTCGATCTTGCGCGCGTAGACCCTGTCGCCGTATCCCTGCAATACGGATGGCGCCTTGTTCAAGTAGTCGCCAAGGAACCGGAGGTCGTTCGGCCCGTCAAAGCGCCGTACGGGGCGCCATTGCGCCTCCGCAATGTACACATCTTCCGGATGGCAATTGGTGCTGCATGTCTCGGCAAGTTCGGCCTCGAAGACATCCAGAAGCGCGACCTCTCTGCCATCCGCATAGCAGGTCTCTTTGACGGTAAGACAGCCGCGCACCTGCTTGCCGACCAAGCGGACCCATTTCTTTGTGATAAGGCTGATTCCGGCGACACAGCGATGGTCGTGTTTGTAAGAGTTGGCAAGACAGACAATCCGGTCGAGGCCCATGGAGTTGGACGCGCTTTCAAGATGTGAATTAAAGATGGTGGATTGTTACACCTTCCCATTGCTTCTGTAAATACTCGAGCACAAGCCGCCGATGGCAGTGCTCGGCTGTTGGTTCGCTGCATAGGAGAACGGTCTTTTTCTTGAAGCTTTCTTTGTCGATGGAAGATTCGATCTTGCGGGAGCGCATCAGGCTGAGAAACGCCTCTTCATAGACATCCCAGTCGCCTTTTTTCTTCTTGAAAGCATCGAGAATCTCCTGGGTGGGTGCAAGCAAAGGTTCGTGTTCGTAGGCAGCGCCGCATAACTCGCGGAGAAAGTAAGCCAGGTCGGCCTGCTTGGCGAATGCGGCCAGCTGGGAAGTGTTATTGAGCCGGATATCGAGCAGACGTTCGATGCCGTGAGCTTTCAGTGTGCCGAAGAACTCGCAGGCGCTTTTTTGGGTAAAACCGATGCTGTAGATCTCCATTGGTCCTCGTCCAGTTCAGCAAAGAGCGCGGGCTGCGTGTCGATCAGCGGTTTGCCTGCTTCCGCGGCAACAGCCTCGTCGGACTCCAGGCGGCCATCCCCGCGAATGTGGAGCATGGTGTGGCCGTGTTCAGTGAGGACGCGGCCGATAAGCAGGCGGCGATGGCAGTGACCCGGGTCTTCTTCGCCGCAAACCAAGGCAACCCTGAAGCGCTCCATGCCGGTTTCAAGTCGCGCGATAGCTGCCTTGAAACGTTCGTCGTCGCAGAGGCGACTATAGAGTACGCGGCCCTTGCCGTCGTAGTAATCCGGGTTTGCGGGCCTTCCGCCTAACTCGGCCCCGAGAAACAGGTACCGAATGCCGCTTTGTTCCAAAGATCGCTGCATCAGTTCCCTATCGAATTGAGGCACGTACTTTGAATAGGGGGAACTGCGCGTATCGACCACAACCTCGACCCCGTGTTTGCGTACCAAGACAAGCCACGCTTCGATGTCGTGGTTGGAGTGCCCGAGGGTGAAGAAACTGCTCATACGCTTGCCAACGAGGATAGCACTTCAGGAACACAGGCCAGTCGAAACACACTTGAATCTGTCACATGCGTGAATCGCCGGTGGGGGTATAGCGTTTGTCGAGCGCGTGGCCGAAGGCGAGCAGGTTGCCGTCCGGGGCCAGCAGCACCAGTTCCCGCTGGCCGTAGGGCTTGTCTGCCGGGCCGTGGACGTCGCCCGGGGGCAGCAGGTCGAGTTTGGGCTTGAGTTCGGCGTAAAGGCGGTCTACGTCCTGCACATCGATGTAATAGGCAAAGCGGCGGGTGCCGGGAGGGGGCGCGTTCTGGCCGGTCTGTTGCCAGATACGAAAGCCCGCGGTTTCGCGCTGCACGTAGGCATAGTCGGGGAAGCGAAGCTGGAGTTCGAAGTCCAGCAGCCCGACGAAGAAGGCGAGGGCTTTCTCCAGGTCTTCGACGATGAGGAAGGGTGTGACCTGGATGAAGTTGGGTGTGAACCTGGGCGTCGCGTTGGGCAAAGGAGGCTCCTTTGAATCACGTGGCGACAGGTTAGCACGGGGTGGCTACGCCGGAACTTTCACCCCCGGCCAGTAGCGGAAGTTGCGGAAGGTTGCCTTGCCGGAGCCAGCGGCGTAGAGTGCGGGCCGTACGTCAAGAAAGCCGTTGAGCACGTTGTGATTCATCCCGGCAATGTCGGCGGACTCCTCGGTGCGCTGCCATTTCTGGCCGGGCAGCTTGAAGTAGAAATCGATCTCCTGGCGGTCGTTGACGATGCGCAAAGTGGCGCGGGTAGCGCCTTTGTTTCCAGAGCCGTGGACGGAATTGTTGGCCAGCCGAGCGCCAATGCCTTCTGCATTGATATCGAGTCCAGTGGCGTGCTCGGGGTTGTAAAGGAGCATCAGGCCCGACGAGCATCCGGGCTCAATCTCGACGTCGACCTCAACGGTGTACGAATGGCCGCCGACGGGCGTGGTCAGAGCCGAGGTGTCTGCCAGTGACTGGCCTTGACCTTTGAGGATCAACGCGCCGTTGCCGGTGGTGAAGCGGGCGGGGTCAAACTGGTGCCAGAAGGCCCACTGTAGGCCGAGTTCGGGAGTGGTGAAGTCGTCCGACGGGTCGCCGAAGGGGAGCTGCTTGGCGCCGGGAACGGGCATAGCAATCAGCGAGTCAGCGGTGACGCCGGCGGGAACGCGGAACCAGCCGTCGCGGGTCCACTCAATGGGCAAGAGCAGCAGTTGCCGGCCCAGGGTGCGATAGCCGTTCTCGTACGAGTGGACGGTCATGTACCACTTGCCATCGGGCGTATCGACGAGGCGGCCGTGGCCCAGCGAAAGCCAGCGGTCGTCGCGCGAGCGCGTGTGCACGATGGGATTATAGGGCGAGTACTCCCATGGCCCGTCGGCGTGGCGGCTGCGGGCGCTCACCACGGAGTGGCTGGTAGCCGGCCCCGCTGTGCCGCCCTCGGCCACGTTCAGGTAGAACCATCCGTCGTGAAACAGCACCTTGGGACCTTCAAGGCAGGTGCACTCCATGCGCGTTATGGCGGGCACGGGCCACGCATCGAAGACCTTGCGCGGCGGAGTCTTGACAGCGAGTCCGTCCGCGGTGAGCTCGGCCATCTGGCCGCCCACCATGTAGAGATAGCGGTGGCCGTTCTCGGCAATATGCGCGGGGTCAATTGCCTCAATGCCGAGATCGATGGGCTCCGACCAGGGGCCGGTGGGGTGATCGGCATGAACCACGCGCAGGCGTCCCCCGGCTGGGAAGTAGATGTAGAAGTGGTTCTGGTACTCGCAGAGATAGGGTGCCCACACTGTGTCGTAGTAGCGATGGAGCGCGGCGGCAACCGGCTTCCAGTTGATCAGATCGCGCGAGTGCCAGATGAGCAGGCCCGGCGCGTAGTCAAAGCTGGAGTGGGTCATGTAGAAGTCGCTGCCCACGCGGATGGGGCTGGCGTCGGGGTGGTCGCCGCCCAGGATGGGGTTTTGGTAGGCAGCTATCTGCGAAAGGGCAAGGGCGGCCTTGGGCGCAAGCGCAAGGGCGGCGGAGGCGGCGGCAGCGTTGAGAGTGAAGCGGCGGCGGGTAAGCATGGCGGGGCAAGTTTACCGGGCGCAGGGCAACGGGGTAAAGGGATGTAGTTGCCGGCCAGGTCTCTGACCGGACGATCTCGGGTGCTGTGGACGCAAACGGGACCGATGATCCAACAGGGGTCAGTCCGGGTTTCCTCAAAAGGACGAAGACGATTTTCATGCTGCGTTCGATGAAGCAATGGTCCTGGAATGGCACAAAGCGGAGTACTCCGCCGATGGGGACGTTCCGCTCTTTCTGGACCTTGGTTACACCACTGTTCCGAACAGTGCTCCGACTGCCGCGGTGACCCCCATGGCCAGCGCGCCCCAAAAAGTGACGCGCAACGCGCCGATGAACACGCCCGCTCCCCCCACCCGCGCGGCCAATCCGCCCAGAAGCGCAAGGAACGCCAAGGAGGCGCCAAAAACAAGAGGAATCAAAATCGCTGCCGGAGCAAACACAGTCACCAGCAGCGGCAAGACCGCTCCTACGGCGAAGCTCAGAGCCGAAGATAAGGCGGCCTGAATGGGACGCGGCTTGACTTCTTTGGTGATGCCGAGTTCATCGCGGGCATGGGTCCCCAGAGCGTCATGGGCCATCAACTGCACGGCGACCCGCTTCGCGAGTTCCGCATCAAGCCCGCGCTTGACGTAGATCGCCGCCAGTTCCTCGTGTTCACCTTTGTTGTCTGTTTTCAGCTCCTTGCGTTCAAGCTTGAGGTCGGCCTGTTCGGTGTCTGCCTGGGAGTGGACAGAGACGTACTCCCCGGCTGCCATCGACATAGCCCCTGCCACCAGACCCGCGACCGCGGCGGCCAATATGTTGGCGTGGTTGGCATGCGCGGTGGCCACACCCAGCACCAGGCTCGCGGTTGAAAGGATGCCATCGTTGGCGCCCATTACCGCGGCACGCAGCCAGCCGATGCGCCCAGTGCGGTGTTGTTCCTTTTTGATAGCAGCCATTCAGTTGCCTCGTCCGAAACGGGTTCCCTCGAGTGCTTTTGCAGAGGATAGATTCCATCAGGGATAAAGACCTGTTTCCATTTGACCAATTGCGGCGGAGGATTGTGCAAACCCAGATTCTCAAAAGCGAGGTCTCCACCCCACGGACGAAGACCTGTCTCTCCACCCAAAGAAGCAAAGGCTGCTTCTCGTGGCCCCGGTGCTGAGCCCCCGAGGTGCGCCCATGTTCGTGCAGGGTCAAGCAGCCAAGGAATCAGTTGGCAATCGGGCGACGAACTTCGTCAGCGGATGGCTAGTCTGGTAGGGTCTGGAACTCGGCAATCAGCCGCCGGCAGGTTTCAAAAGCCGGCTTGGCCGTGTAGTCCGATTGCATCAGCCCGAAGTGGTAGAAGATGTTGTCGGCGTTTTCAGACGCGAAGCTTTCCGAGTCGCGCAGCGAGAAGAGCGTGTAGCGGCGGACGTTGAGCCGCTCGCGCTGTTCGAGAACCGTGCGGATGGTGGTTTCGAGAACGTCAGCTTGCTTTTCGAATGACCGGCCAGGGCCGGTGGGCCAGCCGTTCTCTGCTACATGGATGGGAATGGCCGCGGGAATGCCAGCGGCAGGGAGCCACTCGGTGCGCAGGGTTTCCAGCACGCCGAGTACTCCGGCGCGGATGTCGGGCGTAGGGCGAAAGGTGTCAGGGAAGAAGTCGATGCCAACGTAGTCCAGCGCTTCGAGGAATGGCTGGCCGCCGAGCGCGCCGATGCCGGACCAGAACTCCGCGGACGGGCCAAAAGTGGGCGTGGAGTTGAAGCCGACACGAAGATTCGTGAGGCCCAGGCGAATTGCCTCCTGCTTGGCGGCCTTGACGCCTTCGACCAGCGCTTCGCGTACGTGGGGCCACGGGCCATCAATGCAGTCGGGACCGTCCGTGAAGTTGGCTTCTTCCGTCACCTGTACGGAGTAGAGGCTGGGCCCGTGCTGCGCGATGAGCGAGCGCAGAAACCCGAGGAAGCCGTCTACGTTGCCGCTCTTGGACTGGAACATCACGACCAGATCGAGCTGCCGGCCGGGGCCGAGGTATTGCACGTAGTTCTCGGGCGTTTGCCGCGGCCAGCGCGAGGGAGCGTCGGCATCGCTGAAGCGCTCATAGACGCGCACAATGAACGGAGCAGCCGGGCCGGCAAGCGCAGTGAGGGCCTGGTGAATGTGGCCTGGGTCCGCCGGTGGTCCGCCGGCCATGCCGTTGTCCGAGCCGGCTTCGCCGCCGGGGTAGATGCCAAAGACAAACGGTTCGCGCAAAAGGGATTGCGGCATGATGGCTCTCCGGACGAGTACATTGTACGCATTATTGCGTACAATGTACTCTAGCAGTAGAATCCTCCCATGGTCAACGCAAACATCCCGAAACCAGCGGCAAAAACCCTACACCGGCAAAAGCAGGAGCGCCTCAACGATGTCCGGATCGTCGCTGCGGCCATGCGGATTGCCGACCGCGAGGGCCTGGAGGCCATCTCCATGCGGCGGATTGCCGAGGAACTGGGCTCGGGCGTCATGTCGCTCTACCGCCATGTGAGCGGCAAAGATCAGATCCTTGACCTGCTGCTGGATGCGGCTTATGGGGAGATCGTGGTCCCTGCTGCGCCCTCCGGCAACTGGCGCGAAGACGTGCGCGACATGGCTCGGCAGACTCGGCAGGTCCTGAAGCGGCACGCGTGGCTGGGCCCTCTGCTCACTTCGCGCCCTACCTTCGGGCCGAATTACCTCCGCTGGTTTGAATTCCTGCTGGCAGCCACCGGACTCGAGGCTCCCGGCATTCAGGCCAGGCTCCGGGTCATCGGAACGGTCTTTGCCTACGTGGCCGGCGTGGTGGGCTACGAGTTGGGCGAGGAAGAGACCAATCGCCGTCACAAGCTCACCCCGGAGCGGAAGCGCAAGCTGGCTGCTCCGCATCTGGCGCCCATCCTCGCCACGGGCCTCTATCCGAACCTGGCCCAGTTCGTGGAGGAGGGTGGTGGGGAGCCCACCGACGAGAGTTTTGAATTCGGGCTGAAGTGCGTGTTCGACGGAGTGGCGATGCAGAAGTCTGCCGGCGCATCCTCTCCTTTGCCAGGCATGTTCGGCAATCCCGAAAAACGAACAGGCCGCGCCGGTT
>Ga0302320_10026555_pt1 | contig 11208 bp, 10 predicted proteins | sample Bog_T0_3_FD_202130 | JGI IMG/M metagenome (GOLD analysis project Ga0302320, IMG submission 202130) | Peat permafrost microbial communities from Stordalen Mire near Abisko, Sweden - Bog_T0_3 | ecosystem: Environmental > Terrestrial > Soil > Wetlands > Peat | place: Sweden: Abisko, Stordalen Mire... | reverse complement strand
AATCTTGGCCATGCCAGGCTCCTTCTCCCGAGCTCCTGGGCGTCTAGCAGCAACCAGTCTACTCGGGCTCGAAGGAGCCGGCGCTGTCATGTAATCAACCTCCCGGTCGGCTGTAGCGTGGACGTCCCCGTCCGCGCTCGCACTCAGAACGAAGAAAATTCCCAGCGGTCACAGACCTGAGAAGGATCGTATTCGACGCGATTTTGGGCCAAAAAACAGCCAAAAATCGCCTTACCCCCCACCCCCTCTATCGATTATTATCACTTTTTCAACGAAAAAAATAGAATAAGTATCAAAGAATGAATAACATACCAAAACGCATAGGTTACTGATGAGTAACAGGAAAACGCCGATTTTGGCCCTTTTTGGGTTGATAATGCCTCATTTTGGTGCCAAAATGCCCCCTTTTTTCCGCTCCGGCGCTGGAGCGCGGAACCCTTGTCCAGCTTCCGGTCAGGAGTTCATTTTGACCGTAACCCGACGCGGCAACGCTGGCTGTTCAGGACGACTGCTTCGTCGTTCAATCGGCTTCAGACTCAGGCCCGATCCATCCCATTTGAAGCGGAGGAGAACGGGTTCACCCATTCGCCCAAATCGGGCTTGCGCCTTTTGCGTTTCAATTGTGGAATTTGTAATGCCGGTTTCATGCGCCAGCAATTGGCATCCTCCAATGTGACTTACTAGACTGTCCTCATCCAGTACGGAATGGCAGGTACGTATGGTAGTCAAAACGCAAAGCAAGGGCCTCGAAATCACCGGACTTCATGTGGGCGCATACAATGTCCGTCGCTACTTCCCCAAGAATATGGCGGTCGTCGAGCTGCTGTTGGATCACCTTCAGATTCACTGCGGCCTCAATCCGGGATTCTGGCAGGACCAGCCGGAGATTCAGGATCCCCGACTCTGCGCGTGGCTCGAGTCCAAACGCCTCCATGTGAGGCCCGACCTGAGTCCCGTTCCCTTGGCCATGATTCCCGAGGGCAAAAACTCCTTCCGGCTGCAAGCGGTTCGGCTGAACAAACCCTCCCGTCCCAAACTCCCCGCGGGTCCCATGGCCTGACGCCGAGCTCGGGCGGCGTCGGCGGCCAGTCGGTCGCCGGCATTCTCGTCCCCGTGCAATCAGCTTCCCTTGGGCGCCACATCCCGGAAGGCCAGCGCCGAAATGCACCCTTGTCCGAGCATCCGCTCAGCGCGACCCGCCGCTGAATTGATAGACTCGGGATGCAATGACCATCGATCAAATGCAAGAGACCATTGAGCGGCTGTATGCCGCGGGAGCGGGGGCGCTCGAGGATTCGACTGCCATGGCAGCGTTCCTCGCACTGAGGACTGCCCTTGAAACCGGCACGGTGCGCGCCGCTTCGCCTGACTCAGCCTCCCCTTCCGGATGGCGGGTGAATGCCTGGGTCAAGCAGGGCATTCTGCTCGGATTTCGCCTCGGCGTCCTCCAGGAATTTCCCGCGGAGGGTTTCTCCTTTGTGGACAAGAACACCTATCCTGCGCGTCATTTTGGCTCGGGAGACGGCGTACGGGTGGTTGCCGGCGGCTCTTCGGTGCGCGCCGGCGCCTATGTGGCCCGTGGGGTGGTTTGCATGCCGCCGATGTACATCAACGCCGGGGCCTGGGTGGACGAGGGCACCATGGTGGATTCGCATGCCCTGGTGGGCTCCTGTGCGCAAATCGGCAAGCGCGTCCACCTCAGCGCCGCTGCCCAGATCGGCGGCGTGCTGGAACCGGTCAACGCCAGCCCGGTCATCATTGAGGACGATGTCCTTGTCGGCGGCAACTGCGGAGTTTATGAGGGCGCCATCGTGCGCAAGGGGGCGGTGCTCGCCTCCGGAACCATCCTCACGCGCGGAACCCCAGTCTTCGACCTCGTGAACGGCACAATTCTTCGCGCTTCCGACGACCTACCGCTCATCATTCCCGAAAACGCAGTAGTGGTGCCCGGCTCCCGCGCCGTCTCCAAGGGCAAGGGCCGGGAGTGGGGGTTGAGCCTCTACGCCCCGGTCATCGTCAAGTACCGCGACGAGAAAACCGACTTGAGTACCACGCTGGAAGATCTGTTGCGGTAGAGAAGAAGTTGCGCGGCCCAATGCAGCATTCAAGCACGTGAATCCATGACGACTTCAAAAGATGAATCGCAAGTGATCCGCTGGGGAGTGGCCGGCCCCGGCCGGGCAGCAGCCCGCTTTGCCGAAGGGCTGCGTGCCGTGGAAAGAGCCATGCTGTCCGCGGTCTGGGGCCGCACCCGCGAACGCGCCCAGGCTTATGCGCTCAGCTTCGGCGTTCCCCAGGTTTTCGAATCAATGGAACACCTCGCCGCCAGCGATGTGGACGCAATCTACGTCGCCACCCACCCCGATACCCACGCTGAAATCTGCATCAAGGCTCTCGCTGCGGGCAAGCACGTGCTTTGTGAAAAGCCCGCCGCCCTGAATGAACTGCAACTCACCGAGGTTCTGGCCGCCGCAGGCCGCCACGACCGGCTCTTCATGGAGGCCATGAAGCCGCCCTTCTTCCCGCTCTATCAGCGGCTCCGCAAACACCTCGAAGCCGACCCCATTGGCACGGTGGGCTTTGTCCGCGCCGGCCACGCCGACTCCCGCATGCCGCCGGGGTACCCGCTGCATTTTGCGCAGCTCGGAGGTGGTGGAATCATGGGCATCGGCCCCTACGAGGCCTTTCTCGCTCTCGACTGGCTTGGGCCCCTCAAACGCGTCCAGACCATGGGGCGCCTCAGCAGTTCCGGCGTCGATGCACTGGCTCTCTTCCAGACCGAGCACACGCGCGGCATGGCCCAACTCCACACCGGTATCGACCTGCTTAGCCGCGGCGATGCACTTCTCTGCGCACCCGGCGGCTATGTTCTGCTCCACGCCAACTGGTGGAACCCTGCACGCGCGACCATCCACTACGTCGACGGTCGCAAAGTCTCGCTCTATGAGCCCTTCATCGCCGGCGGCTTCAACTATGAAACGGCTCATTTCTGCGACCTGATGCGTCACGGGCGGCGCGAAAGCCCCGAGATTTCACATGCGCTTTCGCTGGCAATGGCCCACCTTCTCGAAGCCGCCCGCTCGGCACTGGGCGTCCGCTTCCCCGGCGAGTAATCATCCGGCGCCAGGGGCTATCCAGCAAAGAGAGAGTCCAACCCGGCGCCCAGTTACCCAACGAGGTTTCAGAAGATAGCTCAAAGCCTCAAAGATATGGTTCACACTGACCTGCAGTGCGGCATGAAGCCGCGACCTCTCTTTGTGCGCAGCAGCCATGGAAACAACTCCCCGCCTGCACGGGCAAAGTTCCTTGTCTCACTGTAACTTCTGCTTTATTGCTCCCAAGGAGATCGAGCCATATCCGAGCCCCTTCATCAACCATGAACCGTTACCAGTCGTTGGTCATGCCGTTCGGCCTTGTCTTGTAACCTTTTTCGTCAGCTTCCGTCAAAGAAGCATTTCCTGGAGCGAATCGGGGTTCATGACCGTCTGTGGTATAACGTTCCAGAGTTCTGGAACGGGTCTTGGGCTGATGTGAATTCCGTTATCTGTCAAAGGATAGTGTCGGGAACTTATGCCTGCAATACTAACAAGGCTTCGAGAGCAAGCTCTCATGTCTTCATCTTCGGCTGAAAGTTGGCTCGAGTGAGCAGTCGGATCGGCTCTGCTTCCGAGGACGGAAAACCTGTCCCGGCTGTCCTTGCGCCAAACGCCCGAACTCATCGGAGGCGGAACGGTTCGATCGCTGCCTGTGTGCTTTTGGCTCTAGTCTTGGCCCTGCTCGTCGGCCGTAGGACGAAGGCTCCAGCCGCTGGTGGGAGCGCGACATCCTTTAACTGGTCCGCAGGCGTATCGCAGAGCTTGCGTCTCAAGGGAAGGACGGAGGCAGTGCGGGCGCGTGCCATCCAGGCGCCTCTTCTAGCCGGGCAACAGGTAGGCACACTTACCATCACCATGCTGATCCCCAGTGGAACCCATGTGAAGCAGGGAGACCTGCTGGCAGAGTTCGACCGCCAGGCGCAGTTGCGCGATTCCATCGACAAAGAGGCACAAAGCAACGACCTAAGGGATCAGGTCGTGGAAGCACAGGCCAAGGAAGCCGCGGCCCGAGCAAAGGACGAGACCGAAATTAAGCAAGCTGAAAACAGTCTCACCAAAGCCGAACTGGAGATGCAAAAAATTGAGTTGCTCTCCCGCATCGACGCCGAAAAGGCACACGAAGACCTGGACGAAGCGCAGACCACGCTGAAGCAATTGAGAGAGACCTTCGACCTGAAGCGCAAGGCAGCGCAAGCCTCCATTCGCATTCTTGAGATTCAGCGCGACCGCACCCGCGAAACCATGCTGCACGCCCAGGCCAACGCGGCCTTGATGCAGATTCGTGCTCCCATTGACGGCATTGTCGTTTTCAATACCGTCTGGAAGCAAGGAAATATGGGCGAAGTGCAAGAGGGCGATCAGGTTCGTCCGGGCATTCCCTTCCTGCAGGTCGTTGACCCCTCCATTATGGAGGTCAGGGTGCCGGTCAATCAGGAAGACTTGCTTGGGTTGCAGGTCGGACAAAAGGCGCTGGTGCACCTGGACGCCTACGCGGATCTGGTGTTTCATGCCCAGCTCGAATCCATCGATCCCATGGGACAGAAGGGTGACTTCTCTTCCAAGGTGCGGAACTTTGGCGCAACGTTTTCCATCCAGGGCAATGATCCCAGACTGATGCCAGATCTCTCCGCCGCTGTGGAGGTGGAGCGGGCAGACGCGACGAGCACGCAGGGGAAATCACGATGATGCCTGCGCTTCAGAACCTGCGGAAACGGCGCAAAACATTGCTGATCGTCGGCGCTTTGGCGGCGGGAAGCGTAACGGTCTTCGCGTGGGTCCATTCTTCCCATCACGCGCCTTCTGTTCCGACGCTCGAGGTGAAGCGCGGTGAGTTCCTCGACGTGATTCAACTTCAGGGAGAGCTCAAGGCAATGAAATCGGTCACTGCCTCAGCTCCCGCAAATGTGGGAGACCTTCAGATCCTCAAGGTGGTGACCGACGGAACTGCGGTGAAGCAGGGGGACGTAATCATTGAGTTGGACCCATCGAAGACCCAGCAGGAGTTGGCGCAAGACCAATCCGTTCTGAAATCGGCACAAGCGGAGATTGACCAGGTAAGGGCCCAGGGTCGTCTGACTGAGGAAGCGGATGCGACAGCGGTCATGAAGGCCAGGTACGACGTGGAAGTGGCCAAAATGGATGCTAGCAAAGGAGAGATTGTCTCCAAGATCGAAGGGGCGGAAGCCAAGCTGAAGCTTTCCGATGCGGAACAGTCGCTGCATGAAGCAGAGACAAAACTGAAGTCCGATCAAGCGGTCGATCTGGCGACGGTCGAAAACAAGAGACATGCCAGCAGCAAGGCCGACTATGACGCACAGCGCGCGACGCACGCCCTGGAATCGATGACCGTGAAGGCACCGGCAGGTGGAACCATCCGTCTCATTCCGGTTTGGCACAATGGAGGCGAATCTCCCTTCAAGGCAGGCGATCACATCTGGTCAGGTGCCCCCATCGCCGAATTGCCGGATTTGTCGACATTGCGCGTATCGGCACGAGTGGATGAAACCGAACGCGGCCGGATTGCCTTGTCGCAATCCGCAACGGTGCAATTGGATGCCATTTCGGATCGGCAATTCACGGGAAAGATCGGGAGAATCGGAACCATCGCGACTCCGGATTTCTCCGCCGGTTGGCCCATCCCACAGAATTTCAATCTGGAGATTGCGCTCGACCAGAGCGACCCGCGCCTGAAGCCGGGAATGACAGTGCAGATCACCGTGATCGTCAATCGGGTTGAGAATGCCATCACGATTCCCGCGCAGGCCTCTTTTCCGAAATCGGGGCAGACGGTGGCTTATGTTTGGGACGGTTCCAGGTTTCAGGAGCGAGCCATTCAAATTGATCGAAGGAGTCGCGACCTTATTCTGGTCTCCAACGGTTTGCGTCCGGGAGATCTGGTAGCGCTCAAAGACCCTTCAGGAAAGGAGTGAGTCTCGAATGATGAAGCGACGGTCCATCTTGGTCTCGGCAATTGTCGGGTTTGTTCTGATCGCGGCCGTGAGCGTGGTGATCGCCGCCAGCCGGATTCGCGTCTCCCCAACGCCAGACGAGATCCCCCTAGCCGTAGTGAAGCGCGGTGAGATTGATTTGCGGGTTCACTCCATCGGTGAACTGCGCGCCAGCCGCTCGATCATGCTCACGGCTCCGGCCATCGGCGGGGATGCGCTTCAAATCACCAGCCTGGTCCCAACCGGCGCCCTGGTAAAAAAGGGGGATATCGTCGTCGAGTTCAATCCCAGTGAACAAAAGTACAAGCTAGAGCAGAGTCATTCCGAGTTATTGCAAGCCGAGCAGGAGATTACCAAGGCGAGGGCGGATGCCGTGGTTCTGAATGCGGAAGATAAGGTGGCTCTGTTGAAAGCGCGCTATGCCGTACGGAGGGCGGAGCTGGATGTACAGAAAAATGAGCTTGTGAGTCAGATCGACGCGGAAAAGAATCAACTCGCCCTGGAGCAGGCCAAGCGTGTGTTGGCGGAGTTGGAAAAGGATCTGGAATCGCACCAGGCCTCGGGACAGGCATCGATCTACCTTGCACAGGAGAAACAGAACAAGGCCAAACTGGCCATGGACGCGGCTCAGCAGAATCTCGAGAAGATGCGCGTTGCATCGCCCATGGATGGGATGGTTTCCGTTCAAAAGAACACCGCAGCCGCTGGAGATTACTATTTCACCGGGATGTCCTTGCCCGACTATCATCCGGGCGATGAGACGCGACCTGGGAATTCGATAGCGCAGGTCGTGGATCCGCAAGGAATGGACCTGGTCACCAAGGTCAGCGAGCAAGACCAGGGAAACGTCAAAGCGGGACAAACTGTCGAGGTAGTTTTCGATGCCTTGCCCGCTCGTGTGTTTCGCGGAACAGTCAAGGGCGTGAGTGGAATGTCGATGCACCAGATTTGGGACACCCCTGCTGCCGGCAGTTTCGAGGTTTCGATTCAACTCGCGGATACAGATGACCGGCTGCGTTCCGGATTCACTGCGCAAATCGTTTTTCTGGGTAGCAGCAAAAAAAACGTGCTGTATCTTCCCCGCCAGGCACTGTTCATGAAAGACGGCAAGCGCATTGTCTATGTGAAAAGAGGCAGCGGCTACGAACAACGTGAGGTAAAGGTTGAAAGCGAGACCGAGAGCCGCGCCGTCATTGAAGGATTGGAAGAAGGAATGCGTGTAGCATTCGTCGATCCCACCGCGCCGCGAAAGACATCCGGCAGCAGTTCTGCAACTGGAAGCCACGAAGGGGCACTCTGATGTCCGCAATGGAAAGACTGATCCCTGCACGCTTTCTGCTTGCCTACCAGCAATGGATGCGCGACGCGCAGTTGGGTGTGCAGAACCTGATGCTGCACGGACTGCGTTCCCTGCTGACCATGCTGGGAATGATCTTCGGGGTCGCAGCAGTCGTGGCCATGCTCTCGATCGGCGCCGGCGCGCGTCAGAAGGTGATGGCGCTGATTGAACAAATGGGCGTTCACAACCTCATTGTCGAGGCCAAAGAAACCGTGGAATGGCAAGCCCATGTGAAGATTCGCAAGATTTCCCCAGGCCTGACCTTCCAGGATTATCGAGTCATTCGCGATGACATCGAAGGCGTAGTGGCGGCAACGCCTCGCAAGCGGATCACTCCTTCCAAGATTATCCCCAAAGCTCAGCAGGACATGCCTACGGTGTACGGAGTCAATCCTGCGTACCAGCAGATTGCCGGTCTTCAGGTCATGAGTGGAAGATTCTTCGACCAGGGAGATGAGGATCGAGGTGCACCTGTTTGTGTACTGGGAGCGGCTGCCAGGTGGAGTTTGTTCGGATCATCGAACCCTCTTGACCAGTATGTCAAGGTGAATGAGCAATGGTTTCGGGTGATTGGGACCGTCGGTCCCAAACTAAGTTCACAAGCGGATGTGGCTGGCACTCCGGCCACTGATGTGAATAACAACATCTATGTTCCCCTGCAATCCGCGCTTCTCCGCCTCGAAGACAGCTATAGCGATGTTCGGGACGAGATTGACGGTGTCTATCTCGAGTTGGGTGAGGATGCCGATCTTCCGCAAGCAGCACAAGTCATAAGGGCTATTCTGAATTCCTCCCATCACGGAGCCGATGATTTCAGCATTGTGGTTCCTGCTGAACTCCTGGCAGAACAGAAGCGAACGGAACACTTGTTCAACATGGTCATGGTCGCCATCGCTTCCATCTCTCTGCTGGTGGGCGGCATCGGCATCATGAATATCATGCTGGCCAGCATTCTGAGCGAACGCGCGAGATTGGCCTCCGCCGCGCAGTGGGTGCCCGTCAATCCGATATTATTCGGCAATTTGTAGTTGAGGCCATGATGATTTCCTTTGCCGGCGGAACCATAGGAGTGATATTCGGCTTCTTTATGTCCCGTTTGATCGCCTGGCTGGCCGGGTGGTCCACGATCGTGACCTTCAGCTCCATCGCGCTGGCATTCCTGGTCTCCATATCCGTGGGTCTGGTCTTCGGAATTTATCCGGCGACGAAAGCCGCGCGCCTGGACCCGGTAGAGGCAATTCGCTATGAGTGAGATGTTACCTCTGCTCTTCGCAATCTTATGCACACAATTTCTTTTCACTGTTTCATTTGACTCGGCACGCTTTTGGAGTAATAGGATGAAGTTAGTAGGGCTTGGAGTCTGTTCGCTTTCATTGTTCGTCCTTCTGGTTCCGGTGCAGGCCCAGAGCCCGGAAAGCTATCGCGGCCTTTTGACTGCGCGGGTCCGTACAGACAAGTTGCCCACTCCCGAGCATTTGCATGCCTACGTACAAAATGGAAAGCTCACTCTAGGTTTGCGGGACGCCGTCTTGCTTACGCTTGAGAACAACAGCAGCGTTCAGATTGAGGAAACGCAGATCGAATCCCAGAAATTCGCGCTGCTGGGCGCATTTCAACCTTTCGATCCAGTGCTTCAGAGCAGCCTGAATGTCAATCGATATTCTTATCCTGTGTATAGCCAGCTTCAGGGAGTTGGCGAATCAAGCAGTTCGACTCTGAATACGCTGAGTCAGACCGGACAGTTCAGCTACACACAGACCTTTACACCAGGCACAAACATCGCGGCAACTGTATCGAGTGGCAAGTCGGCTACAAACAGCTCCTATAACTATTTCAATCCGTACTTCAGCTCTACCTTGAACCTCCAAATCACCCAGCCGCTTTTGCGTGGAGCAGGAAGGTTTGCCAACACCGCACCTCTGCTGATTGCACGCCGCGAGCTCCAGCAGTCACGAGCCAGCTTTGAAGCAGAGGTTAATGACGCCATCCTGCAGGTCGTCAGCCAATATTGGAATGCGGTTCAAGCTCGCGGAGCGCTCGATGTGGAGCAAAAATCGCTCAAACTGGCCGAAGTAAGTTTCGAACGCGACAAACGCGCTTTGGAGTTGGGTGCGTTGCCTCCTTTGGACATCTACCGCTCTCAGTCCGAAGTGGCGGCTCGCAAGGTTCAGGTTATCCAGGCTAGTTACACATTGGCCCAAGCAGAGGAGGACCTGCGCATCACAATCGGTGCGGACCAGGACCCCCAGTATCGCTCGCTGGAGTTGAGCCTGACGGAACCGCCCCAGCCTGTGGGAGAACTCGAAGGGATCGACGCCGGCTCAGCGCTTGCGCAAGCGCTGAACCAGCGGCCGGAAATCGAAGTGGTTTCCGACTCCCTTGCCAATGATGAGACCAGTATTCGTCTGGCGCACAATCAGCTTCTACCCAATCTTTCCTTCACCGGCTTTTACCAAAGCAGCGGCTTGGGCGGCAATCAGTACGATCTGATCAGCGGCAAGTTGATAGCCCCGGGTGGGTTTGGGTCGTCGTTCAATCAGCTGTTTGGCTTTGGCTACCCGGGGTACGGAGGAACCTTGTCGCTGAATCTTCCTTTGAGGAACCGGGCGGCAAAGGCCGGACTCGGGAATGCGCTGGTGTCACGGACACGCGATCTCTACACTGGGCGGCAGGTTCGTGAGCAACTGATCCGAGAGGTCAACAACGCGGTTCATCAACTGGAGGAAGCCAAGCTCGCCTTGACGGCCGGCACAGCTTCTTTCGATCTGGCACAGAAGTCCCTGGCCTCCGATCAGCGGAAATACGAACTGGGCGCAGAGACCAATTTCTTTGTGCTTGACTCACAGACCAAGCTGGCCCAGGCAGAACTGGTGCTGCTGCAGACGCAAATCAACTATCAGATCGCACTGGCAGCGGTTGGCCACGCGACGGGAGACCTGTTCGGTCCCTATCGTGTAAAGATCGCCGAGCTGTCGAAGTAATTCTTCCCGACACGCCAGGCGCGATGGAACGGAAAAATGGGGTGATTTTGGCCTCATTTTTGAACATTATCAGCCCAAAATGGCCCAAAAACGGCCAAAAAAGGGCCTAAATCGGCAGTTTGCTGTTACTAGTCAGTTAACTATGTGTTTTTGTATACTATTCATTCTTTGCTAGTTACGCGATTTTTATCGTCGAAAAACTGATAATATCACGTAGGGGGGGTGGGGGTAGAGGCGATTGGTACGGGGTACGGACCGGTCACATCCCTGACAGATTGAACCGGGGACATACCTGACACTGCACAAGCCCTTGGTGTGTTGTTTACAACACGGTCATGGGCTGGAGAGCGAGCAGTGTAATGGATGAGAAGCTGCGCTTTGTGTATGAGTATGAGCGCGATGAGGAGCCGATGAAGGCTCTGTGTCAGCGTTTTGAGATCAGCCGGGAGACGGGCTATGTGTGGCTGCGCCGTTACCGTCAGAACGGGCCGGAGGGCTTGGTTGCGTTGAACCGGGCACCTTGCCGGCATCCCAACCAGACACCGGTTGCGATCGAGGCGGCGGTGCTGGGTCTGCGGCAGGCGCACATGACGTGGGGCCGTACAGATTTTTGGCTGTTTTTTGGCTCAAAATCGGCGTCGAAAATGGTCCTTTCGAGGGCTGTGGCCAGCTGAGAAATTTTCTTCGCTCTGAGCGCGAGCGCGGACGAGGACGTCCGCGCTACAGCCGACCGGGAGGTTGATTACATGACAGCGCCGGCTCCTTCGAGCCCGAGTAGACTGGTTGCTGCTAGACGCCCAGGAGCTCGGGCGAAGGAGCCTGGCATGGCCAAGATTATAGGCTGT
>Ga0302320_10026553_pt1 | contig 11209 bp, 8 predicted proteins | sample Bog_T0_3_FD_202130 | JGI IMG/M metagenome (GOLD analysis project Ga0302320, IMG submission 202130) | Peat permafrost microbial communities from Stordalen Mire near Abisko, Sweden - Bog_T0_3 | ecosystem: Environmental > Terrestrial > Soil > Wetlands > Peat | place: Sweden: Abisko, Stordalen Mire... | reverse complement strand
TCGTCAAGACGCAAGGAGGCCGAGGTTGCTGAGCAGCAGCTCGATCTCCGCATCCAAAGACTAACCGATGAGCGCAAGAAGCTGCTGCGGCTGCACTACGCCGATGCTGTGCCGATCGAGCTGTTCAAGTCCGAGCAGGAGCGCATCACGCGAGAACTCGAAAACGCACGCAAACGACTCGCCGCCGTTTCGCTCGCGTTCGACGAGATCGAGCAGAACATGCGGCGGGCTCTTGAGCTTGCAAGAGACTGCCATCGTGCTTATGTCGAAGCTCCCGAGAATCAGCGCCGGCACTTCAACCAGGCGTTCTTCGAGAAGATCTACGTCCGCGATGACGGCGAAATCAGGCATGAACTCGCAGAGCCCTTCCGCATCCTGCTTGATCCAGATCTCCGCAGGAAGCTCAGGTCACTTCAAGAGAAGGCACAGCCAGGGGGAAGCCTCGACGAAGACGGCCGCGCTCAAAGCGCGGCCGTGGGTTCGAACGTCGATCTTATGGTGGAGGCGGCGGGACTCGAACCCGCGTCCACGGAGGCCCTAGCGGAGTCTCTACAAGCTTAGCCGTCGCATTTAGTCTCGCGCCCCAGCTCCGCGTCGGCCGGATCTGGCTTGCCAGCCCTGGTTAGCTTCGGTTGCGGCCGGACAGAGCCGACCAGCCGTTCCCTAGCCCGCTATCGGCGCCGCTTCTCTGCCCGCAGGCTCAGCAGAGGCGACGTGGCTACTGTTTAGGCAGCCAGTGCGAGATTACTCTCGGCATGTGGTTTGTTCCGGCAGTTTAACGAGGCCACCGGACCTCGGCTTGCTGCTCCTACCTGAGTCACTCCATGTCGAAACCAATTCGCCCCCACGGGCGACGGGCCGGCAAAGAAAGACCGGTGGATCGCAGGTACGAGTATACCCGTTTGTGCCGATGGTACGACCGGTGCGACGAATCGCGGCCAAGCACACACGGGCAAGGCCCACCCCGGCCACAAATGAAAGGGGCGGCCAAGCCGCCCCCCGTGGTCTTACTCTTCGAAGGCCTCGACCGTGCGACGCTCGCGGCGCCTGAAGTACATGTTGCGGCACAGCGGGACTTCGGCGCACTGGTAGCAGCTCTGCACGGCGACCGCGCACTGCTGCAGGGGCTGACGCGCCATCTTGACGACGCCGAAGCCGCCCTTGGTGCGTTCGAGCTCGCGGAAGAGTTCGAGCTCTATCTCGTGGCGAAAGACCTTTTCGATGCAACCGAAGAAGGTGCGACCCCTCTCCTTGAAGGCGTACAGGTAGCGACAACTCGACGCGAGGCAGTTGGCCGGGTAGACCACTTTCTCGCAAATTGCGGCGCACTCATGGCACTCGAGCGCTTCTTCGACCAACAACCTACCTACCTCCTACATGATAAAAGCCAGCTCGTCAGAGCCGGCCCCCCGGTGGCCACATAGTAGCATACGAAACCATCGTCCGCCTAGGGTCGTATGCCTCCTTTTGTTGTGTCGGCGGCGGACCCGGCGAAGTTGAATTTGCGGGCGAACGAGGGGTCCGCGCAGATGTTCGGGGCCGGGCGGCGCGTTCCTGCCCGCCGCGCCCTGAACGATCGCGTCGCTCAGAGGCCCCAGTAGCGCCGCTGCGTCTCGATGGCCTTGCCGATCACCACCTTGCCCTGGGCGCTCGGCCCTCCGACCGGCGCCGCGTAGCCTTCGGCCACGCCGCGCAGGGTGGCTTCGACGGCGCGCCCGCTGGCGGCGTTGTTGTAGCCGCCCTCGAGCACGAGACCCAGGCGGCCGTCGGCCTGTTCGGCCAGCGTCGCGGCGCGCGCACCGAGCTGGGCGAAGCCCGCCTCGGTCACCGACATGGCTCCCAGCAGGTCGTCGGCCTGGATGTCCTGCCCCGAGGAGACCAGCACCGCTTCGGGGCCGAACTGCGCGACGATCGGATCGATCAGCTCGATGAAGGCGTGGGCGTAGTCGCCGTCGGTCGAACGCGGCGGGAACGGCACGTTGACCGTGAAGCCCTCGCCGTCGCCGCTGCCCACCTCGGAGTACCAGCCCGTGCCCGGAAAGAACGGCCACTGGTGCAGCGACACGAACAGCACGCGAGGGTCGTCGTAGAAGATCGCCTGGGTGCCGTTGCCGTGGTGCACGTCCCAGTCGAGAATGAGCACGCGGGCAAGGCCGTCGGCCAGCAGCCGCCGCGCCAGGATGGCGATGTTGTCGAACAGGCAGAACCCCATGGCGTGGTCGGGCATGGCGTGGTGGCCCGGCGGCCGCACCAGGGCGAACGGAGCAAGGCCGTCCTTCCAGGCGGCCGCGATGTCGAGCGTGCCGCCGGCCGCCAGCAGAGCGACCTCGAAGCTGCGCGGCGAGACGAAGGTGTCGGCGTCGAGCCAGCCGCCACCCGACAGCGCCGTCTCCCGCACCTTCTCGACGTGTGCCGCCGTGTGCACCGTGAGCAGGTCGTCGACCGTGGCCGGTCGCGGCGCGATCACCGGCAGGTGGGGCCACAGGTCGGTCTGCTCGAGGTGCGCCACGATCGCCGCGGCGCGATCGGGCGACTCGACGTGGTCGCCGGTGTCGTGCTCGCTGTAGAGCGGGTCCCAGATGATGGCCGGCTGCATGGCTACCGCCCGCCCTCGACGGGTGCGCGGTCGTCGGGCGCGCCGCCGATGTGCTCGCGGTCGTCGGGCGCGCCGCCTGCGACCAGCTCCCTGCCCCAGGGCAGGATGCCGGCCTCGTGCGCATAGCCGCGCGCCGTGAAGAAGGCCGCCGAGGCGTCGTTGCCGGCCACGATCTGCAGCTTGGCCTTGAGCGCCCCCTTGGCGCGAAAGCGCGCCTCGAGACAGTCGAGCAGCCGGCCGGCCACGCCGCGACGCTGCCAGGACGGGTCGACGGCCAGGTGATAGAGGTAGGCGCGGCGGCCGTCCCAGCCGCCCATGGCCACCCCGATCAGGTCGGCGCCGACGCAGGCCACGAGGAACAGGTCGGGGTCGCGCTCGAGTTTGAGGGCGAGCTGCTGGGCGCCGTCGGAGGGCCGCATCCACAGGCCGGCCCGCCGCCACAGCGCATCGACGGCCTCATAGTCGGCCATCGTGAACTCGCGCAGGCGCAGGTCGGTCATGCTCGAGCGATCGGAATCGTCCACACGCGCACCTTTCGGGCCGGGCGTCCGCCGGCGTTCCTTGGACCGGCGCCTGTCGGCGCTCTTCGCGCCTCAGCTCCGCACAGCCGGCGTAGTGTATCCCACGGCAACGCCGTCGGAGGCGCTGGTAGAATCGGTAGTGACCGCCCTTCCAAGGATGGTGACGTGACGACCCTCACAAGCAAGCCGCGGCCGAACGAGCCGTCGCCGCGCGGCGACGCCGGCGCGGCCGGCCTCGAAGCCGACATACAGGCGACCGCCCGCGCTCTCTTTGCGCTCATCGACCGCTCGCGGCCCACGCTGCTCTCGCAGTCCCGCTGGCAGGACGAGATGCTCGACTGGGCCATGGCCGACGAGCGCCTCAAGGTCGAGCTCTTTCGCTTCGTCGACGTCTTCCCCACGCTGCGCAGCACGGCCGAGATCGCCCGCCATCTGCACGAGTACTTCCTGCAGCCCGGCGTCGAGGTGCCGCGCGCCCTGCGCCTGGCGATCGGCGCCACCAGCCGCCACTCGCCGCTGCGCCCGGCCGCCGCGCGCGCCGTGCGCGCCGAGATGCTGTCGTTCGCGCGCCGCTTCATCGTGGGCGCCAATGGCCACGCCGCGCTGCCCGGCCTCAAAGAGCTGCGCGACCGTGGTCTGGGTTTCACCATCGACGTGCTCGGCGAGGCCTCGGTCAGCGCGCGCGAGGCCACCGCCTACCAGCAGCGCTACCTCGACCTGCTCGACGACCTCACCCGCGAGACCGCCGCCTGGCCCGCGGAGCCGGCCGTCGAGCACGCCGCCTGGGGAGCCCTGCCCCGCGTCAACGTCTCGATCAAGATCACCTCGCTGTACTCGCAGATCGACCCGCTCGACTTTCCCGGATCGGTGGCGGTCGTCAAAGACGCGCTGCGCCCGGTCGTGCGCCGCGCGGCGCAGCGCGGCGCCTTCATCAATCTCGACCTCGAGCAGTTCCGCTACCGCGACCTCACTTACACCGTCTTCACCGAGCTGCTCGACGAAGAGGAGTTTCGCGCCTTCGATCAGGCCGGCGTGGTCGTGCAGGCCTACCTGCGCGACGCGCGCGACGACCTGCAGGCGCTGATCGACTGGGGCCGCAGCCGCAGCCGGCCGCTCACCGTACGTCTCGTCAAGGGCGCTTACTGGGACTACGAGACGGTGCTCGCCCGCCAGGAGGGCTGGCCCACGCCGGTCTTCACCCACAAACCCGACGCCGACGTCTCGTTCGAACGCCTCGCGCGCCTCATGCTCGAGAGCGTCGACGTCGTGCGACCGGCCTTCGGCAGCCACAATGTGCGCTCGCTCTCCGCGGCCATCGCCACCGCCCGCCGGCTGCGTGTGCCCGACGACGGCTTCGAGATCCAGATGCTGCACGGCATGGGCGACCCCGTGAAGACGGCGGTGCGCGCCATGGGCCTGCGCCTGCGCGAGTACGCGCCGGTGGGCGAGCTCATTCCCGGCATGGCTTACTTCGTGCGGCGCCTGCTCGAGAACACCGCCAACGAGTCGTTCCTGCGCGGCGCCTTCGCCGAGGACGCCGACGTCGAGCAGCTGATCGCCCCGCCGTCGCCCTCGGCCGGCTTCGACGAGCCGCCGTCGCAGCTGCCGCTCGTGGCTCCCACCGATCCCGCCGCGCCGGGCCCCTTCGCCAACATGCCGCACGCCGACTTCGCCCGCCTCGAAAGCCGCCGCGCCACCCTGCAGGCGCTGCGTCAGGCCACGGCGAGACCGGCCCGTCACGAGTCGTTGCTGATAGACGGGCGCGAGCACCGCGGCCTGACCACGGCCGAATCGATCGACCCGGCCCACCCCGCCCGCGTGGTGGGCGTGGTCGAGGTCGCCGGCCCGCGCGAGACCGAGGCCGCGGTGCAGGCGGCGCGCACGGCGTTCCCGGCGTGGCGCGACGCGCCGGCGCGCGAGCGCGCCGCCGTGCTGTTCCGCGCCGCCGAGCTCATGCGCGGCGAGCTCGCAGAGCTCGCCGCTCTCGAGACGATCGAGGCCGGCAAGACGGCCCGCGAAGCCGACGCCGACGTCGGCGAGGCCATCGACTTTCTCGAGTTCTACGGGCGCGAGGCGCTGCGCTTAGACGCGCCGCGGCGCCTGGGCCACGCGCCCGGCGAGGTCAACCACTTGAGCTACGAGGCGCTCGGCGTGGCCGCCGTGATCGCCCCCTGGAACTTTCCGCTGGCGATCCTCACGGGCATGACGAGCGCCGCGCTTGTGGCCGGCAACGCGGTCGTGGTCAAACCGGCCGGACCGACGCCCGTGATCGGCGCGCAGCTGGCCCGCATCCTGCGGGCCGCCGGCGCGCCGCCCGGCACGATCAATATGCTCTTCGGCCCCGGTAGCGAGATCGGCGAGACGCTCGTCACTCACCCCGAGGTCGACCTCATCGCCTTCACCGGTTCGCGCGAGGTGGGCCTGAGCATCATGGCGCGCGCCGCCCAGCACCCCGGCCGCGCCTGGCTCAAGCGCGTCATCGTCGAGCTCGGCGGCAAGAACGCGATCATCGTCGACAGCGACGCCGACCTCGACGTGGCCGTGCTCGAGACGGTCGCCTCGGCCTTCGGCTACCAGGGACAGAAGTGCTCGGCCTGCTCGCGCGTGATCGTTCTGCGCGAGGCCTACGACGAGTTCCTCGAGCGCCTGGTCGAAGCCACGCGCAGCCTGGTCGTGGGGCCGCCCGACGATCCCGCCACGCGGCTGGGTCCGGTCATCTCAGCCCAGGCGAAAGCGACGATCGAGGGCTACATCGAGCGCGGCGGGAGCGCGGCCCTGGTCGCGCTGGCGACTCCCGCACCCGCCGGCGGCTGGCCCGACGACGGCTTCTACGTGGGCCCCCACATCTTCGCCGGGGTCGAGCCGGGTTCGGTGCTCGACCAGGAGGAGATCTTCGGCCCCGTGCTCGCCGTCATGAAGGCGGGCGACTTCGATCAGGCCCTGGCGATCGCCAACGGCACCTCGTATGCGCTCACCGGCGGGTTGATCTCGCGCAGTCCGGCCACCATCGCCCGCGCCCGCCGCGAGTTCCGCGTGGGCAACCTGTACATCAACCGCGGCATCACCGGAGCGATGGTCGAACGCCAGCCGTTCGGCGGCTTCAAGATGAGCGGCATCGGCTCAAAGGCCGGCGGCCCCGACTATCTGTTGCAGTTCCTCGAACCGCGCGTCGTCACCGAGAACACGCTGCGCCGCGGCTTTGCGCCCCCCGACGAGGCTCGCTGAGAGGCGACCGGCACCGCGACCGACGGCGCTCGCTGAGAGTCGACCGGCACCGCGACCGACGGCGCTCTGCGCGCTACGGCAGTGCGGCCCAAAATACCGCCCGCTGAGCTTGAGACGAGGGGCCGCGCCCGGCCGGCGGCCCTTACTGCATGTCGGGCGGCAGCGAGGGAATGATCCCCGGGATCGCCGGCACCGACTTCGACGACGGCGGGTGGGCCATCGTCTGGGCGGCCTTGGTGAGCGCCGCCCTGGTGGCAGCGTCGGCCCTGGCCACACCGTCCGAGAAGGTCCACGACAGCACAGCCCCCTTGCCGACCATGCTCGTGCCCGGCAGCTGGGAGGAGACATAGATGCGGTGTTCCCAAGGCCGGTCGAAGGCGTACCACATCTGCGTGCCGCCGGGCGGGATCTTGGCGACGTGGCCCTCGATCGTCAAATCATGCGTGGCCGCGTAGCGCAGCACGGCCTCGGTCGACGCCCCGGTAGGCAGCTTGATCTGGCGCACCGCGGCGATGGCCGCGGTCTCGGCGGGCGTCATCACTGTGATGTCGCCCATCTCGACGCGCGTCACCACAAGACTGGCGGCGACCAGCGCCCAGATCACCACTATGACCGTCCAGGCGACACTCCACTCCAACGCCTTGCCGCCGACGGTGTAGGTGCGGCGCCGCGGCGCGTCGCCCGCGAAGGTCGCCGAACGCCCGAACGCGGCCGCGGGAGGCAGCACGGTCGAGGGCGAGGCGACGCTCGTCGGCGAGGCGACCGCGGTCGCGGCGGCAGGCGGGGCAAGAACCGCGGCCGGCTGCGCAACAGCAGCGGCGGCGGCGGGAGCGGCGGAAGCGGGATCGCTCCACGTCCACTGGTCTCCCGCCGAGACAGCGGCGTCCGGCGCCGGCGCCGCATCGACACCAGCCGGCGTCGGCGTCGGCGCCGATGCGGCGGGCGTGCTCGGGGGCACGACGGGCGTGCTCGGCGGCACGGCGGGCGTGCTCGGGGGCACGACGGGCGTCGCCTGGCTGCTCGCCTCGAAGAAGCTCAACGGCTTGGCACAGGCCGGGCACGACGTGCCACGAGCCCAGTCGTCGAAGCTGAACTGGGCGCGGCAGTGGGGGCAGCTCAGCAGCCGCGCCATCGTCGCCCTCCGGTGTCGGTGCTCGCCCTCACGACGACTCGAACACGGCGCGCTTGCGCAGCACGATCGGTTGCCTGGGGAACAGCTTGGCGAAGACGGCGCCGGCGACGAAGCCGCCGATGTGCGCCCACCAGCCCACGGCGCCGCCGTAGGCGGGACTCACCACCGACAGCGCGCCGCTCCACAGATTCGTCAGGAAGAAGAGGCCGAGCACGACCCAGGCGGGCAGGCTCACCGCGATCAGCAGGGTAGACGCAAGTCCCTGCCCCGTCTTGCGTCCCCGCCTGACGGCGTACCACACGAGCGAGGCCAGACTCGACAGCACGAACAGCACCGAACCGCCCAGCAGGATCGACGGCGTGCCCACCAGGACCAGAAGCTCGTAGACCACGTAGAAGATCCACAGAAAGAGAAAGACGGCGAAGATCTTCAGCCGCGCCGTAGGCCAGAGCACGAGACTGGCTCCCATGACGCCGGCGATCGCCCCGCTGGCGCCTACCGCGGGCAGCGACGACCCCGATGTGGCGACCATGAAAGCGATGTTGGCAAAGAAGCCCGACAGCAGATAGATGGCTACGAACCAGCGCCAGCCGAAGGCGTCTTCGACGGCGTCGCCGAAGACGAAGAGAAACCACATGTTGCCGATCAGGTGGATCCACCCCACGTGCAGGAACATGGCCGTCACCAGGGTCAGCATGTTGTGGGTGGTGACCTCGGCGTTGACGCGCGCGGGCACGAGTCCCCACTCCTGCAGGAACGGCACGAAGCGCACGCCGACCGACAGCTCGAACAGAAAGACGAGCACGTTGATGCCGATCAGCGCCACCGTCGCGTGAGGCCAGCGATACGTCTTGGCCTCGTGACTGTAAACGGGAAGCATGCCCCCTGTATCGCCCGGGCGGCGCGCCAGCTTTAGAAGGCCGCGGCGCGCGCGAACCATCTTCCCCCTTCAGCGCGTCTTCTTCTGCGACTTGTCTGAGAGTGACTCGACCAGAGGAGAAGACATGCCGTTCCTAGTGCGTCATCGCCGGTTCGTCGTTGCGGGAGCGATCGTGGCGGCGCTCGTGCTGGTCGCCGCCGCCCTGCGCCTTGCCCCGAGCGGCTCGAGCGGCTCGTCGTCGGGCAGCTCCCCAGGCAGCTCCACGGGCAGCCTGCGCCCGGCCGCCGCGGGCGGCACGGCCGCGTCGGCGTTCGGCGGCGACGCGGCGGGCGTCGCGATAGCCACGCCCGCGACCTCGCCACCGATCGCCAGCGACATCTCGCCGCTCGACGCCCACCGCTTTCTCGTGCGCACCGGTGAGATGACCCTGATCGTGACCAACGGCGACGTGCCGCAAGCGGCCGCGCGCATCGTCGCGCTCACGAGCGGCTACGGCGGCTACGTCCTCACAAGCCAGGTGTCGGGCGCCGAGGGCGCCTCGGCCCCGTACGCCGACATCACGATCCGTGTGCCGGCCGCTCAGTACGACCTGGCCATCGAGCGCTTCGGCGCGCTGGGCCGCGTGCAGGGCGTGCAGACCAGCACCAGCGACGTCACGAGCCAGTACGTCGACTTGAGCGCCCGGCTCGCCCAGGCGCGGCGCGTCGACCAGCGCCTGCTGGGCTTTCTCGCCCGCGCCACCACGGTCAACGAGGCGCTCGCCGTGCAGAGCCGCATCGACGCCACCGAGCTCCAGGTCGAGGAGCTCACCGGCCAGATCAAGGCCCTCCACGAGCAGGTCACGTACGGCACGCTGACGGTCTCCATCAGCGCGCGCGCCACGCACCCGGCGGCCCATCGCCGCGGCTTTCTCGGCGCCCTGTCGAACTCGTGGCAGCACCTGGTCGCGGGCTTTGAGGCGATCGTCGTGGGCATCGGCGCCGTGCTGCCGTTCGCCGTCCTGCTCGCCCTGCTTGCGCCGGCGGCCTGGTTCGGCGCCCGCGCGGCACGTGCGCGCGCCGCGCGTCCGAGCGTGAGATAAGGCGGCGCTGGGAATGACCCCGGCGACCGGCGGTGCGGCACGACGCGAGGAGCTACGACGTCCATGAAGGCAGTGCGCATTCACGAATACGGTGGTCCCGAGGTCCTGACCTACGAAGACGTCGCCACCCCGTCGCCCGGCCCCGGCCAGGCGCTGGTGCGCATCAAGGCCGCGGCCGTCAATCCGGTCGACGTGGCGGTGCGCGGCAACGCCTTCCCCACGCCCAGGCAGCCGCCCAAGACGCTCGGCTCCGACGGCGCCGGCGTGGTCTCGGCCGTCGGCCCCGACGTCGCCGGCGTGGCCCCGGGCGACGAGGTCTTCTTCACCGGCCTGGGCATCGGCAGCGAGGGCAGCTACGCCGAGTACGCACTGATCGCCGCGGTGCAGGCCGTGCGCAAGCCGGCCAACGTGAGCTTCGAAGAGGCTGCCGGCCTGGGCCTTGCCTTCTCGACCGCCTGGTACGGTCTCGTGCGGCGCGCCGCCCTGGCCGCCGGCGAGACCGTTCTGGTGCAGGGCGCCGGAGGTGGCGTGGGCAGCGCCGCGGTGCAACTGGCCCACGCTCGCAGCGCCCGCGTGCTGGCCACGGTCGACAGCGCGGCCGACGGCGAGCGCGTGCGCGAGCTCGGCGCCGACGCCACCATCGATCGCAACTCAGCCGACGTCCCGGCCGAGGTCAAGCGCCTGACTGACGGCAAAGGCGTCGACGTCATCATCGAGCTCGTCATCTCCGCCAACCTGGCCGCCGACTTCGGCATGATCGTCAAGGGCGGCCGCATCGTGGGCATCGGCGGCGGCCCGCAGCCCACGGTCACCATCCCTAGCGGTCCGGCGATCGCGGTCGACGCCACAGTGCTTTTCGCCAGTTCGAGCAACGCCGGCCGCGCCGGCGTGGCCGAGATCCTGGGCGAGGTCGTGAGCCTGGTCGAACAGGGCGTGGTGCGCCCCGTGGTCGGCGCCGTGCTACCCCTGTCGCAGGCGCGCGAGGCGCACGAGCTGCTCGCCGCGCACCACTTCGGCAAGATCGTGCTGGTGCCCTGAAGCGTCGCGTTCGGGCGTCGCGCTCGGGCATCGCGTTCGGGAATCGCGAGCGGGAATCGCGAGCGCCGCTGCCGGGCGATGCCCCCAGCGGCGGCCGCACGCGCTGACTAGTACCCCTTGCCGTTGCCGCCGATCGCCTGCTCGCGCTGCTTGCGCAGCTCGAGCCCCGGGATCAGGGCCCTCATGACGGCGACCAGCAAATCGAGCCGCTCGGTCTCGGAGCGCGACTCGAGCAGGCGCTGTTTGAGCGGCTGGCCAAAGTCAACGGCCGCCGCCAGCCGAAACGACAGGGGACTCTCGCCGTCGGGCACGCGCGGATCGTCGACGCCCATGAGCCGCAGCACGGTGCGAAACAGGTCCTCGGCCGTGTCGGCGGCGTGGGGCTGCGCCACCGCCGCCAGGTCGATGTCGTCGAAGAGCTCGACCCGGCCGCGCAGGTAGTCGGCATCGGGGTCGTGGGGAGCCAGCAGCTCGCCGACCGTGAAGCGCTCGCGGCCCGTGACGATGATGTTCAGGCGCCCGTCGTCGAGCTCGTCGACGACGTCGCCGATCGCCGCGGTGCAGCCCTGGCCGGCCAGCTCGTCGTCGTCGCGCAGCACGATGCCGAAGACGTCGCCGCTTGCGCGGCACGCGGCGATCAGCGCCTTGTAGCGTTCCTCGAAGATGTGCAGCGGCAGGATCTCGCCCGGCAACAGCACGAGCGGCAGCGGGAAGAGCCCGATGGTGCGCTCAGAGC